>Ga0215277_1002_pt1 | contig 132138 bp, 126 predicted proteins | sample ZER3_50Endo4_M4_FD_182619 | JGI IMG/M metagenome (GOLD analysis project Ga0215277, IMG submission 182619) | Enriched cells of freshwater protists from Biology Centre CAS, Ceske Budejovice, Czech Republic - ZER3_50Endo4_M4 | ecosystem: Environmental > Aquatic > Freshwater > Unclassified ... | reverse complement strand
CTAATTTCCCGAATTCCTTAAACTAATATTTTTCCTCTCGCAGATTTGGGAGATTTGGGAGATTTTTTATTCTTAATCAAAAGAAATATCTGCTTAATCTGCCAAATCTGCGAGAGAAAAAACTTCAAGTCTTAGTGCCTTAGTGGCAAAACAAAAAAAGGCACAGAGAAAAAAACCTCTGCGCCTTTGTAACTATGTTCCTTTGAATCTTTAAAATTAAAACTGGAAGTAAATGAAAGGTTGTGAACCTGCCACCGCTGTTGCGTAAACAATCCAGTAAACAAATCCTAAGATTATGGCCTTTATCAGTAAAGGCGTTTTGTCGAAAACCGATTTCATTCCGTTTGTGAATGATTCTGGTAAGAAATGCCAAACGTAACCGAATAACATTAATCCGAAAACATTTTTATAACCAAGAATAATTGTTTTCCAAAGTTCTGGTTCGAATGTTAATTGACCGATATTATTAATTACTTGCAAAGCTGTTTCGAAATCTCTTGCTCGGAAGAAAATCCAACAGAAAACCACAAAATGGAATGTGATCACGATTGAGAAAAATCTCCATAAGAAATTTGGGCTTTTGTCTTTCTTCGAAGGAAAAAATTCCATGAATATTTTATGTACAGCCAAAGCTAATCCGTGAAGTGCTCCCCAAACAATAAATTGCGCCCCTGCTCCGTGCCACAAACCTCCTAAAAGCATCGTGGTGAACAGGTTGAAATTGGTTACTAATGTTTGTTTTATTTTGCTTGAAAGTAAAAACGACAAAGCGAAAATTAAAATACTGATCCCAGCAATGACAAGCGGAATTATACTTTCTTTATAACAAGACATTCCCCAAAGCAATAATCCGAAGAAGAATAAACTTGGAAATAAATATCCTGCGAAAGAACCTTGTCTGTTTCCTCCAATCGAAATGTATAAAAAGTCTTTTAACCAAGTCGAAAGTGAAATATGCCATCTTCTCCAGAAATCGGTAATAGAAGTTGATTTATATGGAGTTCTAAAGTTGACTGGCAATTTAAATCCAAGCAATAATGCAATACCAATCGCCATATCTGAATATCCTGAGAAATCGCAGTAAATCTGAATGGCATATCCGTAAGAAGCCATTAAATTTTCGAATGAAGTATAACTCAGTGGCGTATCAAAAACACGATCAACAAAGTTTACTGATATGTAATTTGAGATTACGGTCTTCTTAATTAAACCTCCAATAATTAGAAACAAAGCATTATTTACATCTTGTTTTGTCAGATTCAATTTTTGATAAATCTGAGGCAAGAAATCCTTTGCACGTACAATTGGTCCAGCAACTAACTGCGGGAAGAACGAAACGAAGAATAAATATTCGATGTAGTTTTTCGTAGGTTTAATTTCTTCTCTATAAATCTCAATAATATAACTCATCGATTGGAAAGTATAGAACGAAATTCCGACAGGAAGGAAAACATTATGAAGTGCAAAATTACCATGAAACATATCATTGTAAGTTACAATCAAAAAGTTCATGTATTTGAAATAGCCCAAAAGCGCTAAGTTCAAAATCACACTTATAACCAAATATAATTTCTTAACGCCGTCTCTACTTTCTCTATAAATAATCTGGCTCAAACCATAATCTACAACAGACGAAAGCAATAGCAATAGAAAGTAAATTCCGCTCGATTTATAGTAGAAGAAAAGAGAGAAGAGAATAACATACGTTAATCTCAAATAAAATGTTTTGCGTAAAAAACCATACACAAAATAGAAAACCAGAAATAAACCTAAGAATAAACCGGTATTGAATAAAAGTTTTTCGTCGGGATCATAAACGAACCAACTCTTAACTTGTTCTATCGTAATTGCACCAAAGTTTTGAATAAACCAATTATTAATGCTATCTATTGTTGTCAATTTACTTCTTTAATTTAAAATTATCGTATGATTTTAAAAACGCCTGAGTAAACAAATCTCCTTGTTTCTCGTATCCTTTTTTTGAATAATGAACCCAGTCTGGTCCAATTAATCCTTGTACTTTTAATTGTTTGATTCCGCTCATTCCGCCAAACTCATCGTATAAATCCCAAACGGCAATATCTTCTTTTTGAGCTATATTAATAATTTGTCTTGCATAATCATCAATATAAGTATTTGGCTTTCTTCTTAGCAAAGATGGCGGCGGTGTCATTACAATGATTGGCGCATCTATCTTTTGTGCTCTTATATTGCTAATAAATTCTTTTAACTCGCGAATATATTTCTCTGGATCTAAGTGATCGTAGCTTTCATTTGTTCCTAACGAAAAAATCAGCAAATCTGGATGCAATGATTTTAGTTGTTCAAAGAATAACGGATATTTATTGAAATCTGAATATTTAGCTCCGTTAACTCCTATTCCGCTGTAAATAACTCCTGGAGTATTTTTCTCTAAAACAATTCCGTTTAGCTCATAATCTTTTGCTTCTTTGTTCGGAATCAAGAAAATTCGGCTCAAGGTATTTTCTGAATTGTAATAATGAGAATAAGAATCTGATTCTATTGTTAAAGGAACAAATTCAGACATCGAAATAGTCTTTTCTCTTGTTTCCTTCGTGGCAATTTTTAACGTTCTTCCAGCACGAATATTATTAGACTTTAAATGATTTACTCTTCTAATTTCTGCAACCGAAACATTATATTTGTCCGCTATTGTTCCAAGTACTTCGCCTTTTTTAATTTTGTGTGTAATTATTTTTGGCTCAGTTGTTTGAATAGAATTGATTTTAGACGAAATTGCCAAATCAAACATATCCTGATTCTGTGGCGTAATTATCTTTATTGTATTGAATTTGTAAGCTAGATCTTTTACATTCATTTCCATTACAAATCCGCCAGAATCTCTCCAAAGTCCAATTCCGCTTAACCCAATTGGGCAATTCTTAACTGGATGAATATTTCTATAACTTTCCCAAGTTCTGTTCGATTTAAAACGCTCGTTATACGAACCGTTTGTTTTCGCTAATTGGTAAGGAAATACTAAACCGCGTCCAGCATTACCAAATTTTTGCTGCAGTTTTTTTCTAATCTCATTGGTCATCAAATCACCTTGAATATGAGAATCTCCAATATGCACAATATTGAGTTTTTGATTCTTCTTATCCTCGTTTTTTTCCAGCTTCTGAAAAAAATCGCTTAACGCTTTTGCATTATAAATTTGATCATCAGAAGGAGCATCAATTGCTGCTGTATCTGCTTTTTGAATCATACTTTTGGGTGTTGGATGTACGTCTGTTTTTGGAGTTTTTCCATTTGTTGCAAAAAAAATACAACAAAAGAAAAAAATAAGTTTGTTTATCATACACTGTCTTTTGTTACTGAAACGGAATCAGGTCTGGCTTTTCTTACTGGTTTTGGCTTCGTTCCTTCAGCATCTCTTTTTTCTCTGAGCACCTTATATTCTTCGTATCCTTTATTTAATTGTCCGTATAGCAAATTACCAATTGCTTTGGCCCCACGTTGGTTAAAGTGAGTATAATCTTTATTTGCTTTTGCCGGAGCTTCATCAACCCATTTGATCATAGAACCATCTCCTCCCATCAAAGTATATAAATTGACAAATCCAGCCTGTGCTTCCAGCGCATAGTGTTTCTGAGCCTTCATCAAAGGAACTACGGCAGAATCGGTTTTCATTTCCAAATTATATTTTGTCGATTTATCAGCAGTAGAAACAATAAGAATTGAAACTCCTGGGAAAGATTATTTTATTTTATTTACGGTTTTCGTCATTCCTTTTTCATACCAAGAATAATTTTTGGTTCCGTAATTTAATACGTTTGTTCCGTAATGCAAAATAATTAAATCATATTTCAAACTAGTATTGAAAGCTCTCATTACATCTGCATTGAACATTGAAATCGGAAGTCCTGAATTTCCTCTTTGAGAGAAGTTATCTACGTGAACTCCTGCTCCGTTATCAAAGTTAAATCCGTAAATCGGAATAGAATCTGCTTGAACGAAATTTGCTTTAAAAGCTTTTAAACTTCCTGATGAAACTTTCAGCGTATTAACTAAACCATTTGGAGAAAGGCTTTTCTTGATAGTATCTTTTCCAATAATGAAATTAACTTTTCCTGTTTTAGATGAACGACCATAAAATAAAGTCGCATTATCTAAAGAAGTAGAATATTTGTTAAGGCCAGCCTCATACTGAACCCAAGTTGAATTGGATTTATCGTTTGCAAAAAATACGTGTCCGTTAACTCCAAAAGGACTTGTTGGTCTTTTTACATTTAAATAAGACTGCGTCTTCCAGTTTTTAGAATACTTTGATTTTACAGAACCTCTCGAAGCAGCAGATTCTGAAGTAATAGAAACAAAACCAACACCGTTTCCTCCAAAACGTTCTTGATAATTGGTACGAACGTCCTGAACGATTAAATCTCCATCGGTCATAGAATCTCCGTAATAAGCAATCCTAACTTTATTCTGCGGATTTTTCTCTAACTGATACAGTTTTTCATAAAAAGAAATCAAGTATTGATATCCTTTGTAGTTTTCGAATGTTTCAGCAGGAAATTCGATTCCTTCCGCTTGATCAAAAACAATTTTCTGCCCGCTTAGTGCTTGCTCGCTTTTTGCGATACTGTCTTTGTCTAACGATAAAGAATCTTCAGCAACAGATTCTAACAGCAAGCTGTCTATTAATATATTTTTAGAATCTAACTTACTCTCAGAAAATATTTTGTCTGGAAGGATTTGCTTGAACCCAATAAAAGCAACCAGCGCCAAAGCCACGATTGCAAAAGACTGAAAAAAATAAGATTTTGTATTCACCTAATAATTATAAAATATGAAAATCTGCATTCAAAAATTAAACCAATTAAATAATTGTTAACTTATTGCAGAAAAAAATTTGTGCAAAGATAGAATAACATTTTGTTTCTATTTCATTTTAACAAGAAAGTAGAGCAAAAAAAAGAGGTTAGACTTTCTAACCTCTTAAATCAAAAAAAAATAAAAAAAACAAAGTTAATGATTAACTAAATTTTTGGTGCAACCACCATATGTTTTAGAATGAAAACCTGTATTTCTTAGATTCTTCATTTATGAATTTATTTTAAGATAGCATATTGGAAAGTTGGATATCCTCTTTCTCCAGCAGCGCTTAAACCTCCCGTAAATTTCAATTTATAGATATTTCCAGCTGGATCTTTAATCACATAGAAACGATCTGTTCTTAAAACAAACTGAGAAACTGGAGTACCAGTTGGCCCTATTACACTTGTTCCTCTCCAGTTAGAACCGATATTTCTTGGATCGTTATTAAATTGAGTATTATCAACATTTGCTAATGTAAACGCATCGAATGCAAAAGCACTTGTAAGAACCTGATAAGCCTGAGCTCCCCCTTTACTATTATTTACCACATAATCTGCATATAAATAAGGAGTTAATCCAGTTTGTCCTTGAATAACATTTGTAAATGATGTAAAGTTAAGATCCCATTGCGCTTTTTGAGGTTCAACGCTAACTGTTTTCTTATCTAAAAGACTAAAGAAAGTAAAATTAAATGCACTATTTTTTGAGATTACAACTTCATCGTGAGTTGTAGCATCAATATTTGCATATTGAATTTTATAATCATTTCCACTTTTCAGTACTCTGATTTTTTTCCAGCCTCTTGAAGTTCCTGCTACAGCTCCTTCAGCTCCTAAACCAGCAGCTAATGGATTATTTCCCATATTAATTAAGTAAACCTTATTTTCTGAATCAGTTGCTGATACTGCTGCAATAGTAGTTTTAGTAAGATCTCCAGTTGGATCATCAACATAAGCAGGATTTCCACTTCCTTGAGAGAATAACATAGAAGGATCTTCCGTTTGAACTTCGTCAATATTAGTTGTTGCCAATACTTTAGCAGACATTTTTAAAGATGAATTCAAGACAACTCTAAAGTCTGTACCTGCTGTAGCAAAACCTAAATCCCAAGAAGTTCTTACTACACTTGTCATTTTTCCGCTACTTAAATCAACATATACCTGATTTGCCTGAGCAGAACCGCCAAGCTCCGGAGCTAAAGCAGACCCCAAAGAAGCTGTTTCATTAAAATTAACCTGAATTGTTTTATTTTCAGCTATTGTAGAATTTATTGTTGCACTTGCAATTGTAAATACCACATTTTTCACCTCACCTTCAATAGCTTCTTTTAATTTATTAAAAGTAAAAGTCACAGAAGATACATTTTGCCCAAAAGGAACAATTACTTTTCCTGCTACGATAGCTGGTGTAGTACTATAATCTGTACCACTTGCAACTGCTGTTTCAGTATAAGTTAAAGTCAAAGATCCAGCAGATGCAGTTGGAGAAGCAAATTTAATTTCGATTGGAGTCGCTGCATTTGATAAATTTACAGACGTCGCTGCAAAGGCAACCGAGTTAACAACCGGCTGTTCATTATCGTCACTATTACAAGCCGTAAAAGCAAGTAAAACAAAAGACAGAATTAGAATAAAGTTTTTTTTCATTGGATTTATGTATTAATTAAAATTTAGATTATATGTAAGTTTAAGAAAGTAAGAACGTCCGTATCCTAATAATAAATCTGGACTTCCCGAAGCGTGTGCCCCACCTGTTGAACCTCCATTTTGAACAGTCTGAACATTGGTTATGTTAAACAAATTTCTAGCACCAATTGTGACTTCAAATTGATTTTTGAAAAATAATTTTCGAATAGAAGCGTCCATCCAACTGTAAGGATTGATCTCACTTAAAAAGAATTTAGCGCTTCCATCTGTATCTGTTCCCGCTACAAATTGCTGTTGTTTTCCATTATACTTATAATAGAGAGCAAATAATGTGTTCCATTTAGGAATATTATATGATATACTAGAATTTAAGTTTAAAGAATACAAGAATTTATCATCTGATGTTAAATTCAAAGCTGCCAAATCTAATTTTCTAGAAATTCCTACTAATGCAGCGCCCACTTTTATGTTCCAATTTTTGTAAGAATATTGCTCTGTAGTAGACACATTCCACATTTGGTATTTATTTATATTTACATATTTGTAAACCAATGGATTTACTTGTGTTAAGACCATATCGATTCGATCATCAACATTCAAATAAGTAATTGCCAAATTATTTGCAATTTGAGCACCTGAATCAAAAAGGCAAGATCTTTTGAAACTAAGCTCATATGAAGTACTATTTTCAGGAACTAAATCAGGATTTCCTTGAAGATTATGATTTGAATCAACAAAATAAGTATAGAGTTCATCAAAATTAGGTGTGCGATAAGATTTTCCAAGTGAAGCTCTTGCTTCTAATCCTTTTTTAAAGAGATATCTTAAGCCTAAAGAACTTGCATATTGATTATCAAATTGTGCCTGAAACGAATACCTAAGTCCTGGACGAATAGAAAATTTATCATTCAGATTAATTTCAGCTACAGTAAAAACATCATAGTTTTCAAGTCTTTTCCTTACATCTTTAAATTGTTGCTGATCATCTTTAAAAGTTCCTGCCGCAGAATTGTAAAAACCATTCTCATTGGTAATTTCATATCCCGATTGAAAATCAACTTTTTTACTATTAAAAAAATTACTTAACGTTCCTGTAGAATAAAAGACTTCTTTAGACTGATATGTTTGTCTATCGTTGGCAAACTCTTTTTCTGTTTCAAGTTGATAATTAAACTTCTCTAAATCACGTTCTTGTTTTTGATGTGAAACAGAAACATTGTAATTAAGTTTTGAAAAAAGTTTTCCGTTAGAGTTAATGTGATGATAAAATCGATTCGTTATAAATCGTTTATCATTTGTGTAATACGTATCTGGGAAAGGAAAATTATCCTGCGGAATTATAATTGGATTATAATAATGGACATTTTCACCATAGTAATCAAACTTGTAGAAGATTCGAAAGTCATTCTTTTGATAACCCAACATCGCATTCCCAACTAATTGTTCTTTTGGCAGCCAGCTATACCCACGTAATCCATCATCTCCACTATAATCTTTTCCTTTTTTATCATCATAAAAACCTGCAAAATCATTACGGTTTCCACCAATATTAATAAACCAGTTTTCATTAAAATTATGAGCTATTTTAGCAGCCTGAATGTGACGTCCTTTATCAAAAAGACCATATTCATTCCCAACAGTTTCCTCTTGAAGCGTTGCACTTATTTGCCATCGATAACCACCTCCCTTTTTAGTAATAATATTCAAAATACCACTAACAGCATTTGCCCCATGAGTTACTCCCATTGAACCTTCTATAATCTCTATACGCTCCACGTCATCAAGATTTACCTGCGTTAGATCTACATTTGTTCCCATTCCTGTATCACTTACTAATGGAATATTATCTATTAAAATTTTAAAATATTGCGAATCAAGACCAAACATAGAAACTGTAGAACGACCATCACTTCCACTATTTTGAATTGTAATATTTAAATACTGATTCAAAACATCCGATAAATTATTTGCTGCCAATTGTTTAATATCTTCTTTAGAAATCACACGTACATTAAAAACCGATTTTTTTATAGACTGCGGCTCAAACTGTCCAGTCACAACAACTTCTGATAATTTTTCAGCTGTTTTTATAGTATCTTTTTGCTGTGCAAAAGAATATGTACAAAAAAGAAGGCCAGCAAAAAGGGTAATTTTAATTTTCATTATTTTTATTCAGTCTTAATAATCGATGCAAATATATAACTATTTTTAATTGTTCTAAATTAAATTTATATATTTGCGAAAAATTTAAAAACAAAACAATAAGTTATGATTTCAAAAAGCCTTTTTTTGTCAGCCGCTATGGCTTTAACATGTGGTCTTGGATTTAGTCAGGACAAGAAACAACAAGACATAAAATCTATTAAATCGATGTGTGGTTGTTATGAAGTGAAGTTTAATTTCACTGAAACTTTCTCTTATCCAAAAGATTCTCTTACTTATAAACCTTCTGAAACGAAACACGAATCGGCTTTAGAATGGGTAGAATTATTAGAAGACACTCCAAATAAAATCGTAATGCAGCACTTATTAATTGTAAGTGATGATATGATTATCAAACACTGGAGACAAGACTGGCTATACGAAAACACAGACTTATATTCTTTTGACAAAGGCAATACTTGGAAATACAAAAAGCTAGACAAAAAAGCGGTAAAAGGACAATGGACTCAAAAGGTATATCAAGTAGATGATAGCCCAAGATATGAAGGTTCTTCAACATGGGTTCACGTTGACGGTCAAGATTACTGGGCAAACGTTGCCGATGCACCACTTCCAAGAAGAGAGCAAACAAAACGTAACGATTATAATGTTTTAAAAAGAAGAAACATCCACGAAATCACTTCTACAGGATGGAACCACGAACAAGACAATGACAAATTGGTTCGTGACGATGCTGGAAAAGATGTTCTTTTAGCGCAAGAAAAAGGATTTGATGTTTATACTAAAGTTCCAGACGTAAAATGTATCGCAGCTCAAAAATGGTGGGTAGCAAATAATGCTCTTTGGAAAAACGTTCGTGATAAATGGCAGACTCTTTTTGACAGACACCAAGACTTAAACCTTGAAGCAAAAGTGGAAAGAAAAGCGCTTTACTCTTTATTATTTGATTTAAAACCAGATACTGCAAAAGCAGAAACAGATAAAATCATTGACAAATTTGTTAAGTAATTAGAATTAGTTAGTATAAAAAAGCCGGAAGTTTAGAGACTTCCGGCTTTTTTTATACTGATAAGTTATTTGCTTTTCAAATATTACATTCTCTCAGGAACTTCAATTCCTAATAATTGGAACGCAGATTTAATTACCTCGGCAACTTTTTGAGAAAGCTGTACTCGGAATATCTTTTTTGTTAAATCAACTTCGCCTAAAATGTGTACTGACTGGTAAAACGAATTGTATTCTTTTACTAAATCATACGTATAGTTAGCAATTAATGCTGGACTATGATTTTGAGCGGCATTTTGAATTACTTCTGGGAAAAGTTCGATTTGTTTTACCAATTCTTTTTCTTTTTCGTGCAATTCTTCAATTTCAATTTTATTAGAAAAATCAAAATCTGCTTTACGGATTATTGACTGAATTCTCGCGTAAGTGTATTGAATAAATGGACCTGTATTTCCAGCAAAATCAACAGATTCTTCTGGATTGAATAAAATACGTTTTTTAGGATCTACTTTTAAAATGTAATATTTCAAAGCTCCTAAACCAATTGTTTTGTACAATTTTGCTTTTTCTTCGTCAGAATAGCTGTCTAGTTTTCCTAAATCTTCTGAAATCTGTTTTGCTGTGTCTGTCATATCTTGCATCAAATCATCAGCATCTACAACAGTTCCTTCACGGCTTTTCATTTTTCCAGAAGGCAAATCAACCATTCCGTATGACAAGTGATATAAGCTTGAAGCCCAATCAAATCCTAATTTCTGTAAGATTAAGAATAATACTTTAAAGTGATAATCTTGCTCGTTTCCAACCGTGTAAACCATTCCACCAACATCTGGCATATCTTTCACACGCTGAATCGCTGTTCCGATATCTTGCGTCATGTAAACAGCTGTTCCGTCAGAACGTAAAACAATTTTACGGTCTAAACCTTCGTCAGTCAAATCAATCCACACAGAACCGTCTGGATCTTTTTCGAAAACGCCTTTATCTAAACCTACTTGCACAACATCTTTACCTAAAAGATACGTATTGCTTTCGTAGTAATATTTATCAAAATTAACTCCTAGATTCGTATAAGTTGTTGCGAAACCTTCATAAACCCATTCGTTCATTTTTTTCCAAAGTGCAATCACTTTTTCATCACCAGCTTCCCATTTCTTAAGCATATCTTGCGCTTCAACAATAATTGGCGCTTGTTTTTTTGCTTCTTCTTCTGTTTTACCAGTTTCTATTAAACCGTTAATTTCGTTTTTGTAAGCTTTATCAAACTCTACATAATATTTACCAACTAGTTTATCTCCTTTTAAACCAGAAGTTTCAGGAGTTTCTCCGTTTCCGAATTTCTCCCAAGCCAACATCGATTTACAGATATGAATTCCTCTATCATTGATAATTTGAGTTTTGTACACTTTTTTACCAGAAGCTTTTAAAATCTCCGCAACAGAATATCCTAACAAATTGTTACGAACGTGTCCTAAGTGCAAAGGTTTATTAGTATTTGGAGAAGAATATTCTACCATTACCGCTTTTTCCTCTGGATTTGAAGCTAAAAACCCGAATTGTTTTTGGTCTTTTATTCCATTAAAGAAATCTACATAATAACTGTCTGAAATAACAATATTCAAGAAACCAGAAACTACATTAAAGCGCGCAACTTCAGAAACATTCTCAACTAGATAATTTCCAATTTTATTTCCCAATTCAGCCGGATTACTTTTAATCACTTTTAGCAAAGGAAAAATAACCATTGTAATATCGCCTTCAAACTCTTTTCTAGTAGTTTGAAACTCGATTTTATCAACAGTAACATCAAATAATGCTTGTATTGCTTTTTGTATAGAAGGTGTAAGAATTTGTGATAATGACATGTAAACTTATTTTAAAGTGAGCAAAGATACTGCTTATTCATCAATTAGAGAAAATCAAAAACATATTAAATTCAAGAAAAGAGTTTCAATTTGATAAAAAAGTACATTTTTTAATTGTTAAAATTATCAAAAAATCAAAAGCTTAATCTCTTACAAAACAGCCAATGAGAAAAAAAATATATTTTTTTCTTCAATTTCTTGTAACATATCCAATACAAGGGAGTCTTACATAGTGATTTCATTTTTTTGAGATCAGAAAAAAAAGAAAAAACTAACAAAACGAAATCATCATCAATCAAATCAAAAATAATCAGTAAAAAAATCATGAAATTAAAATTCTTTCTGTTTGCGTTATTAGGTATAATCGCAACTGCACAGGCCCAGAATACCGGAAGTGTTTCTGGAAAAATTACAGAAAAGTCGAACAACGCGCCGATTTCTTACGCAACTGTTTCGCTTAAAGAAAATGGAAAAGTGGTTTCTGGAGTAAATACAGATGACAACGGAGATTTTTCATTTAAAAACATTGCTCTAAAAAGTTACACAATCGAAATTCAATATATTGGATTTAAAAAATATATCGGTTCTGTTCTTTTGAGCGAAAACAGGAAAACTGCTACTGTAAATGTTTCTCTTGAAGAGGAAGCTACTCAGTTAAAAGGCGTAAATATTGTTGCAGAACGTTCGACAATTGAACAAAAAATTGACCGAAAAGTGGTTAATGTTGGTAAAGATTTAACTACTGCGGGAGCTTCGGCATCAGATATTATGAACAATATTCCTTCTGTGAATGTAGATCAGGATGGAAAACTTTCGCTTCGCGGAAATGACAATGTTCGTGTATTAATTGACGGTCGTCCATCTAACATTGATCCTGCTCAATTATTGAAACAAATTCCATCAACTTCTATCAAGAAAATTGAGTTGATTACCAATCCAAGTGCAAAATACAATCCTGAAGGAATGTCTGGAATCATTAATATCATCTTGCATAAAAATGCAAATACTGGTTTTAATGGAAGCTATAGCGGTGGTATTACTTTTGGTAAAACAGCAAAATACAATCAGTCTTTAGATTTAAATTATAAAACTGGAAAAGTAAATTTCTTTGGAAATGTGGGACAAAATTTTGGAACATACCAAAATAAAGGTTTCATTCAAAGATTTGATCAAGATATCACTCAAAACATTAATGTATTGAATGATAACGATTCGTACCTATACAAAATCGGAATGGATTATTTAATCGACGATCACAATACTTTATCTATTTACACCAACCAAAACAAATCTACTGGTAAAGGTTTCGTAGATACTGATATTGATTACAATAATGTAACGGGGTCTGATATTTCAAACATTTTCCAAAAATCAAGATATTGGGGACCAGACCAAGTTGGAACTTATAATTTGGCATACAAACACATCTTCAAAAAAGAAGGTCATACTTTAGATTTTGAAGCAAACTATAGTGATAATAAAGAATCTCAAAATGCTTCTTTTGATACTCAAACTACCAAAATTGACAATTCAGCTTCAAACGTTGTATACGACGATTTTTTAAAAGGTGGTAGAAAACTAAGCACGATAAACGTAGATTATGTTAATCCGTTAAACGAAAAAACAACTCTTGAAGCTGGAGCAGAAGCAAGAATCACAAGAACTGACAATGATTATATCACTGGAAATCCTTTGCTTCCTGTTGCAGATCAAACTTCTCATTATACTTATGACACAGATATTTATTCTGCTTATGTAACTTTTGGACAAAAATTCAAAAAGTTAAGTTATCAAGTTGGTGCACGTTTTGAAAGCTATAAAGTTCAAGCTAACTTAAATTATGGTCAAACTAAATTTGATGATGATTATATTACCTTATATCCATCAGCATATTTAACGTATAATATAACTGAGAAAAACACTTTGCAATTTAGCTACAGCCGTCGTGTAGACCGTCCGAGTTTAGAGCAGACAAAACCAATTCGTGAATTTGCTACTCCGTTAGTTACTTCGTTAGGGAATCCTGAATTAAGACCACAGTTTACTAACTCTGTTGAAGTAAATTATACTAAAACTCTTGAAAAAGGAAGTTTTACAACTGGAGTTTTTGTGAGAAGCATTAACGACCAAATCAGCAGAATTTTATATCCAGATCCAGCAGATCCAAGTATGGAAAAACAAATTATGAGTTTTACCAACTACGATCACAATACAGCTTACGGATTTGAGGTTTCATTCAATTATAAAATCACAAAATGGTGGGACATCCAGCCATCTATTGATTTCTCAAGTATTAATCAGCAAGGTATTGTATTCCAATATGATCCTGCAACCAATACAAGTAATCCAATTGATAGAAAAATTACAGTTGCTGCTTTCAACGGACGTATGAACTCTAATTTCAAAGTAAACAAACGTTTAAGTTTCTTAGCTTTCGGATTCTACAGAGGTGCAACAGATGGACTTCAGAACAACAGCCACGAAATGTATAAAATGGATATTGGTACACGTTACACATTGTTAGACAACAAAATGAACTTAAGCGTACGTTTCAATGACGTTTTCAATACAATGAAATATGCTTTTGACACGATGTATCCTTATCCACAAGCTGGACAGTTTAAATGGGAAAGCCAAACGGTTTATGTAGGTTTAACTTATAACTTTGGAGGTGGAAAAATTAAGAATTTACAACGCAAACAAAGAGATGACAATACTAACAAAGGCGGGGGCGGAATGTTCTAATCTTGTCTAAGAAGATTTTTTGAATAATTTTTGAATAATTTTTGAATAATTTCTTGTAGAAAAAAAGTCTGGAGATTGCCACCTCCAGACTTTTTTTGTTTTATTAAGCACTATAAAAAATTACGTAATTCCTTTATCTCTTCTGGATTTGCAGTTTCAGAATCATCTGTAATTGCTGACGAATGATAAAAAGTCAGATCTAACTTTTCCTGAAGCAATTTAATATTCGAAGATCTCAAACCCCCGCCTGGCATAATTTCGATTCTATCTCCTGCCAATTCCTGAAGCCTTTCTAGAGCTTGAATTCCTTCTTCAACATTTACACCTTGACCAGAAGTCAAAATTGTTTTGAAACCACAGTCAATAACAGACTCCAATGATTTTTCTGGGTTTTTAACCACATCAAAAGCACGATGAAAAGTACACGAAAGCGGATGTGCCAAATGCACCAATTCTTTATTTTGTTTCTTATTTATTTTTCCGTTTTCCTTTAAAATTCCAAAAACAAAACCGTCAACACCTAGCTTTTTATATTGCTTAATGTCTTGTTTCATTTCTGTGAGCTCTTCATCAGAATAAACAAAATCACCGCCTCGAGGCCTAATAATGACATGCATTTTTATATTTAGGTTTTCACGGACTTTTACCACCAAAATTGAGTTTGGAGTAGTTCCTCCTAATTTCATGTTTTCACAAAGTTCAATTCTGTCCGCACCATTTGCTTGAGCAATTAATGCCGATTCATAATTAAAACAAGCTATTTCTAGTTGATTTTTTTTCATTTAATTTAATTTAAAAAAGATCTCTGACTTAAATAAACCTCAAATCATTTTGACTAAGTCGAAGGCTAAGTTAATACTAAACATTCTTTTTATTAAAATTATTATGTGTTGTTTTATTTAAACATTGAGAAAGTTTTTTCAAATCTTCCCACTTATCATTTATTATAGCTTCTTTCTTTTTTCTGCTCCAACCTTTAACTTGTTTTTCAAATAAAATCGCTTGAGTTACATCATTAAATTCTGTACAAAAAACAAGTTCCAATGGTCTTAGATTGAAAGTATAACTTTCTTTATTTAAACCATAATTATGTTCGTTTAATCTTCTATTGATATCATTTGTCATCCCTGTATAATAGCTTCCATCAGAGCATTTCAAAATATAGACGTAATATTTCTTCATAATTTTTAAAACTTTTTATTTTCAATAAAAATAAAAGTAAGAAATTTAATTCAAAAACAAAATGAAGAACGTGCCAATTGGAACGGGGCTTCGACTCCGCTCAGCCTGACAAATAGAAATCAAACATCTATAACAGTGATCGTTTTGTCTCCCTGAGCGCAGTGGAAGGGCGCTCCTATTGGAACGTTAGCTTAGACTTCTCTGAGCCTAACAAATAGAAACCAACAACTAATAATCGTCATCATTTTGTCTCCCTGAGCGGAGTCGAAGGGCGCTCCTATTGAAACGTTAGCTTCTACTCCACTCAGCCTGACAAATCTTAAATTAAAAAACCTGCTCCAATTAAGAAACAGGTTTAAAAAAAATATAATGTAAGATGATTATTTTACCATTTAATAATAGCACTTGCCCAAGTAAACCCACTACCGAAGGCTGCCAAAACTACAGTATCTCCAGATTTGATTTTTCCTTGTTCCCAAGCTTCAGTTAAAGCAATCGGAATAGACGCTGCCGTTGTATTTCCGTATTTCTGAATATTATTATGAACTTGATCGTCTGTTAATTTGAATTTATTTTGAATGAATTGTGAAATTCTCAAATTCGCTTGATGCGGAATCAACATATCGATATCTGAAACTTGTAAACCATTTGCTTCTAATCCCTCATTGATTACTTCAGCAAAACGAACTACAGCATTTTTAAATACAAATTGTCCGTTCATGTAAGGATAATAACTTTCATCATTAGGATCATTATCAGCAAGAATATCGGTTACCCAACGCGCTCCCATTCCTGGTGCTTGCAATGCCAATTCTTCAGCGTGCTGCCCTTCAGAATGTAAATGCGTAGATAAAATTCCTTTTGTTACATCTTCTTCACGGCTTAAAACTGCCGCTCCTGCTCCATCTCCGAAAATTACAGAAACTCCGCGCCCGCGAGTTGTCATGTCTAATCCTGTAGAGTGAACCTCAGAACCAATTACCAAAATATTTTTATACATTCCAGTTTTAATATATTGATCTGCAACAGAAATTGCATAAACAAAACCAGAACATTGATTTCTAACGTCTAATGCTCCAACTGTTCTTAAACCTAAATCTCTTTGAACCAAAACTCCTGGTCCTGGAAAATAATAATCTGGACTTAATGTAGCAAAAACTACAAAGTCAATATCTTCTTTGGCAACGCCAGAACGCTCGATTGCAATTTTAGCTGCTTTCACTCCCATTGAAGTCGTAGTGTCTTCTCCACGGATAATGTGTCTTCTTTCCTGAATTCCGGTTCTTTCTTGAATCCATTCATCATTGGTATCCATTATCTTAGACAAATCATCGTTAGTCACCACATTAGAAGGAACATAATATCCTAAACCAGCTATTTTTGAATGATACATAATCTATTATTATTTATTAAAAAATTGGATTGCAAATTTACGCATACTTTAAAATATACGTATACAAAATACTATTTTTTTCGTTATTAGCAATTTAATATATTTTAATTATACATTACTTTGCGCAATTTTATATTCTAAAAAATCAACAATACGCACTATTTCCTGCTAAAAATCTAAAAGCTTATTATAGGATAAATTGATTACCGCTAAAATTTTAATTTTATTGAAAAAAGAAAACCCGACAATCTTTTTTTAATCATCGGGTTCTATATTATAAGTAATTCAATGCCAGAAAAACTTCTTGTTCGAGCGGTAAATCTATTTCACTTTCAAAGAAAATCAACTGCCTTTTGTAAACTGTCTCAACTAAATAATGACTTCCTCTAAAATAAGTCCTTCTAATTTTCACCATTAGTTTTGATTCTGAAACCATTTTAAACTGATGCGGATAGACTAATGTTTTATGAGTTTCATCAGTATAAGGCAATAATAAATGTGTCGGAATTTCATTTACTTCACCAAACAAAGAAGCCACATATTTAACTTTTGGGTCTTCATATATTTTTGAAGGCTCATCTTTTACCATTACTTCTCCATTTCTCATCACAATTGCCTGATCTGCAAAAGACAAAGCGTCTGTACTATCGTGCGTTGCAATAATGCAGGTAATTCCTTTTTGTTTTAAATAACGAAATAAATTACGGCGCAATGCATTTTTTCTAAAAGCATCAATTTGACTGAATGGTTCGTCTAACAAAATCACTTCTGGTTCTAAAGCCAAAACTCTTACCAAAGCAACTCTCTGCTGCTGTCCTCCACTCAAGAATTTTGTTTTAACATTAGCAAACTGATCCATTTCTACCATCTCCAGCAATTCCTGAACACGAAGCTTTTTCATGTTTGCAAAACCATTCGATAGAAACTTACCTACGTTTTCAGCAACTGTTTCATAGGGAGACAAATCAAAATCCTGTGCCAAATATTTCATATAAGGCATTCCGGGAATCAAATTAAATTTTGGCCCCAAAACTGGTTTGTCCCCATAAAAAATTTGTCCCTCGTCTAGATCATATAGTCCGTATATAAGCTTGAGAAGCGTACTTTTTCCGCAGCCACTCTCACCTATTATGGCAATGTTCTGACCTTTTTCAATAGAAAAAGAGATGTTTTTTATAACGGGATTTTCGGTATACGAAAAAGATATATTTTGAATGTCGAGCATGAGTTGTAATATGAGTCGTCAAATTTACAATGTTTAATTTCTAAAGTCAAAAAAAAGCTGCTTCAATTATTTGAAACAGCTTTTTTGATGATTTATTTTATTAGAAACTATTTTCCAGCTTCTGCTTTAGCATCATTTACCATTTTGTCGTTTGCTGTAATTGAGAATTCAACACGACGGTTTTGAGCTCTTCCTTCTGGAGTATCATTTGTTGCAATTGGATCTGCAATTCCTAAACCTGAAGTTTTGAAACGGCTTGATTTTAATCCTTTAGCTACTAAATAAGCTTGCACAGAAGCAGCTCTTTGTCCTGAAAGCGTTAAGTTGTATTCTGGTTTTCCAGTATTATCTGTGTAACCAAAGATTTGAATATCTGTATCTCCGTATTCTGTAAATACAGGAATCAATTTATCTAAATTAGCTTTTGCTTGAGTAGTTAATGTAGATTTATTTGTATCGAAACGCACAGAGTTCTCGTTTAAAGTTAAGTGAATTCCTTCTCCAACTCTTTCAACAGAAGCACCTGGTAAAGCCTGATCGATTTCACGAGCTTGTTTATCCATTTTGTTTCCGATCAAAGCTCCTGTTCCACCACCTACAGCAGCTCCAATTGCAGCTCCTAAAGCAGCGTTTCCGCCTTTACCTAAATTATTTCCTAATACTGCTCCAATTACACCACCTGCAACTGCTCCAATTCCGGCTCCTTTTTGTGTGTTATTTGCATTTTTTACTGAATCACAGCTTGTAAAAAAACTAGCTATAACCATTAAACTGCTTAAACCTAAAACTTTTATCTTTCTCATTTTCTATATCTTTAAATATTAATTAGTTCTTTGGAATTGATAAACCACATCTTTTACCTGTCCCCCAACATTGATGTTATCAATTAACTGAAATGAACTTTCTGTTACACCTGCAACTTTAAGCAAATAACCATCTCTTACTTTCTTCGCTTTTTCACCTGCATTAAGAATTTTCAATACAAATAAACCTTGATTGTTGATACTCCATACAATTGGCGAAGAAAATCCAGTACAACTTGGAGAAGTTAAAGCCATTGTTCCTTTGTTATTGTTTGAAATAAAGCTCCAAGTACTTCCAATAAAACATTTTGAATCTGCAAGATCAAATGAATTTACTTTAATGTAATCTGAACCTGGGTAAGAAACATTGGTAAGAACCCAATTTCCTTTTAACGCCACTTGAGTCGATTTGTCAAGTTTTGTTGAAAGCGTAGTTGCTTCAGAAGATGAAGCTGTTGACGAAGCTGATTTGCATGCAAAAAACATAGCGGCAATCAAGCATATAAAAATACTCTTCTTCATTTTGTACAATTTTTTTAGATTAATAACTTGCCTTTTTAACAATTATTGTACCACAAATATACGATTCGTTGAGATATTTTTCGTTTTACAATCTATTTATTTTCTTTCAAAATTAACATTTCCGACATTTTGTCACCCAAAAAACAATTGGTATTCTATTTGAATAAATGAAAATCATCACATTAAATCAAAAATTAAAAAATATGGCAACAGGTAAAATTAATGTTTCAGTAGAAAACATTTTTCCCTTAATTAAAAAGTTCTTGTACAGCGACCACGAAATTTTCTTGCGCGAGCTTGTTTCTAACGGTACTGATGCTACTTTAAAATTAAAACATCTTATTAGCATTGGTGAAGCTAAAGTAGAATACGGAAACCCAATTATTGAGGTTAAAGTGGATAAAGAAGGTAAAAAAATCCACATTATCGATCAAGGTTTAGGTATGACTGCTGATGAAGTAGAAAAATACATCAATCAGGTAGCTTTTTCGGGTGCTGAGGAATTCTTAGACAAATACAAAGATTCTGCTAAAGATTCTGGAATTATCGGACATTTTGGTCTTGGTTTCTACTCTGCTTTTATGGTTGCAGAAAAAGTAGAAATCATTACAAAATCATACAAAGATGAGCCAGCGGCACATTGGACGTGTGACGGAAGCCCTGAATTTACTTTAGAGCCAGCTGACAAAACTTCACGCGGAACTGAAATCATTCTTCATATCGCTGAAGATTCTTTGGAGTTCTTAGACGATTCTAAAATCTCTGGTTTATTAAACAAATACAATAAATTCATGCCTATTCCGATTAAATTCGGAACTAGAACTGAAACACTTCCAAAACCAGAAGATGCTCCAGAAGATTACGTTAATGAAACAGTTGAAACTGACAACATCATTAACAACCCAAATCCAGCTTGGACAAAACAGCCTTCTGAATTATCTGACGAAGATTACAAAAACTTCTACAGAGAATTGTATCCAATGCAATTTGAAGAGCCGTTATTCAACATTCATTTAAATGTAGATTATCCGTTTAACTTAACTGGTATTTTGTATTTCCCGAAATTGGGTTCAGACATGCAAATCCAGAAAGATAAAATTCAGTTATACCAAAACCAAGTTTACGTTACTGACAACGTAGAAGGAATTGTTCCTGAATTCTTGACAATGTTAAAAGGGGTTATTGATTCTCCAGATATTCCGTTGAACGTTTCTCGTTCTGGTTTACAGGCTGACGGAGCTGTTAAGAAAATTTCAAACTACATTACTCGTAAAGTAGCTGATAAATTAAAAGCTTTATTCAACGAAAACCGCGCTGATTTTGAAGCAAAATGGAACGACATTAAAATCGTTTTAGAATACGGAATGCTTTCTGAAGATAAATTCTACGAAAAAGCAGGTGCATTTGTTTTGTATCCAACTGTAGATGACACTTACTTTACTTTAGAAGAATTAAAAGAAAAACTAAAAGAAAACCAAACTGATAAAGATGGTAAATTAGTAGTTCTTTACGCTGGAAATAAAGATGCTCAGCACTCATATATTGAAGCAGCAAAGGATAAAGGTTACGAAGTATTGCTTTTAGATTCTCCGATTATTTCGCACTTAATCCAAAAGATTGAAAACGATAACAGCGGATTAACTTTTGTACGTGTTGACTCTGACCATATTGACAACTTAATCAAAAAAGAAGAAAATGCTATTTCTAAATTATCTGATGATGAAAAAGCAACTTTAAAAACTTCTTTAGAAGCTTATATCCCAAAAGCATACAGCGTTCAATTGGAAGCTATGGATTCTCAAGCTGCTCCATTCATTATCACGCAGCCAGAATTTATGCGTAGAATGAAAGAAATGAGCCAAACCGGTGGCGGTGGAATGTTCGGAATGGGCAATATGCCAGAAATGTACAACTTGATTGTAAATACAAATTCTGATCTAGCTTCAAGTATTTTAAATACAGAAGATAAAACACACCAAGAACATTTAGTTAAACAAGCTTTAGATTTAGCTAAATTATCTCAAAACCTTTTAAAAGGTGAAGCGCTTACTGCTTTCGTAAAAAGAAGCTTTGAAATGATCAAATAATCATTCGAAAATACTATTTCCAAAATCCTGCAAATTAAATTTTGCAGGATTTTTTTTGCTCTAAAACTACCCTACAAAAAAGGGTCATTCTCCCCTTTTCTCAAGAAACAAGATTATATAATTTTGATTTTCAAATAATTAATTCAAAAACCAAAACCTAAATTCTAGAAATCATGGATAAAAGAAAGTTTACAGAAAATGGAGAAATTCTAGCAATTATAAAGGATTTAAAAGAACAGATTAAAGGCAAAAAATTCTCAGATATTATAGACAATAACAATTGCCAATATGTCGACCTTGTACAGGAAGGCGGCGGCGTGCTCGGAATTGCATTGGTTGGATATGTGTATGTTTTAGAAAAAATGGGAATTCGATTTTTAAGTCTGGCTGGAACTTCAGCAGGAAGTATTAACACAATGCTGATGGCGGCTGCAGGAACATGCGATGTAGAAAAATCAGAATGGATTTTAGATTGTTTGTGCAACAAAAACTTATATGATTTTGTAGACGGAGATCATGATGCCCGAGATTTTATTGACGCTTTGTTAAGCGATTCAGGAAATTTGAAATTAATAATGAAAGGCTGTCAGGTCGTAGACAATTTTAAAGACGATTTAGGATTGAATCCCGGAAACAATTTTCATCAATGGATGACCAATCTTCTTTCGCAAAAAGGAATAAAAAATTATGCCGATTTGAAAGCTTTAAGAGAAAAAGGAATTTCAGATAAAAATAAATTATACCGAATAAATGAGCCAAATCACGGAGATAAAGAAGAATATACACGAGTAGACCATTGGAGTCAAATGGCAATTATAACTGCAGATATCACTACGGAAAGCAAAATTATTTTCCCAAAAATGATTGATTTGTTTTACTCCAATCCAGATGTTCAAAATCCAGCCGATTTTGTTCGCGCTTCGATGTCGATTCCGTTGTTTTTTACCCCTTTTAAAATTAAAAACATTCCAAGCGGAATTGAAGCTTGGAACAAATGGAATGATGCAACTTGCCTTAGAACATCAGTTCCTTCAGAAGTTATGTTTATGGATGGCGGTATAATTTCCAATTTTCCGATAGACATTTTTCACGAAAACATGAGTGTTCCCGCTTCTCCAACCTTCGGTATCAAATTGGGTTATGATAAAAACGAAATCAATAAAAATGAAAAATTCTCCAACTTGATAGGCTCACTTTTTGACACAGCTCGATACGGCTACGATTCTGAGTTTCTCCAAAAAAATCCAGACTTTAAAAACTTAATCGGATATATTGATACCGGAAGTCACAATTGGCTCAACTTCAATCTAACTGATGATGCAAAAATCGATCTTTTTATAAGAGGCGCTCAAAATGCAGCCGATTTTCTAAATCGTTTTAATTGGGAAGACTACAAAAAAATAAGAAAAGCCAAAAGCAATTATTACAAATCAGTTTAAATCATTCAGCATTATTAGCCATAATTTTTTCCTCAAAAAATCGTTATAAAATCCTGTAAATTAACCATTATAGGATTTTTTATTTGCAATTCGTTTTTTTATTACATTTGACCGCCTTATTAATCTAATCCAAAACAAAAACCACTATGAAAAAAACAGCCATTTTACTTACAAGTATTTGTGCTACAGCACTTCTATACATTTCTTGTTCAAGCGACAATAACGAAAAAACCGCTTCTACAGACCTATCAAGCATTGGCGCATCAATTGCTGCTGACACTTCAACTGAAATGGATATAAACACTAGTATTTTAATCAGCACGAGCACCTCAACTACTGGAAAAACTGCCGAAACAGCTCCTGGAATTTGCGCAACAATTACTGTTACAAAACCAAATGGAGAAGATTATCCCAAAGTCTTTTTGGCAGATTTCGGAACTACAGGATGCGAAGATGCAAACAAACTAACAAGAAAAGGGCAATTAAAAATAACTCTTTCTGGACCAGTTGCTACACCTGGAAGTAAAATGACAATTGAAAGAATTAATTATTCAATAAACAACATCAAATTAGAAGGAACAATTGAATACACTAACACCACAACTGTTGCAACTGTTCCACAATGGACTAGAAAAATTACCAATGGTAAATTGACAGATTTACAAGGAGCAGTTTATACAAATTCTGGAATTTACTCAACAAAACAAACTGCTGGTGTAGATACGCCTCTAGTTTTATCTGACAATGTTTACGAAATTACAGATGGTACGCATACAGTCACCTCATCAAACGGCGTAACGCTTACTTTGACCGTAAAAGAATCGTTGATTAAGAAATATTCTTGTCTATTTATTTCAAAAGGACAATTAAAAGTTCAAGGAGGTATTTTAAACGGCGTTATTGATTACGGAAACAATGATTGCGACGCGCTTTACACGTATACACACGAAAATGGCACTTCATTCAATTTGTCAATGTAAGACCTTTTCCTGCACTACTTTAAAAATCCCAATTTAGAAATAGATTGGGATTTATTTTTTTATAAAAATAAAACGCCTGCCTCTTTACATTTAAACTATTTTCTTTATTTTGCACCAAAATCTCAAAAACCAATGAAAAAAACATTAATTGCTTTTGTTACTCTTGCCGTATTAGCATCTTGCAGCAAAAAAGAATCGGCTGCTGATAATTTGCACATCACAGGAAACATTAAAGGTTTAAAAACCGGAACTTTATATATCCAAAGAGTTGTTGATACTTCTCTTGTTGCTATCGACAGCATTAAAATCGACGGAAATTCAACTTTTGAAAGAGACATTAAATTAGAGTCTCCAGAAATGCTTTACTTATTTTTAGATCGCGGTGTAACGAATTCTTTAGACAACAATCTTTTGTTTTTTGCTGAACCAGGAAATATGAATATCGAAACGAACTTAGATAACTTCATCGCTGGCGCTAAAATTACAGGATCTAAAAACCAAGAATTATACGAGGAATACCAAAAAATAAACGTTCGTTTTAGAGATGAAAATCTTTCTATGGTAGAATCAAAATTTAAGGCTTTAAAAAGACAAGATCAAAAAGCAGTTGATAGCATTGATGCAAAACAACAATCAAACATCAAAAGAAAATATTTATACGCGACAAATTTTGCAATCAATAACAAAGATCACGAAGTAGCACCTTACATTGCTTTAGCAGAGATTTATGACATCAACTTAAAGTTTCTTGATACTATTCAAAAATCGATGACTCCAAAAGTAGCACAATCGCTTTACGGAAAGAAACTAACAAAATATGTAGCTGAAATTAAAAGTGTTGAACAAAAAGCTCCGGCAGAAACTAAAACTGAAGCAACAACAACTGAAGCACAAAAATAACTTTACTTATTATATCCGAAAAGCCCTGAAAATTCAGGGCTTTTTTTATGCTCTAAATTGAAATTCCAAGCTAAGACCCCCAAATTCAAATTATCTCCAAAAAAACCTTTCAAAACCCTAAAAAAGACTTAATACCCCAATCCTTTGTTGATCTTTGAGTATTTAACTTTACAATCCTTCTCAAAGTTTAAAACTTCGATACAGGTGACATTTGGAATTTGGATTTTCCTAAAAATTTAGAATTTGAATTTAGGGCATAAAAAAAACCACCACATTTCTGTGATGGTTTTTGAGCCGATAGAGGGACTCGAACCCACGACCTGCTGATTACAAATCAGCTGCTCTAGCCAGCTGAGCTACATCGGCGTTTATTTCGGATGCAAAGATAGAATTGTTTTTTAATATTACAAACAAATTTGCTTTTTATTTTTTTAGTAAAAAACCACCATATTTCTATGATGGTTTTGAGCCGATAGAGGGACTCGAACCCACGACCTGCTGATTACAAATCAGCTGCTCTAGCCAGCTGAGCTACATCGGCGTCATTACGGGTGCAAATATAGAGCGGTTTTTCGTTTTCCCAAAATAAATTTGCACTTTTTTACGCTTTTTTTTGCTTATAATGCGTTGATTTTTTCAATCAATTGATTAGCAGCTTGTTCTAATTCAACATTAATTTGCTTGAAGTGCGCTTTTTTATTTTCAACGTTCTTTGCGTTCACTTTTGTAATCAAAGTGTCAAATGCAGCAATAGCTTCATCGACCAAAGCATTCGTTTCTGGAGTCGGATTTCCTGTTGTTGACATCTCAAACAAGTAAACTGCTTCAATAATATCTCCTAATACGAAGTTGATGTCTTTCTTTAAATTCTTAACGTTTGCCATTTTCTTTTTTATTTTAATTTGCGTTTGCAAAAGTACATATTATCTTTAAATTTAATGCTAAGAAATGTATATTTCTAAAATTGAAGCTTTTCCGCTTAAATTAAATGCATTTATTGCAGCTGGAACCAAAACGGTATCTCCTTTTTTATAAGCTTGTTTGAATCCGTTATATTCGATTTCAAAATCACCTTCAATACACATATATACTGTAAATGTTTCTCCAGTTTTAGCAACTTCTAATTTATTTTCTAACGGGAGAAAGTTCGTTGTAAAATAAGGACAGTCTACAATCGTATTTGAAGTATTAACTTTAGAATCGTATTTTTTCTGCGTATCTACTTTATTATAGTTAATTGCATCTAATGCAAGATCTACGTGCAATTCTCTTTTATTTCCTTGCGCATCTACACGATCAAAATCGTACAATCTATAAGTGATATCAGAAGTTTGCTGAATTTCGGCAACAACTAATCCCGCACCAATAGCATGAACTGTTCCTGTTTCTAAAAAGAAAACATCTCCAGGTTTTGCTTTTACATCATCTAAGATTGAAACTAAAGTATTATCATGTAAGTGTTTTAAATATTCTTCTTTATTAGAATCTTCTTTAAAACCCACAATAATTCTAGCATCTGCATCTGCTTGCGTTACGTACCACATTTCAGTCTTTCCGAAAGAATTATGACGCTCTTTTGCTAATTTATCGTTTGGATGAACTTGAATAGAAAGATCTTCTCTTGCGTCTAAGTATTTAAAAAGTAACGGAAATTGTTTTCCGAAACGCTCATAAACTTTAGTTCCTAAAACAGCGTCTGGTGTTTCATCAATTAAATCCATCAAAGATTTTCCTTTTAAAACTCCATTTGCAACCACACTAACGTCTCCTGGAACAGTAGACAATTCCCAGCTTTCGCCAGTAATTTTAGAAACGATTGGTTTGTTTAGAATAGTTTTCAGTTTTTCTCCTCCCCAGATTCTTTCTTTTAAAATCGGTTCAAATTGCAAAGGGTATAAATTTTGACTCATGTTTTTAGGCTAATATATTTGTTTAATTAATTCTTATTTGATACTATTTTGGTAATCTATAATACTAATTCTTGAACAATTTCTAAGGCTTTCGGTATATGTTTAGCAGCATTTGCGCTGTCAAATATCGAAATCACCAAACCGTTCTTATCTATTATGTAGGTAACGCGTCCTGGCAAAAGTCCGAACAAACTATTGCGGACACCAAAAAGTTTTCTTAATCTTTTATCTTGATCCGAAAGCAAAATAAAAGGCAATTTATGCTTAGCTGCAAATTTATGATGTGACTTTACACTATCGCTGCTAATACCAATTACCTCAGCTCCCAAATCTTTAAAATCTTCGTATTGATCCCGAAAAGTACAAGCTTCGGTTGTACAGCCTGGAGTATTATCTTTTGGGTAAAAATAAATTACCAGTGGCTTTCTTCCTAAAACACTTTGGCTTTCAAAAAGTTCTCCATTGTTGTCTTTCGCAATAAAATTCGGAACTATATCTCCTATTTTTAATGACATTTTTTATTCTCCTTTATAAGTTACAAAATTTCGTTCCGTTTCGTTCAGCACCACTTCTAAGTCGAAGTCTTGATGAATTCGTTGTCTAATTTTATTCCATATCACAACCGCGATATTCTCGGCAGTCGGATTCAAATCTGCAAATTCTGGAACATCCAGATTCAGATTTTTGTGATCAAACGGAATTTCTACTTCTTCTCGTATAATATCCGCTAATACTTTCACATCTAAAACAAAACCAGTTTCCGGGTCAATCTTTCCTGTAACACTTACTGTTAAACCATAATTATGACCATGAAAGTTCGGGTTATTGCATTTTCCAAAAACAGCATCGTTTTTTTCAAATGACCAATCCTTTCGATGCAGTCGATGTGCAGCATTAAAATGTGCTTTTCTTGATATGGTTACTCTCATTTATGTTTCTGGTTAGTTGGCTATAATTTATGGTCTTCTAGATAATGATCAAATTCATCAAAAATTATCTTAAACCAAACGGTATAAATTTCGGGCTGTTTTTCAATATCTGCTTTCACATCTTCAATACTCATCCATTTCCAGTCTTCAACTTCATCTGGATTTATATTGGGTTCCTCATTATAATAACCAATCATAACATGATCTAGTTCATGCTCTGTCAAACCATTATCAAAAGGCGCTTTGTAGATAAAATGAAACAATTCTTTCAATTCAGCTCTAAAACCCATTTCTTCAAACAATCGTCGGCTTCCTGCTTCGATATTGGTTTCGCCTTCTCTCTGATGACTGCAACAAGTGTTAGTCCAAAGCAAAGGAGAATGGTATTTATGATGAGCACGCTGCTGCAGCATAATTTCGTTTTTACTATTCAAAATAAAAACCGAAAAGGCACGGTGCAAAAGCGCTTTTTCATGTGCTTCTAATTTTGGCATTAAGCCAATCTGTTCATCGTTTTGATTAACTAGTATTACGTTTTCTTCTGTCATAAGGCTCATTAAGCAAACAAAAATACGAAAAAAGAAATGGCTTAAAAATGCTAATTAAGATTGTCAAAAGCTTATCTCCAGACTAAATTTCTATTTTCTTGATTTACAACTCAATAATTACGCTAAAAATTAAAAGCTGTTAAAATTAAGACATAAAAACTACATTGTCTCATTTTACGTAACTAATAAAAAGTTAAAACACACTTAAAAAAATCTCAATAATAACTTCTGCTGTAATTCGAAGCTAAATCTCGACGTATCTTTGAAACACAGATTAATGCATCTTATAACTTATGAAATCTAAAAATCTAATTTTCAACCTTTGTTTCCTACTGCCACTTTTTATTTTACAGGCCTGCGGACAAAACACAAAAAAACAATCTGCAAAAACTACTGTCATGGAAAATAAAATCAGTAAGCCCGGAAATCCTTATTATTCAAATACTGATACAACGAAATTAAATGTAAGTAATGCCGAATGGAAGAAAGTCTTGCCTGCAGACGTTTACGCGGTTATGCGCGAGGCTGATACCGAAAGACCTTTTACAGGAAAATATTGGAATACTGACGAAAAAGGAACATATTACTGCGCTTCTTGCGGCAACTTGCTTTTTAGATCAACCGCAAAATTTTCAAGCACTTGCGGATGGCCAAGTTTCTTTGAACAGGAGAACAAAAAAAGCATTGTTTTTAAAGAAGATAATTCGCTTGGAATGGAAAGAACCGAAACTCTTTGCGGGCGTTGCGGCGGGCATTTAGGCCATATTTTTGATGACGGACCTGAACCAACTGGAAAACGCTACTGCATGAATTCGATTGCTCTTGATTTTATTCCTGATCATAAATAAGCTACAAATGAAAAATATACTTTTAATATGTCTTTTTGCGCTTTCGCTGAATGGCATTTCTCAAAATAAAAAATCCAATTTAGAAACTATTACGCTTGGCGGAGGTTGCTATTGGTGCGTTGAAGCCGTTTACGAAAATCTAGACGGAGTAAAATCTGTTGTTTCGGGATTTTCCGGAGGAAAAGTTGCCAATCCAACTTATGAAGAGGTTTGCACAGGAGAAACAGGTCACGCCGAAGTCGTTCAAATTACTTATGACAAAACCGTAACTGATATTAACGAAATCTTCAAAGTATTCTTTACTGTTCATGATCCAACGACCTTAAACCGTCAAGGTGCTGATGTTGGAACACAATATCGTTCTGTTATTTTCTATAAAAATGAAGAACAGAAAAAAGCGGCTCAAAGCATTATTGCCGAACTAAACAAAGCAAAAGTCTACAACAGTCCGATTGTGACAAAAGTTGAACCTTTTAAAGCATTTTATAAAGCCGAAGATTATCATCAGAACTATTATTCCAACAATAAAAATCAGCCGTATTGCAAAATGGTAATTCAGCCTAAACTAGAAAAATTCGAAAAGGTTTTTAAAGATAAACTGAAAAAGAAATAAAGATTTAAAGCATATTCTAAAAGCGTTCATCAAAAATGGACGCTTTTTTTTATTTCGTAAACCCTTATAAACACTAGGATTTTCATTTAATTAAAAAAATAATTCACTTTTTTTTCCATTTTTTGTCCAATTCTGAAAGTTCGATTGTTATTAGGGTATAAACAATTAAAAATTATACATCATGGAATCTAGATTAAATTTATTCGAACAAGGTCAAAAAGCAGTTAGTACATTATTTGGAATCAGCGGTTATTTGAAAAAAGGAACAATTGAAATGTCTCTTATGGAATTAATAAATTTCAGAATTTCTCAAATTAACCATTGTGGTTATTGTTTAGACATGCATTCAAAAGAAGCTTTAGCGGCTGGAGAAACAACACAACGTTTATTTGGATTAAGTGTTTGGAGAGAAACTCCTTATTTTACTCAAAGAGAAAGAGTTGCTCTGGCTTTAGCGGAAGCTGTAAATGCTTGCGATGTTCCAGACGAAATCTACGAAATTGCAAAAGCCGAGTTTACAGAACAAGAATTAATAGATCTTACTCTTGCCGTTGCCGCAATTAATGCGTGGAATCGTCTTAACATCACTTTTGCAAACGTACCTGGAACTTATAGAGTTGGACAATTTGGATAAACAGTAATTGATTTTATTTTCTAAAAACAATTAACTTTATACAACCCAAAGCAAATTATTCAATTTAAAAACATAAAAAATGAATGAGTTTTTATTGATTTTCAGAAGAGATTTTAAAACAAAAGAAACACAACCTTCTCCAGAAGAATTACAACAGCATTTGCAACATTGGCAAAACTGGTTTGGCAGTCTGGCCGCTCAAGATAAACTGGCAAGACCTTTACAGAAATGGGACGGACAGGGAAAACTTGTAAACTCAAACAAAGGAGTTACAGACGGACCTTTTGTTGAAATTAAAGAATCTATTGGCGGATTAATTATAATTAAAGCTAAAGATTATGACGAAGCTGCCGAAATTGCACAAGGATGTCCAGTTTTAAATTTTGGCGGAAATGTCGAAATAAGAATGGCCGTTTAGATTTTGAACTAACTTAAATAAAAATGCCTTTGTATCTTTACTAAGGCATTTTTCTATTCAAACATGGAGCAAAAAGAACTTTTACCTAATTTATTCAGAACCGAATATCAAAAAATAGTTTCAGTTCTCTGCAGCTTATTCGGAATTCAGCATATTGAAATTGCAGAAGATATTGTAAGTGACACTTTTTTGACTGCTTCAGAAACTTGGGCAATTAAAGGAATTCCAGAAAACCCTACTGCTTGGCTCTACACTGCGGCCAAAAACAAAACAAAAAACTATTTAAAAAGAAACAACATTTTCGAAACCAAAATAGTTGCCGAAATAAAACACAACACACCATTAAACAATCCCGAAATCGACATTGATTTATCGGATCAAAATATTGCCGACAGTCAGCTTGCTATGATATTTACTGTTTGTAATCCGTGTAATTCTGAAGAAGCTCAAATTGCTCTTGCTTTAAATTTATTATGCGGTTTTGGAATTAATGAAATTTCAGATGCTTTTTTATCTAATAAAGAAGTGATCTATAAAAGAATAAATCGCGCTAAAGAAAAACTCAAAGAAGAGAATATCAAAATTCAAAATCCGAGCAATTCTGAAATAAAAGACAGAATACAAACTGTTCTCAAAACGATTTATCTGCTTTATTCTGAAGGCTACTACTCCATTTCACAAAATACCACTTTACGAAAAGACCTTTGCACCGAAGCCATGCGTCTAACTTATTTATTAATTCAAAATGAAAGCACCAATTTGCCGCAGACGAATGCTTTGATGGCATTAATGTGTTTTCATTCGTCAAGATTTGATGCGCGAACGGGTTTAAACGGCGAAATTATTTTATACGAAGATCAAGATCAATCACTTTGGAATCAAGAATTAATAGACAAAGGAACTTATTTTTTAAGTCAATCCTCAACTGGAAATACACTTTCAAAATATCATCTTGAAGCCGGAATTGCGTATTGGCACACAATCAAAAAAGAAACAGTTGAGAAATGGGACAACATTTTAGAACTTTACAACAATCTGATTATTTTAGAATATTCTCCAATTGTGGCTTTAAACAGAACTTATGCTTTGTCTAAAGTAAAAGACAAACCAGAAGCGATCAAAGAAGCTGAAAAACTGAATTTAACCGACAATCATTTTTACTATTCTTTACTCGGAAATCTATATACCGAAATTGATTCGAAAAAAGCATTACAGCATTTTGAAACAGCACTGAGTTTAGCCAAAACTACTTCTGATAAAAATGTAATCAGTAGAAATATAGAACAACTTCAATAAAAAAGGGAAATGAATAATCATTTCCCTTTTTTGGCTTTTAAACAATCTAAGATTATTGTTTTGCTACTTTTTTAAATCTCATCATTGGAACATCGCCTTGAATTAGATTTAGTTTTCCATCTTTATCGATGCTGTAGCTTGTAATTTTTTTCATTTGCTGTAAAAACTGCTGCTCTCCTCCTCCTTCGCAAAACATTAAAGTTGCAGGACCTGGCTCACCAAAAGTCAATTTGTTTCCGTTTAGAGTATATGGTGCGCTATAACCGTTGCATCCGTTATTTCCATAAACTCTTGTTTCTTTTTGGTCAAAAGTAATTTGTGGTTTTTTATTCGGATATAATCCTTCAAAAGCAATTCTTGGTCCAGAAATATATTCTAATTCCCAAGTCGTACCAAATACATCGCCCGAACTTGTAGCTGATTTCGATGCCGTACATGAAGCAAATAATACGGTCAAAATTGAAAGGACTGCAAATGTGTATTTTTTCATAAAAGTGTATTTTAAAGATTTGTAATTTGTTTTTTGAAGATTAAAATAATTCTATAAAAATTCTTTTCTCAATATTCGTGCCCAGTTAGAAGGTCAATCAAAAATTAAATGTTGCAATACGTCATAATTTTCTGTCTCTAAGTTACAGTATTTTCTTTAAATTTTTACAAATCAAGCTTTTAAATACAATTTTATGATCCCATTTTTTTTGTAATTTGCGTCAATCAAAAAACCGAAAATCATCAATAAAAAACCTAAGAAATGAAGCAATTCCTATTTTTGTTTGTATTTGCATTGACAGCGCCGTTTGTCCATTCGCAAGAAAACCTTCCAACAGATTATCTCACGAAAGAATTCCATAAAGGGCGCCGCGAAGCTTTTAGAGCTTTAATGCCTGCAAATTCTGTGGCAGTTGTTTTTTCTTATCCCGAGAAAGTTTTCTCTAAAGACATTAATTACAATTATCACGCAAATCCTGATATGTACTATTTGACTGGATACAAAGAACCAGATGCTATTTTAGTGCTTTTTAAGGAACCGCAAGGAACAGAGAAATACAATGAAGTTCTTTTTGTTAGAGAAAGAAATCCTTCTCGCGAAACATGGACTGGCAGACGTTTAGGAATTGAAGGAGCTAAATCTAAATTAGGTTTTACAACTGTTTACAACGGAAAAGATTTTAATGCATTCGCAATTGATTTCGCAAAATTTGATAAAGTCATTTATGACGAAATTCCAACTGATGTAGCGGAAAACAATAATCCAGACAATTTATATTCACTTTTGAAATCATTTAAATCTAAAACTGGAATTACAAAAGCAAATGAAGCTTCAGTAGAATTATTTGACAAAATCACTAATTCTCTACGCGAAATAAAAACTCCAGAAGAACTTGTTTTAATGCGTAAAACGGTAAAACTTTCTTGCATTGCACATAATGAAGTAATGAAAGCGGTAGGTTCGGATATGAGTGAAAATGAAGCTGACGGAATTCACGCTTACGTTCACAGACACTACGGTGCGGAAGGCGAAGGATACCCTCCAATTGTTGGTGCTGGAGCAAACGGATGTATTTTGCATTATAATGACAACAATGCCACAAAAATGGACAATCAATTATTGTTAATGGATGTTGGTTCTGAATATCACGGTTATTCTGCAGATGTTACAAGAACAGTTCCCGCAAATGGAAAATTTACTGAAGAACAGAAAGCAATTTATCAGATCGTGTACGATGCGCAGGAAGAAGTTTTTAAAATCTGTAAAGAAGGAACTCCAATTCAAGATTTAAACAAAAAAGCAAAAGAAGTTATCACTGCCGGATTGCTTAAATTAGGAATTATCACAGATCCTAAAGATTCTCGAATTTATTATCCGCATGGCTGTTCGCACTTTCTTGGATTAGACGTTCATGACAAAGGAAACTACATGGGAAATCTAAAAGAAAACATGATTCTTACTGTTGAACCTGGAATCTACATTCCGCCAAACAGTAAATGCGATAAAAAATGGTGGAATATCGGTGTTCGAATCGAAGATGATATTTTAATGCTAAAAGATTCTTATGAAAACCTTTCTGCAGATTCTCCAAGAAAATGGCAGGAAGTCGAAGCTTTAGCGAAGCAAAAAAGTACTTTTAATGACATGAAATTCCCTAAAATATAGTTTTTTCTTTTGCCACAGATTAAAAAAATTAACACAGATTTTATTCGCCACAAATTACACGAATCTCCACGAATTATTTACATCTATTTAAATTTGTGGAAATTGGTGTAATTCGTGGCAAAAACAAAAAATCCTTTAAATCAGGGTAATCTGTGGCGATAAAAAACATTTTCAAAAGCCTCTATTAAAATTTAATAGAGGCTTTTAATTTTTCCCGAACTTTACATTCTTAAATAAATTAAAAATGAAAGCACTTACCTTTTCTTCTTTTGGAGAATCAGATGTTTTAGAATATATAGAAATCCCAAATCCTCAATTAAAAAGTGATGAGGTTTTAATCGAAATGAAAGCCATTGGATTAAATTTTGCCGATGTTTATCGCCGTAAAGGAAATTATCATTTAAAAGGAAATCCGCCTTTTATTGCAGGTTATGAAGGTGCAGGAATTGTGGTCGACGCCAACAATCATTCAGAATTTAAAGTTGGTGATCGTGTAGCTTTTGCCGATGCACCATTTGCAAATGCAGAATTGGTTGCTGTAAATGTAAATCACATTATTCCGTTGTCTGAAGGCATTTCTTTTGAAACCGCAGCTTCTGTTTTATTGCAAGGTTTAACGGCGCATTATCTGGCTACAGACAGTCATAAAACTGCAAAAGGAGAAACGGTTTTAATACATGCAGTTGCAGGCGGAGTTGGACAAATACTAACTCAAATCAGTAAACTTTTAGGCGCTACAGTTATCGGATTAACTTCATCATCAGAAAAAGCAAAAATCGGATTTGAACAAGGTACTGATCATGTTTTTCTTTATAATGACGATTGGAAATCACAAGTTTTTAAAGTTGCTTCTAAAGGTGTTGATGTTGTTTATGATAGTATAGGAAGCACTTTAAAAGACAGTTTTGAAGTCACTAAAGAATGCGGTCAAGTTGTTTTCTTCGGAATGGCGGGTGGCGATCCTGAACCTGTAGATCCCAGAATGCTTATGGATGGTTCTAAAACTTTGACAGGCGGAGATTTGTGGAGTTATTTAAATTCTAAAGAAGAAAGAATTAAAAGAGCAACTCAATTATTCAGCTGGATTACCGAAGGAAAAATCAAACTTTCTGAACCGACTTCATTCAAATTATCAGAAGGAAAATTAGCGCATGATTTCTTAGAAAGCAGAAAAAGCACAGGAAAAATTATATTGATTCCTTAATTTTTTTTCCGCCACGAATTCACGAATTTATTTAAAAACTTTGCGCATAGATTTTAAAAATAAAATTCGTGAATTCGTGGCGAATATTATAGCCTAACGACTTCCAATTTTGTCAATTCAGACAATTCTAGAATTCTATTCACTTCATTTTTATTCGCTAGAAAAAACAAATAACTATCGCCATACGTTTCACACGTCATTAGTTCTAAATTCCTTTTTTCTAATTCTGATTGTATGTACGGAAACAAATCATGACTATAAGTTTCTTCTGGATATTCGAAAGTAAAATCTTCTTCTCCAAGCATTTCTCCAATAAAATATTCAGCATCTTCGGGATCAAATTTCCAGTCGCTGTGCCATGAATTTATACCTTCAAAAAAGTCGAAATTATAATCAAATTCGTAATCATTTTGCTCTCTCTTCTCAAAAAGTTCTTGCGATTGGCTTTCTAATAATTCTCCTTCAATTTCTCCTCGAGAAACTAATTGCAGATATTCTTTAAACATTTCTAAAGTCACTTCTTCAGTTCCAACTAGATTTTCTTGAGACGGAAGCTCAACAGTTTCAGGAATTTCAATATTTAAATATTGGCAGATTCCTTGCAAAACCAATTTAAAATCTCTAATTCCGATTGCTTCACTTTCATTCTTAGGATCGTTTATATCCAAAAGTTCGCTTTCCAACAATCCTTTTGTATAATCGAAAAAATGTCTTCCTGAATACAATATTTTAAAATCGTTTATTTCTAAACTATTCGTACAGCAGAAAAATATCACGAAGTTTTTTATAGAACGCTTAAAGAATTTTTTCTCCTCTGCAGTCGGTTCCGAATAAAACTGAATATGTATAAAATCGTATTCTAAACCTTCTTGAATCTGCTCGTCAGAAAGAGTACCAATATTCATTTTTTTATAAAGCTCATTCAGAACTTCATAAGCATTATTGAAACCTGCTTTTGTTATTTCTTCATCTCCTTCTTTATGATCAAATGAACCTGGAACGAAAAATAAATTTACCATAACATCTTCCTGAATTCCTTTTACTTTAAATTCAAGACTCGACTGTTCATTATATAAATACGAGTAAATAGGATCAATTACATCAAAAGAAATGATCGATTTTGGATCGTTATTGCGTCCAAATATGTTGGAGAAAAAGCTCATTACAACTAATCGTTAGAATATTTAAAACTTTGATTCATTTTATCAAAAGGGATCACTTCATTTACAATCGATTCTAATTCGAAATCTGTCAATAATCCTCTAGCCGATTCTACAATTTTTGGAGAAACATGTATTTCATAATCAATAATCTCTCGTTTTAAAATTTCCTCAAGAATTGAATTTTGGCGATCGGTTAAGTATTTTTTATGCGATTTAAATACCGATTCAATATCGTCTCTGAATTCTTCATCGCTTAGTTCGTTGTAAGTATCTTGCTTTGACATATCGATCAATAAAACTTTGAAGATAAAATCTTGTAGATTTTTTGCCAGATAATTCACTTCATTCATGTCGTGCCAAACGTATACAATTGGCACATCTCCATTATTTTCTTCATTTAAGAAAAAACAATAATGATCGCCGCCGCCGCTTTTGGCAAACGGAATAAACTTAAATTCCGGATTAATATTACGATAATCTTCTGGGTCTTGAAGTTCTTCGATTTCTTCGGCAACAGATTTTAAATTCAGCGATTCAAAATCATACGAATGCAAAAGTAAAGGCGGATTGTCTTTTAAAGTAGGATAGACATCCGTATACCAATTTGGACCATATTCTCCAACATCGAGCATACCATCGGCATCTAACTGTTTGTATAAGAGAGGGTATTCAAATCCGTATTTTTTTTCGATTTCTTGTATTGTCATCTTTGGGGGAATATTCTATTAAAATCAGAATACTAAGATAACAATCTTTACTGGACCAAAAAACCTGAAGCCAATTATTTCAAGGATTCCGCGATCATTAAGGCACATTTTTCGCCATCAATTGCCGCAGAAATAATTCCGCCTGCATAACCCGCTCCTTCTCCACAAGGATATAAACCTTTGATCTGCAAATGTTCTAAAGTCATAGCATCTCTCGGAATTCTAACTGGCGATGAAGTTCTACTTTCTGGCGCATGCAAAATGGCTTCATTCGTTAAATAACCGCGCATTGATTTTCCGAAATCCTGAAATCCTTGACGCATAATCTGAGTTAAAAAACCTGGAAAAACCTGTCCCAATTCAACTGAAGTCGTTCCAGGAACATAAGAAGTTTTCGGAATATCTGATGAAACTTTGCTTTTTGTAAAATCAATCATTCGCTGTGCAGGAACTTTTTGAGTTTCTCCCGCCAAATGCCAAGCTTTTTGTTCGATGCTTTTTTGAAATTCCATTCCCGCTAAAGCTCCGAATTTTGCAAAAGGTTTAAAATCTTCCAATTTTAATTCGACTACAATTCCTGAATTTGCTGTTGATTGATCACGTTTAGATGGTGACCAACCGTTTGTAACCACTTCGCCTGGACTTGTTGCACATGGCGCAATTACACCTCCCGGACACATACAGAACGAATACATTCCGCGTCCGTTAACTTGTTTTACAATTGAATATGGTGCTGGCGGTAAATGCTCTCCACGGAAATCACAACTGTATTGAATACTGTCAATTAATTCCTGAGCATGTTCTGCACGAACTCCTAAAGCAAAAGGTTTTGCTTCTATTAAAATTTTCTTTTTGTCTAATAATTCAAAAATATCACGAGCCGAATGTCCTGTTGCCAAGATCAATTTATTCGCATGAATTTTATCTCCATTCTGCGTTACGATTCCTTCAACTTCATTATTCTTTACTAGAATATCGTCTACGCGAGTTTCGAATAAAACTTGACCGCCAAATTCTCTGATTTTATTTCTAATATCTTCAATGATTTTAGGCAATTTATTGGTTCCAATATGCGGATGTGCTTCGACCAAAATATCTTCAGAAGCTCCAAAAGCTACTAGAAGTTCAAGAATTCTAGTTACATCGCCACGCTTTTTAGAACGCGTATATAATTTCCCATCAGAATACGTTCCTGCTCCTCCTTCACCAAAACAATAATTCGAATCTTCGTTTACAATATGTTCACGATTAATTGCTTTTAAGTCACGACGGCGACCACGAACATCTTTTCCGCGTTCTAGAACAATTGGTTTTAAACCTAATTCGATTAATTGCAAAGCAGCAAAAAGTCCGGCTGGACCAGCGCCAACTACTATCACTTCTTGTGCATTTGAAACATCCTTATATATAGGAAGCTCCAATTTTGTTTCCTGAAAAGGTTCGCCTTTCAAATAAATAACAACTTTCAAATTGATTTTAATCGCTTTCTGACGCGCGTCGATAGAGCGTTTTAAAATCGAAACATGCTGAATTTCTTGAACCGAAACTTTAATCTGCTTAGACAAATAGTCTTTTAGCAATGATTCGTTTGCAGCAATTTCTGGTGTAACTTGAAGTAAAAGTTCTTTAGGCATTTTTGTGTATTTATTCTATTAGCTTTTCTTTCTATGAAAAGAACATGCAAAAGTACTATTTTGAAATGATATTTTGCAATTACATCTTCTAAACACGTTTTGTCACATTGAGCGAAGTCGAAATGCGCGCTGGTTCTCGACTCCGCTCGAACTGACAGTCTAATAAAGACAAAGAAAAAACTTAGAACCTTAGTATCTCAGAATCTTAGAACCTTAAAAAAAGACTTTGTACCTTTGTCCCTCAGAACCTTTGCACCTTTAAAAAAAATGTCTAGAAAAATAAAATTGATTTGGGATTTCCGTGGACCAGCTTCAGCTAAAACGGCTGAACATCACGAAATTCATTTGAAAGAATATATCGCAATCGAAAAACTACCTTTAAATATTACAGGATTTAAAATCATAGACGAAATGTACGCCATAGCTTTTATGGTTGTAACCGACGAAAATATGATTCAAGTAAGAGATGCTTTGAAACCGCATCGTGGGGAATTGTATGAAGGGTAAATAGTCACAGTTTTCGGTCACAGTTTACAGCCTCTTACTAATTGAGACTGTAAACCGAGACTGTAAACTTTTAATATACTGAATAAGTTAAAGTCGCAGTTTTCGGTCACAGTTTACAGTCCCACAACTGAGACTGTAAACCGAGACTGTAAACTTTTTAGTTCGCTACTTCACTAATAAACTTAATACGCATTAAACGCAATTCGTCTATATCATAGTCGCCGTCAAATTCTTTAAGTGCATCTTCTATTTTATCTGATTCAGATTCCATGAAGTAATCGTGAATTTCTTCCTGCTGATCGTCATCTAAAATATCATCTAGCCAATATTTTATATTCAGCTTAGTTCCAGAATAAACAATCTGTTCCATTTCTTTGATTAAAGCATCCATCGAAAGTCCTTTCGCGGAAGCGATATCATTTAATGAAAGCTTTCTATCAATATTCTGAATAATGTATAATTTATTGGCAGAGTTTACTCCTGTAGATTTTACTACTAAATCGTCTGGCCGAATAATATCGTTGTCCTCAACATAACGACTGATTAAAGCAACAAATTCGCTTCCGTATTTTTTAGCTTTTCCTTCACCAACACCATGAATATTATATAATTCTTGTATAGTTATTGGATATTTCAAAGCCATATCTTCAATCGAAGGATCTTGGAAAACTACGAATGGAGGCACTCCAAGTTTCTTAGCCACTTTTTTACGAAGTTCACGAAGCATTCCTGTTAAAACTTCATCTGCAGTTCCTGATGATTTCCCACCTGTTACAATAGTTTCATCATCTGCTTCAGTGTATTCATGATCTTCAGACATCATGAATGAAACTGGACTTTTAATAAAATCTAAACCTTCTTGCGTAATTTTTATAACGCCGTATGTTTCAATATCTTTAGACAAATATCCTGTAACTAGAACTTGTCTCAATAAAGCCATCCAGTATTTTTCGTCATGGTCTGAACCAGCACCAAAATAAGGTTGTGTATCTGTTTTGTGCGCTTTAATTACGGCATTAATACGTCCTATTAAAGTAAACACAATTTCTTTTGATTTGTAAATATGCTTGGTATCGCGAACAATTTCAAGAAGTTTAACCACTTGTTCTTTCGCCTCCACTTTATGTTTTGGATTGCGAACATTGTCGTCCATATCGGCACCTTCACCATTTTCGCTGTCAAATTCTTCTCCGAAATAATGAAGAAGGAATTTTCTACGCGACATCGAGGTTTCAGCGTAAGCCACAACTTCTTGCAAAAGTGCAAAACCAATTTCTTGCTCGGCAACTGGTTTTCCAGACATAAATTTCTCCAGCTTTTCTACATCCTTATAAGAGTAGTAAGCCAAGCAATGCCCTTCTCCGCCGTCACGTCCTGCACGACCCGTTTCTTGGTAATAACTTTCAAGTGATTTTGGAATATCGTGGTGAATTACAAAACGAACGTCTGGCTTATCAATTCCCATTCCGAATGCAATTGTTGCTACCACCACATCTACATCTTCCATCAAGAACATGTCTTGATGTTTCGCCCGGGTTTTAGCATCTAAACCTGCGTGGTAAGGAACGGCGCTGATTCCGTTTACTTGCAAAACTTCTGCAATAGATTCTACCTTTTTACGGCTTAAGCAGTAAATAATTCCAGACTTGCCTTTATGCTGTTTGATAAATCGAATAATATCCGACTCAATGTTTTTCGTTTTTGTGCGAACTTCATAATACAAGTTCGGCCTGTTGAATGATGCCTTAAAAGTATTAGCATCAGACATATCAAGGTTTTTCAGGATATCTTCCTGAACCTTTGGGGTTGCGGTTGCGGTAAGACCAATAATTGGCACTTTACCTAGCTGCTTAATTATATTTCTCAGATTTCTGTACTCCGGCCTAAAATCATGTCCCCATTCTGAGATACAGTGCGCTTCATCAATAGCAACAAAAGAAATTGGGACACTTTGTAAAAAAGCCACATATTCTTCTTTTGTTAATGATTCGGGGGCGACATACAAAAGTTTGGTCAATCCAGAAGTAATATCTTTCTTAACCTGAGCAATTTCTGTTTTAGTTAGAGAGGAGTTTAATACATGTGCAATTCCATTTTCAGACGAAAGACTTCGAATTGCGTCAACCTGATTTTTCATCAAAGCAATTAAAGGGGAAACAACTATTGCTGTTCCTTCTTGAATTAAAGCCGGTAATTGATAACACAGAGATTTTCCACCACCGGTCGGCATTATTACGAATGTATTCTTTTCGTCTAGAATACTCGTAATGACTTGCTCCTGCAAGCCTTTAAATTGGCTAAAGCCGAAATACTTCTTTAATTCTTTATGTATTTCAATTTCATTTGAATTCATTCTCTATATTAACTGTATTTTGTATAAATTTGCAACACATAAAGATACAACTTTCTTTTATACATACAAATTTTAAATATTCTGTTTTGATCACAAAAGAAAATATATTGGCGATTGCCAAGAAAACAATACTCTCTGAAAGTGAAGCAATTACAAAACTAATTGATTTTTTGGACGAAAATTTTTACGAAGCAGTCCAACGCATATACGAAACCAAAGGTCGTTTGATCGTAACAGGAATTGGAAAAAGCGCCATCATTGCACAAAAAATGGTAGCTACTTTTAACTCTACTGGAACTCCTTCTATGTTTTTGCATGCCGCAGAAGCAATTCATGGTGATTTAGGAATGATTCAAAATGATGACATCATTATTTGCATTTCTAAAAGCGGAAATAGTCCAGAAATTAAAGTGCTTGTACCTTTATTAAAAAGATTCGGAAACACTTTAATTGGAATAACAGGAAACATCACTTCTTTCCTAGCAAAAGGTTCTGATTATGTTTTGAATACGACAGTTGATGTTGAAGCTTGTCCAATTAATCTCGCGCCAACAAACAGCACAACGGCACAACTTGTTATGGGAGATGCTCTTGCAGTTTGTTTAATGGAAATGCGTGATTTTAAACCAGAAGATTTTGCAGTTTATCATCCAGGCGGTGCATTAGGAAAAAAACTATTGCTTCGCGTGAAAGATATGATTGAAAACTCACTAAAACCTACCGTAACTCCTGAAACTTCTGTCAAAAAAGTGATTTTTGAAATCTCTGAAAAAAGACTAGGCGTTACAGCAGTTGTGGAAAATGATAAAATAATCGGAATTATTACCGATGGAGATATTAGACGAATGTTAAACGATAGAGATTCTATTGCAGACTTAACAGCCAGAGACATTATGACGAAAAAACCAAAAATGGTTTCGTCTGAGACAATGGCAGTTGATGCTTTAAATATTTTAGAAGATTACTCTATTACTCAGTTAATTGTTTCTGACGAAGGAACATACAAAGGCGTTTTACATTTACATGACATTTTAAAAGAAGGAATCGTATAATGGCAAAAAAAATCTTGGCGAAATGTCATTTTTGGACCATCTAGAAGAACTAAGATGGTTATTGGTTAGAAGTACACTTGCAACATGCATCATGGCATTTGTTACTTATTTTATTAGTGATTATTTATTTGATCAAATTATTTTAGGTCCGATTAGACCAACGTTCTTTACCTATGTTTGGTTTTGCGACTTATCACATTCGTTGGGATTTGCAGACAGCATTTGTATTACAGAACTGAATTTTATTATTCAGAATACCGAAATGGAAGGTCAGGTTAACATCTTTGTTTGGATGTGTATTTTGGCCGGATTTATTTTGAGTTTCCCTTATATTTTATGGGAAATATGGAAATTCATCAGTCCAGCACTTTATGAGAAAGAAAGAAAAAATGCAAAATTATTCATCTTCGTTTCTTCTTTACTTTTCTTTTTAGGAGTATTGTTTGGGTATTTTGTGGTAATCCCGATGTCGGTAAACTTCGTTGCTACATTTTCTATCAGTGATGTAGTAAAAAACCAATTCACATTGGAATCGTATATGGGAATGGTTAAAACAAGTATTCTAGGAAGTGCACTCTTTTTTGAATTGCCAATCGCTATTTATTTCTTAACGAAATTAGGTTTAGTAACTCCTGAATTCTTGAGAAAATACTGGAAATATGCTGTAGTAATTATTTTAATCATCGCTGCAATTGTAACTCCGCCAGACGTTGTAAGTCAAACTATTGTTGCAATTCCGATGTTAATTATCTACGAAGTCAGCATTCTTATTTCAAAGATTGTTTATAAAAATAAATTAAAAGAAAATGTCTGATATCATACAAGAATTTAACGACTATCGTTCTAAAATGAACGAAAAACTGCTTGCTGACAATAACAAAATTGTAAAACGAATTTTCAATCTTGACACCAACGCTTACGCGGAAGGCGCTCTTGATTTAAAAACAAAAGAACTTTTAGGTCTAGTTGCGTCAACTGTTTTAAGATGTGACGACTGCGTAAAATACCATTTAGAAACAAGCTATAAAGAAGGTGTTTCTAAAGAAGAAATGATGGAAGCAATGGGAATCGCAACTCTTGTTGGAGGAACAATTGTAATTCCTCATTTAAGAAGAGCTTACGAATTCTGGGAAGCTCTTGAAGAAGCTGGAAAATAATTAGAAAATGTGTCAATTAGATAATTAGATAATTACCTTAAAACGTAAATATCTGATTTTGAAAATGCAATAATTTGTTAATTCATTTATCTGATTGATTATTTTACTTTTAATTTGCCTCTTCAAATAAATTTTAAAATTGAATTTGAGTTAGTATAATTATCTCATTTTCAAATTATCTAATTATCTAATTGAACAAATGAAGCTAAGAGCCGATAATTTAATCAAAACTTATAAAGGACGTAGTGTTGTAAAAGGGATTTCTGTTGAAGTAAATCAAGGAGAAATCGTGGGACTTTTGGGACCAAATGGAGCTGGAAAAACAACATCTTTTTACATGATTGTAGGATTGGTAAAACCAAATCAAGGAAATATTTTTCTTGACGATTTGAACATTACCGATTATCCGATGTACAAGCGTGCACAACAAGGAATTGGTTATTTGGCACAAGAAGCTTCTGTATTTAGAAAATTAAGTATTGAAGATAACATTTTGAGTGTACTGCAATTGACTAAACTTTCTAAAGAAGAGCAAATTGCTAAAATGGAAAGCTTAATTGAAGAGTTCAGTTTGGAGCACATTCGCACCAACCGAGGAGATTTACTTTCTGGAGGTGAGCGTCGTCGTACAGAGATTGCACGTGCATTGGCAACCGATCCGAAGTTTATTTTATTGGATGAGCCTTTCGCGGGAGTTGACCCTGTTGCGGTTGAAGATATTCAGCGAATTGTAGCACAATTAAAAAACAAAAACATCGGAATCTTAATTACTGACCACAACGTTCAGGAAACATTAGCGATTACTGATAAAACATATTTAATGTTTGAAGGAGGAATTCTAAAAGCAGGAGTTCCAGAAGAATTGGTAGAAGACGAAATGGTTCGTCGCGTTTACCTTGGACAAAACTTCGAACTTCGTAAGAAGAAATTGGAATTTTAATTTTAAGTATTCAGTCGCAGTTTTCAGTCTCAGTGAATGCTGAAAAACTGCAACTGCGACTGTAAACTATTAAAAAATGAATTCAGAAAAACCAACTCAGGAAGATTACGACAATTGGCATAAAGATCCAAAGAACTGGTATTTTTTTAATTCGTTTTACTACAATCCGAAAGACAAAAGACTTCTACCTCCAAAAAAAATCAAATGGATGGGCTATACTATAAATTTTGCCAATCCATATTCTGTAGCGCTTTTGTTGCCTTTTATAATAATTGTCATTTTAGTTCTCTCAAATAAGTAGTTTCAGAAAAGTCTAAACTGCGACAGAAAACTTACTCAACCGTAATAAAATGCAATTGTTCTAAGTCGCCATTGTAAATATTAACATCAACACGATGTTTAATTCCTGGCAGAGAAGCTTTTTCTGTAAACTGCCAAAACAGCCAATCATCTTCAATTTTTTCTCTGTAGAAATTATAATTGGCAATCCAGAAAAGATATTCGCTAAATTCTTCTTTCAAAAAATCTGAATAATATCTTTCTCCAGAATAAATTATTGGGCGAACTTGATAATGTTTTTCTACTTTATTCAACCAACGTTTCAAACCTTTTTTCAAGCTATCCAAAGGCTGATTTTTAGGTAATTTTTCGATATCTAAAACTGGCGGAAGATCTCCTTTTTGCAATTTTACTGTTTTGATAAAAAGATCAGCTTGTTCTATAGAATTTTCGTTGGGACGATAATAATGATAAGCACCTCGCATTATTTTATTCTCTTTTGCGCCTTCCCAGTTTCTTTTAAATTGTCTGTCTACACGATCGTTTCCTGCCGTTGCACGAATAAAAACAAATTGAACAGGATATTTTTCATCTAAGATTTCAACTTCTTCCCAATCTACTTTTCCTTGAAATTCAGATACGTCGATTCCAACAACTTTTCCTTTATGATTTTCGAGAACACGAATATTTCGAACATCAGAAAGATGTTTATCTACCTCATCTTCATCTAAAACTTTTTCTGTTTTAAAACCTAAATAATAAGCAAGCCCTTTGCGATAATGATAAATTATCCCAATAAATAAAAGTCCGAAGAAAATCAATAAAATTGAACGAAAAAGCCTGCTCAGAAATGATCTCCCAGCCGGCTTTCTTGAATATGTTTTACGATAAGTCGTTTTTCTTGCCATTAAACAGAATTACTTTTTCAGAAACAGATTATTGATAATAGACAACAATACATAAAAAGCAATAATCAATGGAATTGCCATGTATTGAAGCAAGACAACCATTAATACAGAAATAATTAAAAACACAATTTGAAGTGCATTTTCTTTAAAGCTGAATTTTTTAATTTTTAAAGAGAACAACGGAATTTCAGCATTCAAAATATAAGCACTGCATAATGTTATTACCAACAAAACCCATTGATTAGTCAAAATTTCTAAAACCATCAAAGAATCTGAAAACGAAATAACCAAAGGAAGGCTTAGAATAAATAACGAATTTGCTGGTGTTGGTAATCCGATAAAAGAATCTGTCTGACGAGTATCAATATTAAAATTAGCCAAACGATAGCAAGATCCTAAAGTAATGATAAATCCTAAAAATGCAATTGCAGGATTTGTCCCTAATTCGTGGCCACTGTTCAAAAACATGCTATACATCACATATCCTGGAGCAACCCCACTGGTTACCATATCTGCAAGAGAATCTAATTGCAATCCAAGCGGACTTGAAACTTTAAATAATCTGGCAAAAAAGCCATCGAAGAAATCAAAGAAGATTCCCAGACAAACCATATAAAAAGCCATTAGATAATTATTTTCGGAAACAAAGACAATTGCGACACAACCGCAAAAAAGATTAATTAATGTGATTAGATTTGGGATGTGTTTTTTAATATTCATAGCTTAAATTTTTGATAATGGCAGAGAACAAATTTAGTATAATAACTCGATGCAAAACGAGTTTTTTAAAGAGTTTTTTATTTCAAAGTCCGACTTTCGGAATATTTAACTAAAGGAACTTATTAGATGCATAAAATATTATATTTTTGATAAAAATTTAAAACAGGCCTCGATCTGCAAAAACATATACGTTGAAGAAATATTTAGTGTTTTTATTATTTTGGAGTTATACTTTTCAGTATGCGCAAACCGCTCGAAAATATTCGAATGAATTTATGAATATTGGGGTCGATGCCGCGGCTCTTGGAATGGCAAGCGCCGTAACTGCTTCTACAAATGATGTAACTGCAGGTTACTGGAACCCAGCAGGTTTAACGCATCTTGAAGATCATCAAATTGCTTTGATGCACGCCAGCTACTTTGCCAATATCGCGCAATACGATTACATAGGCTACGCAAGCCCGATTGACGACAGAAGTGCTTGGGGAATTTCGATGATTCGTTTTGGAGTAGACGACATCATGGACACCACACAGTTAATCGATAATCAAGGAAATATAGACTACAACAGAATCAGCCTATTCTCTACCGCAGATTATGGTTTTACTTTTTCTTACGCAAGAAAATTGCCTGTTGAAGGATTTCAATATGGTGTAAATGCAAAAGTAATTCGAAGAATAATCGGAAAATTTGCCAACTCTTGGGGATTTGGATTTGATGTGGGACTTCAGTTTGAAAGAAGCGACTGGAAATTTGGCTTAATGCTTCGCGACATTACCACAACTTACAACGTTTGGAATATTGACGAAGAAGAATATGCTAAAATCGCCAATGCAATTCCGGGAGAAAATAATACATTGCCAGAAAGCACAGAAATAACATTGCCAAAAGCACAATTGGGAGTTTCAAAAAGATTTGACTTTCATAACGAATGCAGTCTTGTCACTTCAGCAAATTTAAACATGCGATTTGAACAAACCAACGATATCATTTCGTCAAAAGCTATAAGTATAGACCCAGCTCTAGGGTTTGAATTTGGTTATACTGATTTGGTTTTCGTACGCGCTGGCGCAGGAAACTTTCAGAATGTAATGCAGTTAGACAATACCGAAAAAGTAAATTTCCAGCCTAATATCGGTTTAGGATTTAGATATAAAGGCATACAAATTGATTATGCTCTAACTGATTTAGGGAATCAAAGCACTGCTTTGTATTCTAATATTTTTTCGTTGAAAGTAGATTTGGGTATCTTTAGATAATTAGAAACCATAAAACATTTAAAATTTTAAATCATGAAAACTGTCATGTTAAAAAAAGCACTTTTTCTTTTATTATTCTTATCAAGTTTTATTGGTTTCAGTCAAAGTTTGGCTTTAACGAAAGATGTGAAAATAAGCATTCTAACTTGCGGACTAGGAAATGAAACGTATTCTTATTTTGGACATACTGGAATTCGAGTTTCAGATCCTGGAAACAATTTTGACGTTGTTTACAATTATGGAACTTTCGATTTTAGAACTCCAAATTTTGTTTTAAAGTTTGCTAAAGGAGATTTGCAATATTTTGCAACAGTTCATTCTTATCCAGAATTTTTTGAAGAATATACGTATGAGAAAAGAAGCATTTACGAACAGGAATTACTAATTTCTCAAGATTTAAAACAAAAACTTTTTGACCAATTAAATGCTGTTTTAGCTTCTGAAGAGCGTTATTATACTTATAAATTCATTGATAAAAACTGCACTTCGATGGTTGTTGATGTCGTGAATAAAACTTTAGGCGGAAATGTAATTGCTAAAACAGAAGACACAGACAAAACCTACCGTTCTATTCTGTTTCCTTATTTTGATGGTCATTTCTACGATCAATTGGGAACGAGCATTATTTTTGGAACGAAAGTCGATCAAATGGGAACAAGAATTTTTCTTCCTTTTGAATTGAAAAATAGTTTAGATAAAACTACTTTCCAAAACAAACCTTTAGCTGCAAAAAGCAAAACACTATTAGAATTCACAAAAGAAACACCAACTTCTTTGTGGAATAACATCTATACTTATCTCTTTATTTTACTTTTTGTAATCTTTGCCAGAAACAAAACGGTTGACAAAATCTATTTTCTGATTTTATCTCTTATTGGAACATTCTTCGTCATTATGGGATTTTATTCTTTTCACCAAGAACTGGCGATGAATTATAATGTGCTATTATTTAGCCCACTTTTATTGGTTTTAATTTTGTTTTCGATTTTTAAAAACAAATTATGGACTTATAGATTTTCACTAATTAACTTTGTCCTTTTAGTGATTTACTTTTTGTTTTTGATCAATAAAGCACATTTCTTTATCACTTTACCATTGATCATTACAAGCGGAGTGGTTTTAGTGCGAACAGCAATTCGCAACAAAAAACCAATTCCGATTATAATTTAAAATATTATTGACCTCTGTAAAATAAAACCGTAGTTATGGTTTTGAAAGTGATACTTAAGTCCAGAAAAACACTTCTGTGCTTGATGTAGTATAAATCATATTGAAGTTTAATCAAACTTTCGTCAATAGATTCTCCGTACGAATAATTTACTTGTGCCCAACCCGTAAGTCCAGGTTTAATTACATGGCGCGTTTCATAAAAAGGCATTACAGCGGCGATTTCTTCAACGAAAAAAGGACGTTCAGGTCTTGGTCCAATCACGCTCATATCCCCTTTTAAAACATTAATAAATTGAGGTAATTCGTCAATTCTTGATTTTCGCATAAATTTACCAAACGGAGTAACTCTTTTATCATTATGAGTAGCGAAAACAGCACCATTAGTTTCTGAATTCTCGGTCATCGTTCTAAATTTATAAATCTTGAAAACGACTCCGTTTTTCCCCACTCTTTCTTGAGTATAAAAAAGACTTCCTTTGTTAGCAAAAAGATTTCCTATTGAAATTATCGGAATAAAAATAGCGCAGAATAAAAGTCCAATAAACGAAAAGAAAAATTCCATCAATCTAATTAAAGACAAATACAATTTATTACTATTGCTTCTGCTAAATGGAAAGAATCGATAAAAATCTCTTCCGATGTAATGCACAGGAATACGCTGTGTTTTACTTTCGTAAACCTGAGTATATTCTCTAATAATATTTCCTTTTTCTAATAAATGAAGTAATTGCTGGTACAAATCGGCGGTGATACCATCCGTTTTTTGTGATGCAATAATGATTTCTGAAACACTATGAGTAGATACAAAATGTTCTAAATCATCCTTTTTTATTTCTTTCACATAATGAAAATCTAAATTTTCATCTGCGATCGAATCAGAATTTACAAAACCAATAATTTTAAAATGCGGATCAACATTTTCTAATCCTAAAACTAAGTCTTCGACCTCACTTTGGTCACAAATTAAAACTACGTTTTGAGAAAATCGATGAGATGCTAAAAATAAACAATAAAAAAACCTCCAAAGCAACAAAGAAAACAGGACAGCAAAATAAAGAATAATGATGACTAGCCTTTGTTTAGGAAGTTCGGGGGACAAAATTGGCGTAAACAGATAGACTGTTATCGCTGCAGTTGAAGTTAAAATAACACTTCGTAAAATCTGAAATTGATTACTGGAAGTTTGTAAATTATACATTTCGAAAATCGTTCCGAAGGCATAAACATATCCGACTAGCAAAAATGTTTTAAGGTATTTTCCGTCTTCTAAAACAAAATATTGATAATCGAAAAGCAAGCTCAATAGAAATAGAGCGACAAATATAAATGCTGCATCAAAAAAAGAAAGAAGAACTTTTCTTTCCGAAATTTCGAAATGCATTTTCTTTTTTGAAAACATTACTTGTAGGTTTTAATTTGGTTATAGGGCGAAGCAAATGTATCGCAAAAAAATATAACTAACCTATTAATTTTCTGTTTCTTCAGGAATTTTAATTTGAACAAACAAAAGAGATAATGCATAAACAAATGCCGGCGCAGCCGTTCTCATTGCTGCATGATTGATGGTTAAAAGCCAAAAAATTAGAAATGAAAAAAAATAGAAATGCTGTTTATTGTTTATATAAACTACAAATGGAGTGATTAATAATATAAAAAAAGCTGCGATTCCAAAGATTCCATGTTCGGCAAATAGTCTGGTTATCTCATTATGTGATGCAGCTTGCACTCCTAATTCTTCCACCCTTTTCGATTTACTAAGCCCAGCTCCAATACCCAAAATAGGGTTATCCATAAAAAGATTTATTTCTGCATCCATAATCTCTTCCCTTCCTCCCAAACGATCTTTTTTCTCACGGCCACGAGCATCTTTGTTACTATAACGTTTTTCAATTAACCCTCCTGTTTGGGAAGAACTATATGTCCAGACCCCTACACTGACGATTCCTGTCAAAATAAATATTAAATTTAATCTACTTTTCCCTTTAGCATTAGAAAAATAATAGAGTAAAAACAAAAAAAACACAATCATTGCGACTGCAGTCATAATTCCTCCTCTCGAAAAGGTAACGATACCTCGATAACTGATAAAAATAAATAATATCGAATTAATAAATAATTCTATTTTAGATTTTGAGAATAAAATCAACTGTGTAAAAAAGATAAACATTCCAAGTCCCAAAATAGTAGAAACTTGATTCGGTCCAAAACCTCCTGATGTTTCAAAATTTGATTGTGTACCAGTCACAACATCTTTAATACTTGGTGTATATAAAAACAGATATACGGTTGTGGAAATTATTGGAAACCCCATTGTTATTAAAACCTTCCCAAGTGTATCAAATGTAATTCTTCTATTAAACATGTAAATCGCGCAAATAGCTATGCACAATGGTCCTGATAAATTAAAAAATAAAGATTTTTTAATATCAACATCTATCCCGGCTTCCGCAATTGTAACAAAAATAGCTGGAACTAATAGTAATAGAAACACTAAATATATTAATCCATTTTTCGAGAAATTACTATAAACCATTCCACAAATCATGAAGAATATAACAGAAAATTTTGCAAATTCATTATTTAAATTTCCTCCTGTCATTCGTAAAAAAACCTCTGCTCCTACTAAATACGCACTTACAAAAAGCACTTCATTCTGTTTATTTTTACTTTTATAAACAATTACAAATCCTATAATGATAATAAGTAAAGCATATATCTTGGATATAAAAGGAACAACAAAAACAACTAATGCAAGTAATGCATGAAAACCAATTAAGGTTAAATAAGTAAGTTTTGTGTTTTTCATTATTAAATATTTAATCTGCAAAAATAATCAAAGATTCTAACCATGTAATGTATTCTTGTAAAATTGATTTTTCGCTAAAGTTTTGATTCACAAAATAATTCAAATTCTTCCCTAATGATTTCCGGATATCTTCTTCTTCAATCAATTTCTGAACTGAGCTTACAAACTGTTTTAAATTATTTGAATCAATTATGAAACCTTCATTAGCCGAAGGAATAACGTTTGAAATTTCGCCAACATTTGTTGCGACAACAGGTAAACTAGCGAATCCATATTCTAATACAGCCAAAGGAAGACCTTCAGAGAAGGAGGTTAAAACTGCAATTTTGCACTGTTTCAACAAATCTTGAACATTATTTACTGCTCCATAAAAGAATACATTTTTAGAGAGCCCTTTATCTTTAACCTGCTCTAATAGATTTGCGCTGTAAGAATCATTAAAATTTTTCCCTATCAAATGAAAAGTCCAATCCGGAAATTTTTCTTGAATTTCCTTTGCACCATTAATCAATAATTCATGGTTTTTTTGAGGGCGTAAATTTGCAACACAAATTATTCTTTTACCATCTTCCCCTTCTAATTTAAAAGTGCTTAAGAAAGTTGTCGATTCGATTATAAAATTAGGAAAATATATAATATTTTGGCAATTCAGATAATTTTGCGCCCACTTTTTTAGAGCTTCATTTACTGAAATAATTCCTAAAAAGAAAAAGGATGAAAGTTTTAATATCAAATTTTTTCGTGCCGAAAGATTCTGCGAAATTCCATAATGATCATGCCAAATTATTTTAATCTTTGGCATTGTTAACTTCACTAAAACTGCAATAAAAAATGAGGAACTATGTGCGTGGATAAACTCGACCTTATTTCTTTTGATATAATTTCTTAATCTAAAAATTGCACTTAAATCTAAGGCAGATTTTTTTTCTAAGAATGAATAAGTCACTTTTTCATTTAAGTAATCTAAAAGTAAACCTTCACTTCTTGTAGTAATTAATCCCGAAAATTCAATTTTGTCAGCAAGTGAGTTTGCATAGTTTACAGCCATACGTTCTGCACCGCCAACCTCTAAAGAATCTATAATCTGTACAATTCTCATTTTATCAATAATTTTGCAATTTCTTTTTCAAAAACATCTGTGGTGAAATTACGGGACCATTCCATAGCTATTTGATTTTTCTTAAAAAAATCATTTTGGTTCACTATTAAATTCTCTATCTGCTTAGCATCTTTATCCAGATCCATTTCAAGCAGAACCCCTCTCTTACCATAATCTAACATGTAGGGAACACATGATACTTTTGTTGCTATTGGAGTACATCCCCAAAACATCGCTTCTACTATGGCTTTTGGCCACCCTTCACTTTTTGAAGGTAAAATTACAAAATGGCTTTGCTGATACGCTTTTTTTAAAGTTTCTTTATTCTGATTTCCTTTTAAAATAATATGCTCTTCCAATTTATTCGTTTGCACATAATTTTCTAGAGAATCTCTTTCTACACCATCTCCATACAAATCTAATGTTGCATTATACCCTTTTTTTAATAATTGTTCAACTAATTTAATACTATACAAAGGATTTTTACCTGAAACTAAACTTCCAACAAAAACGAATTTAATTCCAATGTTAAAACCAGCTTTTTTAATATTCACTTTTTCTGATTCAGAATAGGTTGCTGTAAAAAACGGCTTTATATTTTTAGATTGATTTTCCCAATCTCCATATACTAAAACCTGCATATTTCTTGTTAGAAATCTATTATTAAGAATCCATTTTTGTAAGCGATAGCTCCAAGGCTGTTTACTTTTAGGATCCCAATTTCCGGCATATTTTGCTGTTTTAGTTTTATTTGGAAAAAGAATTTGAACAAAACATCCAATTAATCCCATATTTCCCGGACATCTTAAATGAATATGATTGGCTGTTTTCATTCCCAAAAATATCTTCCAAAAAATAATAGGCAATTTAAAAATTGATGTCAAAATGCTTTTTAGGCTAATAAAACTAAAATCAGGAACTATCCTAAAATTTATTTTATCATGCTGATACGAAATATCTATTGGAGTTACTTCCCGTTTTTTTAATGGAGCAATAATAATAACCTCATCAACATATTTCAGCCAAATATTCATTTCTTGAATATAAGGTGAATATCCTAAATATTCATTGTTTTTGCAAACATGAGAAACGTGAGTTATTATAACAAATTTAATTGACTTCAATCTTTGTTTTTTTTTCTACTATTGTTAGAATTCTTTTAATATAATTTTTTGGATGCAAATACTTTTCACTCCAAAACAGATTCTCTTCTCCCATTCTTAAATATTTCTTATTCTCTAGTAGATAGTCAATTTTTTCAGGCAACTCTTCATAAGCATTACGATTACTAAGTTTCTCAAAATTCACATGCTCGTTAAAATTGTCCACAGAAATATTGAGTGGTGTTGTAACGACTGCTTTTCCAAATAATAAATACTCCCCTATTTTCCAACCAGGGGTATCTTTAAGTCCGTCATCTGCTATACAAATATTGCTCTTATATAGGCTATTAAAATAATTATTTTTATTTGATTGTTTTTCATCAAGTATTAGATCAGGAGCCATAGTAATTGCTAACGGGTCACTCAATAAACCTACTGAAGCCTGTTTATATTTTTTTCTCAATACCCTACACGCATTAATTCTAAATTCATTCTGAAGTCTTCTACGTTCTTTTTCATCCTCATCTTTATGATTATCTGGATTCCAAAGTCTTGTATAAAAAATCACATTACCTCCAAAATCAATTACCTCCTTCGGATATCTTTTTATATCTACATCATTGTGTGAGGAACTTGTAAAAAAAGAAAACCGATCCATTGCTCTAACTACTTCAGTCCGGCTATATTTATGAAACAATATGTCAGCCTTTAAGTTCATCAACAATAAATGACTTTTGTAAGACATTGAAGTGTTAAAATTTAGAGGATATACATTATTTACATAATCTACAGTGCGAAGAGATCTTTTGAAATAAAAATCATACAATTCTGGTAAATCTATAAACTCTGGTGAGTCAGAATAATCAAAATAAACCCGTTTATTTCCAATATATAATATTCCTCCGTTGTATTTTATTTTTTCATTTCTAACTAAATTAACCTCTATTCTTTCTTTTTTACAAAAATAAAAATAAGAATATACAAGCTGATTAATGTGTGAAGTCCAAACTGATAATTCTAATTTCATAATTATCCTCTTAATTTACTTTTATTTCTAATTCTCAGAATTTGGCAAAGCAGGTTTAATAAAGATTAAGCTGAAATAGCCTACCATTCTTCCAATTGCTTCGGTTAATGGGACTTTCTTATTTTTCTCGGTCAAGACATTAACAAACCGAATTAAAGTCAATACGATAGTAATAGCATTCCACTTAAAACGATCAATAAACTTTGGATTTGGATTTTTAACCCTCCAAACATACCAGCCGTTTTTAACTACCATTTTCCCATACTTATATTGATTTGGTCTTCCTGATGGATCATGATAATGATCTAATCTGGCATTAGTATTAATTACATTTTTGCCAAATTGTAAAGCTCTTAAACTAAAATCAGCATCTTCGTACAAACCGTATCCTTCAAAAAACTTTGAAAATTTAATTCTATCAAGTATGTCTTTTTTAAATGACATAGACATTCCAATCAGCAAATCTACTTCATAAGTTTTACCAGTCAACGGAAAACCACAAGTTCTTCCGTGCGAATAAAGAGGCATTCTGCCTGGACCTAAGTTTGAGGCTAAACCAAGAAAATTTCTTGCCACGTTTCTTAAACCTTCTTTATAGAAATATCCTTCAAACAAATAAAACTTCTTTTTATTATAATTTATGTTCTTGTCTTGAGGCTTCCATTTATTTTCATTAATTGCAATTCCTCCAACACCAACAATATCGGTGTCACTTTGAAATGAATTACAAATTTCCTTAAAATACGAAGGTGTTAATACAGTATCATCATCTAGAAAACAAACAATTTCAGATTTTGGATCTACTTTTGAAATTCCAAAATTTCGCTGTTTCGTTAACCCTCTGTCTTGATCCGAAACTTTGAAATATTTTAAATTATCATACTCATTTTGCTGCAAAATTAGTCTCGTCTCGTCATTAATAGATCCGTCAATAATTAAAATTTCATTTGGATAGTTTTCTTGAATTTTAACTGACTCAAGCAGTCTCTGCAAAGGCTGAGCCCTCATATAAGTGCAGATTATTAACGAAACTCTCATTTTTTGCTTTTTAATTTGTTCGCCCAATATAAGCTTCTATCCCATTGAATTTTATAATTGTTATAATATCGAATAGGATTTTTAGTTTTTTGAACGCCGTAGAATTTAAAGAATAGAGTCGTTTTATATCCTTTTAATTGCTGTTTGGTTACATTTAAAAGATTATACAACATAACTGTCGGCGATGGTTTTGGCTGAATTAAATCATTGCTCCAAGCTAGAATATGTTTTTGTCTAAAACCTCCAATTGGCGCTTTGAGATGGATTATTTCTGGTTTAGGAGAAAATATAACATCAGAACCTTGTTTTCTAAGTTGCATTCCGTAATCACTATCTTCACCATAACCAAATTCAAAGCTTGTGTTGTAAGATACAGATTCTATGTTTTTTGATTTTACAATACTACAGCCAGAGCCAAAGTTACTTGATTGAAATTTAAGCTTGACTTTTTTATTTTCAGCGTAATCGGGCGCATAACATCCAAATGTTACTTGTCCTGCTCCATCTTTTTTTATTACCTCAAAAGCTTCTTCTAAAAAATTCTCCTCAATTCTGATATCATCATCAGCCATAAATACCCACTCACTATTTATTTCTGCAAGAGCTAAATTTCTTGCATTGCAAGCTCCTGTTTTATGCGTGAAAATATGTTTTATGTAAAATGGCCAATTATCACATTCAATAAAATCAAGTTCTGAAACAGAATCAACAGAAGGATTTTGTTCTACTATTATTACATTTTTTGGCAAATAAGTTTGTGATGCTAAATCTTTTAAGAAATCGTACAAGTATTTTTTGCGTCCAATTGTTGGAATTATAACATCTATGGTACCTTCTACAATTACTTTTTTTTGCGATTGACTTTCAACTTGTAATAAATCATTTTTTAAATATCGTTTACGATAAAATAACGAAGAAAAGAATGGCAAAAAAGTAAGCTTTCTTTCGTAAAGAAATAAATTTAGAAACAACAAAAATGTCCAACGTGTTTTATAATGTTGCTTTATAAATCGAAATAAAAGAAAAGTATCGTTTTTGAATTTTGGAAATGTTACATCAGGATTTTTAAGTAAGCTAGGTTCAGAATAACAATACAAACCTAATGGCATAGCCAATTTTGCCATTGAATGCAAAAAATAATCAAAGTTTGAATCTTTAAAAATTTGATTATTTAAAGTATTTAAAACCTCAGCATGAATTCCGCCAACATGCCTGCTCATCATCCAAGTTGGATAACTAACTCCTTTTTTAACATTTAAAAATAGAGATAAATCTGCATATCCAATCGCTTCAGAAAAAAATGAGTTTGTTGACAAATTATAAGATGCCATTATTTTTTTATGATGAAAAATTTCCGTCAGTTTAGTATAATTCAAATTTGATTTTAAATCTAATTGACACCATACAATAAGGCTTTCTGGATATTGTTCAGCAATTTGAAATAAATTGACCGCTATACTTTTTTGAGAAAATAGAACATTTTCTCCTTCAGAATTTACTTCTACAATTTTATTATTCTGATGATAAATAATTATCACTTTATCTCTTTTTTAAATTTATATTTTTTTGGTAAAAATCAACATTATCAAATAGCAGTTTATTTATATCAAATTTTTCTTCTACTCGAATCCGTGCACCTTTTCCTATTTTTTGAGCTAGCTGTCTATCTTCAAAAATCTGCTTAATTCGTCTAGCGTATAAATCATGATTTGAAGGATGAACCAAAAAGCCACTTTCTCCATCTATAATCAATTCTTCCGACCAGCCAATATTACTATTGACAACTACTTTTTGCATTGCCATAGATTCAATTGTTACCATTCCGAGTGTTTCTGCAAAAGTTGGAAACACACAGACGTTTGCTTTCTTTATATAATTTTGGATTTCGTTGTATGGAATTTTACCTAAATAATTTACATTTTTTAAATCACCTACGGTAAATAATGTTTTCATTAACTCCCAAGTTGATTTAGAATTTGTTTTTATATCTGGAGCATCGCCGCCAATTAAAATTAATTTTGCATCAGGAAAATCTTTACGTACTTCATTAAAAATTTTGGGAAGCTCTAAAACTCCCTTTTTTCTAACCAAAGTCCCCGCATATAAAATTAGATTTGTTTCAAATTCTTCTGGTTTTTCGTTTTCAAAACTTTGAAGATTCAAACCATTATGAATTGTTTCAATTTCTTTTTCTTTTATCTTAAAAAGTTTTTTTGAAACTTCTCCAGCAAACTTTGTAGGAGCAATAAACGCATCTGCATTACTAATTGCTAATTTTTCAAACCAGAAATTCTTAAGCTTTTGTTTTCTGTTTTCTAAATAACAGAAATAAGCATCACTCCCATGAAAACGAATTATCAACGGAATTTTAAAACACATAAAAGCCGTAATTCCTGTCCAATCTGGAGCTTCAATGATGTCAATTTTTTCTTCGAGAATAATTTTATCAATGAATTTATTTATCTTTTTTCTGTTCCAATAAAAATTAAAAAACTTTCCTTTTCTATTGTTCAAACTATAAATCGTCGTATTCTCTTCTTTAATAACAAATTCTTCTTTTTGCCCATAAACAAAAACAGAAACTTGCACATTAAACTCTTTTAGCTTTTCGGCCAAAGTAAAAACACTTGTCCCAATTCCTCCATCATGACCAAAGGCATTATGAGGATAATGAGAAACAATATAAGCAACATGTAAGTTTGGTCTCATTTTTTTATTTTATTCAATTTTTTCTTCACGCTGCGTTTTAACTGCCTTTCTTTTGTTTTTAAAAATCTTTTAAAACTGAACTTATATCCTCCAACATTAAGAAATCTTCCTGCCGAAAAAAATACTAAAAACTCCTGTTCATTACTCTTATTCAGATCTAAAGCAACATTTTTCTTTAAATAAATCTCCCGTTTAAGATTTTCCTTTTTGCTGCTTTTTTTTGAGAATAAAAAGATTTTTGAAAAAAGACCAAAATCTTTTTGTACCGCAAATTCTTTGTAGTTTAATGCTCTTGAAACCCCAAACACTTTCTCTGCTTTGTTAATAATCAAACCTATTTTCGATTTTTCAAGCTTTAACCAAGAAAAATAAACTAAAAGCGGAGGTAGAAAATAATCCTTATTTATGAAATAAATATTTCTTGAAGACTCAACATTGTTTTCATTTGAAACAAATTCAACATCAAAATAATTAGACAGATATGTTTTTATTTCATTTTTATTTCTATCTATATTTATAGAAAAAGCTAAATCAGACAACTTAATTTTTTGATCTAAATGATTGTATTTTATCCACCTTTCTGGATAATAATCTTTATCATTAAGTTCTTTACTTTTTTCTCCATCAAAATTCTTGAATGGTCTTATAATTTTGGAATCACTTTTTTCTCCTAACCAAGCTGTCCACCAAGAAAAAGTAGAATTACTTATTATAAAATCATCACACATTGCTCCCAAACAAAGTTGTTCTGTCTCATTTAAATTATCTCCAAAAAATACATTTTCTAAAAATGAAAAATGATATTTGCAATAATTGATATCGTCGCTCAAAACAACAAGATTGCAAGAATCCCAATCTGGAAAAAATGCTGCTAAGCTATTTAAATAATAATTTATCGGAAGCTGTAAATAATCTTTATGGTTTACAAAATCTCCTCTTCGGATCGAAATTAAAATTGTACTTTTTTTAAAAACTTCGCTATATATTTTGCTGATTTTTTCTTTTAACGAATCAGAAAACTCAAAATAGTGTTTTGTCAATTCGATATCAAAATATTTTTCTGTTTGCAGCCAACCACTAATATCATAATTATCACTTCCAAAAGTCCATTGATGGTGGTGATATTCGTTTTCCTCAATCAGATTAAACAAAGATTGTTTTAAAGGTAAAAGTGGTAGTTTATTTTTAAAAGCATTTTGATGTTTCCATAATAAAAAAGAGAATTCATGATTGTTTTTGGTTGCTAAACCAATAGTCGAGGCTATTTGAAAAAGTTGATTCCCCAAATTGCCTTTCTTTCCTATTTTACTAAATGTTATCATCTTTAACGCTAAAAAGAACTTTTATTTATTAAAAAAATCTTTAATAATTTTTGCCGTAAATAATCGCGCGCCTTCATCTGTCATATGCCCACATGAAGAAAAGTACTTGTCTTCTATAACAGTATTCTCGTAATTATGAATTTCTGGATATGCTTTTTTAACTTTATCAAAATAATTCATCCCTACAACATTTTCACACATAGGAGTCATAACAGCAATAAAATTGATGTTATTCTTTTTGCATATATTTTTAATCTCTTCGTAGTATTTATTGTGCTGTTTTGGATTTAAATTGACAAGATCATTTTTCATATTGCCATTTGAATGTTTTTCTAAAGGATAGTATCCTAAATTATCTAAAGCATTTGTTTTTTTATGTGCAAGCGTCAAAAATGTTTCCCTAAAGCCAATTTTACTATCATATTTTACATATCTATAAAACGGTATATAGTACAAATAAGTAAAATCGCTTTCATTTTTAAAACGTTCTTTTATTGTTTCCGAATTATGAATGTAAGGCAAAAATAGAGCTGAAATTCCTTCAGCTCTGTGATCGCTGGAAAGACTCAAATCGGCTTCTAGTATCACATTTTTAATTTCATATTTTCTTTCAATCATCAATTTCAACATTAATGAGGCCTCAAATAAATGTCCTGCGCTCATGCCGTAATTAAATGTTTTTAGTCCTTTATCTTCAAACATTTGTGATACAAAATGATTATTAGCTCTTGAAGAACCAAGAATCACTACATCATATTTTTTTACTGTAGAATTAAAAACAGCTTCGATTTTTCCACGGTTTCTTGATTGCATAAAAACATAAGTGTAAAATACGTCTAAAGCAACTGCTAAAAAAATCGTTAAAAGAAAAATTCCTAATATATATAATAAAAACTTTTTCATTAGAATTGGAAATAAATAAATTCTTTATAATCTGAATAGGTTCCAAAAGCGATAATAGCCATAATAGCTAAAGCCATTTTTAGCATGCTTCTCTTTCCTGAAATTGGTTCAACTTTCGTTCTATTATTCCATTCGACTAAAACAAATAAACCGATCATCAACAATAATTCATAATTATATCGATCGTTCTCTAAATACTGAGCGCTAAATTTTCCATCAGTAAGTATTCTTTTTAGGTATAAAATGGCATCTGTAATGGTGCGTGCTCTAAAAAACACCCACGCAACACAAGTCAATAAAAAAGTCGTTAGAATGCTAAGAAGCACTTTTACCGAATCTAAATTCCATTTTAAAGTAACAGAATCCATGTTGTTTCGATTGCTATTAGACAACAATAAAGGAAGGAAATAAACAGCATTAATGAATCCCCAAACAATGTATGTCCAATTGGCACCATGCCAAAATCCACTGACAATAAAAATGATAAATGTATTTCTAATTTTCATCCAAAGTCCGCCTTTGCTTCCTCCTAACGGAATGTACAAATAATCTCGAAACCAAGAAGAAAGTGAAATATGCCAGCGACGCCAAAACTCGGCTATGTCTCTTGAAAAATAAGGGTAATTGAAGTTTCTCAATAAATCTAAACCAAATAATTTAGAAACCCCCAATGCAATATCCGAATATCCCGAGAAATCCCCATAAATCTGAAATGCAAAATAAATTGCTCCCACAATTAATGAGAGTGAGTTCATTGAAGGATAATGATCAAAAATAGCATTAGCATACACTGCGCAAGTATCTGCAATAACTACTTTTTTTACTAATCCCCAAATAATTTGATATACTCCTTCTTTTGCTTTATCTAAATTAAATTCACGTTTAACTTTTAACTCTGGCAATAAGTGCGTTGCTCTTTCTATTGGTCCAGCAACTAAAAGTGGAAAATAGCTTACAAAGAGTGAATAATCAATAAAGTTGTATTCGGCTTTTATTCTTTTATAATAAATATCAATTACATATGACAATCCGTGGAAAGTGTAAAATGAAATTCCGACAGGAAGGATTACATTCAATAAAAATGGACTTACTTTAAACCCAAACGAAGTAAACATTTCTGCAAATGAAGTGGCGAAGAAATTATAATATTTAAAGATTCCTAAAAATCCTAAATTAACTAAGACACTAAGCCAAAACCAGAATTTTCGCTTTTTTTCTGAGTCACTTTTTTCAATTTGAATTCCAGTGAAATAATCTAAAAATGTAGAAAAAACTAACAGAAATAGAAATCTCCAGTCCCAACATGAGTAAAAATAATAACTCGCAACAATTAACAAAGCATTTTGTGTGCTTTTAGTTTTATTGAAGACAAACCAATAAAGAAAAAAAACTATTGGTAAGAATATGGCAAAAGCCAAAGAGTTGAAAAACATAAATTTAAAATCAGTTTAAAATAAAACAAAGCAAAAGTCTCTCTAGCATTTAGCTATACCATTTGTTAATGAATTCTTGAATTGGAAGATAAAAGTCTTGGACATTTTTTTCCACTTTTTCAGGTTCCCAATTCCACCATGCAATTTGTTGCAGTTTACTGATGGTTTCAGGATTATATTTCATTTTTATTATTGTTCCTGGAATTCCGCCCACTATAGCATAATCAGGAACATCTTTAGACACAACAGAGCCAGCCAAAATTGTAACTCCATTTCCTATTTTAACGTTTGGCAAAATAATAACATTCATTCCTATCCAAACGTCATTTCCAATTATCGTTTTACTTTCTGGAGTTACGATAGTTTGTTTTAGTTTGTTTTTTGATTCTTCATCCAAAAACAAACTATTATTTCTCAAATGATTAAAATGCGGAAAAGTAGTAATCTCACTAACTTGATGGTGCCCAGAATCTAGTATAAAATTGACATCGTTTGCTATCGAACAATATTTCCCTATTTCTAATGCTGAATTATTGTGCCATTGCCAAACAAATGCTCCATTGTGATAGGTTTTATACCCTATCGAAACATTTTTTGCAAGATGCAAATAGTGTTTATTCTGCCCCTTCAAGAATGTATAATATTCATTTCCGAGGATTTTCCATGCTATTTTTCGTAAAAAGTTTTTCATTTTACTATCTGCATTATTGCTTCCCATGTGCGTTGCGAGGCTAATTGCGGCGGATGTTGATTGATTATTTTAAACCACTCTTTTGCTTGAGCTTTGATTTCATTACTATCTTCCAATACTTTTTCAATAGAATCAGCAATAGAAATTGGACTATCCATAAAAAATACAGGATTTTTTTCAGGCATAGATCTAAAATGCACGTATTTGTAGCAAGTAAAGATATCCCAATTTTTATCTACTTGATTTTCTTGATTATATCGAAAATATCCGCATGGCTTATCATGGCAAATAAAATCAAAAACCATTGAAGACCCCATGTTTACGACCATTTCAGAATGATAAACAGTATTGGTTAACAAATTAACATCTTCTCTTGTCGGTAAAACAGTATTCCATCCTTCTCCTATTTTTTCCCAACTCGGATCAATTGAAACAATTAAATCTTTATTCTTAGCTAAAACCTCATCATATCTACCAGAAAAATCAACAGGACAACGTCTAAATATAATGCCTAATGAATGATTCTTCTCTTCATTTAATTTTCGTACTGCATTAGCAAAGTCAGATAAATATTCCGGATCATCTGGACAAGTAGTTGCGTCATCTCCAGAATAGCAGATGTATTTTTTATTTAAATCCATCTTATATCTACCAAAGAATTGCGCTTTATCTTCGATAATATCTTGATCAAAATGGGTTTCAAATTGTGGTGTTCCTACAACAAAAATCTGATCTTCATTTATATATGGATAATACTTTTGAAGTTCAGCCTTCATGTGTTCGCTCCAAACAAAATAATAATCCGTTTCAACCACCATTGTAGCTTTTGGAAGGTTATCCCAAGAGAAAATAAAAGTTCCTGTTGGTATTTTAAGTTCGTTGGCAGCTAATAAAGGGGCAATTGCCAAAACAGGACGCTGGTTGGTACAAAACACAAAATCAGGCTTTTCCTTTCGGAGCGTTTCTAAACAGCCTTTATAAAACTCCGTTTCCCTCTCTTTTATTTTTATCTTTTCTCTAACTTTTTCTAAGCCTTTTTCAGAATTGTTTATTGAGATAAAGAATTTTGCAAAACAACTTTTAACCGTACCTTTTATAGTTTTAAAAGAAAAAGGAAAACGATAGGAATCGTAAACAGTATCTTTTTCTTTTTTTATACTAAGATTAAGCTCAATATGTTTTCGAGCATTTTTGTAACTATCTGTTAATGGATTTGGTTTGGCATTTTTAATTTTAATTTCATTAAAACCAATTTGTTTTAAATCGAATGGCGTATTATTCCAATACGTTATATCAAAATTTTTCTCCAATCCAATTTTATAAAAATTAGAAAAAGCAAAATTTCTAAGTCCAACTCCGTCTGGCAATAAAATAAAAATCTTTTTAGGTATCAACTGTCTCTGAATTGTTTTTGGTGATTGAGCTGCCAAATATCCGATTTCTGAAGACAATTAAGAAATAATTCTGCACTATTTCCTTGTCCAAAATCATTGTCTGATTTTTGCACTTTATGAGAGTCTATAATTGAAAGAGCTCCTTCAATTTCTTCTTCAGAATAATCTACATTTATTATATCGGCATGTACTGCTCTATTTTGCTGTCTAGTGCCAATATTAATAATCGGAATACCATAATAAGGTGCTTCGCGAATACCCGCACTACTGTTTCCAATAATGAATTTGCTATTTTTTAAAAGAGTCAAAAAGTACTCAAAACGAAGTGAAGGAAAAATTTTAAATCGTTCATTATTTTTTAACTTCCCATAGCTATCCAAAATAAACTGGCTTCCTAAATCATTATTTGGATAAATAACTACATAGTTGTGATTATCATTAAGCAAGGCAGAAACAAAGTTTTCTGCATATTGTTTCATTGCATTTATTTCTGTTGTAACAGGATGAAACATTACAATTGAAAAATCGGCATATGGAATATTATAATATTCTTTTACAGTTGCCAAATCTGGCAGTTGCTCCGAAAACATAATATCAATATCTGGAGAACCAATTGTAAAGACAGATCCTTTTATCTCCCCCATTTGAATCAATCTTTTTTCGGCTTCAGCATTAGAAGTAAAATGTATATGACTCAGTTTACTTACACTATGTCTAATCAATTCATCAACAGTTCCCGAAACCTCGCCACCTTCAATATGGGCTACGAGAATATTGTTAAGAGATCCAACTATCGCGCCGGCCAGAGTCTCAACACGATCTCCATGAACGACTATCATATCTGGTTTTATAGTATTGCAATAACTTGAAAATCCTTCTATAGTTTTTGCAAGAGTAAGATCCATTGTGGTTTCATGAGTATGATTCACGAAAGTATGAATGTTTTTAAAATTGCATCGTTCAATTTCAATTAAGGTGTAACCATATTCTTCTTGCAAATGCATACCGGTTACGAAAACAAAAACCTCAAACTCTTGATGTTTTTCAAGAATTGTGATTAATGATTTTATTTTCCCAAAATCAGCTCTGGTACCCGTTAAAAAAAGGATTTTTTTCATTGATATTATTGAATATCTTCCCTAGTTAATTGTTCATCATTCTCAATATCTCTTGTTGCTGTTTTACCAATTATATCATTAAAATTTTCAGCTAAAATTTTTCCAGTTCCAGGTCTTTTTACCCAGATATTTTCTTTAGTAAAAACTTCTCCTTTTTTGATTGAAGCAATAGAGCAAACTGTTGCAAAAGCAAAATCTATAGTTACTTGCTCTTCATCAGCAGGTTTTTTTGATCCGCCACGCATTTGGGCAATTTCTGCACTTGAAATGATTAATTCGCGACAAGCGCTTTCATCCATACTGCACACAATATCTGGACCTGTACGTTGCATGTGATCTGTAAAATGTCTTTCTAAAATACTAGCTCCTAAGGCAACAGCTCCTAAACAAGCATTATTATTTAAAGTATGATCGCTTAAACCGAAAACTTTATTTGGAAAAGCTTGATTCAATTCGACCATAGCACCAAAACGAACCAAATGAATTGGCGTTGGATATAAATTTGTAGTATGTAATAAAGCGACAGGAACATTATATTTATCAAATATCGCTACTGCTTTTTGAATGCTTTCAATTGTATTCATTCCCGTACTTAAAATAACAGGTTTTCCAAAAGAAGCAATATGCTCTAAAAGTGGATAATTATTGCATTCACCAGATCCTATTTTGTAAGCTGGAATATCAAACTTTTTTAATCTTTCAGCTGCTGCACGAGAAAATGGTGTCGAAATAAAAATCATGCCTTTGCTTTCTACATAATTTTTAAGTTCTAACTCGTCTGCTTCGTTAAGCGAACAGCGTTCCATAATTTCATATATCGAAACATCTGCATTTCCAGGGATGACTTTTTTGGCAGCACCAGTCATTTCATCTTCAACAATATGTGTTTGATGTTTTACAACTTCTACTCCAGCTCTCTTAGCTGCATCTACCATTTCTTTGGCAACTTGAAGAGATCCTTCGTGATTAATTCCGATTTCGGCAATCACTAAGGGCGGGTAATCTGGGCCGATTTTACGACCTGCTATTTCAATATATGGATTCATTTTTTTTGGTTTTTATATAAATATTGAGCGTAATCAAAATCTTCTTGCGTATCAATATCAACGCTGGCAAAAGTATGATTTATCTCAAATGGTAAAGCATCTTTTGATATAATTATATCATTTAAAATTTTTTCAGATTTTGTAATATAAAGCAACCCATTTTCAAAGAAAAGAGGTTCGAGATCTTGGCTTCTTTGTCCTATTTCATAATTAAAAGGAACGAACTTGCCTTCATTTATTTTTCCAAATTTCTGATGATTTCGAGAAACTGTAAATAAGCTATCATGATTTCCTTTTAAATAAAGATCAAATGCATCTTTGAGTAAGTTCTCTGGACGCAACGGATTTGTTGCCTGTAATAGAATTACATTTTCAATTTCTTTTTCAATTGATTCTAAAACATGCTTTAATGCTGTTACTGTCGGTTCCAAATCTCCAGACAAAGATTCTGGGCGATCAATCACTTTTGCTCCATATTCTAATGCAATTTTCTTGATTTTATCATCGTTTGTTGAAACATAAATCTCATCAATTATTGCGCTATTTTGTTTTGCGTATAAAATAGAATGAGCTAAAAGAGGAATATTACCTAACAATTTTGTGTTTTTTTCTGGCAATCGTTTTGAACCTCCTCGCGCAGGAATTATTGCAATAGTTTTCATTAGCTAAAATTCTTTTTTGCGTTTTCAATAATTGTATTCATTCCTTCATTCCAGCTTTTTGTAGAGTATAAATTTTCAGGAATCGAAATATTATGCGTTTCTTTTTCCTCCAAAAATGATTCTATAACTTGTACCCAATCTTCAATAAAATTGGGGGTTTCAATCAGTTTTCCAAGTTTTCCGTACTGTAAAACTTCTGGAACTCCTCCATTTGCAGAAGCAATGCAATAACAACCAGAATGTAATGCTTCAATTAAACTCATTCCAAAACCTTCTTGACAAAGTGTTGGAAATAAATAACAATCTGCAACTTGATAATATTTTGGTAAATCATTATTAGGAATTTTTCCTAAAAAAGATACACCCTCTATTTTTGTATCTCGATTTGCACCAATTACTAAAAGAACTGCATCTTTATCTACTACATTAATTCTTTTCCAAGCATTTAAAATAAAATCCAATCCTTTTTTTGGAAGATCTTTTGAACACCATATAAATACCTTTTTATTGCTAATTCCTAATTGTTTTCTTAAACTTTCCTTTTCTTCAAAACTTACTTTATGAAACTTAGAAGTATCAATTCCGTTATGTAAAACTGAAAATTTTGTTGGCAAAACAGTGTAGTAGTTTTTATGTGCTTTATAGGAATCGTGAGTCAACAAAACCATTTCATCTATATCCTCAAAAAACCATCTGCCTAAAAAATTTTCATAAAATGGAGGAAACCCATGATAAAAGAATTGCAAATAGCACTGATTCCTTTTATTTTTCATTTTTAAAAAATGAAGCAGTGGTTTTACGATTCCAAAATTATCAATGATTTGAATTATACACTTGTCATTCTTTTCAATAATTTTTTCAAGCGCATTAAAATATCCTAAGTAAGGATTTTTAAAAAATTTCTTTTGAATTTTTATCAGATTATTGTTGACTACCAAGCCATAATCTATTCCATTGTATAAAGTTTCCGGTTTCTCACAAATAATGTAATCAATAGCATGATTACTGCTTAAATAATTATGATATAGGGTTGTCCAGCTCCCAATATGAGAGTAAGGCAATGGAATTTGGGAAATCAGAATTACTTTTGACATTTTGGGACTTTGTTATCTTTCTTATTTTTTTATTTTGAATGAAATACTATTTAAATCATCACTAACCTCTAAAAAATATGGAAGTGTATGATAAAATGAAATAGTATGCAATAACAGCAAATCATTAATTTCTTTTAAAGTATAATATTTAGGGACTTTCTTACCTAAAAGTTTCTTCATTTTATATTTCAATGAATTTTGGAAAGGATCTTTTACAAAACGAAGATTTAAAATTCCATCTTTAAAATTAGTTAATTCACTAAACAGAAAATGAGTGATAATTTCCTTTTTATTAAACATTAATATTTCTTTGTCATCCTTCTTTAAGTCTTCAAAATCATTTTCTGAAATACCTACTCCCCAATTTGCATTATTTACTTCTGCTCTTTTATTTTGAATATTTCCTAATAGCTTTTGATAATTAATTCGTACAATGTCTGTCAATTGCAAATCTTTTGTAAGAACTTTTTTTTCAGCTTTTCTATAACTAGTATGCCATTGATGAAGCATTAAAATTTCTTCGGAATAAAAAATACTTTCAGTTCCATTTTTTTCTAATCGATTGTGTACATCGATGTCTTCTGCACCCCAAAAATGCAAAAATTCATCGTATGCAGTTACTGCTTTTAAACTTTCAAGATTAAATAATGATAATCCCTGTGCTCCAACCTCACTACTGAAATCAATTTTAAAATCTTCAAATTTCTTATCCGACTTAGATTCTTTTTCATTAAGAAAACCAACTTTAAAATAATAACCTTTAATTGGATTTTTTAATTCATAAAGTTTAGAAATAAAATTTGAGCTAAAAATCATATCAACATCAGCTGTAAAAATGTATTCTGTGGTAACATTTTTCAATCCTATGTTAATTGCTTTAGCCCTTGACCAAGGCTGAAATTCAGAGTAATTATAAATATATTTTGCAAATTTATAATTAGAAACTAATTCCTTAATAGTAGATGCCGAGACTGAATCTGAACCATAATCTACTAAAAGAACTTCAAATTCAGAATTTGTCTGCTCCTTAAGTGAATCTAAAGAACGCTTAACCCTCTCAGATTCTCTATTTCTATATGGATAAATTATAGTGATCATAAATTAAACTCTAAGATAATTGTCAATATATTTCAAAATTTCTGAATTTTCATTTTTAAACTTTCTAGCAAAAAATGCACAATTGTCACCATATTCATTATTCACAATACTATTTTCAAAAATCACACGATGTTCCTCTGAAATAAAAGCAGGACCAGGAGCAATTCTCCAATCAACATAAGTTAAGTTTCCTTTCAGATTTTTAATATCCGAATTCCCAATAATTGTAGGTATTAGGATCTCTTCACTACAAAATGAATTTTTAAAAAATCTCTCATATTTTGGATTATCTTCTAAAAAGTCTAAAATATAATTAACGGTAGAATGTGTTAAAACCCACCATGTAGGACCAAAAAAAACTCTCTCAAAAGGAAAGTTTTTTTTAGGAAAATATAAACTGATTTTTTTCTCCAAACGCAATAAAACTTTTATCCAAACGGGTTTGTTCGGTTTTCTTCTGTAAAACAGATCAAAATAAAAATTGGTTATCCAACCTTTTTTAAATTCGGCAGGAAATCCTTCTTTTATACTCACAAACTCTCCGCCCTCGTTTAATAATGAATACAGAAAATCATTGTTTTTTATTGGGTAATCGCTTCCGCTAATTAAAGCGTAATAATCATAACTTCCTTTAAGCGCTTCTGCCATTAAATTAAGAATGGCTTTTTGGTGTGACCAGCCTCCCCACCAAACTTTATGCCTTTTAATGAATTTAATATTTTCAAATTCATCCAAATTTGTAGGCATTAAAGAATTTTTATCAATATGAATGAAAAAATAAACATTCTTGTCATTTAAAACAGCTATCAATCTTTTTAAATGTTCATAATCATGATAAGCCGTTATGAGATAAGCGATTTTAATTTTATTTTGAATATCCATTTTAAATCAAATAATTGCTGGCTTCCTCTTTTGAAAGCCCTTTTCTTCTTAAGAAGTACTTCATTATTTTTTTATTTAAAATAAATTTGCCAAAAATTTTATTTTTAACAATGTAGTGCAATCTAGAAGCAGATTTTTTAGGTTGTAATAAAAAATCATTTTTTGGAGAGTTTTCTTTTAATTTAGAAACCTCATCATACATCCAATCTTCAACTGTGTTTCCCATATGATAAGTGTAATTATCAAGGGTTGATAATCGCCAAAAACCTTTCTTTATAACTGCTGTATCAAACAAATTGTTACTTTTTCCTCCTAACACAAAATCTGTAAATCGTTTTTCTAAAGAATTAAAAATTGAAGCACGATAAGTTATCACATAATGACCAGCTCCAACTACAGCAGATCCATATTTATTAGAAATAGTCAAATATTTTTTTAATTGAGCTTCATTATAAAAATCTTCATTACCTACACTCACCGCAAATTTTTTCATTGCTTCTTTATTTTGAACGTCTATAAATTTCATCCTTTTTGAAAAGAAAAAATTCCAATATAAATTTGCAGTAAAAGTTCGTAAGGATCTGGAAGAAGGTGTCGTACATACAGCTCCACATTTCGGAAAATTTTGAAAAACTTGATATGCTGCATCCTGCCATCCATCTAAAAATAATACATCTGCATCGGAAGTGGTAATAAGGTCAAAATTATGCCCAACAATTCCCTTTAGCATTGCGTTTATTCTTCCAACATTAGTTACATGAATAAGCTCATTAATTTTATTTTCTTTATGTAAGGTCATTAAATAATCTACAACAAATTGACAACTGCCATTATTTACAATTGTTATATATGTTTTATCATGAACAGTCTTCCATAATGATGCTAAATTGAGCTGTAATATTTCTAAACTATCTTTGAAATATCCTTCTTGATTTGGAATATAAACTGGAATAACAACCTGATGAAAATAATCAAATTTTAAAACTTCCTTATTTTTATTTGGGTTAAAGCCTAATCTCATTCCGCTATAGTCTTATACATTTTAATTAATTTTATTTTATTTTCTGAATACTCTAATTTATTAAGTGCTATTTTTTGATTTTTAATGAATGCACTTTCTAGCAAGGTAAAATTATCAAGGGCTTTAAGAATATTTTCTCTAATTTCTTCTACCGATTCAGGATCATTAATTAAAAAACCGTTTTCATTATTACTAATTATTTCTTGTGTTGCCCCCCCGGGATTAGATTGAATTGGAAAAGCTCCCATAACAATTGCTTCAAGCAAAGTGTTCGGCATTCCATCTGAAATGCTATTTCCTATATACATCAGGGATTTACCCATCAATTTAGCCAATTCATCGTGCATCAATTCATGTCTTCCAAAAAAAGAAAATTCTAATTGATTCTCATTTATATAATTAATAATTGTATCATGAGAACCAAATACAATTACTCTATAATTTTTTATTTTGTTTTGAATGGAGTGAAGTGCTTTAACAATATTTAGACCTCGCCCAAAGTTATGCTGATAACCTTTAACCAGAATAATTTTTCTCTCTGAAATTGATAATTTAAAAGGCTCCAACTCTTTTATCTTATAGCCTGTTCCACCAGGAATAACACCTAAATATTGACCAGAAAACCCTAAATTCGTTGCCAATTCAAAATCTCTTTCACAATCTGTATGTAGAAAATCAATCCTTTTTAGAACATTTTGAATTTTAGAATAATGTTTTTTGATCCCTCTATAATAAAAAATATCATTTCCCCAGCAAGAATACAACCATTTCACTTTTGGAAATTTACACATTGTTTTCCAAATCGGGTATGAACAACTCTGCATTTCAAAACTATGAACTACATCCGGGTTTATTTCTAAAATTATTTTTTCTAAAGCTTCATTTGCTGTCACTTCGAGATATGGAAGAATTTTTTCATACAAATCAGGATATTTTTTCCTTAAAAAATATTCTCCTTTGACATAAAACAATTTTCTTTTTTTCCATTCGGTAAATTGCTTTACTGAATCAGAAGTATCTAATCTACCTTTCCCTAAAACATCAAACCAATACAACTCATAATTTGTATCTTTAAGATTTTCTATCCATCTAATTACATGAATTGAAGGCATTGAAATTAACAGAATTTTCATAATTCGTGTTTTTTTTAAAATCAGATTTTTTAAATAACATAAACCGCACCTCCAAGAATAACACCTCCATATTTACATCGTTTTATCTTATTATTAATCTAATAACTTAATTAATTATAATAGTCTATATCCTTTTTTAAAAAGACTATAAATTGCAAATCCAATTATAGTTTGTACAGCTTCTGAAAATTTAAAAAGTTTAAGTTCTATAATCAGAAGCTGTAAAAAATAATAAATTTTGTGCTTATTATTTTGAACTAACGCTTGTCTAAGAATATATTTACAACGCACTTTTAAACGTACTTTCAAAATATTTGGATTTACTATTTTATTTTTTTTTATGAGGGATATATGTTTTTTAATTACTTTAAATTCTGATTTTATTTCATCAACATTTAATTTATCAATTTCATGAGACAATGAGCTATCATGTATACGGTATTGAATAAGTTCCTCATCCAAATAAATTACTGTTGGTTCTTTATACAACATTCGCAAATTAAAATCCCAATCATCCAAATTTGTAATTGTTTCATCAAATAAATAAGGCTGTTTTTTTAAAAAACTTTTTTTCCATGTTGGAGTACATACATAGTATGCAATTTTTCCTTTAAGATAATCGTGAATTACATCTTGAGATAAAAAAACATGTTTTTTATTCAGTACATTTTTATTGAAGTCAACATATTGTAATGTTGACACAATTAAATCAGGGCTCTTTGAAAAACTATTGCCAATCTTCTCAAGGGCATTCGGGAGTAAAATATCATCACTATCAAACCATTTAATATAATTACCTTTACTTAAATCAAATCCATAATTCCTACATGAATTTGGCCCTTTTAAAATCTTTTCAGGTCTTTTAAAATACTGAAATCTAGCATCTTGTTGGACATATTTTTGCATAACCTCATCAGTTTCATCTGTCGAACCATCATCAACTATTATGCACTCCCAGTTTTTATAACTTTGCAATAAAATGCTATCTAACGTTTCAAGTATTAAATTTGCTCTATTATATGTTGGAATTATTATTGAAATCAAAGGTTTCATGCTGTCAAATTATCCTTAAAAATTCTACGAATACATTTTAAGAAAGGTACTATCTTAAAATTCTTGAAATAGTTTATTAATAAAAAAATCCATTCCTCAAAAGTTACTTTTCTATTTTTTTTAATAGCGATTTCATAATTCATTAACAGGTCATTTCTTTGGATAGATTTAAAAAAACTTAATTTTTCACGAACTATATCTGTAAAAAATAACTGTTCTGCTTTATTTTTAAGCTCATAATTATCTTTCTTACCTGTAATATTTATTTCAGAAAGTCTAACAACAACATAAGAGTTATTAATTGCATATATTGGTTTATTTTCGCTAAAATCTATCCAAGCCATATCATCGCTATGCCAAGCCAATGGATAATCTCTAAATCCATATTTCAAATATGAATTCTTGGTAAAAATATACTCTGATAAAGAGCTTCTGGTTAATCCTTTGTAACGTTTATAGTAAAAATCAAGAGCCGTTTCCCATTTTTGATGTTCAAATTTCTCTGATGTTTTTTTATTCTCTTCATTATATGTCATCGATGCAAATCTCACAACATTACTTTCATTTTCAAATTCAGGCAAGTTTGAATAAAATTTTTCTACAACAGTATTAGATAACAGATCATCATCCCCCAAAACCATTAACCATTCTTCTTTATTTGACAGGTCAATACAACGTTGCCATTGCTTGACTAATGAAATTCCACCTAAATTTTCTTCAAATCTATGATACGTAAAATCTAATTTTCCTTTAAACTTTTCTAATAAAAAAAACGGATTTTCTGAACTAGCATCATCGCCAATATAAACTTTAAATCTTTGATCTGTTTGATCTTTCAAAGATTCTAATGTTTGCTCAAAAAATGTTAATTTATAATATGGGATAATTATAGCAAGCATTTATTGAAATAAAGATTTTAAAAAATTAACATGAAATTTACTAAATGGCTTAATCCATAATAAGTTTATCCACAAATAAAATGCTTGTGTTTTAAGTTTAAGTTTTAGAAGTTCCCGAATAAATTTTGTTCCATTCTTAAACTCATAGTTTTTTGAAGCAACAAAATTAGATTTATTTAAAGGTAAAAAGTTACGATACATTTTATCAATTTGTAAAGTTGATCTATACCAAGATTCATTTAAAACACCAATAGAAAAATGTTCTAATAGGATATCTTTTGTTACAACTATCTTATATCCCTTTTTCAAATACTCAAATGAAAAATTTAAATCGTAATTATGAAAACCTTTTAGCTTTGTATTAAATGAAATCGAACTATCTTTTTTGGCTGTCATAAAAACACCATCTATAACAACAACATCTTCTAAAGCATTATTTTTAAACCCTTTGTACCAATGTTCTTTATCTCCATTTCTAAGATATTGATTAATGTTTATACATAAATCTTCGTCCGGACATTCCCACCATGCTGAAGGCATTTTTGTCTTGCTCTTGGCACCGGCCACACCAATCAATCCGATATCATTATTTCTTTCAAAAATTTTGATTAAAACTTGTCCCCAATTTTGAGTAATAAAATGAATATCATCATGAACAAAACAAACTATATTTTCTTTGCTTTTATAAAGTCCTATATTATACGCTTCAAAAATTGAATATTTGTTCTCAGAATTATCGATTACAATCAATTCATATTTTGCTCCAATTGTATCGGATATGTTAGACAGTAAATCATCAGAAATTGCAGATGATCTTGAACAGATTACTATTGAAATCATGAAATAAATTTCTTTAATTTTATTTTTAGATTTTTTTTAAATTTATATTGAATTAAAAATTGATCTAGCACACTAAGTAAAATCAAACAGCCTTTTACTTTCTCATTGTTTCGTATTAGTAATAATGCTTTCTCGTATTTTAAAGACTTTGTAATTGTTTTATTTTTTAAACGAATTATATTTCTATTAGCTGGCTTTTTATTTTTTAAGATGGAAAGCATTACTTTTCTCATCTTAAGATTGATTTCCACAATTAGACTTCGTAGATCTAACTGTACTGTTTTAGCAATAACGCTGTTAGAATGATATCTAAAATTATTAAGCGAGTTAGCTACAAAAGCAATTTTATAATCAATAATGTGTTGAAAATAAACGATCCAATCTCCACAAGTTTTCAAATCACTATTTAATACTAAATCTGGGGTAACAAATAGATTTTTTTTTCTTAATAATACTGCACTAGCGTTTGGAATTACATTTTTATAAATTAAATATTTTTCAATAAATATATTTCCGTCTAATTCAAAATCTTCACTAAACTGCTGTACATCTAAGTCATCTGTATGATCTTTCCAATTTCCGGTAACTTCATCATATGAATCAACCCTATTAGATTGACAATAAGACAAAACTACTTTTTCGTCAAGTAATAATGGTGTTATTAGTTTTTCAATAAAGTCATGGCTACAATAATCATCAGACTCTGCTATCCAGATAAAATCTCCTTGAGCCAGATCAATCCCTTTTTGCCATTGCTTAAATGTATTTCCTGAATTTATAGTATTGAAAATGCAGTGACTGACCTTTTTTTCAGATGCGTATTCTGATAATATTTGCCTACTATTATCTGTACTGCAATCATCCAACAAAATAACTTCAATATTTGAATAGCTTTGATTGAAGATAGTGTCAAGACGTTTTATTAAATATTTTTCGTGATTGTAGTTTGGAACAATTACAGAAATTAAAGGCAGGTTATTTGTAATCACTTTAACTTCTTTTAAGAATGAAACAATGTCTTCATTTTATATCTCAGCTTTTTTTTAAGCTTGATAAAAAATCGTTTAAAAAAATCTGATTTGAATAAATATAACCCAAAGACTTGATAATGATATTTTGGAATAAAATGCCACAGAAAGTTTTTTCGAAAAACAAATTTGTTAATACTGATTTTCCCAATATCGTTTCTATTTCCTAAATCTCCTTGATTATTTATTTGTACATAAACTTTATTTATCCACTTCTGCTTAGGGATAATCTTTGATAGAGAATTTATAAATCTATAATCTGATACTTTCCATCCATCCCATCTTGCTTCATTTTTATATTTAGAATGAAATAAAAGACATGCAGTATCAATATTATAAATCTCAATTATTTCTTTTTTAATTCTTTCCTTATTGGGTAAAACAGCTCTATTTGGATATCTAATTTGCCAAAAGAACATTGTATCTGTATCATTCTTTTTGATCTGATTTACAAGTTCTTCAAAAACTTTATCATGAAAAACATTTACATCATCATCCAAAAAAACTATCCAACCATCTGTAACCGCATCCAGCAATGTATTACAGTACAAATTATAATATGCTGGTGTATGCCCATCTGGATGATTTTTATCTTCTCTTAAGTCATTATTAACCTTAACTTTCTCAACATCATATTGATTAAGATAATTTAAATCAACATCATTATCATAAGAAACAATATGTCTGATTTCTTTATATGTCTGATTATCCAGAGAATCTTTTAAATTCGTAAATCCAATGGGGCGATTTGAAGTACGAGTAAGTACATTAATTAATATTCTATTTTCTTCTTTCTTCATTGCTAACTCATCAAATGCTTAAGTTTTATGAATAGCTTTATAAACTAAACCATCTAGAAATTTTAAATGCCTTTCTTGTGAGAAATTAGATTGTATGTTATCTTTTCCGTTTCTGCCTAATTTCTTTGCGAGTTCTTTATTTTCAAGAAGCATCATCATTTTTTGAGCCATTGCATCTACATCATGTTCATTAAATAGCAATCCTGTCTCTTCATTTATAATAACATCTGGAATTCCTGCATGAAAAGTTGCAATAACAGGCAAACCAGCAGAGCTAGCTTCTAAAATCGCAACTGGTGTTCCTTCCTGATCACCATTTATTGCGGTTATTGAATGCTGAACAAAGGCAAGTGAGTTTTCTAGATAATGAACAAAATCTTCTTTTGAAAAAACTCCTGGCAGTAAAACGTTATTTTCAATTTTTAAATAACTAACTAAGTTTTTACAAACTTCAAATAAATTACCATCTCCACCTATAACTAACTTAGCATTTGGAAATTTTTCCAATACTTTGCTAAAAGCCAAAATAGTATAGTACGGAGCTTTCTTCTCTACAAAACGGCCTATAGCTATAAAGGTGTCTTCTGTAAATTTGGAATTTAAATTAGTGAAGATTTTATCTGGTCCGTAAGTATTATAAACTAATTTCTCATCTGGGCAACCCAATTCTGATAGGCGTTTCTTCATAGCAATAGAAACTGCTACAATATAGGTGCTGTAATTAAAAATGTCTGCATAATTTTTACAGTTTTCAATGGTTGAATAAACAGAAGCGTCATAGCCATGAAAATGAGTAATAAGCGGAATATTCAAGTACTTGCAAATCTTTACTAAACGTTCTCCCACAGGACCATACTGCGCAAAGACTAATTGTATTTTATTCTTTTTTAAAGATTTTATAAATGCTAGTTCGTTAGGACTAAACTTTGTGAGTTTAACTTTTTTTATTATTTTATAAAATAATAAATTTCTGACATTAAGAAGCGTGCCAAAATTCTCCAAATAATTTGGAAGACTGCCACCGTAATAATAAAACACTTCGGCTTCAAGTCCATTTTTCTGAGCTTGAATAAATGTTTCGGAATATGCATTAAATGATGGTGATACCATCGCTATTTTATTTTTTTGCGACACCATAAAGTCCAGTTATCATTTGCCCCTCTATAAAATTGGCAGTAAAATGTTTATCTTTTTTTATTAAAAAAAGGATTAAAGGTTTTAAAATTAAGGAAAGAATTTTTCTTTTTCTTGCATTCATGGGAGCTCTTCTTACCCATAATCCAAGCATTTGTGCCATTGAAGCGTGCCAACCTCCTAAAGCTTTGATTTCAATATCCTTGAAACCTGAATTTTCAAGATGTCGGTGTAAAGAAAAAGGTGTATATCTATATTCATCATGAGGTACTTCGTGAAGATTCCATAAAAATGGAACAGTGAAGAAAAAAACACCGTTTTCTTTTAAAACTCTATGAACTTCTTTTAAGATTATTTCTGGTTCAGGGCAATGTTCTAAAACCTCTGTTCCAAATGCACAATCAAAAGAATTGTTCTCAAATGGCATGTTAATTCCATTCCAAGTAAAATCTGGCTTTACTTCCGAATCATAAACTATGGCTTCTTCTATATCAAGACCAATGTAGTTTGTTACTTTACTATTTTTAAGAATATATTCTTTGTATGGCATTTTGCCACAACCTATATCTAATATTTCGCCACTAAGTTTGACAAGATTTTCCTTAAGCGCATTTAAAATAGAAGTCCTAATGTAATATCTGTCTAAATTTGAATCACTTAATTCAATTTGAATAAAATTATCATACAAATTCTTTTTACTCATCTTCATTTTTTATCGCTTTAAAAACATTTTCGATATTTTCCGTCACAAAAAGATCATGATTTTTTTCAATTTTCGAGATTTCCCAATCCCACCATTTAAGCTCTAGTAATTCATTGATAATTTTGCTATCAAATCGATACTTAATAATTTTTGCTGGTACACCTCCAACAATAGCATAATCTGGCACATCATTAACTACAGTCGCTCCAGCAGCAATAACAACTCCATTACCGATTGTAACACCATTTTTTATATATACATTGGCTCCAATCCAAACATCATTTTTAATTGTAACTTTTTGGTGATGCTCAAAATAATCTTTTGTCGCAATTTTAATGTCAAATTTCTTTGTACCGTAATAGAATAAAGGGCTAGTACTCAAAAATTTTGTTGGGTGATCACCATAACCAATTATCACATGAGGGCCAATAGAACAAAATTTTCCTATTGTCGTAGAGTGTATTTTCGAATTAGGCGAGATATAAGAATAATCTCCAATTTCAGATGCAGAAAATTCTACATTATAACCAATAATATTTTTTTTTTCTGGCTCAGTATTCTTCTTTTCAGAAGAAAACATAATTAAAATTTTCTTAACTAATCTTTTTAGTTTCATCTAGATTTCATCTAAAAATTTAACCTCCCATTCTGCTTCTTCAATATATGTACAAGTTCCTGCAGTCCATTTATATGGATGTACAATACCAAACATTACAACTTCAAAAGGACAAATTTCACTAATAGTTTCTAGTTTATTGAGTCCATTTTTTTCAGCAAAATGAACAACAAGACTGTATTTCCCCATAAAAAGTCTTAATCTTGGAATTTTACAAGTTAAATTATAATAACCTTTCTTTTTTGCAAATGGTATATTTTTATCAAAATTCCACGAATACAATATTGGAGATTCATTCTCATTAATTGCTTGAAGAGCAATAGCTGCCTGTTCTAAAGCTTCAGGTACAAATATTTGAATATCTATTTCAAACATCTCATTATTTCTTTGAACATTATTTGGCAACGTAGTTTTTAATTCTACTTTTGTGATTGAAGCTTTATCTAATTTTGGTTCAGCTACATAAACATCATCTTTAGCTTGTTCTAAAGCTAAATATTTAGAAATTGCATCCCCAGTTTCGCCTTCGAAGATTATTCCTCCATTTTGCATGACAATACATTTTGTTGTAAGAGTACTTACCGCTTGCATATTATGACTTACAAATAAAACAGTTCTCCCTCCTTGTCGCGAAATATCCTGCATTTTCCCAATTGCCTTCCTTTGAAATTCTGCATCACCAACAGCTAAAACCTCATCTATAACTAAAATTTCAGGTTCTAGAAATGCTGCCACAGCAAATGCCAAACGAACTGTCATTCCAGAACTATATCTTTTTACTGGTGTATCGATATACCGTTCACATCCTGAAAACTCAATAATTTCATCTAGTTTTGAGGCAATTTCTTTTTTGGTCATTCCTAAAATGGCACCATTAAGGAAAATATTCTCTCGTCCGGTCATTTCTCCATTAAAACCAGTTCCTACTTCTAATAGAGAGGCAATACGACCACGAGATTTAATACTTCCTGTTGTAGGAGCTGTTACTTTTGAAAGTATTTTTAAAAGAGTCGATTTTCCAGCTCCATTTTTTCCAATGATGCCCAAAACTTCTCCTCTTTCTACTTCAAAATTAATATCTTGTAATGCCCAAACATAATCTGATGCTCCTTTAGTAGAACGATCGTTGACATCTCCTATTGTCAAATAAGGATTCTCTTTTCCACGAATTTTATGCCACCATCGATTAAAATCGTGTTTCAATGTTCCTGTTCCAACCTGACCTAAACGATATTGTTTAGAAATATTTTCGGCTTTTAATATGATGTCTTTCATTTATACGGTATCTATGAAGCTTTTTTCTGTTCTATTAAAAACCAATAATCCAGCAAAAAAAACTACTAATGTAACTGCCATTGTATATACTAAACCTAAAATTGATATACTACCAATGTTTAAAAGCATATAACGGGAAGTTTCTATTACATAAGCTAACGGATTATATTGCACTATCCAACCTAATTTCGGTAATTTTTCTTTTATTAACTCCATCGGATACATTACCGCAGAGATGTACATAAGCAATTGTATTCCAAAACCAACCAAATTATTTAAATCTCTATATTTTGTAACCATAGATGAAATTAGCATTCCTAAACCAAGCCCTAGAATACCCATAAATACAATTAATATAGGAAAGAATACTAGCGATCCATTTAAACTTAAATCTGAACCTTGGAAATAAAAGAAAATGTAAAAGACAACAAATATGCAAAACTGGATTCCAAATTTGATTAAATTTGAAATTACTATAGATAATGGAGTTATAATTCTTGGAAAGTAAACTTTTCCAAATATTCCAGCATTAGCTTTAAAAGTGTCTGAAGTTCCATTTAAACAGGATGTGAAATAATTCCATACCATAATTCCAGCCAAGTTAAATAAGAATGGCGAAATCGATCCTGTCTTAATACCCGCAACATTATTAAAGATAATAGTGAAAGTGATAGAAGTAAACAGAGGTTGTATTAAATACCAGAGCGGTCCTAAAACAGTTTGTTTGTAAACCGTAATAATATCTCTTTTTACAAAAAGCATTAATAAATCTCGATATTGCCAAATTTCCTTAAAATTCAGCGAGAAAAATTTATTCTTGGGTGTTATTTCAAACAGCCAATCATTTGTGTTTTTAGAATCCATTAAAGAAGAACTTGCAAACCTTGTTTTAAAATTTTAACAAGATTTTTAACATTTTAGATTTGGGTTAAAAATATCAAAAGGCGTTTTAAAAAACACCTCTTGATTATATTTGATTTTATAATTTTTTATAATTCTATTTGTCTAAAACTTCAAAAGTAGAATTCATACTCTTAAATTCTGGAACAATTTTTTTCATCTTAGCAACAATATCATCATTCTCATAAAAATCGGCAATACCGATTAATTCATCAACTTCATTATGAAGATTCTCATATTCATCTTGAATTTCTTGTGCAATCATGATTTTATTATGGTACGTTGGAAGAGTCTTAGAAGTATCATTTAATAATTCTTCATAAAGCTTTTCTCCTGGCCTTAACCCAACAATTTTAATTTTGATTTCTTTATCAGGTATAAAACCAGCTAACTTAATCATTTTTCGTGCTAAGTCAATAATTCTAACTGGTTTACCCATATCAAAAATATAGATTTCACCTCCATTACCCATTGCTCCTGCCTCTAGTACAAGCTGACAAGCTTCTGGAATAGTCATAAAATAACGTATAATGTCTTGATGAGTAATCGTTACAGGACCACCTTCAGCAATTTGCTTGGTAAATAATGGCACAACAGATCCATTCGACCCTAGGACATTCCCAAAACGAGTCGTAATAAACTTGGTTCCTCCTTCAACATTTTCTCTTTGATTTTTTAAGAATAAAGACTGTACATATTTTTCTGCAATACGTTTACTTGCTCCCATCACATTACTTGGGTTCACAGCCTTATCTGTAGAAACCATTACAAACTTCTTTACATGATACTTACAAGCTAAATCAGCAAGATTTTTAGTCCCTTTAATATTAGTTTGAATAGCTTGTGAAGGATTTTCTTCCATTAAAGGCACATGCTTATATGCTGCGGCATGGTAAACAACATGAGGATTGTAATTTTTGAAAACTTTCTCAAGTGCTTTTTTACTTCTTACATCTGCAATTACTGCGACAATTTTTGTACTGAAATTCATTGCTTGAGTTTCTAAACACAAATTATGTAGCGGTGTCTCAGCATGATCTAAAACAATTACATTTTTTGGATTAAAATTGAGAACCTGTCTCACAATCTCACTTCCAATGGAGCCAGCAGCGCCAGTAATTAAAATTGTTTTATCTTTTAATTGTTTCGAAATTGATTTGCTATCTAGAACTATAGGTTTTCTTTCTAATAAATCTTCAATCTGTATATTTTTTACTTTCTGAGAAATCTCTTTTTGATTTTCCCAGTCTGAAATCAATGGAACGGTATATACTCTATAGTTAAATTCTAAACATTGATCAACAATAATAAGTTGTTCCTCTTTGGTTAGACTTTTATCTGCGATAATTACTCCCTCCGCTGCAACAGATCGCATTAGTGCAGGAAGTTTTTTTCTTAAAATTAAAATCGGAAGATCTAGCATACGCTTAGATGCATTCTGATTATTTTTATCTACAAATCCGACAATTTTAAATCGTGAAGGAGTTTCAAATTTTAAAGCGTTTGCTACTGAAATTGCATTTGCATCAGTACCATAAATTACAGTTCTTACAAGTTTAGTTGTCGTTTTTTCTGAAAAATACATCTCAAATGTCTGTTTTACAATAACACGATATAAAAACAGTCCGCAAAAAGACAAAACTAAATTAATAAAAAGAGCTGTGTTTAAAAACGCTTTATGACCAGTATATAGTTCAAATATTAAATTTATAAACAGAAAGAAAACCAAAACTGACATTTGAGAAAAAAGTAGTTTTATGGCATCAATATATGATGAGTGTCTAATAATTCCTGAATATGTTCTAAAGAGCCAAAAGAAAAATATATTTACCGTTATTAAACTTGCTACAAAATAAAAATCATGTGATGTTATAACATATCCTATTGCAGTACCGTCAAAAAGCAAATATGTAAAAGAAAATGAAAAAAACAAGACCATTACATCAATAGAAATAATAATCCATCTAGGTAGATAGCTTAAATTATTGATATTAGCTCTAAGATTTCTTGGAGAAAAGGTTTTATACAACAAAGAGCTGATGTTATTTGGTTTTTCTGTATTCAATTTAGCATTTTTTAAGTCAGTAAAATTTGAACTTTTATACAAAAATACAAATTAAAAGGTTTTAAATAATTACTTAGTGGTGCAAATTAAATTTTAACACCTTTTTTCTTTTGCTTTAAAAATTCTAACAAATAGGTACCATAACCTGATTTCAGTAATGGTTGAGCTAATTCCTCAAGTCTTGCATCATCAATAAACCCTTGTCTCCAAGCAATTTCTTCAATACAGCCCACTTTTAAGCCTTGCCTTTCTTCTAAGACCTGTACAAATTGCCCTGCCTGCATTAAACTATTAAACGTTCCAGTATCTAACCAAGCTGTCCCCCTGCTTAATATACCAACTTTTAAATTTCCTTTTTCAAGATAAACTTTATTGATGTCTGTAATTTCATACTCGCCACGTGCACTCGGTTTTATATTTTTAGCTATCTCTACGACAGAATTATCATAAAAATATAAACCTGGGACAGCATAATTTGACTTTGGTTCTAACGGCTTTTCCTCAATAGAAATAGCATTTTTATGCTGATCAAACTCCACTACTCCATACCTCTCTGGATCAGAAACATGATAAGCAAAAACCACTCCCCCTTCTGGATCAGCATTGTCTTTCAAAAGTTGTGGCATATTAGTTCCAAAGAAAATATTATCCCCAAGTACTAAAGCAACCTTATCTTTACCTATAAACTCCTCACCGATTACAAAAGCTTGCGCCAGACCATTCGGATCTGGTTGTTCAGCATAACTAAATTTGCAACCAATTGTACTACCGTCTCCTAAAAGCTTCTTAAAATGAGGCAGATCATGGGGCGTAGATATAATTAAAATTTCATTGATTCCTGCCATCATCAAAGTTGATAATGGATAATAAATCATTGGTTTATCATAAACAGGCATTAATTGCTTGCTGACTGCTAATGTTAATGGATGCAATCTTGTGCCTGAACCTCCAGCTAATATAATTCCTTTCATAAATTCCAGTTTCTGATTTTAAATTTTAGGTTTCTGATTTTTCAAACTTCTAAAACTCTAATATTATATTTTTAAAAAAACATTTTTTTTAAACTTTCTTTATAATTTGGCACAGTTAAATTATAAATTATTTTTATTTTTTCTTTATTCAACAATGAAAAACTTGGCCTTTTTGCTGGAGTTGGGTAAGATGATGATGGAATTCCTTCTACATTACAATTATAACCTCCTAGCTCTTTAATGTTTAATGCAAATTCATACCAACTAATTTCACCTTCATTTGAATAATTATAAATTCCAGAAACCCATTTTGAAGATTCCATGACATCAATCATTGCTTGTGCTAAATCAGCTGCATATGTTGGCGAACCAATCTGATCATTTACAACGTTAATTTCATCCCTCTCTTTCATTAATCGCTGCATTGTCTTTACAAAATTGTTGCCAAATTTACTGTAAACCCAAGAAGTTCTAATAATAATTGCCTCCGGATTTTCTTTTAAACATGCAATTTCACCAGCTAATTTACTTTCGCCATAAACATTTATAGGGTTAGTTTCCGCTAATTCATCTAAAGCAATTGATGAGGATCCATCGAAAACATAATCTGTTGAGATATGAACTAATTTAGCATTATTTTCTGCAGAATATTTTGCGATTAATTCTACTGCTAAATGATTTATTCTAAAAGCCAAGTCTTTTTCTGATTCTGCTTTATCAACAGCCGTGTAGGCTCCACAATTAAATATAACATCTGGATTAATAGCTTTTAATTGAGATTGAAGCAATTCTAAATTATCTAATGTAATTTGAGTTCTATCTGCAAATACCCATTCATATTGAGGATAAAATGGTGCTAAAACTGAAAGCTCAGATCCTAATTGTCCTGTTGCGCCAGTTACTAAAATTTTTTTCATTAAAATAAACTATTACAATTTTCAATAAAAGGCAAAATTTGATCTTTTTCCGAAACTATTGCTTCATCCAGATTCATACCCCAATCAATGTTTAAAGATGGATCATCATATTTAATTCCGCCTTCAGAGGCTTTATTATAAAATTGATCACATTTATACATTACCGAAGCTGTTTCGCTAATCACAGAAAATCCGTGAGCAAATCCTTGGGGAACTAATAATTGTTTTTTATTCTCTGCCGATAACAAAACACTAAACGCTTTTCCATATGTCGGAGAATCTTTTCTTAAATCTACTGCCACATCAATAATTTCTCCTTCTAAAACGCGAACTAATTTTGTTTGTGCGAAAGGAGGATTTTGATAATGTAGCCCTCTTAATGTTCCTTTTTTTGAAAACGATTGGTTGTCTTGAACAAAATCAATATTGATGCCTAAATCTTCAAATTTAGTTTTACTATAAGATTCAAAAAAATAACCACGCTCATCTCCAAATACTGTTGGTTCTACAATTACCAAGTCTTTTATAAATGTTTCTTCGATTTTCATTTTTTAATTTTATATTCATTTAAAGAAATTAATAATAATCTCCTTTATTCTATTCTTATCTGTATTAGTTAAATTTGATCCTGATGGCAAACATAATCCTTTTTCAAACAAATTTTCAGAAATCTTACTGCCATAATATGGATATTTTTCAAAAATTGGTTGCAAGTGCATTGGCTTCCATAATGGACGACTTTCTATATTAGCTTCATTAAAAGCGAGCCTCAGACTTTCTTTTTCTTCTTCTGTTTCTAGTAATATTGCATTAAGCCAATAATTAGAAAAGAAATCAACATTTAGATTATCAAAAAATTTTACGTTTTCAATTTCTTTAAATATTTCTTTATAAAATGAATGGTTCGCTTGTCTTAAACTAATATTTTTTTCTAAGATTTTCATTTGTCCAAGACCAATTCCTGCGCAAATATTACTCATTCTATAATTGTATCCTACTTCACTATGCTGGTAATGTACCGCTACGTCTTTTGATTGAGTAGCATAAAAAATTGCTTTCTCCTTGATTTCTTTAGACTTAGCAATTAATGCACCACCGCTAGAAGTCGTGATAATTTTATTACCATTGAAAGACAAAATACCAAAAGTTCCAAAACTACCACATTTTTTTCCTTTATAACTACTTCCAAGTGCTTCAGCACTATCTTCAATAATTGGTATATTGTATTTATCAGCAATTGAATGTATTTCATCTACTTTATAAGGCATACCGTATAAATGAACCGCTATAATTGCTTTCGGTTTTTTTCCTTTTTCGATTCTATCTTTTATAGCTATTTCAAGATTTTCTGGACAAATATTCCAAGTATCCTCTTCACTATCTACAAATATCGGATTCGCATTCTGATATAAAATTGGATTTGCTGAGGCAGAAAAAGTCATACTTTGACAAATAACCTCATCGCCAGCTTTAACGTCCAACAAAATTAAAGCTAGATGTATAGCGGATGTTCCAGAATTTGATACTGCAACAAAATTTTCATTTTTAAAATAATTCTGAAGTTCATTTTCAAATTCATCAACATTGGGCCCTCCAGAAGTTATCCAATTTGATTTTAAAGCTCTCTGAATATATTCTTGCTCATAACCGCTTTCTTGAGACAATGATAAATAAATTCTTTCGTCTTTCATTATTTGAAAAGCCAATAATCTGATGGATAACGAACATCGTCATCACTTACGTTCGCTAATGGCAATGTAGAAAAGGATATTAGTTTCGAATTTTCTTCAAGAGATTCTATTGCATTTGCATAGCCCGCAGGTATATGAACAATTTTGCTTTCAGATTCAGAAACGAAAACAGTCTCAATAATTAACTCTTTCGAAGGATTTTCCCAATTATCAATTTTTATGAAATGAATATTAAAAGATCCCGAAAGGCAATAAAAATTTTTAGCATCTAATTTATGTCCCTGCCAAGCTCTAACTGGATTTTCCAGAGAATTACTGATAATGTAAAACCTTTCAATATCCGCAAAACTAAAATCATTCACATAAGATATACTTCCTCTATGATCTGAAAATCTTCCTCCATGAATTAATTTAGGCTCCATGATTCAATCGTAAATTATTCTTATTTAACAAATAAAATTTTGAGGAATAAATCAATAATAAAGGCAAAATTACAATTACGAATATAAGTGAATCTTGAACTTTTTGATAGAGAAGAATTACTAATAAAGAAATTCCTGTTTGCGCTAAGGCGTAAAAAAGAGATACTAATCTATGCTGTATTTTATATTCATTGCTCAATATTTGATACAAGTGCAATCTATGTGCTTCAAAAATATTTTGCTTTAGATAAAGTCTATGTATAATGGTGCAAACAGCATCGACACCATATACAGCTAAAAACAATAGCCAAATTAGCGATTCCGTTACAAGAATTAGTTTTACAACAAAATAAATTACCCAAAAAGCTATGGCAATACTTCCTACATCACCAGCAAAACATTTTGCTCTTTTTCTATAATTAAAAAAGAGGAATACTAAACTCGCAAGCATTGCATATTTTATAAACATTCCATCAGTAAAAAGCTGGATTTTTGTATTGACATACAATAATGATCCCATTACGACTAAAGTATATAGTCCTGTAATACCATTAATTCCATCCATGAAATTATAAGCATTTATTAGTCCGATAGCCAAAATATAAGAAACGATAACTCCCCAAACAGGCATTAAATGGAATAAATTTAAATCATAAAAAATCAAAGTGATCGAAAGAAAATGAATTCCAATTCTAATTTTATTTGATAAGCTTTGGATATCATCCCAAAAACTTACAAGGCTTACTAAAGTTATACCTGTAAAGAAAAAGTAATTATTATTTATGTGTCGTACAAAATAAAGTAAAGCTGAAAACCAGAAAATTATTCCACCTCCTCTTAATGTAATTTCTGTATGAGAACTCCTTTGATTTGGTTTGTCAATTATATTAAAATAATCGGCTACTTTGAAATAAAGCATCATTATGATTATTAATATTATTCCTAAGATTGTGTATTCCATTATTTATTTGTAAAACTTTTTATGGTTTTTTCAAGTCCTTGCTGCGCTGTATTTGGTAACTTCTCAATTCCAATAGCTTTTTTTATCTTTAGATTTGAAACCCTATAATTCTCTGTTAATTTTTGAATGTTTTCCGAATTCAAAGGCAATCGTGCAACATCACCTATCTTTGCAATTGCATTAATAATTTTTTTAGGAACAGCTATCGATTTATCTTTTTTATTTAAAACTGAAGATATAATTCCAACTACTTCATTTGTTGACAAGAATTCGTCATCAGAAAAATTGTAAGCTCCTGAAGGAATTTTCTTGTTTTCAATAATTTGTTTTATAAGAAAATTAAGATTGTCTATGCCTAAAAATGATCTTTCGTTTTGAAAAGATGCTAAAGGATATGGTATTCCTTTCTTAACCACATTAAAAAGCAAATTCAGATTTCCTTTATTTCCAGGACCATGGATCATGCACGGTCTAATAATAAATACCCTTTTACTTTCAGGAATTTCTTTTGATAAAATATATTCTTCTGCTTTTAATTTTGATTGGCCGTAAGGCGTTTTAGGATCTGGTTTAACATCTTCGTACAAAATATCAGACACATTATCGGCAACAGCCTTTACACTACTGAAGTAAATAAAATCTTTAATTTCACTTTGCAAAAAAGCATCAAATAACTTCTGGGTTAAACTTGTATTAATCTCAAAATATTCTGATGCATTATTAGTTTTTTTTAGATCATGTGCTTTTCCAGCTAAATGTATAATTACATCACCAAAAAGACTGTTTTTCCATTCTGAATTTCGTAGCGAAAGAAGAGCAGTAGTAAATGAAATACTTGAAAAATAGTTAGAAAGATTCTGTCCTACAAAACCTGATTTACCTGTGATTATAACCCTAAGCATTATAAACTTCTAAATACGTTTCAGACATTTTTCTACGTGTAAATAATTCTGCTCTTTCAATTGCGTTTGCAGAAAAAAGTTCATATAATTCTTTATTTTGAATTATTTTTACAATCGCAGATTTTAAGCTTTTAGAACATTTTGGTTCTACAGTAAGTCCAGAAAAGTCATTTAATGACACAAATGGTACTCCTGAATCTAAATTAGTATTTATTACAGGAAGTCCGTTTGCCATAGCTTCTAACTGTACAACTCCAAATGCTTCTGCTTCATTAATTGATGGCAGAATAAATAAATCTGATTTATGATAAATTTTTGATAACTCATCATCTGAAACATTAGTAATAAAACGAACCTGTTGTTTTAAACTTAAGGAGTTTACTTGATCTCGCAGAATTTCTAATTCTTCCCCATTTCCTACAATTGTTAGATTAATTGATAGATTTTGAATTGCCTCGATTAAATATTCAACTCCTTTATATTTTCTCAACTTACCAACAAACAATAACTCAAATTTTCTATTTTCAGGCATTTTTTTAGGTCCTGAAATCTTATATTTTGGATCAAAACTCAAAGGGATTACTTTAGTTTTGTTTTTATAATTTTTCAAAATATCAGAAGCTTCAAAAAGCTGTGGAGAAGTTACAATAATATAATCTGCCCTATTCAATAATTTTTCAATCATAGGGTTATAGAATTTCTCAATCCAACTCCAACGCGAATTTTTAATATTCGCATGCCAAGTAATGATTAACTTTTTATTTTGAAGTTTGTTAAGATATCTTAATAGGCTAACTTCCATAGTAGGAAATGGATAATGATGATGAATGATATCACTTTCATCTATTAGTTTTTTTAATGCTGGATATCTTAAATTTAATGGTTGACTTCTAAGGAAAATAGGAGTTATCTCTTTGAGGATGGTAATTTTTCCAAATATTTTTTTTACTTGGGTAAAGCTCTTTAAATGATTATTTGAATAAACTGTAAAATTAATTTCGTCAGAACAATCAATTACACCTTCAACTAAATTTTTAACCACACTTTCCATACCTCCTTGGCATGGATCATAGTATTTTACTATTTGGAGAATTTTCATAAATTAATTCATTAAATAATTCTATATGTTTTAGAACGGTCTGTTTCCAACTAAATTTCTGTAATTGCGCAGAGTAACTTTCTATATTAGATTTTATTTCTCCTAATAAAAAGCCATTTATTTTATTAACTAAATCGTCCTTATTAAATGCATTAAAGTAAATAGCACATTTACCCGCAACTTCTGGTATAGATGCACTGGAAGAGCTTATAATTGGAAGACTAAACTTCATTGCTTCTAAAATGGGAAGCCCAAAACCCTCATATTTTGATGGAAAAAGAAAAAATTTCGCATTTTTATAATAAGTTTTTAATTCATTATCTGATATTTCTCCCGTAAAAACAACCCTTGAGTGTAACGATTTCAAAATTTCATCTAAAGAATTATCATTTGTAATAAAGCCATCCTTTTTTCCTACAATAAAAAATTTTATCTCCTTATCATCTATTTCTTTAAATGCCTGGAGTGATAATAATAAATTTTTATGCGGTTTAACATTTCCAACGTATAATAAGTAAGAATCGTTGATTTCAAAATCTGGAATAAAATCATCAAATTTATCATTAACTGCTAAATTTATGACATTTATTTTTTTTGATGCAATTTTAGTATGCTTTATAATTTCATTCTTAGAAAATTCTGAAACAGTTATAATTTTTTTACAATAGACATCAATAAATTTCATATAAATTTTAATTCCTGCAATATATATTTTAGAAAAGCTACTAGGATTTGCTAGATGATAAACATCATGAACTGTTACGATACGTTCTTTTGCTTTTATAAAAAAAAGAGGAATGTTCCAATTTGGTGACCAAAAAATATCACATTTCGGAATCTTTAAAGGTAACTCGAATTGCTCACTAAGAGATAGTATGGCAGAATCTAATGGTATAAAATTAATTTTATCATACCAAGAAAATTTTTTAATATTATCATATCCCATGCAAGTAATTATAAACTGCTCTGATTCTATTAATCTTGGCAAAATATTTTTCAAATATGTTCCTATACCTGACATATTTATCATTCTACAATCAATTACTAAACTGGTTTTATTTGTCATTGCTTAAATTTAACTATACTATTAAATTAAAAAAAGTGTTATTATAAGGAGTCAATCCATTGAAAGGCAATTTTAGATTTGTGTATACTCCGAAAAAAGCATAAAAACATATTAATAAGAAAATAAAAAATTTGTACTCATATTTCTTTGGTATAGTTAAGAAGCTTGCAATTATTAAAAGATCGAAAGATCTATAATAAAGACTTCCTCTTGCTGCAACGATTTCAATTGCAGAAAACAGAAAATATAGTACCATAGATATAAAGTATCCGTTTAATAAAATATTCTTTAATCCTTCGCTAAGATTTATTTTTTCATAAAAAAAGAAAAACAAATAAAAAATCAATAATCTGTGGAGGGTCGAAAACCCTAAAGACAGTCCCTGCCCGTATTCTTCACTACTTGAATAACTAAAGACTTTTTGAGCAAAAACAGATTCAAGACCACTAAGCCTAGGCAACAAGAACGATAAAATAATTTTTTGCAATAAAAATCCTAACATAATACTTAATAAGATAGTAACATGAATAGTCTTTGCTTTAAGTTTTTTATTTGCAATAAAGTAAAATGGGAAAAAAATAACAGCACTATAGTGAAAGCACATTGCTAAGGATACAATTGCAATAAATGACCATATTTTCCTTTTTATCAGAGAGTCAACACTCCAAAAAATTATTCCAATGGCTAATCCTTGCCTTATTCCATTTATATCATAAGCCATGAACTGAATAGGAAAGTATATAAGTAATGCAGTAAAAATTGAATTTGAGTATCTAAATAAAAAAGCAAACTTGATAGCGGTTGAAATAGTGAAAACAGCAAAAACTAAGAATAAATAATTTAAATTAAACCACTTAACAATTATTATAAATAAATTAAAAAAAGGTTCTATACCTATTTCAAACAGATTGTCTAGTTTTGCCTCGTTAAAAATTCTTTCATAACTTTCCCAATCTGCACCTACTTTATATCTTAACCCTCCGAAGAAGATCATAATAAGAAAGGCAAATAAAGAAAAAAAAAGAACCGTAGTTCTATTTATTTTTGCTAATGTCAAAAACCCTATTGCCATTAATAAAAATAAAACAAGAAAATAAACCATGAATTTAAATATTATTAATTTTCCATTTTAATATTTTAATGGCGCTTCTAACCTTTCGTATGAATATCTTTGGACTGTAACTATTTTTAATAAATTTATCTTTGGAGATTAATGCATTTTGAAAAAAATCTATTAAATAATCTTCATTTATTTTGTTGCCAGGAAAAAAATTTAATCCAAAGTCAAGGATAGTTCCTCCATCATTATTAGTTCCCACTATACCTATATGTTGAACATAACTATTACGAGAGACATTTAATTCAAATCCTTCTTTAATTAAATAATTTGACCAATCCCAATCGTAAGATCTCGAAGGAGGAACATTATCAATTATCTTTTTTACAATATGCTTTTTAAAGATTGTTCCTGCCGCACCAACGTGTCGTTTAGTTATTATTTCCTCTTCTTTTTTCCCAACTCCTATTTGTTCATGAGAAACGGAATTGTATAATGATAATATATCTAAATTAGAATGTCTCTTAAAAAACAAAAACCAATCAGGATGAAAAATTAGATCCGAATCTGCTACTAATAGATAATCATCATCGGTTTGCAAAAAATCTACAAACATCTGATACATATTTTTGTCTGCTCCTAAATTTTTATTTCTTACAATTATTTCTTTTGCATTTGGAAATTCTTTTCTTATATCATTCACATTAATTTCAAAGCTTTTATCATCGTATATCCTAATATTGCAAGATTCAATGTCATTTGATGCGTTTAAGGAAGATGACATTCTTTTAATTAAGTCAAGCCTATTGTAAGTAGTAATTCCTATACAGAATTTCATTTATTTAAAATATTAATATCAACAATTATTTTATAAACCTTAATTAGAGAAATTAAATTTCCTTTATTAATTTAGCCGGATTACCCCCATAAATTCCATTATCATCAGCATTTTTTACAAGTATACTTCCCGAACCAATAACACATCTTGACCCTATATTTGCAGCGATAACAGAATTACTCCCTATCCAAACATCAGATCCGATATTAATTGCAGTTCTTCCCACAGCTTTTTGACTGGCTATTGGAATGGTCTTGTCTTCAAAAGAATGCTGTTTTGTACCACTTAAAAAGTTAACAAAACCACCAATGATTACATCATCTCCCATGTTCACCTCACCAACTGTGTTATAATAACCAAATAACACTCTATTACCAATGGTAGCTGTATGATATTGACAAAAACTACCGTACATAAATGTTACATTTTTACCTAATTTTTTAAGTGTTCCTTTGTAGTAATAATACCTCAACTTTTGACCAAAACTAAATGGAAATTTTGACACAACTAACGAAACATCTGAATATCCTCCTATTAAAATTCCTATTTTTCCAAAAATGATAAAAAAAACAGCAAAAGGAATTACCAATAAAAGAATTAAAAAATCGTAAAGAATTTTAATTTTTTTTAAAATACTTCTCATTTAACTAGCTTTATTTATGACTCTTTTTTTCTTTTATAACATTTTCAAATACCTCTGCAAGTCTTTTTGTTAAATCAACTCTTAAATACTTGGAAATGTTTTTTCTTTCTAACGGAATATTGGATCTACTATTGTAAAATGTCATAATTGCATTGGCAATTTTTTCTGGATTATTATTTTCTATTAGTGTAATCTCTTCAACACCTTTTACCACATCAGCAATCCCTCCTTTTTCTGATGCTAATGCTAACACCGGTCGCTTACATCCTAAATAATCAAAGATCTTACCTGTTTGTTCTGTCTCTTGTCCGTTTCCTATCAAAAGTAATACATCAGATCCTTTCATATGCGAAATTGTATCCATATAAGGTATATATCCCAGAGACTGAAATTGATCGTTAAGCCCTTTCTCTTCTACTATTGCATTTATGTTAGGATTGATTTCTCCAATATATTTAAAATTAATCTTTAAACCTTGTTTCTTAAGTATTTTTAATGCCTCTAAAAAATAACTTGGGTCCCTGTAAGACTTACCAAACAAAAACTTTCCTGCATAGGTAATAGTAAATTCTTTGCAAGCAACTTCTGGAATCAAATCATAATCATCTGGATCAAACCCGTTTGGTATAACTATAAAATCTTCAGGTTTCTTTTTAGGATAAGCCTCTCTATATTCCTTCGCCATCTTCTCCGAAACCACAATAATTTTTGATGCTCTATTAATTACTATGGGCTCTAAAATATCATTTGCTAGCAGAAATAATTTTCCCTTAATATTTTTTGGTGGTACATCAGGCTTTGCTAATTTCCAAGGATCCCTTAAATCAATTACATAATCTAAACCATAGCGAACTTTAGCATAAGGAGCTGCTAATAATGGGAAAAATGGATCTCCAGTAGCATATAAAATGGTAGGTTCTTCATCTTTTATAATCTTCCCAACGGTAGAAAAAAGAGGGCCTAACCATCTCGTAGGTAGTTTTTTTGAAAAATTTCTTATTAATCTTGGTCCTTTACTTATTTTAGTTCTATATATCCTTAATTCATCTCTCAAATCTTTTAACAAACTTTCATCAATAAGAAAATCGCATTCTTTATAATGCTCTTCACGCACAGTTAAAACAACAGGCTCCCATTCAAAATGAGGTAAAAACTTTACAAATTTTGTTATGCGAAAAGTACTAATACCTCCTGCAGGAGGAAAGTAAGTAGCAAGCATAATTACTTTTTTCATAGTTGTTTAATATTTATTTTTTTAATGTACGGTATATCATTCTAAGAAAACGATATAATGAAGATTTGTAAATACTTCCATACGGACTGTAATCCCAATAGGTTTTTTTTTGAGAATTGAATATTTCGTCTAATTGCTCTTTCGTCAAATCGAATTTCTTCAACACATATGCGGTGTCCTCATTTTGAAGTTGCTCTGGATATGTGGGCTTTTTCAATTCTTCTAAAGCTTCTTCTCTAGTAATTTCACCAGCACAAATTAAGCTAGATAAATGAGACCTACGTTTGTCATAACCAAATTTGGCAGGCAGCCAATATCCTTGAAACCAACGTGTGTAAATTGATTCATAGTGTTTCCCTCCATAATATTTCCAACCAATTTCTTTTTCTAAAATAGGCATTGCATCTTTTTTAGAAAAATCAATATAATTAAGAATATTAATAAATTTCTTACTATAAGGAGGAAAAATAAACTCTAAAAAGTTAAGGTGTGGAAAAGTTTTTAATTTTACTGTTCCAAATTTTTTCTGAATATTTTTTATATATCCCCAATCAAAATGTCCTTGAGACCATTCAGAAGGAAGATGTGTTTCGGTTCTAACATTATAACCTGTAATAATGTGATCTATCTTAATCATCTTTGCAGTTTCGAGCATCGAAACTACAATTGCATGATCACTTGGAATTTCAGAATCAGGAGTTGAAGCTTTTAAGAAAGCTAATTGCAGGTCCTTAAATTCATTCCAATCTAAAACAATTGTATGCAAATCTATCTCTAATTTTCGACAAATATTTTCAACATTTTTAATCGCTAATTCAGAATCCCAGCCATTGTCCAAATGTACTGCCAATGGACGTAAACCTAATTGTTTAACTTTATATGCAACATAGGTGCTATCAACACCGCCACTTACGCCAATTATACAATCATACTGTTTATCTTTATTCTTTCTTTTAATTTCTTTTACTATTTCCTGTAGCTTTTCTTCGCCCTCAGTACCTGAAACTACTTTCTTCCTTATTTCTTCTTTATTGGTATGGCAATGATTACAAACCCCAATCTCATCAAAAACGATTAGAGGATCTGTTGTATCCATTACACATTGAGTACAAATCTGATATGCTTTTGTCATTTTAATTTATTTATTATTAAATAATTTTACTAATTCTTGATACTCAGGATAGGTAATCAAAACAGCACGATGTGGTCCATGAAATACAAAAAAAGCACCTGCAGCTACAGCACTAGCTCCCGCATTAACAGCATCTTTAATATCTTTAAGACTTCCAATACCTCCTAAAGCAATTAAAGGAGCAGATATACCGCTACTTGCCAGTTGGATTAATGTAAGATCAGGTCCTTGTAGAGTACCATCACGATCAACTGCATTTAGTAAAATTTCTCCTGCACCAGCCTCAACAGCTTGCTTTATATATCCTAACCAATTTTCATTACTATTTTCGTTCGTAGCTGAGCGAAAAAGTTTTGGACGTCCTAGCCAATCCTTTTTAATATCCACAGATACAACAACACTTTGGCTTCCAAAGCGGTCTGCTAAGTCCTCAATAAAACGTAAATCATCAAGTACAGCAGTTTGTAAACAAACTTTTTCTACACCTAGTTTAAATATTTTTGATGCCTGATCAATCGTGCGAATTCCACCTCCATAACAAAGCGGCATAAAGCATTCGCTTGCAAATTGTTCAATTAAAGAATAATTTGGTTCTTTTTGTAATTTGCTTGCATCAATATCAAGAACCATTAATTCATCTACTTCCTTAGTATTAAAGATTCTAATAGCATTTATAGGATCTCCAATATATTTAGGATTAGCAAATTTTGTAGTTTTAACAAGTCCGCCATTTTTAAGAAGTAATGACGGAATAACTCTATTTTTCAGCATTTTAGACAGATAAAAAATTACTTAATAAAGCCATTCCAAATCTATGACTTTTTTCTGGATGAAACTGAACACCATAAATATTATTATTTTGTACTGCCGCCGTAACATAAGAACCATGATAAGCTGTTGCAATTAAATGATTCTCATTTTCACATACTGCATGATATGAATGAACAAAATAATATCGTACTTCTTCCCCACTATCATTAGGAATTAACCCATCTTTTTTGTGAATTTTAACCGCATTCCATCCCATATGAGGAATTTTAATAGGATTTTCTGACCCTGCAACAAACCTTTTTAAAAATCCAGGTATCCATCCAAGTCCCGATAGTACGCCTTCTTCACTACCATTGAAGAAAAACTGCATTCCTAAACATATACCTAAAATTGGAGTTTTATCTTCAAGTACCAATTTATTTAACACTTCGACCCATCCACCATCATGAAGTTCTTTCATCCCAGCATCATAAGAGCCTACTCCTGGCAAAATAATTTTTTTTGCTTCTAATAATTCCTCAGGAGTATTTGCAACAACTACTTTACCTCCTAAACGAGTAATCATATTTATTACTGATTTAGTATTACCAAGAGATAAATTCGGTATATGTATAATTTTGTTTCCCATTTTTATCTTATACGATTTCCTAATTAGGAAAAATTATTTTTTTGCATTAAATCAATTATACGTTTACCTGTTTGTCCGTCACCGTAAAGATTTAAATTCTTATCTATAGTCTTGTTATACATTTTCTCAAAAACAGCTATTATATCTGTACTTTCAGGTGGTGCTAACATATTTACTCCAGCTTTTACTAATTCAATCCATTCTGTTTCATCTCTAAGTGTTACACATGGTTTAAGATGAAAAAATGCTTCTTTCTGTACACCTCCACTATCAGTCATTACCAACTTACAATTTTGTAAAAGCCAATTCATTTCCAGAAAACCAACAGGGTCCACTATGTGAATATTCTTTTGTAACTGTATCTCAGGTATTTTACTTATTACCCCAGCTGTTCTAGGGTGAACAGGAAGTATAACAGTATGTTTTTCCGATATAGAATTTAATGCCGCTATAATCTTTAGTAATCTAGCTGGATCGTTTGTGTTTTCTGCTCTATGTATCGTACAAAGAACAAAATCTGAATTCAATTCTAAAGCAAATTCTGGTTTTCGTGCTTTTTCCTTGTAAAATAATGTTGCATCATACATTACATCTCCTACCTGTTGTACTTTTAAACCTTCAACACCTTCATTTTTAAGATTTTGAACAGCGGTATCAGTTGGAGCAAGTAAAAGATTGGATACGTGATCAGTAAGAACACGATTTACTTCTTCTGGCATTTTTCTGTTAAATGAACGTAATCCTGCTTCGACATGTGCAATAGGGATATGAAGTTTTGTTGCTGCAAGAGCGCCAGCAAGTGTAGAATCGGTATCTCCATAAACAAGTACCCAATCTGGTTTTTCTTTAATCAAAACTTCTTCTATCGCTTCGATCATCCTACCTGTATTTTGACCATGTGTCCCACCACCTATTTTTAATTCATAGTCTGGTTTTCGTATATCTAACTCTTCAAAAAAAACATCAGACATATTAGCATCGAAATGTTGTCCCGTATGTATTAATATCTCCTCAATACCAGAAATCTCTTTTATTACTCTTGAAATTACTGCTGCTTTAATAAATTGTGGTCTAGCTCCAATAATTGTTGTTATTCTCATATATAGTAAAAATATCTAAAGACTTTGCTAACAGCCTTTATTTTATTAATTTATTTTTATTTTTCTCAAATTTCTGATTTGAAATATAGCCATTGTATTTAAAAGGGCTCTCGTACCCTATACATTTATCCTTATCAAGTTTTTTAATAATTTTTGCCGGATTACCTGCTATTACGCAATATCCTTCAGGGAAGGATTTAGTTACTATTGAACCTGCTCCAACGATAGTAAAATCTCCCAATTCAACGCTTGGCAAAATTACAGAATTCATACCTATCCAACAATATTTACCAATCTTAACAGTACTTAATACATGTTTAGAAGTGTCATATAAATCATGGTTCCCACTAATTATGCCAACATTCGCCGCTATTTGTGTGTAATCATCAATAAAAACTTTTCCCATACCTTGAATATAACAACCAGGCATCATTCCCGGCGAAGTTTCAATTCCTATTACAATATTTTTCGGATTTACAACAATACTTGTAAAATGTACTTGCCAATCAACTGCTCTATTTATACCAATTATCTTTTGAAAAAAAAGATATTTAAAGTTAATGGGAGTCTGAGTTAATCTAGTTTCATAAATACATCTTGTAAAGGGAATAATTCTAATTATTCCCCAATAGAGACTTTTTACTATTTTTTTTAAATACTTCATATTATTATTTTTTGATTTGAGAGCTGGTAAGATCTAATAAGATATATAATATAAACGATAGAAAAATTAATAGAATAAAGCTTTACAGTAATTAAAATATCATTAAACAACATTGCGCCTATATATAAGACCGCCGCAGTACTAAGAAGAATATAGATGTGCCAAAGAAAATCTTCCTTTTGTTTATGAACTATATAAAATATAAAACTTAATGGACTAGATATAAATTTAAGTAAAAACATAAAAAGTAATATGTTCAAAAATTTACCTGATGCAGACCACTGATCTCCAAATATGAGTATAATTATTTTCTCTCCAAATATAAGCAACAAAACAAATGGCACAATTGACATTAACACCATTTTTTTAAGTGTATTTACATATATTTCTCTACAACTACCTGTTTCTCTATAGTCCTTTGATGCTTTCTCCTTAAAAACATCTAAGATTGCTCCAGCAAATAATGATATAGGCATATTTAATAATGCTAAAATAAAAGAAAAATAACCTGAATCTTTAGAACTGAAGACCCATAAGAAAACGAATACTGGCATTTGCGCACAAACAACATTCATTAATTCTGCAGGCAAAATGAATTTAGGAAATTTCGAATATTTTTTAGATATATCCAAAAAAACACTACGCTTTTCTGAACTCAATAATATCGAAGGTTTAAAATTTAATTCTTTAACTTTTAATCTAAGAAAAACGTTTGAAAAAAAATGACTTAAAGTTAACGCTATAACCAAAAAGAGTGCTGTTCTAGATATGTAAGCTAAACTTATTGCCAATAGACCAAATAAAACACTTCGCAAAATCTTATTAATTGATAAAGTAGAATAATTTCTTTTTCTGATCAACCAGTAGTTAAATATTTGAAATGTTGCAAGTAGATAAGAACAAATAGGTATTGCTAAAAATAATAGTTTCGTGCCATTTTTTAATCCCAACAAAGAATTTAAAGATTTTACTGGACACAAAAATATAAAGATCACAATTAACAAGCATACGATTAGATTAATCCAATTGCTAAGCCCCATCAAATCTTTTACTTCTAAATCGTCATCAGGCAACATTATTGCCAATTCATATTTTCCAGTTGAAAGAACACTTAAAATACTAATTGCAGCAAGAACCCCCGCGTATATTCCATATTCGGCTGGTCCAAATTGTTTAGCAATTAACGGCGTTACTAAAAATGTTATGGCTTGAGCCATAAAAGTTCCAGAAAAAACTTTTAAAATATCCTTGTCATATTCTGCAATTTTAATCTTCATCTTTAATATCCTACACTATAGATCCTCTCAATAATATCAACAACTTTCATTCCTTCTAGTGCATTTGTAGATATACTATCTTTACCCGCTATAACATTTGAAATATTTTCGTACACATAATGATGATTGGCAGCTGATCCTTTGTATAAACCATAATCATTTGGAGGGTTACTCTCAGCTAAAACTGGCATTTTGTAATCTTTAATATGGCAATATTCAACTTCATTCATATATTGGCCACCAACTTTTACAGCCCCATTTTCAGCGACTATTGTAATAGAACTTTCTAAATTCTTGTCCCAAACTGCTGTAGAATAATTTAGGCTTCCCATTCCTCCTTCTACAAAGTCAAAACTTACAAAACCTGAATCCTCAAAGTCAGTGCTTTTTTCATGCACAAAATCATTTAATCTTGCATTTATATTTGTTACATCTCCAAAATACCAATACATTAAATCGATAAAGTGTGAGAACTGAGTAAACAGAGTACCTCCATCCAAATCTTTGGTTCCATGCCATGAAGTTGGCTTACCACTCTTACTGTCTGGTTTATAATAACGATCGTCACGATTCCAATAACAGTTTATCTGAACCATAAATATCTTGCCTAATATTTTGGCTTCTAATATTTCTTTTAACCAAACCGATGGAGGTGAATAACGATTTTGCATAACACAAAACACTTGCTTATGTTTTTGAAGAGCCTTAAAAATTATTTGCTCACATCCTGCTTTTGTTAAGGCCATTGGTTTTTCAATAACTACATGACAGTTATTTTCTAAAACTTTTAATGCCTGAGCTTGGTGATATCCATTTGGAGTAGCAATAGCAACGGCATCGACTTCTATTTTCGACTCGAATAAAGAATCTAAGGAATTAAAAAATTTCGCATCTGAATAACTTTCTAAACCCAAATCTTCTTTCTTTTTAATGTCGCAAAGGGCAACTAGTTCAAAATCTGAATTCCCTAAAATCATGCTAGCATGTCTTTTACCAATATGTCCACAGCCAATAACTGCAAATTTTATTTTACTCATCTTAGGTTAATTTATTTTTGTTACTATATTCTTTTCTAATTTATATTCTTGTAAACTCTCAGGACAAACTGCAATATTTTTTTCATTAAAAACCAAGCGATGCCCGTATTCACCTACCCAGCCAATTTGTTTAGCTGGATTTCCAACTACTAAAGAATAGGGAAGTATATTTTTAGTTACTACAGCTCCTGCTCCTATAAAAGCATATTCTCCAATATCATGTCCACATACAATAGTGGCATTTGCCCCAATACTAGCACCTTTGCCAACATGTGTTTTAGCATATTGTTCTTTTCTATTTATGGCACTTCGAGGATTTATTACATTAGTAAAAACCATAGATGGGCCTAGAAATACGTCATCGTCACAAGTTACTCCTGTATAAATTGAAACATTGTTTTGAACTTTTACATTATTGCCTAAAATTACGTCTGGAGAAACTACCACATTTTGTCCAATGTTACATTTTATTCCAATAGTACAATTAGACATAATATGAGAAAAATGCCAAATTTTAGTACCTTCTCCTATTCTGCATCCAGAATCTATTATAGCACTTTCATGCACAAAAAAACTTTCCATATTAATTAAAAAATGATTTTATATGATTACAAACATATTCCATAGATTCTAAGTTCATCTCTGTATGAATGGGTAGAGAAATTACCTGTTCACACAAAGATTCAGTAATTTCTAACTTAAAATTTGAATCAACAAAATTGCAAAAAGCTTCTTGTTTGTATAAAGGAAGTGGATAATATACCATACTTGGTATTCCATTATCAGAAAGAAATTTTTGTAAATCGTTACGTCTACCATTTTTCACTTTCAAAGTATATTGATGAAAAACATGTGTACTGTTAGTCTGTCTGTAAGGTTTATCCAAATCTGAAATATTAGCGAAAGCAGTATCATAAAATGTTGCCATTTGATTACGAGCTTCACTATAATGATCTAAATACTGGAGCTTAATATTAAGAATTGCTGCTTGAATAGTATCCAATCTAGAGTTACAACCTAAAACTTTATGATAATATTTTTTTTCCTGCCCATGATTAGCAATCATCCTCATCTTAAGGGCAAGTTCATCATCATTTGTCATCAATGCTCCTCCATCTCCATAACAGCCAAGATTTTTAGAAGGAAAAAAAGAAGTGCTTCCTATATGCCCAATTGTTCCTGTTTTTGCATTAGTTCCATTTGAAAATGTATAAGTTGCTCCTATAGCCTGAGCATTATCTTCAATAACAAATAAATTGTATTTCTTAGCCAATTCCATAATTGGCTCCATATCACACGACTGCCCATATAAATGTACTGGAACTATCGCTTTAGTTTTAGGTGTAATTGCTTTTTCAATTATTTCTGCAGTAATATTGAAGGTATTAGGATCCACTTCAACCATTACCGGTATCAATCCCAACAATCCAATCACCTCGGCTGTAGCAACGTAAGTAAAAGAAGGACAAATTACTTCATCTCCTCTTTGAAGTCCTAAAGCCATCATAGCTATCTGTAAAGAATCTGTCCCATTTGCACATGGTATAACATGTTTTACTCCCAAATATTTTTCTAGATTTGATTGAAATTCTTTAACCGCTGGGCCATTTATAAAAGCTGTACTAGAAATACAATCGATAACAGCTTGATCAATTTCATTTTTAATATGATGGTATTGTGTTTTTAAATCTACCATCTGAATAGATTCTTTCATAAATTAAGATTATATTTTTTTAATGCTAATGAAGCGATATTTTCCCCTATTGCAAAAGAAGAAGTTGCGGCTGGTGATGGTGCGTTACAGACATTTATAACATTTTCATTCTCAAAAATTAAAAAATCATCTGAAAGATTCCCTTTACTATCACAAGCTTGTGCTCTAACTCCAGCGTTACCAACTTCCAAATCATCCTTTTTAATTTCAGGAATTAACTTTTGCAACGCTTTAACAAATGCCGCTTTAGAGTAAGAACGATACATTTCATACAACCCATCTTTCCAATATTTTAATGCCACTTTTTGGAATCCAGAATGACCTAAGGTTTCAAATAATTCGTTTCTGTTTATGGTTTTATTTGTATAACCTTCACGGGCAAATGCAAGTACAGCATTTGGTCCCGCTTCAACACCGCCATTAATCATACGAGTAAAATGTACACCCAAGAAAGGAAAATTTGGATTAGGTACAGGATAAATTAAATTTTTAACTAAATATTCCTTTTCTCTCTTAATATTAAAATATTCCCCTCTAAAAGGCAGTATTTGAACATCAATATTTTGGTTACTCATTTTAGCAATCTTATCAGAATATAAACCAGCACAATTGATAATCCATTTTGTCTCAAAAATATTGTTTTCTGTCTGTACTTCGGAATTATTAGCTTTTATTTTAATCCCTCGAACTTTTTGCCCAAATAAAATTTCACCCCCTAATGCTAAAAACAAATCAAGGTACTTTTTCGATACTTCTTTATAATCAATAATTCCTGTTTGAGGAACCCATATGCCATTTATTCCAGCACAATGTGGTTCGATTTCCTTAATTTCCTCAGAACTAATTTTTCTTATACCCAAAAGACCGTTAGCTATACCTCGATCATAAATGTTATTCATTATAGGTATTTCTTTTTTTTCAGTTGCAACAATTATTTTACCACAAAGATCATATTTAATTTGATTATCATTACAAAATTTAATTAATTGATCATATCCCTTCTTGCAATTAATTGCTTTTAGACTACCCGGCTTATAATAAATACCAGAATGAATTACTCCACTATTGTGACCTGTTTGATGTAAAGCTATCTGAGATTCTTTCTCAAGAATAACTACCTTTAAATTTGGATTTTTTTTTATTAAATGATAAGCCGTCGAAACTCCAACAATGCCTCCTCCTATTACAGTAAAATCAATTTTCAAATTAATATCTTTTAAATTATAATCTCCAATAATTTTTAAATCCTCTAGGATTTAACATCCCTTTAATATCAAACATAAATATTTCATCTTTAGAAAGTTTTTGAAACTCTTCAACGGTCATCTTTATATATTCATTATGTCCAACGGCAAGAACAATAATGTCATAAACCCCTACTGGCTCATCTATTAAAGTAACTCCATATTCGTGAGCTAATTCGTTAGGACAACCATGTGGGTCAACCACATGTACATGAATAGAATAATCCATTAATTCCTTAATTAAATCAACCACTTTAGAATTTCTTATATCAGCGACATCTTCCTTAAATGTCACCCCCATTACAAGTGCTTTAGATTTTCCAGGATTTTTATCTTGCTCTATTAATGATTGAACAATTCTTTTAGCTATAAAGCTCGGGATAAAATCATTTACTCTTCTTCCTGCTGCAATCACCTGTGGGTCTATTCCAATTTGTTTAGCTTTATGCATCAAATAAAAAGGGTCTACACTAATACAATGACCGCCTACCAATCCTGGCTGGTATTTATGAAAATTCCATTTAGTGCCAGCAGCCTCAATAACAGCTTTAGTATCAATCCCCATTTTATCAAAAATTATTGCTAATTCATTCATCAAAGAAATATTAATATCTCTTTGCGTATTTTCAATGACTTTTGCAGCTTCAGCAACTTTTATAGATTCTGCTTTGTGCAATCCAGCTTTTATAATTTTTCCATAAACATGAGAAATCACTTCCAAAGCTTCATTATCATTTCCCGAAACAATTTTTAAAATGTTCGGTAATGTTTTTACTTTATCACCAGGAACTATTCTTTCTGGACTATAACCAAATTTAAAATCAACACCTCCTTTTAATCCAGAAATACTTTCCAAAAGAGGTATGCAATCTTCCTCAGTGCAACCAGGATAGACTGTTGATTCATAAACTACAAAATCACCTACTTTCAATGCTGATGCTACACTTTTTGTAGCTGACAATAATGGATTTAAATTCGGAACTTTTTTCTCATCTATATCAGTTGGTACTCCAACGATATGAAAATTAGCTTTTTTTAAATCTTCAACATCAGATGTAAAGGTAATATCGCAATTTTCAAAGGCTTTCGAACTAAGTTCTTTAGAAGGATCGATTCCTTTTTTCATTAGTTCAACTCTAGCTATATTGATATCAAAACCAATAACTTTAAAATACTTAGCAAATTCTAAAGCTAAAGGCAAACCAACATAACCTAAACCAGTTACGGAAATAACTTTTTCTTTATCATTTAATGAATCGATTATAATAGACATATTTTTCTGTGTTAATTCTTATTCTACATTAAAAAACTAATTAAATTATCTTAACAAATGTTCTAAAACTCTTTTAAATATCAGAAATATTATTGTTAAAAATACTCCAAGGAAACCTCCAAGTACAATTCCTTTTACTTTACCTATTTTTTCCTTTTTTAAAGGAAATATGGGTCTATCGATAACTTGAATTAAAGGCGTTTCTTTTCTTAATGTAACTTTAGCCAATTCGCTTTGTTTTACCAATTCTGTTAAAATAGCAGTATTTGCTTGTACATCCACCTGTCTCTTAACTGAAGGTGCGCGACGAACATTCAAAGCAGGATTAAGGTTAAAAGTATTATCATTTGAAATAGCCACACCTGTAATAGCGCTATTGAGCTCAACTCTTACAGAATCAACCTGATGTTCCAAAATTTCCATGTTCATTCGAGCTTTTTTACTTTTTGTCTCTATATAGAATTTTCCCACTTGTTTTGCGAGTGCTTCACAAAAATAAAGAGAAAACAATTCATTATATGATGATACATCCATGGATATAATCGCAATTTTCTTATCTTTTTGGGCTACCGATAACGAAGACATCGATAAATTTTGATATATGATTCCTAAGATACTATCATGAACTCTTGTAAAATATTTACGGTCTGTATTTGGTAAAAATTTTAAATCCTTTAATTTAGGATTATTTTTCCAATTATTTCTCCACTCATTATTTTGAATGTACATTTCTGCCAATGAAATTACTTTTTCATCTACTGTAACAGGAGTTAGTAAAGTTTTCTCGACCATTGTACGAGATTTAAACAGTTCTGTTAAATTAGAACCTGTAAAAATCCCCCCAGCACTTCCTCCTCCGACATCAAAACCAAATGAACTAGCTAAACCAAGAGCACTGCCTAATCCTCCCCCAGTTTTTTCATCTTCTAATGCAAAAGATAAGGTTGCGGTATACAAAGGTTTCTTAAAAAAAGAATACCCCAAACCTAATCCTCCTCCAATAATTCCCCATATAACTATGGTCTTCCATTGAGATATTAAATAACCGTAATAAGATTTAATTTTTTGCAGTATTTCTTTTAAAGAAATTTCATCGTTCATAACAGGTGTATTATCCATTAAAAATTATTTAAAAGCAGTTACAATTAACAATGCCAAGCTAGCAAATGCCGTTCCAAGACCAGCCCATTCTCCTGCACTCATTTTTTGCTTTTCAGGCTTTTCGGGTACAACAATCTGAGAGTCTGGCTCTACTTTAGGATAAGATCTAAAAAACAAAAATGAAGTTGTCACTGCTGCTTTACCATTAGGGTAGATTATGTATGCTTTTCTCTTCCATCCTTTTTGATCAGCACCTCCCACAGAGTTAATATAATATTTAAATCCTTTACCACTTCTATATGGAATTTCAGAAGTGAGCAAAACATTCCCTGTCACTTTTACCCCTTCATTATATACTGCAACTTCAATTTCGTCACCAGGAAATAGCGTCACATTAGAATAGTGATTTTTATCTTTTACAATTTTCTCCCAATTAACAGGAATTGTTGTGTATTTCAATTCGTCTCTTAATTTTTTTGATAATTTAGATTTAAGTGTATCCTTAGTTTTTAGATTTAATTCCTCTGAAGTTCCTTCTTTTTTCTCTGATGTTTCTTTTTTCTCCAGATTAAGGTTTACAGTTTCTAATTGTTCTAATTGTTCTTCTTTTATGGGTCTTTTTATTTTCATACCATCAAGATTTGCAATAGATGTTAATCCGCCTGCTCTCATTACTACATTATAGACCCTTTCTTTTTTGTTGGCTAATACATATTTTCCTGGATAAGTAACAGCACCACTTACTTTAACCATTTCTGGTTTCTCATAAACTGCCATTCGACGAATATTAATAACATCAAAAGGTTTTAAAACAAAATTCTTAATTTGTTCATTATTATCTGCTGTTATTTCCAACTCTACTAATTCTATACGCTTAGGATCTGCGTCATCAATAGCATCAGATTTAATCATCCTAGCAATTTCAACTCTTTTTGAAGCAGAACCTGTTAATCCTCCTACCTGAACCACTAAGTCATTTAAAGTTAGATTTTCAAAATATTCATATTCACCAGGATTTTTTACTTCACCATCTATAGTAATCTTATACTCTTCTCTAAAATCTAAAACAGAATAGACAGTAATTATATCTTCCCTCTTTAGTTCAATATCTGCACTTAAATCACCTGATAAAGCGGCTCCTAAATCTACATTAACAATTTCTGTTGTTAAATCTGTTTTTAGACGAATAATTCTTGCTCGTTTACTATACGCATCTTCTTTTAATCCTTCTGCTCTAGTAACAAGATCTGAAATTCTCATTCCCTCTGTAAAAGAATAATAATCTGGTCTAAAAACAGCTCCTTCAATTTTAATACGATTTTCAAATCGATTCAAAATTTTTGTAACCTTAAAAACATCTCCTGATTGAGGCTCATAAGAATTGTATTCGCTTTCGTTCACATCATGAACTTTAAATTCTTTCCCTGTTTTTTGTAAAACATTTACAGAGGCAGTATAAGCAAATTCATTAAATCCAGATGCAAAATTCAACAAATCAGAAAATTTTTCTCCTTTTTTCATTTCAAAAATACCTGGACGTTTTACTTCCCCTTCTACTACTACTCTTTGAGTATAAGCAGGGATTCTTATCACATCATTATCTCTTAAGTTTACATTATCGGATTGATCACCCTTCACTAAAAATTTATAGATATCAACATTTTTATAAACCTTATTATTTCTAATTAATTCTATATTTCTGTAACTACCATTTTTTCCAGGACCACCCGCTAAATGCAATGCATTATAAACAGATGCTAAAGAAGATATTGAATAATTTCCTGGTTGTTTACCTCCAACAATTGTCACTTTAATAGTTCTTATATCGCTTAAACTAACACTAACTTGCGATTGCCCTGATCTAACTGTACTATATACTCTGGCAATTGCTGCCCTGATTTTTTGCGTAGCTGCTTCAATAGACATTCCTGCCACAGAAATTTGTCCGACATTAGTTATCGAAATTTTACCTTCAAAATTTACAGGAACCGTGTCTTCAAATTGCTGAATACCATATATACTAACTTCTAATTTATCTCCTGGCCCTAAAACGTAATTTATTGGAGTAGCCATTTTTAGATCTGGTTCAAAATTCAAAGTAGGCTTGTCAAATAGTTCTGATCCAAAAATTAGGGCATTGAGAGAATCTTTTATTTTTTCATTTTTTATCTTTTCCTGCTTTCTTCCAAACTCCGAATCTTTATCAGTTTTTTTCGACTTATCTTGATCCTTTTTATCTTTGTCCTTATCCTTATCTGAAGTATTCTTTTTTTCGTATTCTGTAATACGAGTTCTTAGCTTATCAAATTCTGTTTGACTCATCCCTTTTGACAAAGCCATAGATTCAACATCATTAATAGTTGCATTATTAGTTTTTAATTGAGCTACTATTTTAGCAATTTCATCATCTGATAAATAATCTACTTTTACAGTACTAAGATCCTTAGATTTTACAATATCTTGGGCGCTTGCATTAAAGGAAATTAATAACGTAAAAATTAAAGCAAGAACGTATATTATTTTTTTCATGTTATAAGAAAATATTTAAAGGAAATTTATTATTTAAGTCCTCTTTATGAGTATTGTTTTTGATAATAATCTTTATAAGTACCCGAAGTAACATTTTGAAGCCACTCTTGGTTATTTAGGTACCAATTTATAGTTTTTTCTAATCCTTCCTCAAAAGTAACGGAAGGTTTCCATCCTAATTCTTTATTAATTTTTGAGGCATCTATAGCGTAACGCAAATCATGACCTGGCCTATCTTTTACGTATGTAATCAATTTTTCAGAAACTCCTCCTAATCGTCCTAGTTTCTCGTCCATTATTTTACATAACAATTTAACCAGATCAATATTTTTCCACTCGTTGAATCCACCTATATTATAAGTTTCATGATTTTTTCCTTCATGAAAAACTAAATCTATAGCAATTGCATGATCTTCAACAAAAAGCCAATCACGTATATAATTCCCATCTCCATAAACTGGTAATGATTTATTATTTATAATGTTATTGATGAAAAGAGGAATCAATTTTTCAGGAAAATGATACGAGCCATAATTATTGGAACAGTTTGTCAAAACATAAGGTAAGCCATAAGTCTCTCCATAAGCTCTTACAAAATGATCTGAACTTGCTTTTGATGCTGAATATGGAGAGTTTGGATCATAAGGAGTCTCTTCAGTAAACAATCCTGTTGCACCTAATGAGCCATAGACTTCATCTGTACTTATATGATAAAATCTTTTACCCTCAAAATTATCTTTCCATTGATTCTTAGCAGCATTTAATAAATTCATTGTTCCAATAACATTGGTTTTTACAAATGCTAACGGATCTTCAATTGAACGATCTACATGAGATTCAGCAGCTAAATGTAAAACTCCATCAAATTTGTGAAGATCGAAAAGTTCATTTATAAACGTTTTATCAACAATATCCCCTTTTACAAAAGTGTAATTTGGTTTATTCTCAATATCTTTTATATTTTCCAAATTTCCAGCATATGTCAAAGCATCTAAGTTGAAAACTTGATATTCTGGATATTTATTTACAAAACGTCTTACTACGTGAGAACCAATAAAACCAGCACCGCCCGTTATAAGTATTTTTTTCATTTTAATGTTGTCTGTCTAATTTAGTAATTTAGAATTTTGTTTTTCTAACTCGGTATATACATCTTTCACATCTTGTGAATTCTCTTTCTGCAAAATTAGGTTTGCAGTTTCTGTATAAACAAAAATAGTATTTTTCAAACCTAAAAAGGTTGTATGTTTGTCACACCCTATTACCATATTACCATTAGAATCTGTTGAATGACCTTTAGAATTTAAATAATCGTAAACTGATTCAAATGAACCTAAATCTGACCATGAAAAAGAAGCTGGAACAACTTTAATTTTTTTACTTCGTTCCATTACTGCATAATCAATACTTATAGAAGGAATTTCCATAGATAAATCTAAATCTAAAAACCCATTTTTGCTTTCCTCCCACACTTTTTTTGATTTCTCATAAACATCAGGTTGGAATTTTTTTAATTCTTCAAGAAGAACGCTTGCTTTAAAACAAAACATTCCACTATTCCATAGAAAATTACCTTTTGATATAAAGTCTTTTGCTGTAGTTTCATTTGGTTTCTCACGGAAAGAAATTACATTATCCCCTTCTGCTTCAATATAACCGTAACCCGTTTCTGGTTTTGTCGGAATGACTCCAAAAGTTACTATAAATCCTTCTTCGGCTTTTGATACTGCTTCATTTATTGCCTGGTTATAATTCTCCATTTGGTCAATAATATGATCAGAAGGAGTAATTACCAGAATATCATCAGGTTCAGATGCAAATGCGGCAAAAGCAATTGCTGCAGCAGTATTTCTTGGCGTTGCTTCAATAATATTTAAATAAGAAGTACTTGTTTTTTGCATTACTTTCCCGCTTAGTTGATGATTATCTACATTTCCAACAACCATTACTTTATTGGCCAAATGACTATTTCGCTCAACAGTCATTTCAAACAAAGATTTTCCTTCAAATATTTCAAGATATTGTTTTGGTCTACTTTTACGAGAAAGTGGCCATAATCTACTTCCAACTCCTCCTGTAAGGATTACGTGCGTTATCGTTTTATCTGAACTCATATATTTTTAATAAAAAAAGAGGTTTAAAATCTAAAGTCTATTATCGGCTAAAGACCCTAGAACTCCTTTTACATCATAAATTAAACTTTTTTCTTTTTGTAAACTTGAAAAATCTATCTGAAGAAATTCCAAATGAGCAACTCCCAATACCAATGCGTCAAACTTATTGTTTGGCATAGAACTTAAGGTTACTAAATTATATTCTTTTTTTACATCTTCAGAATTTGCAAGAGGATCAAAAATAGTAACTACTATTCCGTAATCACTTAATGCTTTTACAACATCAACAATTTTAGTATTTCTTACGTCTGGACAATTCTCTTTGAAAGTAATTCCAAGCATTAGTAACTCAGCGCCATTAACTGAAATACCTTTTTTAATCATTAACTTCACTATTTGTGAAGCTACATATTCTCCCATACTATCATTCAAACGTCTTCCTGCCAAAATTATTTCTGGGTGGTAGCCGAACTCTTGCGCTCTTTGTGCCAAATAATAGGGGTCTACACCAATACAGTGCCCTCCAACGAGGCCCGGTTTAAAAGGCAAAAAATTCCATTTTGTCGAAGCAGCTGTTAGCACTTCTTGAGTATCAATATTCATTAAATTGAAAATCTTAGCTAACTCATTAACAAAAGCAATATTAATATCTCGCTGTGAATTCTCAATAACTTTTGCTGCTTCAGCAACTTTTATTGTCGGTGCTAAATGTGTTCCTGCTGTAATTACAGATTTATATAAAGCATCTACTTTTAAACCTATTTCTGGTGTTGAACCTGATGTCACTTTTAAAATTTTTTCGACTGTATGCTCTTTATCTCCTGGATTTATTCTCTCTGGCGAATATCCTGCAAAAAAGTCTTCATTAAATTTTAATTCAGAAACTCGTTCTAAAACAGGCACGCATTGCTCTTCTGTTGCTCCAGGATAAACAGTTGACTCATAAATAACAATATCTCCTTTTTTTAAAACTTTACCAACGGTTTCGCTAGATTTGTATAGAGGTGTTAAATCTGGTCTATTGTTTTTATCAACTGGGGTAGGAACTGTAACAATGTAGTAATTACATTCAGCTATATCATTTAAAGAGGTCGTACAGTATAATCCTGTTGTTTCACTTGGTTTATCAACTAAAACCTGTTGTAAAACTTCATCTTCTACTTCTAAAGTTGTATCGGTTCCTTTTTTTAAAGATCTAACTCTAGATTCATTTATATCAAAACCAATTACTGGATATTTTGTAGCAAATAATCGCGCCAAGGGTAATCCTACATAGCCTAAACCTATAACCGCAATTTTTAAATTATTTTCCAATTTCATATTTTCTAATTTAATCTGGTCACTAAAACTCACGGCTTCGCCATTCTCAGTCACACAACTTTGACTCAGATACCTATATTAATGATTTTCGCGCAAATATAGTATAATAACTCTAGTTATTCAATACGGTTTGCCGTATTACTCGAAAAACCAGCCATTATATAAAAACTAATATTTACAATAACTTATTAATCAGACTGTAAATAAATACCTTATAAAAAAAACAGAAGAAAAAATTTCTTAAAAAGACTTTTTCTCCTGTTAATACTGCTTAAAATCTATAAACTATTTATACTTTATTTTCAAAACACACCCCAAAGCTTCCAATACTAGTACATAATAATTATTAGAAACTTCTTGTACAATTGCATTTTGATTGCTAAATGCTCCTGATTCTAATTTTATTTTATCTCCCACCTGAATACTCGAAACCGAAACATCACTTAGATTTGGGGCTTTTAAACTTTTTTTAATAATTTCAATCTCTTCGTCCTTTACAATCGCTGGTTTTCCTAACCAAAACAAATACCTAACGATTCCTTGCGCTTGAAAAACTAAATTACGATCTGAATCGGGTAACTGAACAAAAACATAGGAATTAAAAAGAGGAGTTTCAACTTTCTTTTTACGATCTGACCATTGCTTTATCTGAGTAATCAACGGACAATAGCTTTCTATTCCCAGTTGATTAAGTTTATCTGCAACTTTCTTTTCCCATTTCGGTTTTGTATAAACTACGTACCAATTCATTTCTTTTTAATTATGAAGAAGCAAATATGATTACTTCTTCTCTTTATACATACCAAACCTTTTATGATCCAATACCATTATAAACGAATCCTATCGCTTCTAATTGTTTAGCATTCAAAATATTTCTTCCGTCAAAAATAAAAGCTGGCTTATGCATAGAATGGTAAATCTTTTTCCAGTCATAAGTTGTGAATTCATCCCATTCTGTTAAAACTGCAATTGCATGTGCATCCTTACATGCTTCATATGCATTATCAAATACATTTACTGCTTTTGCATTTTCTTCCGTTGATCTTGTTTCTAGATAATCAAGATCACTCAACATTTTGCCTCTTGAAACTTTCGGATCAAAAACTGATATTTTTGCTTGCTCATTTATTAAATCATCAGCAACATAAATTGCAGCTGATTCTCTCGTATCGTTTGTATCTTTTTTGAAAGCCCAGCCTAAAAAAGTAATTTTCTTATCCGCTACTGTATTATATAATGTCTGAACAATTTTATTAGAAAATCTTCTTTTTTGATGATCGTTCATAATAATAACTTGTTCCCAGTAGTCAGCTACTTCGTTCAGTCCGTACGACTTTGCTATATATACTAAATTCAGAATGTCTTTTTGGAAACAAGAACCACCGAATCCTACAGAAGCTTTTAAAAACTTAGGACCAATTCTGCTATCCATACCAATTGCTTTCGCAACTTCATTTACATTTGCACCAGTCTTCTCACATAATTCGGACATTGCGTTAATTGAAGAAATTCGTTGAGCTAAAAATGCATTTGCAGTAAGTTTAGATAATTCTGATGACCAAACATTTGTTGTCAGAATTTGATCTTTATTTACCCAATTTGAATAAACTTCTACAAGTGAATTAATAGCTTCCTGCCCTTCCTGAGTTGTATCGCCACCAATTAAAATTCGGTCAGGATTCAACAAATCTGTAACTGCAGTTCCTTCTGCTAGAAATTCTGGATTAGATAAAATTTGAAATTGAACTCGATTTCCAGTATTATCTAATATACTTTTAATTGCTTCAGCAGTTCTAACCGGCAAAGTCGACTTTTCAACTACAATTTTATTTTGTTTTGCTACTCTTGCAATTTGTCTTGCACATAACTCAATATATTTTAAATCTGCCGCCATTCCTTTTCCTTTTCCATAAGTTTTGGTTGGCGTATTTACAGAAATAAATATCATTTGGGCTTCGTCTATTGCTTTATCTACGTCAGTCGAAAAAAACAAATTTCTTCCTCTTGCTTCCGCTACAATTTCAGAAAGTCCCGGTTCATATATTGGAATATTTTCAGGATTTGGATCATTCCAATCTGCTATTCTTTGTTCATTTAAATCAACAACTGTAACTTGAATGTGCGGGCATTTTTGAGCAATGACTGCCATTGTAGGTCCACCAACATATCCTGCACCAATGCAGCAAATTTTTGTAATTTTCATTTGATCTATATTATCTTGATCTTAAATTTATTTTAAATTATTCCAATACCATTCAACAGCTTCTTTTAATCCGTCTCGCAAAGAATACTTTGGATTGTAACCTAGATTTTTTTTTTGCTTTTTCTATACTTGCCAACGAATGCGGAATATCTCCCGCTCTATTCTCTCCATAAATAACAGGCACATCTTTTATTTTTGGATCAAAATCTGCTAAGAATTCTTTTAAATATTTGACTAAATCATTTAATGTATTCCTGTCTCCAAATGCCGTATTATAAACAGAATTAATAGCTTCTGGATTTTTACAAGTCATTGCCAATTCATTCATTTGAATGACATTGTCGATATATGTAAAATCGCGAGAATAATTTCCGTCTCCGTTAATTATTGGACTTTCATGATTCATAAATTGCTTCACAAACTTCGGAATTACCGCCGCATAAGCCCCATTTGGATCTTGTTTTCGTCCAAAAACATTAAAATAACGAAGCCCAACTGTCTCTAATCCGTAGGTCTTGCTGAAGATTTCAGCGTACAATTCATTTACATATTTAGTAATTGCATAAGGCGACAAAGGTTTTCCAATAACATCTTCAACTTTTGGCAATCCTTGCGAGTCTCCATAAGTTGAAGAACTTGCTGCATATATAAATCGTTTTACTCTAGCGTCTCGAGCTGCTATCAACATATTTAGAAAACCAGAGACATTTACTTCATTTGTAGCAATTGGATCTTTTAGCGATCGAGGAACAGAACCTAAAGCTGCTTGATGCAAAACATAATCCACTCCTTCCGCTGCCAAATTACAGTCAGCAAAATTTCGAATATCTCCTTCAATTAATTTAAAATCTGGATTATGTAAAAAATCTTTTAAATTATGACGATGACCCGTCGAAAAATTATCAAGACAAATTACCTTATAATTTAAGCCTAAAAAATACTCAGTCAAATTAGAGCCTATAAATCCAGCTCCTCCTGTAATTAAAATTGTATTTTTTGTTTTACCTTCCATCTGTAAAAGTTTAGCTTTTTCTTATTCGATTCAAAAATGTCTTCCAGTATCCATCTTTAACTTCCTCTTCATGATAACCATTTGAATAAGCTCCGTAACCGTAGCCATATCCATAACCACTGCCATACTTAGCTTTGTTTTCATAGCCATTCAATACAATACTCACGTTTGTTAACTCTCCACGTTTAAGTCTAGTATTTAACAACGTTATCATATCTTTCTTAGTATAATTCTGTCTCACAATGTACAATATTACATCTGCAAACTGAACCAATTCTATCGAATCTGCTACTAATCCAACTGGAGGAGTATCTAAGACTATATAATCATATTTTTGCTTCAGCTCATCAATCAATTCTTTCATTCCATCGCTTAAAATTAGCTCTGAAGGATTTGGCGGAATTGGTCCAGAAAGTATTACATCTAAATTTGGAATTGGCGTCGGATTAATAATTTCTTCTAAATTATTTTGTTTTATTAAATAATTAACGACTCCTAAAGATGATTTTAATTTAAATTCATCTGCCAATCTTGGCTTTCTTAAATCCAGACCAACAATTACTGTTTTCTTTTCGCTTAAAGCAAATACAGTTGCAATATTTATAGAGCAAAATGTTTTTCCTTCACCACTAATTGAGGAAGTTATCATTAATGTTTTAGATCCACTAACCTGTTGTTTTTTATATAAAAACTGAAGTGAAGAACGTATTCCTCTAAATGATTCTGAAAGAGCTGATTTTGGTTTTTCAAAAACGGCCATACTCCCTGAATCCTTATTTAAACCAACTACACCAATCAATGGGATTTGAGTCAGTTTATTGATATCTTCACTATTCTGAATTGAATTATTAATAAAGAAAATTACTAAGACAAAAAATAGCGGAATCAAAATACCTAAAAATAAAGCCGTTACATAATTCACAGAGGTTTTGGGACCAATTAGACCTCCACCTATATCTTTTGCAGGATCAATAAAGTGAATATCTGATAGATTAGAAGCTCTTACGATTTCTGCTTCATTTCTCTTTTGAAGAAATGCGGTATAAATATTATCATTTAAATCATATTTTCGTTTGATTTTTAATAACTCTTGCTGTTCAGCAGGGAGTTTTTTAACAGTACTTTCGGCCTGTCCGATTTTAGCATTTATCAAAGACAAATCATATCCTAAAGAAGCTTTTGCTGTAACAATATTCTCTTGAAGAACATTTTTAACTGCAGCCATTTGATTGTCAAAATCTTTAAATATTTTTTCACTTTTTACCGCATACGCCATTTCTGATCTTTGAGTAGAAAGTCCTATAAGTTTCGAAACATTGGCCATAATATTTGGATCCTCAATTCCAGCAACAGACGGGGCAGGCAATCTAGAATAATCGACACTATTATTTAAATAGGCTTTTAACGAATTATAATAGGCTATTTTTCTTGTAATCTTATCTTTTTCGACATCAAAATTCATTATTTTATCTGAAACCTTAGCGCCACCATCTTCGATTTCGTAAATATTTTTATCCTTTTGAAAAGACTTTAGTTCATTACCTGTTTCCTTAAGCTGAGATTCCATTGCTACAAGCGTACTATCAATAAACCTAATTGTATTTGTTGCAAATTGGTTTTTCCCATCCAACTGCATTTTCATAAGCATTTTTACAGTAGAATTCAAATAATCAACCATTTTGGCTTTATTGGTGCCCTGCATTGACAAAGTTAATAATGACCCACTAGTTTTACCTGCATCTACATTTATACCTTTATATCGAGATACAGTTCCATCAAAATCATTAAATCTAACAAAATATTCTTTCCCTTTATAAAAACCGGGATTATCAACTATCTGAAGTTTCCAATTCAAAAATGGAAGATCAACACCTTCTCCTACCTTATACTTTTTAATAAAGGTTATAGGTTGCACTGATGTATTACTGTAAGAATTGTCATTATATGTAATAAGGGAAACTGAATTATTTTCAAATGGAATTTGAATTTGATATTCGTTTTCACTTAGAAACTTTACACTAATTAATGAGCCTGCAAGCTGTCCTTTTGTTTTGTCAATATCGATATAAAATGGTACCGCTCCGTAAGAATCTACCAAATTATACTTTCCTTGTTCTAAATAATCAATATAAAATTTGAGCTTATCTACTACATTTTCATTATGCGATCTTGATTGCAAAATTGTAGAAATTCCATTTACCTGATCTGAAGTTCCTCCCCAATTAAAAACCAAACTTGTATTTGATGTGAAAAATGGATTACTTTCTTCTTTTATAGAAATCATAGTCTGCATCCCGTAAATCTTTTCTTTACGAATATTCACCTGATAAGCAATTGTAAATGTAATAATCAAACTTACAAGAAACCATTTCCAGTAACTCACAATTTTCAACAGAAACCCTTTAAAATCAAAATTTGAATGATTTTCAAAAATGGCAAAATCTTTAATGTCTAACATTCTAAAAAATCTATTTTTATTTTATAATTAGATAAACTGTTGTAGCCAAAGACAATAATGTAATTATTGTTGATATCGACTGTATCCCTGTTTGACCTGTACCCCAAGTTTTTTGTCTCAGTGGTTTCACGTAGATATAGTCGTTTGGCTGTAAATAATAATATGGCGATTTCATTACATTAACATCTGTAAGATCAATATTATGCATTTGAACCCCTGTTGGAGACTGACGGATTACCATCACTTCTTTTCTATTACCAACTATGGTTATATCTCCTGCATTTGCAACAGCTTCCAAAATAGTTAAATTCTCTTTAAATAATGTCTTTGTTCCTGTACTACCAACTTCTCCATTAATAGTGTATCTAAAACCGGCCAACTTAACCGTTACAAATATATTGGCTTCACTTTTAAAATATTCTTCCAATAATTTCTTCTCGATTTTTAAACGAACTTCTTCAAGAGTATAACCAATCACATTAATTTCCCCCAGAATTGGCATTCTAATATTTCCATGATCATCCACTGTAAATCCATCAAAATAAAGCCCCGTCTCTGACTTTCCTATTTGCCCTTCTGTGGTATTAAAAATAGAAACCAATTTGGGATCGATTGCTTTTAGATTAACACTTATAACATCATTGACTTGTAATCGATATGGTTTTGATTCTATTGCTGAAATTGTTGCTTGCTCATCTGAACCATTTTTATCCTGAAGGTAAACCAAATCTTTAATAGGAATACATGAGGTAAATAACGTTGAAATTAATAAGAATAGAAAAAAGCTATTTTTTGTCATTCGTTCAATTTTATCGCAAATATATTTTTCCGTCCAAAATCAAGAAAAACTAACTGCTATTTGGGGTTTAGTTAATTATTTTTAAATGTTTTTTCAAAAGGCACTCTGTGTAGGATACTTCGCCCTAGTGTTATTTCGTCTGCATATTCTAATTCATCTCCAACTGATATTCCTCTCGCAATTGTTGAAATGACAATGTCAGAATCTGCAATTTGTTTATAGATATAAAAATTTGTTGTATCTCCTTCCATAGTTGAGCTTAATGCAAAAATAATTTCCGACACATTTCCAGATTTTACTTTTGTCACCAAACTAGAAATATTTAACTGATTGGGCCCAACTCCTTCAATAGGAGAAATTTTTCCTCCAAGCACATGATATATTCCTTTAAATTGTCCCGTATTTTCAATCGCCATAACATCTCGAATATCTTCTACAATACATATTGTTTCATGGTTTCTGACTGGATTAGCGCAGATTTCACAAATTTTTGTATCCGAAATATTATGGCAACTTTCACAAAACTTAATATCCTCACGCATATTTAATAATGCTTGAGATAAAAAGGCAGTCTGTTCTTTCGGCTGTTTTAACAAATGAAGAACTAATCGAAGCGCTGTACGTTTACCTATACCAGGCAATTGCGACATTTCGTTTACTGCTTTTTCAATTAATTTTGATGAAAATTCCATGACGACAAAAGTAATACTTTTAATGGTTTAGCCTACATTACAGCCATTAAATTCAAGACTTAACAATATTTAAAAATTATTACGAAAGCCCTTTCTTTTCTGTATTCAAATGAAAGTAATTAATGATATTCTCAAAATCTATTCGATAAAATTTCGACAACTTTAATATTGATTAGTAGCTAATAAAACTAATGTACAGGCAACTTCTACCTGAATATCATTTAATTCTAATAATTGATACAATTCTGGGTTTTCAGTTCCAGGATTGAAAATTACTCGTTTAGGATGCGCTTCAATAATATAATTATAATAATCTCTTTGACGTACAGGATTTAAATACAAAGTAATGGTATCAATATTTTTTACTGGTATTGCTTTAGTTTGAATCTTCACTCCAGCAACTTCTCCAGCTTTTTGGCCAATTGCTAAAACAGAATGTCCTTTTCCTGTCAACATATTAACAGCTCTAAACGAGTAACGTTCTGGATTTGTTGATGCTCCTATAACTAATGTTTTTTTGCTTTTCATAATTTTTATTTAAGACTGCAAAAGTAATCAAAAAGAACGATTTAACTTTATGCCTTTGATTCAGAATTGATAACAATAAAAATTATTATCATAACATAATTTCATACAAAAGCATCAAAAAATAACTACATTTACTCCACTAACCAATATTTTATGGAATTATTTATTTACCTATTTGCCGCATTATTCTCCGTACTCAACCCAATTGGAACTGTACCGATTTTTGTCGGATTAACACAACATGACTCCCAAAAAGAAAGATCTCGAATCTCGCTTTGGACTGCAATTAATGTTTTTATAATATTATTGGTTTCTTATTTTATTGGCCAATATGTTCTAACTTTTTTCGGAATTAGCATCGATGCCTTAAGAATTGCAGGTGGAATCGTAATTGTAAACTCTGGTTTTTCTTTGCTTTCTGGCAAATTCAACAAAAAACGAGGAATCAATAAAAAAATTGAGAATGAAGCGCAACACAGAAATGATATTGCATTAACACCTTTAGCAATACCTATGCTTGCTGGCCCTGGATCTATGTCACTTTTAATTGCTTTCTATCAGGAACACCACGAAATAAACGAAATTATAATTTCTTCGTTAGCGATCCTTGCAATTGCAGTAGCCATTTTTGCCATTTTAAAAAGCGCACATTATCTGGCTAGAATTCTGGGAGCTTCAGGAATTGTTGCAATTTCTAGAATTGTTGGATTTATAGTTATTTCAATTGGTATTCAGTATATTGTAAGTGCAATTGTAAATATTATTAAAGGAAATTTCTAATTCAACATTATTTTCTAAAAAGAAAGGGATAAAATCATATTGATTTTATCCCTTTCTTTTTATTATTCTTTCTATTCTAGCTTCTTGGCAAGAAAACCTCTGCCATCATACATCTTGCACTTCCACCGCCACAAGCTTCAATTGTATCAAGACTTGAACTTAAAATTTCTGCATGATTTTCTAATTGGGCAATTTGTTTCGGAGTCAAACTTTGATGTGCCGATGCACTCATAACAATGTATCGCTTATCATCTTTTCCTCGAACTTCCAACATATTTCCTGCGAAATTATTTACTTGATCTTCTGTAATCAAAATGACTTCTTTTTTGTCACCTTTTAGATTATCCAAAACCATTTTGCGCTCTTTTTTATCATCAATAGAATCTGCACAAATAACAGCAAAGGTTTCTCCTAAACACATCATCACATTCGTATGATAAATCAGTTTACGTTCGCCATCAACAGTTTGAAAAGCTTCAAAAATAACCGGAGCATAATCAAAATCTTCACAGAATTCTATAAAAAGCTCTTCATCTGCTCTTGGTGACAATGCGCAGTATGCTTTTCCGTTTGCTCTATCTAATAACAAACTTCCTGTTCCTTCTAAGAAAATACCATCTTCTTCTGCAGAAGTATAATCCATGATATTAGCAATTTCGAATCCTTTTTCTTCCAAAGTATCCAAAATATCTTCACGACGCTCTTGACGACGATTTTCTGCAAACATCGGATAAAGTGCTACATCTCCATTTTCATGAAATGAAACCCAGTTGTTTGGAAAAATACTATCAGGAGTATCAGTCTCTAAATTATCATCTACAACAGTCACATCTACTCCAACAGCTCTCAGTTTTTCGACAAAAGTGTCAAATTCCTGTTGCGCTTTAGCATTAACAGTACTCGGCAAAAGTCCGTCTAATACTTTTTGATAATAATTATTTACAGCCGTCTGCTCATTCATTCTGAATGCAACTGGACGAATCATCACGATAGCATTAGTAGTTTGTCTCATGATTTTATATTTTTTGGTTTCAAGTTTCAGGTTTCAAGTTTTTGGCAACTTGATACTTGAAACTAATTTTTAGTCTCTAATTAATGGAAGCGTTGAACATCTCAACAAACCTTCTTGTTTTGCAATTTCAGCATATGGAATTTCTTCAACAGTAAAACCATTTTCGCGAAGCCAGTTATTCAAACGAGTAAAATTCTTTTCAGAAACCACTACATTTTCATCAATTGAAAATACATTCGAAAACATATTATACATTTCGTTTCTTTCGATATGAAATAGATTTTCTTTACCAAAAAGATTTACTAAGTACAAATAATCTGCTTCTTCACGGAAACCTCTTTTATAGATAATACCCTTATCTTTTCCAACAGGCTGAAAACAACAATCCAAATGCAATGCATTATCTCTCGCTTCTAATTTAGATTTCACTAAATCAAATTCTTTAACAATCTTATTTGGAAACAGCGATTTAATATAGTTTACACCATGCATATTTGTTCTCGCAGTGATATAGTCTTTATAGTCACTTCCTTTGTACGTTCCAATGAAAATATGATCATTCCAAAGCATAACATCTCCTCCTTCAATATGAACTTCTTCTGGCGGACGAACTACTTTTAACGGATCAATTTGATCAATTACGTACTGAATTGCATCTAACTCTCTTTCTCTATCAGGCAGAATATTCGATTTTACAAAAACATCATCAATTACAAACCCAATATCACGAGCAAAAATCTGATTGTAATTCTCAATCATCTCCGGACGATAGACAGTTACATCATACTTTTTGAAAACAGCATTAAAAGCATCCATTTCAGCAACCATATCTTTTTCTACAGGATAAGTTCCTGCTTTAATATGTTCCAATGATTTAGGGTCATAGGCCTCTTCTATAGTTGGAGTTGGCCCATTATGAACAGCAGAACCCAGAACTACAGCACGAAGTCGAGACGTTTCGTTCTTTACATTTAATTGCAACATAACTTTATTGTATTTTGAGCAAATATAAAAAAAGCTTCACAGTTAAGTGAAGCTTTCGTTTTTTATTTATTAGACTTAAACTCTCGTAAAGGATGTCCTGTATAAATTTGTCTTGGTCTTCCAATTGGTTCTTTGTTTTCACGCATTTCTTTCCATTGCGCAATCCAACCTGGTAGTCTTCCAATTGCAAACATAACAGTAAACATATCTGTTGGAATTCCTAAAGCTCTGTAGATAATTCCAGAGTAGAAATCAACGTTTGGATATAAGTTTCTTGCTTTGAAGTATTCATCTTCAAGAGCTGCTTTTTCTAATTTTCTTGCGATCTCTAAAATCGGATCTTCAACACCTAAAGTTTCTAATACTTCTGTTGCCGCTTTTTTGATGATTTTAGCTCTTGGATCAAAGTTTTTGTAAACTCTGTGTCCGAATCCCATTAAACGGAATGGATCATTTTTATCTTTTGCTTTTGCTAAGAATTTATCTGTATCTCCACCGTCTTTATTGATTTCTTCAAGCATTTCAAGTACCGCTTGATTAGCTCCACCGTGAAGTGGTCCCCATAAAGCAGAAACTCCTGCAGAAACTGAAGCAAATAAACCAGCATGAGAAGAACCTACCATTCTAACTGTAGAAGTAGAACAGTTTTGCTCGTGATCTGCATGAAGAATAAATAATTTATCTAAAGCATTAACAATTACTGGATTTGCAGCGTAAGGTCCTGTAGGCAATTTAAACATTAGTTGCATGAAGCTTTCTACATAACCTTTTGTATTATCATAGTAGTTTAAAGGATACCCCATAGATTTTCTGTAAGTCCATGTAGCAATCACTAAAAATTTCGCCATTGTTTTACAAATAGCTTCGTACATTTCTTTTTCGTTATCAACATTAACCGCTTTAGGATTAAAAGCTGTTAAAGCACTTGTTAAAGCAGATAACACTCCCATTGGGTGAGCTGTTTTAGGGAAACCGTCAATGATATTTTTCATTTCTTCGTTTACCAAAGAATGTTTTTTAATACCATTTTCAAATTCTTCTAATTGTGCAGCTGTAGGTAATTCACCGAAAATCAAAAGATACGATACTTCTAAGAAACTAGCTTTTTCAGCAAGATCTTCGATAGAATATCCTCTGTAACGTAAAATTCCTTCTTCTCCATCTAGGAAAGTGATTTCACTTGTACAAGATCCTGAATTTTTATAACCTGGATCAATTGTAATATAACCTGTTAAATCACGTAATTTGTTAATATCGATAGCTGATTCGTTTTCACTCCCTGTGATTACTGGAAGCTCAATCTTTTTACCATCTATTTCTAATGTAGCTATTTTTGACATAATATACTGGAAATAATTCTTTAAATAATAATTTATCAAATCTAATGAATTTAAGACTAATTAAAAAAAGAATACTGCTATGAATTTGTTAAAACTCCAAAAAAAAACCATTCATTAAAAAATGAATGGTTTATCTTAATATAACTCTTATGATTATTTAATCTTGAAAGCATTTAAACCAGGGAAATAAGCAGTACTTCCAAGTTCTTCTTCAATTCTTAATAATTGGTTGTATTTAGCCATACGATCTGAACGAGAAGCAGAACCTGTTTTAATTTGACCACAGTTTAAAGCTACTGCTAAATCTGCGATTGTATTATCTTCAGTTTCTCCAGAACGGTGAGACATTACAGATGTGTAACCAGCGTTTTTCGCCATGTTTACAGCTGCAATAGTTTCAGTCAAAGTACCAATTTGGTTTACTTTTACTAAGATTGAGTTAGCAATTCCTTTTTCGATACCAGTTGACAAACGAGCAACGTTAGTAACAAATAAATCATCTCCTACTAATTGTACTTTATCACCAATTTTTTCAGTTAAAGCTTTCCATCCATCCCAGTCATCTTCGTACATACCGTCTTCGATAGAGATAATTGGATATTTAGCAGCAAGTTCAGCTAAGTACTGAGCTTGTTCTTCAGAAGTTCTTATTTTCCCTGTTTCTCCTTCAAATTTAGTGTAATCGTATTTTCCGTTTACATAAAACTCAGAAGCAGCACAGTCAAGAGCGATCATAATTTCGTCACCGAAAGTATATCCAGCTTTCTCAACAGCTAATTTGATAGTATCTAAAGCATCTTCAGTTCCACCAGCTAAGTTTGGAGCAAAACCTCCTTCGTCACCAACAGCAGTACTTAAACCTCTATCGTGTAATACTTTTTTCAAACTGTGGAAAATTTCAGTTCCCATTTGCATTGCATGTGTAAAAGAAGTTGCTTTTACTGGGAAAATCATAAACTCTTGGAATGCGATAGGCGCATCAGAGTGAGAACCACCGTTGATGATGTTCATCATCGGAACTGGCAACGTATTAGCAGAAACACCACCTACGTATCTGTATAATGGCAAACCAAGTTCGTTAGCAGCAGCTTTTGCAGCAGCTAAAGAAACACCTAAAATAGCATTAGCTCCTAATTTAGATTTGTTTGGAGTACCATCTAAATCAATCATTAATTGGTCAATTGTGTTTTGTTCGAAAACAGAAGTTCCAACTAACTCTTCAGCAATAATAGTATTTACATTATTCACTGCATTCAAAACACCTTTACCTAGATAAGCTTTACCACCATCACGTAATTCAACAGCTTCGTGTTCTCCAGTTGATGCTCCAGATGGAACCGCAGCTCTACCTAAAACTCCATTTTCAGTTACTACATCTACTTCAATAGTAGGATTACCTCTAGAATCAAGAATTTGTCTTGCGTGAACTTTAATTATAATACTCATTATTTTTGTTTTTTATTAATAAATTATATTTTTTTTTCGAAATTATAAAAATATTTAATACTATAAACGCATTCTAGTCATTAAACACCTTTATTTATTAACTACATCGTTTTAGACTTTGCTAGTTTTAATATTCTCCACAAATTGATCAAACAAATATGACGAATCGTGTGGTCCCGGACTAGCCTCTGGGTGATATTGAACTGAAAAACAATTTTTATTTTTCATTCTCATTCCTGCAACAGTATCATCATTTAAATGTATATGAGTAAGTTCCAATTCTGGATGACCTTCTAACGCCTCTCTTTTTACAGCAAATCCATGATTTTGAGATGTAATTTCACCTTTCCCAGTAAGAAGATTTTTTACAGGATGATTAATTCCTCGGTGACCTCCAAACATCTTGTAAGTCTGAACTCCATTTGCCAATGCAATAATTTGATGCCCTAAGCAAATTCCAAACAAAGGTTTGTCATCTGCAATAATTTTTTTCGCAACATCAATCACTCCATACAATGGATCCGGATCACCAGGACCATTAGATAAGAAATAACCATCTGGATTGAATGCACTTAATTCTTCGTAAGTTGTATCGTAAGGGAAAACCTTAATGTAACAATCTCTTTTAGCGAAGTTTCTTAAGATGTTCTTTTTAATTCCAAGATCAAGTGCCGAAATTTTATAAGTAGCATTTTCATCTCCAACAAAATAAGGTTCTGTTGTAGATACTTTTGATGCTAACTCAAGACCTTCCATGTTTGGCACATTTGCCAATTCTTTTTTAAGATCTTCAATTGAGGTTCCATCTGTACAAATAACAGCATTCATTGCACCATTATCACGAATATAACTAACTAGAGCTCTTGTATCAACATCAGAGATACAGATTAGATTTTGCTTAGCGAAATAATCTTCTAAACTTCCAGAAGCTCCTTCTCTTGAATAGTTAAAACTAAAATTTTTACAAACTAATCCAGCAATTTTCACGCTCTCAGATTCAACCTCTAAATCATTTATACCATAATTACCGATATGCGGATTAGTAGTAACCATAATTTGACCAAAATAAGAAGGATCTGTAAAAATCTCTTGGTATCCAGTCATTCCAGTATTAAAACAAACTTCACCGAAAGTTTTACCGCTAATTCCGATAGATTTTCCGTGAAAGATTGTTCCGTCACTAAGTAATAAAATGGCGCTTTGCCGTGTTGTGTATTTCATTATTTAATTTGTATTGTTTTTTTAATCAAGTTATAAAACCAGTATAAAGGTTTTAAGTATAATTAGATATTTTGCAAATTTACTTCTTTAAAATAGCCCTTCCAAGATTTTTTAAAACTTTCACTCGTAAAAATAAAACCTATCATTTTAAATAAGTTACATTTTTATGGTTTCAAAAAAATCAAAAAAAAAGGATAAACTAAAAATTAGTTTATCCTTGATTTTTATAGAATGATTACTTTCATAATTATTCAGAAGCTTCAGTAGTCGTTTCTGTTTCAGCAGCAGGAGCTTCTGGAGCAGCAGTTTCAGCTTTTTTAGCTTTACCACCACGACGGCTTTTAGCTTTTTTAACTTCTTTTTTACCTCCGTTGTAAAGTTCATTGAAGTCAACAAGTTCGATCATCGCCATATCAGCGTTATCTCCCAAACGATTTCCAACTTTAATGATACGAGTGTATCCTCCTGGACGGTCACCTACTTTAGCAGCAACATCTCTAAACAAATCAGTTACAGCGTATTTGTTACGTAAGTAAGCAAAAACAATACGACGGTTGTGAGTCGTATCCTCTTTTGATTTTGTGATTAAAGGCTCAACGAATTGTTTAAGCGCTTTAGCTTTAGCAACAGTAGTGTTAATACGTTTGTGCTCGATAAGAGAACAAGCCATATTAGCCAACATAGCTTTTCTATGTCCAGTCTGTCTGCTTAAGTGGTTGAATTTTTTTCCGTGTCTCATGACGTGTTTTTTTTATCTTCATCTTGCTACAATCCACTATGGAGAGCAAAATATGAAGTAAATTATTCTTTATCTAATTTGTATTTAGCTAAATCCATTCCGAAAGTTAAATTCTTCACTGCAACAAGTTCATCAAGTTCAGTTAAAGATTTTTTACCAAAATTACGGAATTTCATTAGGTCATTTTTATTGAACGATACTAAATCACCAAGTGTATCAACTTCAGCCGCTTTCAAGCAATTTAATGCTCTCACAGATAAATCCATATCAACAAGCTTAGTTTTAAGCAATTGTCTCATATGCAATGACTCTTCATCATACGATTCTGTTTGTGCAATTTCGTCAGCCTCAAGTGTAATTCTTTCATCAGAAAACAACATGAAATGGTGAATTAAAACTTTAGCAGCTTCAGTAAGAGCATCTTTAGGATTGATAGATCCATCAGTTTTGATTTCAAAAACTAATTTTTCGTAATCTGTTTTTTGCTCTACACGGAAATTTTCGATTGCATATTTTACATTTTTTACCGGAGTAAAAATAGAATCTGTAAAAATTGTTCCAATTGCAGCATTCTGTTTTTTGTTCTCTTCAGCAGGAACGTATCCTCTACCTTTTTCGATTGTTAAATCGAAGTTCAATTTGATTTTAGAATCTAAATTACAGATAACAAGGTCTGGATTCAAAACTTGAAAACCTGAGATAAATTTTTGAAAATCACCTGCTGTTAATTGGTCTTTACCAGAAACAGAAATAGTAACTGATTCATTATCGATATCTTCAATCTGACGTTTGAAACGTACTTGTTTTAGATTAAGGATAATTTCGGTAACGTCCTCAACAACACCTGAAATAGTAGAAAACTCATGATCTACACCTTCGATACGAACAGATGTAATTGCATAACCTTCTAACGCTGAAAGCAAAACTCTTCTAAGTGCATTACCAACTGTCAATCCGTAACCAGGTTCTAAAGGTCTAAACTCAAATTTACCTTCAAAATCGGTTGAATCGATCATGATAACTTTATCGGGCTTTTGAAAATTAAATATTGCCATAAATTTCGACTAAGTCAATTATTATTTGTTGTACAACTCTACGATTAATTGTTCTTTAATGTTTTCTGGAATTTGAAGTCTCGCAGGTACAGAAACAAAAGTTCCTTCTTTAAGATCATTGTTCCAAGTAATCCATTCATAAACATGACTTGAATTTGATAAAGAACGTTCGATAGCTTCTAAAGATTTAGATTTTTCACGAACTGCAACTTTATCACCAGGCTTAAGGTGGTAAGAAGGAATATTAACAACCTCTCCATTTACAGTAATGTGTCTGTGAGAAACGATTTGACGCGCACCTCTTCTAGATGGAGCAATTCCCATTCTAAAAACAACATTATCTAATCTTGCTTCGCATAATTGTAATAAAACTTCACCAGTTACTCCTTTAGTCGCTGATGCTTTTTCGAATAAATTTCTGAATTGTTTTTCTAAAATTCCGTAAGAATATTTAGCTTTTTGCTTTTCCATTAACTGAACAGCGTACTCAGATTTTTTTCCTCTTTTTTTAGCCATCCCGTGTTGTCCAGGTGGGTAATTTCTTTTTTCGAAAGATTTATCATCTCCGAAGATTGCCTCGCCAAATTTACGAGCGATTTTGGTTTTAGGACCAGTATATCTTGCCATTTTAAAAAAAATTTAAGGTAGAAATTATGAATTCAGGTCTAATCCTTCGATAATCTATGTTCTACCTTGTTTATACTATAAAAATAAAAAATTAAACTCTACGTCTTTTTGGAGGACGACATCCGTTGTGTGGCATTGGAGTAACATCAATAATTTCAGTAACTTCAATTCCACCGTTATGAATAGAACGTATAGCAGACTCACGTCCGTTACCTGGTCCTTTTACATAAACTTTCACTTTTTTAAGTCCTGCCTCAAGTGCTACTTTAGCGCAATCTTCTGCTGCCATTTGAGCTGCATAAGGAGTGTTCTTTTTAGAACCTCTGAAACCCATTTTACCAGCTGAAGACCAAGAGATAACTTCACCTTTCTTATTAGTCAAAGAAATAATAATGTTATTAAAAGTGGCAGAAATATGAGCCTCACCCGTTGATTCAACGATAACTTTACGTTTTTTTGCAGTTGCTTTAGCCATATTACTTATTATTTAGTTGCTTTTTTCTTGTTAGCAACAGTTTTTCTTTTACCTTTTCTTGTTCTTGAGTTGTTTTTAGTTCTTTGCCCTCTTAATGGAAGACCAGATCTATGACGAATACCTCTGTAACATCCAATATCCATTAAACGTTTAATGTTTAAAGAAATTTCAGAACGTAATTCTCCTTCAATTTTGTAAAATGAAACAGCTTCACGAATTGCTCCGATTTCATCATCATTCCAATCTTGAACTTTTTTATCTTGGCTAACTTGAGCTTTTTCTAAAATCTCAATAGCTCTACTTTTTCCTAATCCGAAAATATAGGTAAGTGCGATAACACCTCTTTTGTTTTTTGGGATATCTACCCCTGCTATTCTTGCCATAATTATCCTTGTCTTTGTTTAAATCTAGGATTCTTTTTGTTTATTACGTACAGTCTCCCTTTTCTACGCACGATAATGCACTCGGCACTTCTCTTTTTTACTGATGCTCTAACTTTCATAGTGAATATCCTTTAATATCGATAAGTAATTCTTGCTTTTGACAAATCGTAAGGACTCATTTCTAGTTTCACTTTATCACCAGGTAATAATTTGATGTAATGCATTCGCATTTTACCAGAAATATGAGCAATTACAATATGTCCATTTTCTAACTCTACACGGAACATTGCATTAGATAATGCTTCTATAATTGATCCGTCTTGTTCTATTGCTGATTGTTTTGCCATAAATATATTAAGCTACCGCTTTTCTATTTTTACCAGTCTTCATTAAACCATCATAATGTTTATTTAACAAGTATGAATTGATCTGTTGAATAGTATCTATTGCAACACCAACCATAATTATTAATGAGGTACCTCCAAAAAACATTGCCCAAGATTGTTGTACATCCATAATACTTACAACAATAGCTGGGAACACAGCAATCAAAGCAAGGAATAAAGATCCTGGGAAAGTTATTAAA
>Ga0215277_1001_pt1 | contig 205302 bp, 203 predicted proteins | sample ZER3_50Endo4_M4_FD_182619 | JGI IMG/M metagenome (GOLD analysis project Ga0215277, IMG submission 182619) | Enriched cells of freshwater protists from Biology Centre CAS, Ceske Budejovice, Czech Republic - ZER3_50Endo4_M4 | ecosystem: Environmental > Aquatic > Freshwater > Unclassified ... | reverse complement strand
AATAGAACTGAATTAGTTGATAAGGATTTTAGTCGTACTTCAGACATTTCAAATGAAATAGCTTCGCAAGCAAGTCTTTATAGTAATGAAGAAGACATGACCATACAAAGCGGAAAGCAAGTGCGAATAAATAGTACCGAAAAATCTAATCTTTTTTAATTTTTAAAATTATGGGAATTACAAAACGAGCAAAAAATATTGAAATAAAAGTAACGGAAAATTATCAGTTGATTGTCAAAGGTAAACTTGAAAAGAATGCTAACAAATTGAATTTTGAAGCTACGAAAGGAGATTTGAATTTAATTTCTGGGAAAAAGATAATTGCTCAAGGCGAAAAAAAACAATGATGAAAAGGAACAATTAGAAGTGAGAAAAGATAGTATCAAAAAATATAATATTTTATTATGCTTCATCATAATAATAGTGATGGCTGTAGTAATAATAACAATGACTTCATATATGAAAAAAGAATACAAGTGGTCGGCAAATATTTCTGCCCCAAAAGAATATCCTGTAGAAGTATATACGGGAGCTGCAGGAGGCTATTTTTTTAGTCAAATGGGAGGCTTCAGCAATTACGGTTGGGGATGCCGCATAGGTGACTCGGATATTAAAGCTGCAGTACCTGAAAGACTGGATATGACATGGCTGTCGTATGTCGACGATAAATTTTATACGGGAGAATGGAAACTCCCTGTAGAAAAAATACAGCAGCTTTTTGATGAAGGTTATTATTCTAAAAGAGGGTCAGAAGCTGAAATAGAACCTTATAACATCATAAATATTGGACTAGGGCCAAAAGGAATGCTTGTTGTTTGGGTCGCGGGAACAGACAAGCAGGTTGAAGTAGCAAGGTTTCAGGCTCATGAAACTATTATAGACACAAAACTGATTACAGAAGAGGAAAAGTATATGTTTAAAAAAGATTATGCCAAGGATATGCTAACATATGATGGCGTAATTCCTAAAGAATTAAGGGAGTATATAAGTCATAATGGTTATCCGCCAGAAGAAGTTTACGAAGCTTACAGAGAAAAATACCTATGGAAGCCAAAAGTCATACTGCCAAAAGGCAGTAAAATCAGCAGAATATACATTAAGATGTGCAATGGAGAATTTGAAGACCCTTTTGATAGACCTCTAAACCAAAGTTATAGGGCAATCCCTTGTGCATTTCAAATTTTTTGGTCGGTAATAAGCGGAAAAAAAGAACAAGAGTTTGTATCCCGAATTGCTTTCACCCACGACAAGTACTATTGGGCAAAGTATCTTGAAATAAGCGGATATGATGAATTCCCTATGGATTTTGATAAAAATGAAATCAGGAAATTGTTTAAAGAGCATATTGATAAAAACAAACCCGCAGAAATGGTTATAAAGATAGACCCGACTAAACAAACAGATAATAGTTGGGTAACTGATTTTTTTATAGAGCAAGGAGGAAAAAAGTACAATTTGAATCAAGTCTGTCAAGATTCAGGTAAATTGAATTGATTATGAGTATCGTATTTGAAGATTATACACCGCGTAAGAAAGTAACAAAAACAAAAGATTTAACCATCGGTATTTTTTTTGATGGAACAAATAACAATAAAAACAACACTAATGCTAAGGAATATTATGATAAAAGGGCGAGAGGCGAAAAATTAACGCCTAAAGAAGAAATTTCAGCAGAGGCCTATAGAAAATATGGTAGAGATCATGAAAGCAGCAGTTATTATAATGCTTGGTCTAACGTAGCGAGACTTCATGATGCTTATCCCGATACTTTGGCGGTATACGTTGATGGAATAGGTACAGTAGAAGAAAAAAGTGATGAGTTATTAGGTGCTGGTTTAGGGACTGGAGATACAGGTATATTAGGAAAAGTAAAAGAAGGTTGTGAAAAGTTGGCTAAAACAGTAAAGGATCAAAGCAAGAATAAGGACGTACCTGTACTTTATCTGGATGTTTTTGGTTTCAGTCGTGGCGCAGCAGCTGCAAGAGTTTTTTCTAAATGAAATCAGCAAAAAAGCTTTGCCTTTATCTGTCAATCAAAAGAATAAAGCAGGGTATTTGGGATATTATTTGGCAAAAAAAAACATTAAAGTAAGTCTGATAAAAGTTCGATTCTTAGGGCTTTTTGATACAGTTTCGTCTTACTCAGCCCTAGCAAGTGCACATCCTAATTTCGATAATGATAAAACAGAGATACCGTTGAACAATTTGTCTAAAGCAGAAACTGTTATGCATTTTACGGCGACTGATGAACACCGTAATAATTTTTCACTTACTAAAACGACAGTAGGAAAAGAAAAAGAGTTTCCAGGCGTGCACTCAGACATTGGTGGTAGTTATAATAATGGCGTTGAAACAGTTGGAATCATTGAGAAAAACTTTAAAGAAGTGCTTCATAAACTTTCGGAAAAGTTAATTAATGAATCTTGGTATCTTGATGATCAGTTGGAAATTTCTTTCTTCGGGCCTAAGCACGAACTCAAAGGTACACGATATTTAAAAAATACTTATAGCTATATTCCTTTGCATTTTATGGCAGAATTTGCTATAGCAAAGCAAAAAGTACCATTTATAATAGAAAAACTAGAAATAAAAAAATACAGTATTTCGAACGATGCCTTGCTTATGAGGGTAAAAAAACGTTTACGAGGATATGTTTTTGGTGATGCCTCGCCTTATGATTTTAAATGGTATGGCGACATTCATAAAAAGTACAAAGGTGTTGAAGATGGGGATAAGAACTATAACAACTATCAACAGGAGTTACAAGAACAAGAAGATTTAAGGGAGCTTCGTAATAAGTACTTGCATTGGTCAGCCGACAGCGGTTCTCTTGGTATGGAACCAACGAAAGACAGGAAGCGTAAAACATTTTAGATGTATGTTTTTTGTAAATAAAAATGATATTTATATTATAAAAAAGAAATGAGTTTCAAAATATTTATTGTTTTTACGAAAAAAAGCAAAAGTCATTTTTGAAGGGTTAAAAACAGGAGAAACTATCACTTTTGTAATTGAGATTGACAGAAATACTAAACCAAGAGAAACAAAAGGAATCTCCATAAATTAAAAACAGCATCTGGTGAAATTGATATGAAAGAAACAATTGTTACGCAGGAATCGTTTACGAAATCTAAGTCTTATTAACAGAAACATTAAAAAGAGCAATCTTTGTTGTTATTTCAAAAAAACCTGGCTCAAATTTATATCAAATAGACCCGATTGTATAACACTGCGTTTAATAGCTGAAATACTTTTGTACTTGTATTTAAACATAAAAACAGAGTATAAAAATGAGCAAGTTATTTATTGCAGGAGAAGTTTTCCATGGTGCGGGAAGTCTTGAGGAATTAAAAAATATTAAAGGAACTAAAGCCGTAATCGTTACAGGTGGAAGTTCTATGAAAAATAGCGGTTCTTTGGATAAAGCGGCGGCTTATTTGAAAGAAGCAGGAATAGAAACTAAAATTTTTGAAGGTGTAGAAGAAGATCCGTCATCTGCGACTTGTTTCAAAGGAGCAGAATTAATGAAAAGCTTCGAACCAGATTGGATTATTGGTTTAGGGGGATGTTCTGCAATTGATGCTGCAAAAATGATGTGGGTTTTCTACGAATATCCAGATGCAGATTTCGAAGCGATGATCAAACCTTTTAACGTTCCAGTTTTACGTCAAAAAGCGAAGTTTATTGCGATTCCATCTACTAGCGGAACAGGTACAGAAACTACAGGTTTAGCTGTTATTACAGATCGTGACAAAGGAGTTAAATATCCAATCGTTTCATACGAACTTACTCCGGATATTGCTATTGTTGATGGTGAAATTTGTGCTTCTATGCCAGCGCACGTAACTTCAAATACAGGTTTAGATGCTTTAACGCATTGTGTTGAGGCTTATGTATCTAATATCGAAAATAATTATGCAGATGTGCTTTCTAAAGGAGGTTTAGAAATTGTTTTTGATAACTTAAAAGAAGCTGTTCAAAATCCGTCAAATATTCAGGCGCGTCAAAATATGCACGATGCATCTTTCATGGCTGGATTGGCTTTCAATAATGCATGGTTAGGAATTGTTCACTCATTGTCTCACCAAGTAGGAGCGTTATACGGAATTCCTCATGGAGCATCTAATGCGATCTTTTTACCAAACGTTATTCGTTACAATTCAAAAGAAAGTAAGCGTTTCCCTGATTTGGCAAAAGTAATCGGAAAAGAAACTGCAGAAGATTTAGCACAAGCAATTGAAACTTTAAGAGCCGATGTAAACAATCAAGCTGCAATTAAAGAATTCGGAATCTCTAGAGAAGACTGGGATAAAAACCTTGATTTTATTGCTAACAACGCATTTTTAGATCCTTGTACAGGTTTCAATCCAAGAAAACCTACTGTCGAGGAATTAAAAGAAATCTACAATGCTTGTTATGAGGGTGTTGTTTATAGTGAAAAATAATAAACTTCTTTTATAGAATCTAATTTGTAAATAATGAAGCTGTCAATATTTTTGGCAGCTTTATTGTTTTTTAGCTTAAAGAATAATATTTAGATATTTCCTTTTCTAAATGCAGAAGCTGTCATGCCTAAACGCAGTTTTAAAAATTTGTTCAGATGATTTTCATCTGTAAATCCTAAGGTATAAGCTATTTCACCAATCGAATGATTAGTATAGGAAAGTTTGTTTTTAATTAAATTGAATTTATAATTCAAAATATATTCTTTTGTACTGTATCCGGTATTTTGTTTGAAATAATTACCAAAATGATTTCTCGATTTATTGAATTTTAAAGCTAAATTCGATACTTTAATTTTCTCATTATCATATATATTGTCTTGAATGTAAAATAAGATTTCATTGATCTTAGCATTTGCTCCATTGGCCAATAAAGCACTGGCAGCTTCTGTCCTTATCTTTCGAGCGATTAAACATAAGATTTGTATGATGCTGTTTTTAATTATAGTTTCAAAAAATAGATTCCTATTTTTAAATTCATTTATAATGTTTGTTATCAACAATTCTATATGTGTTCTTTCTAATGAATCAGTAAAAATGGGTTGTTTGATATATTTTGAGTTTAGAATAAATAATTCTAAATGTTTGAAAATCATTGATGAATTTGTTGTTTTCTCTTGATTCAAATTTTCTTTGTTGAAGTAAGTTTTATTAAAGATTAATGCAAAAAAATCTGTTTGTTCTTTTACAGAAATGGCGTGTTCGTCTCCAGGAATTAGAAGAAAAAAATCTCCCTTTTTAAATTGATATTTTTTATTGTTTATTTCATGAATTCCTTGACCTTTAGTGATATATATGATTTCAAAAAAAGTATGTTTATGCATTTCATTCGTGCCTTTTTTCCACTGATGAAAAGTTAAGTCTAGGTCCTGAAATAGAGAGAAAATTTCCATAGTGCAAAATTACTGTTTCTTCGTGTGTTTTTACAGAAAAAAACAATAGATGTTGAATAATTTTGTAATCAGCTTTTAGAGGTTAGCGTGTCTATATGATTTATAATGAGACATTCTTTTCCTAATTATTAAAAAAATATTACAAGCTTTTTACTATGAAAACGACTGTTTTAAGCATACTATTTCTATTATTTTTTTCGACATTAACTGTAGGACAGGAAATTAAACTTTCTAAAGAAAAATTAATTAAAGCCTTGGTAAGTTTTGAAGATCAAAACAGTAACGGGCAAAATGTAATTAAAGTTATAATGAATCCCGATGTTAAGGTTTTTGACGAACCTACTTTTGTAAAACTAAAGGATTTCAATTTTAAAAATGGGACAATTGAAGTAGAGGTATTAAGTAAGTTTTTGCCTGACGCGCCAGATTGGGCAAGAGGATTTATTGGAGTTGCTTTTAGAATAAACGAACAAAATTCAAAATTTGAAAGCATTTATGTTCGTCCTGATAATGGTCGAAGCGATGATCAGATTAGAAGAAATCATTCGGTGCAATATTATGGTTATCCAGATTTTAAATTCGACAGACTTAGAAAAGAAAGTCCTGAAAAATATGAATCTTATGCAGATATGGAGATGAATTCATGGATTAAAATGAGGATTGTTGTCAAAGGAGCGCAGGCAAAATTATATCTTAATCACAATGATCAGCCTTCGATTGTGGTATTAGATATGAAACACGGCTCAGAAGAAAGTGGATCAATTGGTTTTTGGGTTGGTCCTGGTACTGAAGGCTATTTTAAAAATCTTAAAGTAATGAAAGAATAAAGAATAGATTTGTATCACAAATTATAAAAGCCAGAAAAAATGATTTCTGGCTTTTGCTTTTATAGTTGAATTAAAAATTAATTATTTCGAATCTTTTCCCGAAATTCCAAAGGAGCCATTTGTGTTCGTTTCTTAAAAAGTGTACTAAACGACTGCGGATGTTCGAAACCAAGATGATAAGCAATTTCACTGACAGATAATTCGCTGGTAGAAAGTTGCTCTTTGGCCTTATTAATTAGTCTTTCATAAATATGCTCTTTTGTATTTCTTCCGGTATGAATTTTCAAGAAATCACTGAGATAGTTTGGAGAAAGATTTAGCGCTTCCGCAATTAAACTAACGCTCAAAAGACCTTTTTCTGTCGAGTCATCATTGTAATAATCATTTATAAATCTTTCGAATTTTGTAAGCAGCGCATGACTGCTGTTTTTTCGGGTTATAAACTGTCTTTCATAAAATCGGCTCGAATAGTTTAAAAGCAAGTCAATTTGCGATAGAATAATATCCTGTGTATGATGATCGATATGTTGGCATTCTTTATCAATTCGGTCCAGAATTTCAATCAGATAATTTTCTTCTTGTTCAGATAAATGCAATGCTTCATTAACGGCATACGAGAAAAATCCAAAATCAAATATTCGCTGCGCTAACGGATGCTTTAAAAGAAAATCTTCATGAAATATAAGCAGATAACCCGCTCTGCATTCTACATTGTGCAAATCTAAATACTGGACTTGGTTTGGAGCAGTAAAACTTAATACACCTTTATCATAATCATAATGTCCTTGACCATATCTGATTTTTCCTTTTGCCTCTCTTTTTAAAGCAACACAATAGAATTTATTGGTAAATCCTTTCCAGATTTCATCATCAAGAAAAACACTTTCAGCTAAATTGATAACACTAACCATTGGATGTTTAGGCTCAGGCAGAGAAAGCAAACGGTGAAAAGCAGATACAGATGCAATAGTATTCATAACAGCGTCTTTTTAAGTTTAGTCAAGAAGTCCCATACTGAACTCATCGTATGGAGCTCCAGTATCTGTCCCCAAAGGTACGATACTTTCCAATTTTAGAAGATCGTTCTCACTCAATTCTATATTCGCAGAAGCGATGTTTTGTTCCAAATACTTTCTGCGTTTGGTTCCTGGAATCGGTACAATTCCTTTACTGATAATCCATGCTAAAGCCAGTTGAGAGGAATTGACATTTTTCTCTTCCGCCATTTTTTCAACTGCTTTAACTAATTCAATATTTTTACGGAAATAGTTTTCTTGAAAACGCGGAATAGCTCTACGGAAATCATTTTCAGGAAGATCATCAATAGAACGAATTTGACCAGATAAAAATCCGCGGCCTAGCGGAGAATAAGCTACAAAACCAATTCTGAGTTCTTCTAATGTTTTTAAAACACCTCTTTCTTCTACCGTTCTTTCAAACAAAGAATATTCGCTTTGAACCGCAGTGATAGGGTGAACGTTATGTGCTTTTTTAATGGTTTCAGAAGATACTTCCGAAAGTCCGATGTATTTTATTTTTCCTTCTTTTACAAGTTCACTCATCGCCTCAACAGTTTCTTCGATAGGCGTGTTTTTGTCCAAACGGTGCATGTAATACAAATCGATATAATCTGTATTTAAATTTTTAAGCGAACGTTCAACTGCTTTTTTGATGTATTTTTTGCTTCCGTTGATAGCCCAAGTTACTTTTCCGTTATCGTCTATTTCCCAACCAAATTTTGTAGCCAAAATATATTTATCGCGATCATTTCCGATGACTTTAGCAATAAGCTGTTCGTTTTTTAAAGGACCGTACAAATCTGCAGTATCTAAAAAATTACCTCCCAATTCAAACGAACGATGAATAGTCTGAATTGCTTCTTTTTCATCTGCAAGACCATACATATTTCCTTCTTCAAAACCTGTCATTCCCATACAGCCCAAGCCAATTTGCGGAATGATTAATCCTTGATTTCCTAATTTAATCTGTTTCATCTTTTTATCATTTTTTGTTGATACAAATTTCGAGAGAAACAGAACAAACAAAGGTTTGCTGATTACGGAAGATTGTATTTAAATTACAGGTGATTTATAAATTATTTAAAATATGCCATTTTGATAATCAGCTAAGAACTCAGAAGTCGTCATGCCGGTTTGTATTTTAAAAAAACGCATTAAATGACTAGGTTCAGAAAAATTGAGTTCATCGGCGATTTCCGAAACATTTTTTCCTGAGTGAATAAGATCGTTTTTGATTTCAAAAAGCAATCTTTGTTTCAAAAGATGTGTTGCCGTGACATTAAACTGTTTTTTGACAGCAGAATTGATCGTAATGCGACTTATTCCTAATAAGAAAGCATAATCATCAATTCGTTTTTTGTCTTTAATGTAAAGTTCTAATAACTGTTTGTACTGATAGGCATAATTATTCTCAGGTTTATACATAGGCAGTTTATTTATTGAAGCATATTCTCTATTAAACTTTAATAAAAGATAATAAGTAAGAGAACGAACAATATGAATACTGTCGGGATGCCTATTTACGAGCTCTGTTTTGATTTCAGTAAGAATATCACAAGCTTTCTCTATTTCTTGTCTGCTAATTTGAATGTTTAAAGGATGATTCAACTGATAAAAATAGAGCAGACGATACGTAAAAAGTTTATCGGAGAAAAAATCATTTAGAAAGTCTTCCTGAAAGGCTAATATGGTAAAATCAAAATTATTAGGATCCAATTCCCATTTTCTTTTTTGAAAAGGCGAAATAAACAGTACTGTATTATCTGTAATCGTTATCTTTTTTTGATTGAGTATAACTGAACCCGATGCTTTTTTGAAAAGCAGAATTTCGAAAAAATCAGTGTTGTAGGTTTCTCTATCCTGATAATTAGCAATTATATCTTCGCCTCTTAAGACATTTAGCAAAATATCAACGCCACATTCGGATTTATGAAATTTGATTGTTTTCAAAATAAACTATTTACAGATTTTTTATAAACAAGAAACACTTGCCATTTCAGGCAAGCGTACTTTTCTTGTGCTCTAAATGAAAGGGTAATAGAGCAAATTTAATGAAAATTTATAAGCGTGAATTGCTTAGAATTTTAAGCTAAAAGATAGTCTTTAGTATTTACAACTGAAGCATAGAAAAAACTTAATGCAGATAAGAATGAAGTTTGTACATCAGCTGCTTTTACTGTAGTCCCGTTTATTTCTAGATCTCTTGTAGCACATGCATCACCAATTACGGTACAATCAAATTCAAAATCTTTTGCTGCTCTTACTGTCGCGTCTATGCACATGTGTGTCATCATTCCAGTAAAGACCAATTCTGTAATGTTTTTTGATTTTAGATATTCTAAAAGTTCTGTATTTCTAAAACTATTTGGATAATGTTTTATAATTAATTTCTCCGAATCAAGAGGTTGCACATTTTCATGAATTTTTACTCCTTCTGTTTCTGGAAGAAAGAAAAACGAACCAGGCGCAACAGATAAATGTTGAACGTGAATAACAGGTAGATTTTTATCTCGGAAATCGGCTAAAATTTTCTTTGCATTTTCGCTTGCCTCTAGAGAACCGACAAGTTCCATTGCTCCATTTTCGAAATAATCGTTTTGTATGTCTATTACAATTAATGCTTTGCTCATAATTTGTTGTTTTAAAAATATAATACAAAGTTAGATTGCTTTAAAAATTAAACGTCTACCAAATTAGCTATATAAACTACCATTTTGATAAATGGTCTGATTAAAGTAAAATGAAATGAGTTATCAAAACTGATAGCTCTATTTCTGGATCATTATAATTTAAAATAATTTCTTAGTCGAAAGCCAACATAGTATAGATCCCACGCAAACCATTAAAGCACCTTGCCAAAAAGATAAACCTAATGCGGCAGAGAGAAGAATCGAAGAAAGCATCGACGATAAAACGGGTGTGAAATAGGAAGCTCCAGCCAAAGTTGTAACGTTTCCGTGCATGATTCCGATATTCCAAGCGGCATAACCAAATCCCATTGCTGCACCAGCGAGAATTAGATAAATGACAGATGATAGATTAAAGGATAACTCAGATTGATCGTGTAGAAATAAGTATTTAATCCATAATACAATAGCTACAATCATGAAAAATAGGGTAATTCCGTTTGCTCCATTAGAAAGACGAATGGTAACAATACAATATCCTGCCCACAACAAAGCACCCAAAAATGCAAGTCCGTAGCTTAAAGGATTAGATTGAATGTGAGCAATCATTTCTGAAACATTAAAACCTTTATCTCCGCCTAAAACCCACACTATGCCTAACATCGAAACAATAATCCCCGGAATAATGAGCCAATTTGCTTTTTTCGAAGTAAAAAGAACCGTAGCAATCATGGTAAAAGTAGGCCAAAGATAATTGACCATTCCAACCTCAATTGCTTGAACGCTGTTTTCAGAATAACCGATAGACAAAGCCAAACATAATTCGTAGGAAACCATTAATAAAGATCCGTAAATGAGATATTTTTTTGGGAACTTGTAAAGTGGAGTCCATTTTATGCTTAGAAGTAAAAATAGAGATGCTACAGTATAAATAAGTGCTGCGCCCAAAGTTGCCCCAAAAGAATGGCTAACTTCTTTGATTAATCCCACAATGGAACTCCATAATAAAATAGCACAGAATCCGATTGCGGTTGCTTTAGATTGATTCATGATTTTAGATTACAGCTTTTGTAATTCGTTTGGTACGAAAAGATTTTTTTCTTCATGTCTATTCTTTGTTAAAAAGAAGACACAAAGTTTTGGATAAAATTTATTAATTCAAATGATACAGATCACAGTATTGGCGTGATATAAATCACAACGAAGCATTAGAAATCCTGCTGAGCGTTTCTCTTGTGATTCCTAAATAAGAGGCTATAATTGATTTCGGAAGACGCTCCATAAGCATTGGATATTGCTGAACAAAGATTTCGTAATGTTCTTTGGCATCATTAGAAAGCATAGAAACCAATCGACGCTGAAAAGCAGAATATGCGCCTTCAATCTTTTTTCTAAAGAAGTAACCAATCTCTGGAAATTCTTTGCAAAGTTTTTCGCGATCCTGAAAAGAAAGAGCAAGCACTTCGCAATCTTCAAGAGCTTCTATACTAAGTGTAGCAGGATTGTTTTTGAAATAAGCGTCATAATCGCTAACCCACCAATCTTCTACAGCAAACCGGATAATCTTTTCTTTTCCGTCTTCCAAAATATAGGAAGCTTTCAAACAGCCTTTAAACACCCAAAATTCATGAGATACCAAATCTCCACTGCTAATGATAATGCTGTTCTTTCTGATTTTTTTGGGTTTGAAAAAAGAATATACATAATCAAAAGTTTCAGCATTTAATGGCGATATCTTTTCGATGTGTTGTCTAAACTGCTCCTTCATTATTATTGCAAAGTTTGGGCTAAATATACTAAATAGGATGAAATATTATTGATAAAACAGATTTGTTCTTTTTTGGATTTCTTAAAACAGAAAGTATAGTATTACTCAGTTTTGATGCGTATATTTGATAGCATAAAAAAATAAAGCCATTATGAAGAAAATAGGATTTTTATCATTTGGGCATTGGGCAAATCATCCGTCATATAAAACTCGTACAGCAGCAGATACATTGTTGCAATCTATTGATTTAGCAGTTGCTGCTGAAGAAATAGGTGTAGATGGGGCTTACTTTCGTGTGCATCATTTTGCGCAGCAATTAGCATCTCCATTTCCGTTGCTTTCGGCAATAGGAGCGAAGACAAGCAAAATTGAGATCGGAACGGGCGTAATCGATATGCGTTATGAAAACCCATTGTACATGGTAGAAGATGCTGGATCTGCTGATTTAATATCAGAAGGTCGTTTGCAGCTAGGAATAAGTAGAGGATCACCAGAACAAGTTATAGACGGTTGGAGCTATTTTGGTTATGAACCAGAACAAGGAGAAACCGATGCCGATATGGGCCGCAAAAAAGCGCTGGAGTTTTTAGATAAACTAAAAGGAGAAGGATTCGCAGAACCAAATCCGTACCCGATGTTTCCAAATCCGCCTGGATTGTTGCGTATTGAACCGCATTCTGAAGGATTGAGAGAAAGAATTTGGTGGGGAGCTGCATCTAACGCAACCGCTATTTGGGCTGCAGAAAACGGAATGCACCTTCAAAGTTCTACGCTTAAATATGATGAAAACGGAAAACCTTTTCACGTTCAACAAGCAGAACAAATTAGATTGTATAAAGAAGCTTGGAAAAAAGCAGGACATCAGCGTGAAGCGAGAGTTTCGGTAAGCCGTTCGATTTTCGCTATAACCAATGAACAAGACCGATATTACTTTGGTTCACAAGCTAAAGGAAATGATAGTTTTGGTTATATCGAACAAGACAAAAGAGCAATTTTTGGTAAAAGTTATGCCGCAGAACCAGATAAACTGATAGAAGAATTGGCTCAAGACGAAGCAATTCAAGAAGCAGATACTTTGTTGCTAACGATTCCGAATACTATCGGTGTAGATTACAATATTCATATTTTGTCTTCTATTTTAGAGCATGTTGCGCCTGCATTGGGTTGGCGATAAGTTTTGATAAAAGAAAGAAGAAAGCCCTCTGTTTATGGAGGGCTTTTTTATTCTTTTTATATTTCATTTGCAGCTTTATACTCTTCATCAGTAACTGGATTGAGCCAAGTAACTTGAGTATCTTCTTTGAAGTTGGTGATTGCAACATGAACCATTTTAGTCGTTGCACTAGCACCATGCCAATGTTCTACATTTTCTGGAATATTTACAACATCTCCTTTTTGAATTATCTGAGCAGGTTTGCCCTTTTCTTGGTAAAGTCCTTCGCCTTCAATAACGAGAAGAACTTGACCTTTTGGATGCGTATGCCAGTTTGTCCTCGCTCCAGGTTCGAAAGTTACGCTTCCTGCCGAGAATTCGTTGTTTTTGTCCCTTGCAATTAAAGGCTTCAAAAAAGCATTGCCTGTAAACCAATCACTAGGAACTGGTTCGCCTTGTGGAAATATTTCTGTTGAACTCATACTATTTTTTTTAGAATTACATGCAGTTAAAAGTACTATGAATATAATGATTAATTTTTTCATTTTCTTTTCTGTTTTTTACTACATTTTAATGTTTTGTTTAATTAAGAGTTTTAATAGTCTTTGCAGGAACACCGCCCACGATGGTATTATCAGGAACGTCCTTTGTAACGACTGCACCCGAAGCTACAATAGAATTTTCTCCAATTGTAACACCTGGAAGAATGGTTGCATTTGCGCCAATCCATACATTTTTCTTAATGTGTACCAAACCAAGCACAAGCGATTGTCTGTTTTCGGGCTCTAAAGGATGTGCTTCTGAAAGTAGACTTACATTTGGCGCTATCAAAACATTGTCTTCAATAATGATTCCTCCCAAATCCAAAAGAGTACAATTGAAATTGATAAAAACGTTTTTTCCTATTTTGATGTTTTTACCATAGTTAATGTAGGTAGGAGTGAATACAGTAGTGCTTTCGTGAATACTACTGTCTGTAATCTCACTTAATATAGCTCTGATCTCCGAAGGATCACTAGAAGTATTCATCTTCACCAGTAGTTGCTTTGTTGCATAAGAAGATTCTTGAAGACGATGAATTTGCGGATCCTGCGGTTTTACGGTTTCACCTTTTAAAAGTCTCTCAAAAATGTCTTCTGTATTTTCATTTAAACTCATAAAACAACAATTATTTCAAATTATCCAGAAAGAAAGATTGCAACTTTTCAAACGGAATTTTATCCAATCTGTCATACAAATCAACATGTACTGCATTTGGTATAATCATTAATTCTTTAGGTTCAGCCGCGGCTTTAAAAGCATCTTCGCTAAAATACCTCGAATGTGCATTTTCTCCTGCAATAATTAATATTGGTCTCGGACTGATTTCTTTAATGTATGATAGAATTGGCATATTCATAAAAGAAATAGGCATAGTTGCAGTCCAAGAGGCATTAGAATTGATTGAACGAGCGTGAAAACCTCTCTGTGTTTTATAGTAATCAAAATATTGTTTTACAAATTGAGGTTCGCTGCCAGTAAGTTTTTGGGGAAGATTATTTGCAGATGGTGCATAAGTACCGTTTTCTGCATCTTTCCAGCGCTGTTGTCCCAATTGTTCAAGAGTTTTTGCACGCTGTTCAGCAGTTACGATATCATTATAACCTTTAGACATTACTCTAGTCATATCGTACATACTTGTTGTGGCAACGGCTTTAATGCGTTTGTCGGCTGCTGAAGCATTTAGGGCAAAACCTCCAAATCCACAGATGCCTATAATTCCGATTTTTTCTCTGTTAATATTTTTTTGAAGACCTAAAAAGTCAACCGCAGCGCTAAAATCTTCTGTGTTTATATCAGGAGAGGCTACATTACGAGGTTCGCCACTGCTTTCTCCTGTATAAGAAGGATCAAAAGCTAATGCTGCAAATCCGCGCTCTGCCATTTGATTGGCATATAAACCTGATGATTGTTCTTTAACTGCACCGAAAGGGCCACTTATGGCTATTGCAGAAAGCAATGTTTTGTCTGAATTTTTTGGAAGATAAAGATCGCCTGAAAGGGTAATGCCATAACGATTTTTGAAAGTTACTTTTTGGCGCGTTACTTTATCGCTTAATTTAAAAGTATAATGTTCTTCTATTGTGTTCATTTTCTTTTTATTTTGAATTGATTCTTTGTTTTGTGAAAAAGCGTTCCCGATAATTAAAAGAGAGATAGCCGCTAATGCTGTTATTTTCATCTGTTTAAAGTGTTTTAAATTACAGCTACAAAATTAAAACGACACCATTAGGTGCCGTTAAAGAATATCAAACCAAAAATTAAGAATATCAAACCTCAATTTTTCTATGTGATTTTGGATTAGTTCCAGTATGTTTTTTAAAAAAGTTATTGAAATAGGTTGGGTACTCAAATCCAAGCGCGTATGCAATTTCTGCAATATTCCAGTCTGTGTGCTGTAGTAGCGCTTTTGCTTCAGCAGTAATTCTTTCTGTAATATGCGATGTAGTCGATTTGCCAGTGATTTCTTTAACCGCTCGGTTTAAATAGTTGACATGGATGTTTAAGTTCTGGGCGTAATCTTTTGCTGTTGTCATTCGAAGCGGACTGTCAGCACTTTCTATTGGAAATTGTCTTTCTAACAACTCAAGAAATACAGAAGCAATTCTTGATGTTCCGTTTCTTCCTTCATTATTATTTTCTGAAGGTTGCAATTTCAAAGATTCGTGAATGATTAAATGTATGTAGCTGCGTATGAGTTCATCTTTATAAGTATAATCACTTTTCTGTTCTTCAATCATCTTTTGAAAAAGAGTATTAAGAAACAATCTTTGTTCTTCTGAAATGTGAAGAACAGGCGTTCCGCCAATTTTAAAAAAAGGCGATTGATGAAGACTTTCTGAGCGTTCAGACTGCTTTAAAAATTCTTCAGAAAATAAAATCGTATAACCAGTATATGTTGTAGAAATTGTTTCCCAAGAATAAGGTATATGCGGATTACCGAAAAACAATATAGTTCCCTGCTGATCAAAGCTTTTGTCAGCATAATGAATTTTACTGTGTCCCGTAGTCAGACATATTTTAAAGAAATCTTTTCGGCTGTAAATACGAGTTGCATTACTGTCGTCTTCTATTTGAAAGGCTTTAAAACCTTTTAGCTTAAGTTCATTATTAAACTCAGAAACACTACGAATTGTTTTTTCTTCCATGTTACAAAGTTAATAAAATCAAATCTATTAAGAGTTTGGTTTTAGCTATTGTATGAACATCAATTTCTATTAGCATCATTTGCTTGTCTGATTGCTTTTGTATCAGTTAGGTTAAAACGATAGACAAAACTCAGACGATATCTTGCAGCGTTTGGAATACTATTATCTCTAAAAACATAATCAGATCCAGTAGTAACGCTTTTGAACTGACGAAGATTAAAAGCATTCGTAACATCAAAAACAATTGTCGCTTTATCTTTCAGCAGCAATTTGCTTAATCCAAAATCAATTGATTGTAAGGCTTCGTTTGTGGTTTGAGCATTTCGTTTTTCTCCACGGAAGTTATAGCGACCTTGAAAACTAAATTTAGCAGGAAGTTTAATTTGCGTGCTTAATCGTGCCGTAAAGTTTTGGCTACTGTAATCAAGATTTTGGTCCATATAATTTCCCTTTTGTTTGAAGTGATAATAATTCATTTCAGCATTAATCTGAAGCCATTTTAACGGATTATATAAAGTCGATAATTCAATTCCGCTTCGTATTTCGTAATCAATATTTATTGGGGTTGTAAGGAAGATATCGTCTTTACGATACGTATAATCTTGAATAAAGCCTTTTTCGTATTGATAATAAACAGAAGGATTCAAAGTAAATGTTTTCCAATTTTTAAGAAACGCCATTTCAAATGCATCAGTGTAGGAAGGATTCAAATCTGGATTTCCAATATATTGTGCATTCAAATCGGTAACTTCATTAAAAGGATACAAAGCATATAAGGACGGACGTCTGATGCGTTTGCTGTAATTTAATTGCAAAGCTGAAGCATCAAACTTATAACTTAGATTTACAGTAGGAAAGAGCTTGTTGTAGTTTTTCTTATCGTTATAAGCATTTTCTACATCTCTAATAGAAATATCTGTGAGCTCCGCTCTCAATCCCAACATATAACTGAACTTATTGATTTTACTGCTAAATTGCGTATAAGCGCCAGTTATGGTTTCATCATAATTTAAATCATTATCAATATTTTGATAAACGACCCAATTATTTCCCTGTTGTTCTTCTGCTAGATAATCGCTGGAAACAGTTCGAATTTCAGTCTTTATTCCGAATTCTAAAGTAGAAAGGCTGTCAATTGGTTGAATAAAATCGGTCTTCGCTAGGAAATCTTTGCTGTTTCCTATAGAGCTTGTTCTAATGCCAGGATAAACTATTTCACTTGGAAGCAAACGCTGAGTAGAAAGATCCCATTTTTTGTCGCTATTCCACCAATCGTATTGCACATCAATTGTCCATTTTTTTGCTTTTTGTTTGAATGTTCGAGTATAATTAAACTCAAGCTGACTGTAATCGCGTTTTTCCAGTGATTTTCCGTGTCTCGTTAAAAGGCTATCAGGAGTTGTGTTTCCAAGATCACTGTCGTATTGATATCGCAAATCGGTTTTATCATTATCGTGCGTAGCATTCTTTAAAAAAGCCGCTGTTATAGTCTGATGTTCATTAATAAAATAATCAGCTCCCATGTAAAGCAATTTTCCATCGTCATGACGATCTTCATTTTGCACGCGATGCATGTAATTGGGAGAAGCTGTGCTATTCGTTACTTGATCGGTAGTATATAAACCTACATAATCGCTAGAACGAATGCTGAAATTAGAAAAGATATTGATTTTGTTCGATTTAAAATTAATGCTCGGATTAAGTCGACTATCATTTGGCGAACCAGCAACTAATCGAACCTGACCGCTAAAACCGCTTTTTTTATTCTTTTTCAATATAATATTAATAATTCCTGCAGAACCCGCTGCATCATATCTTGAAGAAGGATTGGTAATAACTTCAATTCGTTCAATCTGATCGGCTGCTATTTGATCAAGTGCATTGCTTTGGGTAAGTCCAGATTGTCTTCCGTTAATTAATACCAAAACATTGCTGTTGCCTCGCAAGCTTATTGTTCCCGTTGGATCAACTGCCACAGACGGAACGCCATTTAAAACATCGTGAGCAGAACCATTTTGCGAAAGCACATCTTTACCAACTTCAAAAACCTTTTTGTCTAGTTTTAAACTAACATTCGATTTCTGGCCATTAATTTCTACAGCTTTCAATTGTACAGCATCAGTAATTAAATCAATTGTACCTAATTCAATTTTTTGTTTTCCTGAAATGATGATTGATTGTGAATGAGTTTGATAACCTGTGTAACTAAATAAAATTGTTATTGAACCAGTTGAAGCTGATTCAAGGCTAAACAAACCGTGATCGTCAGTTATGCCTGTAGCCAATGTTTTTGATGTGTCATCTTGTATCGAAATGGTAACATAAGGCAAAGCTTCTTTGGTAGTTCCGTCTTGAACTTTACCAGAAACAATAATTTGTTGTCCGATTCCGCAAAAAGGAATAAATAGAGTTAAGATTCTGATTATTAAATGTTTCATTTTTTGATTGATTTGATTGATTTTGTTGTACAAGATTAATTCATAAAATAAAGTGGCGTTTCTAAAAACATTCAAACGGCTCTATAAGCTTCTCAAATGCATTTCGCAAATCGATATTTATTCTATCTTTATCTTATGTATAAATCTTACTTTTTTAGCGTTTTGTTTCTTCTAATGTTTACTTCGTGTAAGTACTACAAAGAGTACGTTACAACTGATGTAACCTATGAAGTTGATTACGATAATGAGCAGATAGATTGGGGTAAACCAGATAGTTCGAGCTTTAAATTTCAAACAGACGTTGAGATTCAGAAACGTAAAAACAGCTCCGAATCCTTAGGACTCCAGATTAATGCTTTTGGCGCTTTTGATGTCTATTGGGATGGCGTTTTGGTAGGAAGAAATGGTCAAATTGCGAAATCTGGTCAAGCTGAGGTGCCAGGAACAGAAACGTCCTATTATCAAATTCCGAAAAAATTATCAAATCTCGGGAAACACACCGTTATTTTAATCGGAACGCAAACTTATCATAGAGAGCAAGAACGCGGTATCGATGTTAAACTTAAAGATTATTTGTTGCTTCAGCGCTCTCCGCTGATTGTAGTTTCTTTTATGAATCTTATGGCTGGCGCATTTCTAATTGCAGGAATCTATTATTTCTTTTTATATCTAAATAGCACACGAAAAGAACTTGCAGTTTTGCTTTTCGGAATTATTTGTCTGCTTTTCTTTTGCTTGTTAATTATCGAATATGTCAAGTATTATCTAGATATTCCGTATGATCAATTTTATACTCGTTTGAAAATTATAGGTTGGTTGACTTTTGCGATTTCAATGCTTGTTCCGTGGTATTTTATGCTTCAGTTTGAATTTAAAAGAAAGAAACTATTTTTGATTCTTTTATTCATTTCTCTTTTAGCAGTTTACATTGGTTATTACGGTCATTATGATATTTCTGCAGCTTATTTTACAATTACGGCCCGATTTTTTTCTATCATCATCGCTATTTATGCTGCAATTAGAAAAGTAAAAGGCGGACTTATTGTTGCAATTGGTTTATTGGCAGGTGTTGTAGTCAATTATTTTATGTTTTATGATTTCGGATTGTTTATTGCTTTTACCATTTTAGTGCTTTGTATGCTTTATCTGCATACCATTCGAACAAAAGCTATGGAAGAAGCGCATAATGCATCGTTGTTGCTTTCTTCGAGATTGCAATTAGAATTGATTAAGAAAAACATTCAACCGCATTTTCTACGAAATACTTTAACTTCATTGATTGATTGGATCGAAGAATCTCCAAAAGAAGGAGTGGTTTTTATTCGCGCTCTCGCGGAAGAATTTGATATAATGAATGATATTGCCGAAGACACGCTTATTCCAATAAGACAAGAGATTGATTTGTGCCGAAGGCATTTGGAAGTAATGTCTTTTCGGAAAGAAATTTGTTATGAATGGCAAGAAGAAGGAATTGACGAAAACGAAACGATTCCGCCTGCAATTTTTCATACCATTATAGAAAACGGAATTACGCATAGTCTTCCTCCGGAACAAGGATGCATTATTTTCTGTTTAAAATTCATCAGGGAAAAGAAATTCAAACAATACACTTTATTGACTTTTACTAAAAATCGTCAAGCGAAAAAAGACAAGCGAATAGGAACAGGATTTAAATACATTGAAGCGAGATTAACAGAAAGTTACGGTACCAATTGGTCTTTCGATTCTCATCCTGTAGAAAAAGGCTGGGAGACCATCATTAAAATTTTGGATTAAAATGAAAATACTCATAATTGAAGACGAAGCTCGCATTGCCAAAAGAGTAGAAAGAATGACGCGCGATTTCTTCGATAAAGACGTGCAGATTCTACTTTCTGATTCTCTTGAAAACGGATTTTCGGTTATCGAAAATAATCCAATCGATCTGTTGCTTTTAGATTTAAATCTGAATGGGGAAGATGGTTTTGAAATCCTGCAGACTTTTGTTGCGGGGCCGTTTCAGACTATTATCATTTCTGCTTATACCGATAAAGCGATTACAGCCTTCAATTATGGAGTTTTAGATTTCGTACCTAAACCTTTTGATCAGAATAGATTGGCACAAGCTTTTACGCGTTATACCACACAAGGAAAACAAACAGGTGGAGATATTCGTTTTTTGGCAGTAAGAAAAGGGAAGACATTTCGACTTGTGCCTGTTAATGAAATTCTGTACATCAAAGGAGCGGGAATTTATACTGAATTGCATTTAGCAAATAACAAAATAGAATTACACGATAAATCGCTTGAAGCCTTAGAAAAATTGCTTCCTGAAACCTTTGAAAGAATACACAAATCGTATATTCTCTGTTGGGAACAAGCAGACAAAATTGTTGTTGAAGCAGGAGGAAAGTACAGCATGCAACTCAAAAATGGCGATTTACTGCCAATTGGACGTTCGAAGTATAAGGAAATTAAAAACAAGCTGATTTGAAAGAATAGCTTTAATTTTGTATAAAAAAATAGAACTATGATTACTTTTAGAAATGCGACATTAAATGATCTTGAAGCGATAACTGTTGTTGAAAATGTTTGTTTTCCGCCAAATGAAGCTGCGACTGCCGAATCATTTACAAAAAGATTACAAGTTTATCCAGAACATTTTTGGCTATTAGAATCTGATGGTGAATTGGTTGGTTTTGTAAATGGTATGGTAACCAATCAAGAAACGATAAGTGATGAGTTGTTTGGCGACGCACACCTTCATGATAAAAATGGAAAATGGCAAAGTATTTTCGGAATTGCTGTTTCTCCACAACACAGAAATAAAGGATACGCTGCACAACTTATGAATCATTTAATTGCTCAATCGAAAAAAGAAAATCGTAATGGCGTAATCTTAACCTGCAAATCGCATTTAATTCCGTACTATCAGCGTTTTGGTTTTGAAGATAAAGGAGTTTCAGCTTCTGTGCATGGTGGCGAAGTTTGGCATGATATGACTTTAACTTTTTAAAATTGGTATTTTAACTAATAGATTTGATTTATCACTTTAATTAGTTTTTTTTCAATTTCTGGTTCAGAATCAGAATGGCCTCCTTCTACAACAAAAAGTTCGCTATTGGCTAATTTGGAATTTAATTCAATTGCAAATTTTACAGGACAAATAGCATCTTGTTTTCCGTGAATTATTGTGGTAGGAATGTGGATAATTTTATTAATGTTTTTGAAAATATAATCTTCATCTATAAAACAACCATTAGTCAGATAATGCGCTTCCATTATAGATAAAGATTCATAAGGGAACTTTCCTAAAATAGCCGGAACTTCTTCTTTCGATATATTGTTTTTAAAAATTGAAATTTCATAAAAAGCCCATTCGTACGAAAAGTATTTTTTCTCTTCGTCTGAGCCATTTATCATTTTATCTAAATAATATTCAGGGATAGAAAGTTCAGATTCTTTAGGAACATTATCACGAAACCTTTTCCATATTTCAGGAAATTGTTCTTCGATGCCGCCATTCAAGTAATAATCGATAGATTCTTTATTCCCTAGAAATATCCCTCTTAACAATAATCTTTTAATTCTATTTGGATTTTGAATGGCATAGACCAATCCAAGTGTTGTGCCCCATGAACCTCCAAAAAGAGTGACTTCATTGATTTCTAAAAAATCCAGAAGTTTATTAATATCATCTACTAAATCTTGAGTGGTATTTTCAATAATAGAACCAAAAGGAGTACTTTTTGAAGATCCTCGCTGATCAAAGAATATAACTTTATGTTTATCAAAATTAAAAAAGCGTTTATCTTCTTGAGAAAATCCAGCTCCAGGCCCGCCGTGAACAAACAATATTGGTTCTCCGTTTGGATTTCCATATACTTCATAATGTAAATTATGAATTTCGCTTACTTTGAAAAAATTCATTTTTTAGGTTTAATAGGTTCATAATAAATGGCACTTACAAATGTAAAAATTTAAGTTTGATAGTATTCAAAATATTGTTTATTGAGGTAATTTGATAATTATAATGCAAAAAACGCATTAACAAATAAAAAAAACGCATTTTTATGCATTAGGTTTTTGTCTAGTTTTATCATTCGAAAACAATACTCCAAAAGACCAAAATGATAACAACCAAAAACCTTCTAATAAAGCCTTACAAACTGGAAGATTCAGAATGCTTTTTTAAAAGCATAGCCGATAACAGTGACTATTTGTATGATTATTTCGCTAACATGATAAAAGTGAATGATAGCTTAGAGTCAACAAAAAAATATTTGGATCAGAAAGAAATAGATTGGCAAGAAAATAAAAGTTATGCTTGTGGTATATTTTCTTTAGAAAACAATGAATTTATAGGTCATATATCTGTTAGAGAAATTGATTGGAGAATTCCAAAAGGCGAATTAGCTTATTTTATTTTTGAAAAATATGCGGGCAATAATTATGGAGCCGAAGCATTAGCAGCCTTTAAAAATTGGTGTTTTACAGAAAAGAAATTCAATAGACTTTTCATGAAAATTGCTGAAGAAAACGCTGCAAGCATTAAAGTTGCCGAACGTTCTGGATTTGCATATGAAGGACTTTTAAAGAAAGATTACAGAAAAAGAGAAGAAGACTTAACGGATATGAAAATATACGGATATACAGAAGATTTAGAACTCGTAAGAACAACGTCTCAAAATTTAGATTTTGCAAATCTAATTGTAAAACTAGACGAGAATTTAGCAAGCCGAAATGGTGATATGCAAGAATACTTCAATCAATTTAATAAGGTTGATGCAATTAAACACGTTATTATCGCTTATATCAACGGAATTGCAGTGGGCTGTGGCGCTATAAAACAATTTGATAACGAATCTGTTGAGGTAAAACGCATGTTTGTTTCTGATGAATACCGAGGAACACGCATCGCTTCTAAAGTTTTAAACGAATTAGAAAACTGGGCTAAAGAATTGGGTTATGCATCAGCAGTTTTAGAAACTAGCAATGTGCAAACAGAAGCAGTCAGATTATATACTAAAACGTATGCCGTTACCGAAAATTACGGACAATATGCCGGAATAGAAACGAGTATTTGTTTTAAAAAAGAATTATAGAAACCTTTAAACTAAAACAACTTCGATGCTTTTATTAAAAAACATCGAAGTTGTAGGGTTTATTTTTTCGGTTCAAATGATTTTTAAAATGTATTAAAAATTATAGAGCATCCCAAGATGCGCTTGGATAGGAGATAGAGCTTGTTACAGGAGCTTTCCAGTACTCTTGGCTTCCGCCACGGAAAGTGTGAAAACTTACCGCATTGACATTTCGCTTAGAATCATTAGTTACCCAACGAATTTTTTCGTTCAATATCTCTGTACCATTTACGTAATATTTAATGTATCCGTCTGTGTTTGAACCCGTATTTAATTTTACAGATATTTGGCAATTATAGGTAACGCCTTCTTGTATGTAATATTTCTTTCCGAAATCATTACCATATTGTCCAGGCTGATCTCTATAATACACATAAGGCTGAAGATAAGCGCCACTTCCTTTAGCAGAATTAGATCCGTTCGGACAATACCACATAAATCTAGCGCTACCGCCATTTCCGTCCCATGCTGCATCACCGCCCGTATTTTGGTCACCAATTAAGATACCGTATCCGCATTTACCGCCACGGCTCCAATAAAATCCGTTGTTAAATTTCATTTGAAACCAAACCGTATAAACGCCAGTTGACCAAACGCCGTACGATGAGCACAAACCGCCTGGGCAAGTTAATGTATTGGTTTTTAGTGTAATTGTTGTTGCTCCAGCAGTTCCTTTTGCAGTCTCGCTTCCTTGAAGCTCAGAATTGGCTGCAATAGAATCTTTATTAACGATTAGCGACGTGTCTTTTTTTGCAGTTTGAGGCGTATCTAAATCTTGTTCTTTTTCGCAAGAATAAAGTACTAATGCTGCGGTCGCCAGCATACAAGTTAATTTTATGATTTTCTTCATTTTTTAAATGTTAAGGTTAGTAAATAATTAATAGTTAGTAAAATAGATAGTAGTATTTGAAACCGAAAGTGTAAAGTTGATTATTAATAATTTACACAAGGAGTAATAAAGTACGTTTTTACGTACACAGGAATCCAGCGTACGTATTTACTGCTCAAATCGGTTTATTTTGGAAGTAAAAACTCGTGCCTGTTTTTTAATATATTTGTTTAAAAAGTACTATAAACTCAATTAAGGTAAAGTGATAAAAAGAATAGGAGTAGCAATTTTTACTTTTCTTATAATTTGCAATATGATTGCATCCAGTGTGCTAACATTTGGAAGTCTCTACACGCAAAGTTATTTTAGCGAATACGAAAATCTAAAAAGTTTTAGGGATAGGAATAAATATATGATCAATGATTTATTATTGATTAAACGAATTTCTGAAGATACTGGAACGGGTGAGGGAACAAGGTTATCTTACTTGGTGAAAGGAATAATTTTAGGCGATCATTCAGAAATAGAATTGAGAGTAACTAAATTAGAATATTTAAAATCAAAATTAGATAAACAGCCACTTTATAAAAGTAAATTGACGGGTGATATTTTTTTAAGAGATGCTCCATTAGAATACTATAATGCTCAAATTCGATCTTTTTATTTTAATATTTATCTTAAAATTTCTTTTTACATTATTCTCGGACTAATACTATATAAAGGAACAGGCTATGCACGTGAAAAATTGTTTTATGCTAGGATTATAAGATAACAAAAAAGCTCATTTATTCGTAAGTGAGCTTTTTTGTTATCTAACACATTAATTTTCAAATCATTTTATATTAGATTAAAACAAATTGACTTATTTTTTGTTAAATTTATAAGATCATTATTCTAGACACTTAAAGAAGTGATTCATAAGTTTTTGTTTTTTATATCGCTATAAGGAATAACGTTTAGAATATTTTTTAAAATAGATTTCATCTATTCCGTAAGTGTTATTTATGATTCACTGTCGGAATTTTCTCTTTCATTAGTTTGTAATTTAGTCAAAAATAAAAATATTAAAAACTATGGACAATCAATCGAATGACATCAGCAAATGCCCATTTCATAATGGGAGCATGGACAAACAAGCCGCAGCAGGTACGAAAAATCGTGACTGGTGGCCTAAACAATTAAAGGTAAATATCTTGAGACAAAATTCAGCATTATCAGATCCGCTGGATAAAGATTTTAATTATGCAGAAGCTTTTAAAAGTTTGGATCTTGAGGCAGTAAAGAAAGATCTACATGCTCTTATGACTGATTCACAAGATTGGTGGCCTGCTGATTTTGGTCACTACGGAGGACTTTTCATAAGAATGGCTTGGCATAGTGCTGGTACTTACAGAGTTCATGACGGACGAGGTGGAGCAGGAGCGGGACAACAGCGTTTTGCACCTCTTAATAGCTGGCCTGATAATGTGAGCCTTGATAAAGCAAGAAGACTGCTTTGGCCAATTAAACAAAAATACGGACAAAAAATTTCTTGGGCAGATTTGCTAATCCTTACTGGAAATGTTGCTTTAGAATCAATGGGCTTTAAAACATTTGGTTTTGCTGGAGGACGTGCCGATGTTTGGGAAGCAGACGAATCTGTATACTGGGGATCTGAAACTACTTGGTTAGGTGGTGATGAACGTTATAAAGATGGTTCTGAAGGTGTTCCGAAAGATCACGGCGTTGTTTCATCAGATGATAATGCAGATGGAGATATTCATAGCAGAAATCTTGAAAAACCTCTTGCAGCAGTTCAAATGGGACTTATATATGTAAATCCTGAAGGACCAGACGGAAATCCTGATCCTATTGCTGCAGCCAAAGATATTAGAGATACTTTCGGAAGAATGGCAATGGACGATGAAGAAACGGTTGCATTAATAGCTGGAGGACATACATTTGGTAAAACGCACGGAGCTGCTTCATCAGATCATGTTGGCGATGAACCCGAAGCGGCTGGTTTAGAATCACAAGGATTAGGTTGGAATAATAGTTTTGGTTCAGGAAAAGGTGGAGATGCTATTACAAGCGGACTTGAAGTTACTTGGACAACAACGCCAACGCAATGGAGTAATAACTTTTTCGAAAATTTATTTGCTTACGAATGGGAGCTTTCTAAAAGTCCAGCAGGAGCACACCAATGGGTAGCAAAAAATGCTGAAGCAATTATTCCAGATGCTTTTGATCCTAATAAAAAACATTTGCCAACAATGCTTACGACAGATTTGTCATTAAGATTAGATCCTGCTTATGAGAAAATTTCACGTCGCTTTTTAGAAAATCCAGATGAATTTGCAGATGCTTTTGCTAGAGCATGGTTTAAATTGACACATCGTGATATGGGGCCGCGCGCTCTTTATTTAGGTTCTGAAGTGCCTGCGGAAGAACTTTTATGGCAAGACCCTATTCCAAATGTAAATCATGCACTAATAAATGACCAAGATATAGCTCAACTGAAAGATAAAGTGCTAAACTCAGGATTAACTACATCTCAATTGGTTTCTACAGCATGGGCTTCAGCTTCTACTTTCAGAGGTTCAGATAAACGTGGTGGAGCAAACGGAGGTCGTATTAGACTTGCACCACAGAAAGATTGGGAAGTAAATAATCCAGCAACGCTAAAAGTAGTTTTAGACAAGTTAGAAACTATTCAAAAAGAATTTAATGCTGCAAATGGCGATAAAAAAGTTTCATTGGCAGATTTAATTGTTCTAGGCGGTAACGCTGCGGTTGAAAAAACAGCTAGAAATGCAGGAGCTTCAGCAACAGTGCCTTTTTCACCAGGACGTATGGATGCTTCTCAAGAACAAACAGATGTTGAATCATTCGGATATTTAGAACCAAAAGCAGATGGTTTTAGAAATTACAGAAAAACAAAATCATCTATTTTAACAGAAGAATTGCTTATTGATAAAGCACATTTATTAACTCTTACTGCTCCAGAATTGACAGTACTTTTAGGAGGACTTCGTGTTTTGGATATTAATGCAGATGGAAGTAAAAATGGTGTGTTTACCAATAGACCAGGTCAGTTGACAAATGATTTCTTTGTTAATTTATTGGATATGAATACAAAATGGCAATCAGTTTCTAATGATAAAGAACTTTATACAGGAAATGACAGAAGTACTGGTCAGCCAAAATGGATAGGAACACGCGCTGATCTTGTTTTTGGATCAAATTCAGAATTGAGAGCAATCGCAGAAGTTTATGCTGCGGGTGATGCACATGAAAAATTCGTAAACGATTTTATTGCAGTATGGACTAAAGTAATGAATCTAGATAGATTCGACTTGAAAAAATAATGCAGCTGAGAAGCAGTAAATAAAAAAGACGCCAATTACGGCGTCTTTTTTTATTTTTTAAGAACGTGGTTTAGACAAATTTCGATCATACATAACAATCGTTCCTGCCACAGCCACATTTAAACTTTTCTCCGATTTGAATTTTACCAGATGATGGCATTTCTCCATTACTTTTTTAGATAAACCATGATCTTCTGCTCCCAATACATAAACGCATCGTCTTGGATGTTCAAAGGTTTCTAAATCAGAAGCTTTGTCTGATAGTTCAACGCCTACTAATCTTGCACCTTTTGGTAGATTTTCAAAAAATGCTTCAAAAGTATCATAATGAAAATAAGGAATTGCTTTTACCGCATCATGAGTATCACATGCTTGTTTAGCATATCTATTACCAATAGTAAAAATAAAAGTAGCACCCAAATTTTGAGCAGATCGCCACAAAACGCCTAAATTTTCAGGTGTTTTACCATTTTGTATCCCTATGCCGAAGTATTCATTTATAAAATTATCATTCATACGGCAAAAGTACAAAGTGTAAGCAGATAAATCAATATTTTATTGAGACGAAAAATGAATCCTTTTTAAGAAGAAATCAATGTGAAAGTATTTCTTGGAAAAATTAGGAATAAGATAAATTACGCTCCTCTATTAAAGCCAATTGTATCTCTATACAATTGAGGAGAAATATCGGTTTTGCCTTTAAAAACTCTGCTAAAATAATATTCATCGTCATAACCCAGTTCATAGGCAATTTCTTTGACGGTTTTGTCTGTTAAGTACAATTCCCTTTTGGCTTCAACAATTATTCTTTCCGTTATTAAATCAGAAAGCGTCATATTGAAATGATTTTTTGCCACACGTGCCAGAACTACAGGCGTTACATGTAGCATATCTGCATATTCACTGGCAGAATGTTTTGTTCTAAAATTCTCTTCAATGGCATTTCTTAAGTTTTGTACCATAAGAAGCTGCTTTTCATTGCTGTTAACTTCTCTAATAGATTGTTGTTCGAGTTTTATTCGAGTAGCGAAAACCAAAAATATTTTCAAATAAGAAACCAAAACCTCATCTTTTCTTAAAGCTTCCATTTTTAGCTCGCTGACGATTTCTCGAACAATATTCATTAAGGTTTGTTTATTGTTTTCGTCAAGAAAAATAAAAGGCTGCTGGTAAACATTATTAAACAAAATTCCGTTTGAAGCAATTTCTTTATGATGTCTGTAAATGCAGAAAAAATCATGATGAAACTGAATAGAAATACCCGTCAGTGTTCCTTCTGACGCCAACATAAAAGGCTGATAAGGATAGAAAGCAAATAAAGTATTTTCTTTGAACGAATACTCGCAAAGATCAACTTTAGCTAATCCTTCGCCCGAAGTGATTATGATTATAGTAAAATAGTTATTTCGCTGAATGTGATCAAAATAACTACTATTGTCAAACTCGAAAACTTTAAAGGATAAATTTCCATTTTGCTGATTGACAAGTGTATGTACAGATTGATATAACATATTTTTACTGTTTGCTTAATAATTCTAAAAATGCAGCATTAAGCTTATCGCATTCTTCAATACAAACATCACCAATTATTTGTGGTTTATTTCCCCATTTTGGAACATCTTCTGTAGAAAGAATATTAAATTGAGAAGTTGATCCTCCGACATAAGGAACAGATGTGCCATAGATAATTTCAGCTATTTTATGATGACGAATCATATACGAGCACATAATGCAAGGTTCGTGAGTTGTATACATACGAGCCAAATGGAGTTGATCTGAATGCCCATTTTTTAAGGCATCTCGAACCGCTAATATTTCTGCATGATTGGTAATATCTCCAGTAGATTTTCCAGATTCAATTCCCGTTCCAATTACTTTTCCATCCAAAACAATGAGCGCGCCAACAGGCGGATTGCCAGCTTTTAAAGCACTCTTGGCTAGATCTAAACATTGATGCATGTAATATTGAAAATCTTCTTGCATGATTTATGGCTTAAATATTTTTATGAAGTATTCGAACTACGCTAAATTACTTAAAAAGTAACAATTTTGAATCATATAAAAACTGCCCTCTCAACTAAAAAGAGGGCAGTTTTTAATTTAGAAAACCAAAATATCGTAACCTTCTTTTTTAAGATTTACAAAACTTGGTAAACCAGGAGTTCCAGGAACTTCATTGTCATTTAGCAATTCATAACCAGATACTTCAGTTCCAAATACCGCAACGCATCCTTTAGAAAGACCGTGAACATGATCTTTTACTTCTTTATAAAGTGCATTAACTGGATGCTCAGGTTTTTCAAGCTGTTCTGGCCATCTTATACCTGTACCTTGAAAAATAATTTTTACATCTTCACCTTCGTGTTTGAATTCATAAGCTGATGCTAAAGCATTAAATACACGTCCTAAAGCTTCTTCTGAACCCGCTTTTGGATCAGAAAGAATAATAATTGCTGTTTTTTTCATTTTGAAATTGTTTTTATTAACAAGGCAAAGATCTTGCGACAATGGCTGCTAAAGAATGGAGGAAATTTACTTTATGATGGAGAATTTTCATCTTGTTATTTCTCCGTTCAAAACGTCCATTATAAAGTAAAAATCCTCCATTTTTCTCAATTGATTATCTCGACAACTTTGCATTCAAATAATAATTCACACAAGTAGAACTTTAAAAAAATAAACAATATGTCTGTTTCCGATTTATTTAAACCGCTTACCTTACTTCATGGTCCGGCAATGAGAAACCGTTTTATGTTGGCACCTTTAACCAGTCAGCAAAGTGAATTTGATGGCACTGCATCTGAATACGATCAATATTGGATGGAGCAACTTGCGCAAGGTGGTTATGGCTTAATTCAAACGAGTGCTTCTACTGTAGAAGCAGGAGGAATTGCATTTGAACGTCAATTAGGAATTCATAGTGACGATCATTTGCTAGGACTAACCAAAATGGCTTCGGCTATTCGCGATGGAGGGGCTTTGTCGGCAGTGCAATTGCATCATGCGGGACATCGGGCTAAACCTTCAATTGGAGGAATTCCAGCTCCAGCGTCAAGCAAAACTCTAGAAGGAATTAAAGCCATTACGATTGAAGAAGTGGAACGAATTCGAGACAGTTTTATCGCTGCCGCAAAAAGAGCGCAAATAGCAGGTTTTGACGGAATCTCAGTTCATGGTGCTTTCGGTTGGATTCTTTCTGAATTTATGTCGCCAAACTTGAACGATCGTACCGATAAATATGGAGGAAGTTTAGAAAACCGCGCTCGTTTTACAATAGAAGTTATCGAAGGTATTCGTAAAGCTTGCGGTCCAAATTTTCAAATTGGCTGGCGATTATCTATTGAACGTTATGGACTGCTTTTAGAAGAATTGAGAGAAGTTACTGCCGATATTTTTGATCGCGAATTAATCGATTATTTGGATCTAGCGCTTTGGGATTCAGCTCAAATAGTTCGTGACGGAACTTTTAAAGGAAAAACAATGTTGAGTGTTTTTACTGAAATTCCCCGTAAGGGAGTTCGTTTGGGTGCAGCAGGAAAAATTATGAGCGCACAGCGTGCAGGAGAACTTCTAGATGAAGGTTGTGATTTTGTACTTATTGCTCGTGCGGCCATTCTTCAGAGAGATTTTCCGCTTCAAGTAAAAGCAAATCCAATGTACGATAGTCCGCAATTGCCTGTAATGGCAGATTATTTAAGACAAGGTGGTTTGAGCGAGCGTTTTATTGAAACCATGCGCGGTTGGCAGACTTTTGTAAAAGCAGGATCTTTGTAAGCTAAAAGACTTTATTCAAAAAATAATTAGACTTTTCACAATTTAAAAATTAAAATTAGTTGTACCTTTTATATCGTTTTTAAAAAGTTACAATAAAAAATAATATTATGATAAAGTCTATAAATCCTTATAATCAGGAGATTGTATATGAAGTTGCTGAATTTGATAGGAAAGAGGTAGAAAATGCAATTGATAAAGCAGATGCTCAATATAAGATTTGGAAAGAAATTCCCTTTTCTGAACGTTCCGTTTTAATGAAAGCTGTTGGTCAAGAACTGCGAAAAAATTCAAAAGAATATGCCGAAGTTATAACCGAAGAAATGGGAAAGCCAATCACTCAGTCGTTAGCTGAAGTAGAAAAATGTGCAGCATTATGTGATTATTATGCTGAGAATGCTCCAAAGATGCTTGCTGATAAAATAATAGAAACAGAAGCGCATAAAAGTTACGTAAGCTACGAACCAATAGGAATTGTCTTGGCAATTATGCCTTGGAATTATCCTTTTTGGCAAGTGATGCGTTTTGCAGTTCCGGCGTTAATGGCAGGAAATGTTGCGGTTTTAAAACATGCTAGTAATGTGATGAAAAGCGCCATGAGTATTGAAAAAATATTCGAAAGAGCAGGATTTCCAGCAGGATGTTTTACGAATTTGCCTATTGGAAGTAAAATGGTAGAAGAAATCATTAGAAATCCAAAAGTCAAGGCGGTTACATTGACAGGAAGTGAGGCTGCAGGAAGAGCTGTCGCAGGTGTTGCAGGAAATGAAATTAAAAAAACAGTTCTAGAGTTAGGAGGAAGCAATGCTTTGGTAGTTTTTGCAGATTGTAATTTACAGAAAACGGTTAAAACTTGTGTGCAAGCGCGTTTTCAGAATGCGGGACAAAGCTGTATTGCTGGAAAACGTTTGTTGGTAGAATCGTCTATTGCAGCAGAGTTTACAAAAGCTTTTGTAGAAGAAGTCAGCAAACTTCGTTCGGGCGATCCTTTGAGTGAGGAAACAACAATAGGAACAATGGCGAGAGTTGATCTTGCTGAAGAATTAGAAAAACAGCTTCAAGATGCATTAGATAAAGGAGGAGAAGTTTTATTAGGCGGAAAAAGAAGCAAAGCCTATTTCGAACCTACTGTTATTGGAAATGTGACAACAGATATGTCAATTTTTAAAGAAGAAATCTTTGGACCGTTAATTGGAATTACCACTTTTAAGGATGAAAAAGAAGCTGTTGCACTTTCTAACAGCAGTCCTTTTGGATTAGGAGTTACCATTTTTACAGAAGACTTCGATAAAGCATTCCGATTAGTGCCAAAATTTGATGAAGGTGCCGTATTTGTAAATGAATTGGTAAAGAGTGATCAGAGATTGCCTTTTGGCGGAACTAAAAATTCAGGATATGGACGCGAACTTTCACAAGATGGTATTCAGGAATTTGTAAACAAAAAAACGGTTTACATTAATAAATATTAGGTCTCAGTAGCATAAATTAAGAGAAAAGGTGTTTGAGAGTTTCAAACACCTTTTCTTTTTGAGGATCTTATGATGGATTAACTAAATCGGAATCAGGAAGATTAAAAGATCCTTCAGTTACTTCTACAACTTCTCCTGAACTATTTCTAACTTTTCCAGAAAATGTACCTTTAATACCTTTTTCGCTAATAGATTCAATTTTTACTGTAAAAACGTCATCAGCAGTTTGAGTGCTATAAACAGTAGTTCCTTCTTTTTTTTGAACTGCATATCGAGCCACCATTTCTGGTTCTGTAGGAGTAGAATACGTGCCCGCAGGAATATTTCCTCCTGTTCTCCATATTTCAAAATCTAACGAGTCGGGTGCAAGTTGACCAGGAGTTTTAGGATAAGGTGTTTCAAATCCTTTAATTATAATGTGCTCAAAACGACCATTGTTGCCACTAAATTGAAAATTGGCATCATAATAAGTTATTTTACGGCCATCCAAAGTGGCTTTAAAATAATATTCAGATTGATTGTTGTCTGATTCGCTGTCATTGCTTGAACAAGCTGAGAAAAACACTGCTAAAACAGAAATATAAAAAAGTTGTTTTACAAAACGTGCTGTTTTATTCTTAAAAGAAAATGATTTCATTGCTTTAAAATCTTTGGCATTACTATCTTTCATCATATATGTATTTGAGTAAATAACAAATTTATCAACGTCAAAAACAGAAAACAATACCTGATTTCATGGTTATTTACTATTGAAAAGTTGTAACAACCGAATAGATGAAATTAGCATTATAAAGATTTTAGAAGTAACTACTATTGCATATTTTTGTATTCTATCTTAATCTCCAAATTATGAATAATATATTTTCTTCCAACATTCAAATAGGTGTAGTTTCTACTTTTTCTGAGTTAGTGAATACGGAGTTTAATGGAGAAATGAATGCGTTATGCTGGTTCAGAAATTTGGATGGCGATTTTAGTGAAATTGTAAATCAATTAAGTTTAAAAGAAAATATCACGGAAGTTTGCGCTGAAGATCTAATCGCACTCCAACTATCAGAAAAGGGAAACATAGCGAGAGAAACCATCTTAAATGATTTGCAATTATTAACCGATTTTGGAGCTTCGCCTTCTCTTAATTTACTAAAATGTTACGAACGAGATGACGAATTTGATTTCATATCTACTGATGTATATTCGTTTCACGTAGATCGCTCACCCATTGCGACAGATACTTTTTTGTGCACCTATCATGGAGCGGCAAGCGATATTGTTTCTAATTCGCAGGCAGAACAAAAAATTTTAATTCCAGAAATCAGAGCAAAGCTAAGAGAACTGCATGATGGAACAGAAGAAGAATTCGAAGACTTTTTGAAAGAGAATTACTTTGATTTGCATTATCAGTTAAATGAGAATGCTCAACCTATTAATTTAGGGCAAATGCATCTTTGGCGTTTGGCTGTAGATCATCCAAAACAAAAAGTATTGCCTTGCATTCACAGAGCACCAAAAGAAAATGATGGCGAATATCGGTTATTGCTCATTTGCTAAACTATTGGATACAGCAACAGAAGAATTTACATTTAATTATCCAGCTCTGTTTTAGATGCGATAAGACGAAAGAGCGGTTCATACTTTTTTATCTCAAATCCTAAATCCTCATTTTTGTCTGCAGGCCCGATGCTGCCTTGTAAACAATACAATTTGTCTTTATCTACAATCATAAATTGGATCATTCTTATTTTCATGTTGTTTTCATTCTCTATAGATTCTTCAACTTCAATCATAAATGCGGGAATGTTATCAATAGTTAAAGTCTCTGAACGAATTACTTTAGTTGTCGGAGGCAGTAAAGATGAAACGGATTTGTCATTCAGTTTAAAGCCATGCAATTCTTTAGGTAAATCATAAACTACAATCAATATTTTTTCCGTTCCATTTCCATCGCAACTCGTAAACTGCTGAATTGTTTCAGGCATATGTGCTTCTTGCGCCAGCCAACTTTTCGGTACGGGAACTTTTATAGAAGTATTTTCTGCCTTCGGATGATTTTCACTATTAAAAAAATTGACATGACCATCAGTAATTTCTTGGTGAGGTGCGTCGTAATATCTAAAAGATAAAATTCCCTTCGGAAGCTGTTCTTGGTTATAATTTGATCTGTCTTTTAGTTTTAAAAGAAAATCATGAGCATGTTGTTCTTTTTCAATAGGATTTGATAGTTGCCGATTGAGAAGCGAATCCATTAATATATGAAGCGAATCCATTTGGGAAATCTCAAGTTCTTCTTTTAAAAATTGGTTAAGATTTTTTTCAGTCCGTCCAAACACCGTTTTTAAGTTTTTCTCTGCTTCATATACTTTAGGTGTGAGGTGCGGAAACTGTTGTGCTACTTTTTGCAACGCAGCATTCTGCCCTTTAAGGAAGGCATAAGTTTCAATAGCGAATGCAACTTTCGCGTTATATTTTTCACTCTGCGAAAAACAGAAGCATGGAAAAATTAGAATCAGTATATATATAATTTTCACCATCAGATTTGAGAAATCAGCTTAAGTCGTTCAATCTTCAAATGTCTTAAACCTCACAACAAAACCTTTACATGATTTAAATAAAGCATTATACGATTTCCACTTTATTAATGTTGTTTGTTGTTGATTTTCAATTGTTTTCATCCGAAATATAGTCTTATTATTATGTTTTTGAGTCTTAGTTTTCAGTATAAATAATGAGAGTACCCTCAACTTTGCAGTGTTAAAATTAAAAACTTTAAAACTGATAAAATGTTTAGAATTGTACTAATGCTGACTTTTAAGTCAATATTTGTTTTTCCTGTAAAACATATAAATAAAAAAGAGAGAGATTTTGATAGTGATGCTGAAAGATTTGAGGCAGAAGTTCAAGATGTAAAACAATTTATTACTACACATCCGAAGTATAATAAAAAAACGGCTTTTTTAATTGACATGAGAGTTAACTCTGGGAAAAAACGATTTTTTGTCTACGATCTTGAAAATGGAAAAGTTACAGACAGCGGACTTGTAGCTCATGGATCTGGATCGGAAACAGGTATCATTGGAAATTTAAGATTTGGTAATGAACCAAATTCAAAAATGACTTCTCTAGGAAGATATGCAATTGGCAATAAATATAAAGGGAGTTTTGGAGAGTCCTACAAATTGTATGGTTTGGATTCTTTAAATAGTAATGCCTATATGCGACATGTAGTACTTCATTATTATTCTGCGGTACCTCTTGAAGAACAGAATTATCCAATTTCGGATAGTCACGGATGTCCTATGGTTAATGAAATTTTCTTCCACAGAATTGAAAAGATAATTGATGGCTCAAAATCAAATATTCTTTTAAAAATATACTATTAGAAATCTATCAATTAACAACTTAAGAGATGAATAAATTTATTTGGAGAATAGTTCTCATAGTATTGGCTTGTACAGTTATGAATTGTTCAGCTGAAGCGCAAGGGATAGAAGAAACAGATAACGATAATGAGCAAATAATTTTAGAAAATTACGATTACTCTACTATGGAGGTGGAAACACTTCTATTAATAAACAAATACAGAGCATCAAATGGTTTGGATTCTTTAGAAATATTAAATCATCTTTCAATTAAATCGGAGGAACACAATATATACATGATAGAAAAAGGCATTCTTAGTCATGATGATTTTACAAACAGATCGGAAGAAATCATAAAAACTTTGGGCGCAAAAAAAGTTTCAGAAAATGTTGGTTACAATTACCGTTCGGCTGAAGGTGTTTTAAACGGATGGGCAAAAAGTCCAGAGCATAAGGAAGTTATGTTAGGGGATTTCAATTATTTCGGGATTTCCATTAGGGAGAATCAAGATACTGGTAAGAAGTATTTTACGAACATTTTTATTAAGATATAATTAGATTTTTGCCACTCTCAATTTTACTTCGAGACATATTTAAATTCAATAGTTTGTGAAATATTGAAAGTATAAAAAATGAAAAATCAATTAATAGTAAACACAAAAAAAGGCAGGATCAAGAAGGAGTTCCATATCCTTATTTTATTGATGGTTCTATATTTTCTGCCAACGAAGTTTTATCCTCAAACTAAAATTGGCGGAGTGCCCGGCCCTGTTGATTCTAATGCTTATTTACAGTTAGGAGAAAAAGACGGAAATAAAGGATTTTTGATGCCAAGAGTGTCTTTGATTTCTACAAAAGAGTCAGCTCCTCTCAAAACTCATGTTGAGGGAATGCAGGTTTACAATTATGCTCATGTTAATGATGTCGCTCCAGGTGTTTATTACAATGACGGAAATCAATGGATTAAGTTAGCTGCTGATAATACAGAATCGATAAGTAATAAAGTAATCAAACAAAAAACGATAGCCGTAAACGGACAAAAAAAATTCAACACGCCAATGCCTATTAATTCTCCTGATAAAATTCAAGTTTTTAGAAATGGGGAAGAAATAGAATTTACATCTGTTATAGGTAAATCAGAAATAATACTTCAATTGTATTTAGACACTAACGAAGGATGCTTTGAAGGAGATGAGATTAAAATTTATCAATGGAATTAATAAATATATAATAGTAATTTAAAAAGAAGAAAATGAAAAAGGAAATGAGTATGAAAACACAAAAAACAGTAAAAAAACTTGGCAAAATAGTTTTAGTTCTTGCTTTATTTTTAAGTGGATATTATGCACAAGCACAAGAAAAAGCGGCTGCAATAACAAAACAGGCACCTACAACTTTAGGACAAATAGGAGATGGTACGGCCGCAACTCAAGGAGCAGTAAGGGTTGTTGATAATAAAGGAACTATAAAATATTTGCAAGTAAAAAATGGTATTACTCAAATCACAAATACAACTCCAGATAAAGGTATTGTTACGACATGGCAATTGGGAGGAACATTGACAGATGATACTTTTATTGATGCAACGGGTAAAGTTTTTGCTTTAGATGGTATTAAATTGATTAATCCTGCAACAGACGCGGCTTCTACTGATGCAATAGATGGATCGAAACATGGTACGGGAACTGGTTTTACAATGTTAGTGCGTGACGAAGCTACTGGTGAGACGAAAAAAATGCTAATGTCTAGTTTTGTAAACGGTGGTGAAACACAATTGAGTGCGGTAGCAGCTACAGATGCAACATTTACAGATACTACTTTGCCTTCAACAGTTCAAAAAATATGGGTGTATCGTAACGGAGCAAAATTATTGGCAGATACAGATTATACCCTTGCAGGTACAACAGTAACTATAAAAAATGCAAATGGTACAGATCCTGATGATTATGCTTTTATTACAGGAGATAAAATTGAAATTCACTGGATAAAATAATCGCTATAGGATTCTGTCTAATTCTAAAATAAAAATGAAAAACGTTATTACCATATTACTTTTAACAATGTTTTCTTCTCCGCTTTTAGCTCAGAAAGAGATAAGAGTGGTTGATAATAAGGGAACTATACAATATGTTGATTCTAGTAAATGGTATCGTATAGGAAATAATTTATTCAATAAGGATTTTGACGGTAATGTTTCAATTGGAATAGACACTACCTCAATTGTGGGTGCAAAACTGGTTGTAAATGGAGATGGAAAATTGCCTCCAATAATTTTACAGAATCTCTTAGAAGGTACTAATGCCAATAGTTTATTGACTTGGAACAGTACAACTGGTGGAGTAGAAAAAGTTCCTGCGGGAGCTTTTTCTTGGCTCACAACTGGAAATTCAAGAACAGTACCACAAACCAATTTTTTAGGAACAACCGATTTAAATGATTTGGTAATTAAAACCAATAATACCGAAAGGTTAAGAATAATGTCAAACGGCAATGCAGGTATTGGAACCAGCAATCCTAATGAAAAACTGGATGTCAATGGTACAATAAATGCAAACAATTACACAACTCCAATACAAGTACTGACAGGAGGTGGATGGGATATGAATAAAGGAGCAAGCGCTCAGTGGTCTTTAGGGAGCGGTGTAAACACTTTAACAATTTCTAATGCTAAAAAAGGCATGTATGGAACTATAATAGTTACAAATTCTGGAAATAGTACCATAACATTTGCTGGTTTAGCTGCAGGCAAAAATAGTAAGGTAATGTCTGGGGGAAATGGTGAGGTAACTTTAACAACTGTTGCTGGCGCTGTTGATATTTTAGCCTTTTTGTATGATGGTACAACTTTTTGGTGGACAGTAGCTAATAATTACAATTAGTTTTTAGTAAATGTTTATGTAATTAATGACTTAAATATGGGAAATATTGTTGTAGCAAATACAAAGACTTTTTTTATTACGTTGTTTTTTTATTTATTGTTTTTTAATGGATTTGGACAGTCTCCAGTTGCTCAATTTTGGTCAGCAAATCAAACTCGATGGGGACAAAAAGTAAACGTCAATAATGCCTTTGCTGATATTTATTGGTCGGCAATATCCAATATAAATTACATTTACCGTAGTCCGTTAAAGAATATAATATCATTTGCCATCGTGAAAGGAAATTTGCCAGAAGGACTTTCTATGGATTCAAATGGCGTAATAACGGGTAACGCACCAAATAGAGAAGGATTGGGAGATATTGTTTACAATTTCACAATTGAACTTACTGCAAATGATGGTACAAAATACACACACGATTATACTTGGAAGGTAAAAGAGCCCGTATTTCAAATTTTCACTAAGAATACAACTTTTAAATACCCTGATGGTTTCACGGCCAGCGGTTTACCTAGTATTCTGTGTGTAGGCGGTGGCGGTGGCGGTAAAACTGGAAATTACGGAGATGGAGGCGGTGGCGGCGCAGTAATAAGTGCAAATATAGATTTGACACCCCTTGCATCTGTTTCGGTAATAATTGGAAATGGTGGTATTGCTGGGCAAAATGGTAGTGAAACTAGTTTTGGAGAGTATTTAACTGCACAAGGAGGCTGTGCTGGACAAAGTAATGGAGGTGCTTACGGTAATAATAATGGAGGAAAAAATAATGGACAATGTGGTCGCGCTGGGTCAAATATTGGTCAGAACGGTGTTGAGGTACCTATTTTTTCATCAGCAATTGCCAGTATGTTTGATATATCGCCTACTGAGGCATTGCTTGGAGCTGGAGGCGGAGGCGGAAGCTGGTATAGTCCAGGAGCAGGAGGCAAATTTGGAGGAAGCACGTCCAAAGGAGGAGGTGCGAATGCTGGCGCAATTGACGGTACTGCAAATACTGGCGGCGGCGGAAGTGGTGGCGGTGGCTATGGCGGTGCTAGAGGTGGTGGAAGCGGTATTAGCATAATAAAATATTAATCTTGTTTGAAGTAGTTCCAGAAGTAAATGAATCTTGATAACAGTATTTAAGTTTGTGAATCAATCAGTTTTTATATCATATATTTTCAGGTTTTTTACACTCCTGTCGTCGATTTATGGAATGGCTCAATCTGAGTCAGTTTATATTGATGGCCCATATTATGTTTATAAAGGACAAGAAGAGCAATGGTATGGAGATGTCATCTTAGGGCCAAAAGCTGAGCTATATATTGAAGATGATGCAAAGATTTTATTCTATGGTGTATCTTTCAAAATGGAACCTGGCGCGAAGATATACGGAGCGGATAAAAGTTGGACTCATTTTACACAAGGATCCGGAACTGGAAGTATTGTTTTTCAGCAGCCAAACCCGATAAACGGATATATAGGTCAGCAAATTTTAGATGGAGGAAGCAAGGAATCGACTGTAGATTCTAATGTTTTTTCCAATATTGAGATAAACAATTCAAAAGGAATTATACTTAAAAATACCAACACAGTTATTGGAAATAGCATACTTTTTATTTCGGGCAATTTGTTCTTGGATACGAAAGATTTAATAGTGAATCAGACTGCTGTGTTGAAGGATTATGACGCATCAAAATTCGTGGTCACAAACGACAGCGGACATTTGGTGAAAAAGAATTATAAAGGAACATTTGAATTCCCTGTCGGTATTGCAGCTAATAACTATACTCCGGCTTCAATTAAATTAAAAACGAATAATACTATACATGTAAAGGTTGCTAATTATGCCCTTTCAGCACCAATTGAAGAAGATAAAAATGGTATAGACAGAACGTGGAATATATATGCAAGCACTGTAGTTGAGGCAGAAATTACCTTGCAGCATAATAGTTCAACCAATGGATCTGATTTTGATTCTAATGCAAATTATGTTTCACAGTACGGAGCTTCTGATTTGGCAGGAAAAATGGGGTGGCAGATTAATAACGCAACACCAAGTACAATCAATGGCATTACAGAAACTAATATTGGAATTTTTTCATCCTTATCGATTAATCCAATAAATGAGAAAGCGTATTTTACCAAATTAAGTAATAAAACAGAATCACAGGTCAATCCACTAGTACTATCAATTTCTAAAACCGATGTATTATGCAATGAAAAAGGATCTGCAACAGCAAATGTATCAGGAGGAAAAGAACCTTATTTATACAACTGGAATAACGGTGCAAAAACACAGACAATTGATAATTTAGGAAAAGGAACTTATGATGTAATCGTGTCAGATATTGACGGAAATGTGATTACCGCAAATATTGTTATTGATGAAATAGAAGCTCCAAATCCAGGTATTATTTCAGGCGATGAAAATATTTGTTTCAGCGATACAACTCAGTTGGCAACTGATGGAGTTCAAGACGGAATATGGACATCATCTGATATTCGCATTGCTGAGGTAAACGCTTCAACAGGTGAGGTAAGTGGTAAATCTCAAGGATTAGTAACTATAAATTACACTGTTTCAAATGATCAAGGCTGTACAAGTAAAGTTAGTTATCAGGTGATCGTTGAAGATTGCAAACCAGTAGCCAAAGATGATATTGAGGTATTTAATGCCATTACGCCAAATGAAGACGGAGTTAATGATCAATTGATTATAAAAGGATTAGAAAATTATGCAAGTAATAAATTGGAAATCTTCGACCGATGGGGCGTTAAGGTGTTTTCAACTGAAAATTATGGTAAAAACGACAATTTCTTTAAAGGAATTTCAAATGGAAAAACTGTAATAGATCAGAATTCAGGATTGTCAAAAGGAACTTATTTTTATGTTCTTATTTATAAAGATTTTGAAGGAATAGAAAAAGAAAAGGTTGGCTATCTGTATCTTTCACGATAAAAAAATGATGTTTTTGTAGAATTTAATCTACTAAAAATGAGGGTGTAAAACTACATTCTATTTTAATGTCTATGTGCTATTTTGCAAAATAAAGCAGTCTGACAGGTCTAACATTGAGAATTACATTATTCTTCAGTTACTAAACATTGGCTGTATCAGAATTTTAAAGACATTAAAACTTATGGACAAAATAGAACTGAAAAAAAATGCTCAAGCCTATTATTCAACTTTAGATCAAGTCTATTGCATTTCACAGGGATATGAAACGAAGTCCAAAAATACCTTATCAGAAGTTTTTAAAATCAATAACAACTCATACAGTTACTTTCAGGAGGTAGTAAAAAATGAAATATTTTTATTTTACATGGATGAATCCTGTACAAACACTTTGCAGTTAGCAAAAAGGAGTTTAAAAGATGACTTTGTTGGACTTTATTACAATTTGTCAGATGAGAATTCGAAAATGACTTTTAAGATTGGTCCAGAAATTATAAATGGAAAAGATTCTAATTGTTTAATAATTAATAAATTCCTAGAAGTTGAATTAGGAACAGACGGAAGCGAGATTGCCGTTTTTTCTATTTTTATAAAAAAAGAGTTTATTAAAAGACATTTTGAAAACAGTAAAAACTTTCAAGAAACAGAAGCTTTCTTTTCATGTTTTAGCGAAGACAACATACTGAAACATGAAATAATGAGCATAGAAAGTTTTCAGCTTCTTAAGGATTTGCAGAAACCTTATCAGCCTAGAATTTTATTTGATCTTAGCGCAAAAGCTACTGTGCATTTATTGATTTCTGAGTACTTAGAAAAAATAGCTAACGAATCTATTGGTCGTCCTGTAGTTAGAAAAAAAAGCATTGCAGGTATAATGCTGGCGCAACGGTATATAATTAAGAATATAGATAAACAATTTCCTGGAATTGATACTCTTTCAGATATTTGCGATATGTCTGCTACAGATTTCAAAAAATCATTTAAAAAAATTAGCGGAGATACAGCGCATTCATTCTTTATGGATAATAAACTATTCAAAGCAAAGGAATTTCTCGAAGAAAGCGACTTGACAATAGCTGAAATTTCCAATACATTAAACTTTAGTAATCCTTCTTATTTTAGCGTCATATTTAAAAAAAAGTTTGGAATATCTCCGAAGTTTTATAGAAAGTAATTTGCATTTTTTAAGATTTTTTTGATTTGATACTAAATCTAAAAAAGGAGTAAGACTTATGTCGTTACTCCTTTGCTCCAAAATTATAATAAAAAAGGCTAAAAATTCTTTTAGCAATAAGATCTAACTCGCTCTACCAATAAAATCGTCAATAGGTAATTTGTTAAATTGCTGAAAGTATTTTAAACTTAAAGTTTTAGAATGACTGTAATTAAGATTGTCTTTAACAGAATTTACGTTATCGAAATTTCCACTTGTAAGAAGTTCTCTAGCAAGTTTCATTTTCTCAACGATATAAAACTTTTTGGGTGTAGTGAACATGAGTTTGCTAAAAGTTGTTTTATATTTCGATTTTGACATTCTTGCCATGTTAGACAAAAATTCAATTGTTGGAAATGGATTGTGCAGGTTCGATAATAAAAATAATTTTGTTCGATCTATTGCCTCTTTATCCAATGCTCTGATTTTATCTTGTTCTGTAGCTGAAGTATTATTGCTTAATAAATTAGCAACTAATTTTAAGGTAATACCAGTTATAAAAGAATGGAAAGAAACATCATAAATATTTTTGTTTTTTAGCGAATGCAATAAAATTGCGCTTTTGCTATCTGCTTGGCCATAAAAGAATTCTTCCTTCTTTAATTTTTCAGCATAATTTGGTGATGCATAAGGATAATGTGATTCAAAATCTGGGAATAGTTTTTTATCAACTAATATTTGTAAGGCAAACGATTCTTTGTTTACTTGCGTTTCATAATATGCTGAATTTTTATTGTCAGTTATAATAAGGTTTGGTTTTTCATAAGTGCCAATTTTTAATTCTTTATTTTTAATTTTAAGAAGGTTTGAATGATTGCTCATGTCATAAAAAATAACAAAAGAATCATCAGAAGATTCTTCTCTATTAATTGAAATTTTACTTTTAAGAGATAAATTAGTCAAGGAAACAGAAATTCCAGGAATTACTTCAGTAAAGTACATATATCCTTTTCCTATTTCTTTTGGAAATTCAATTATTTTATCATCTATAACCTTTGAGCCAATTTGTTCAGCTAACTGATCTTGCCATCCAGATGTTAAAGTAAAGTAGTGCGAAATTTTTTTCATAAATAATACTTGATTATATTAGAGTCAAATTAGTTGTCATTCTTTGGATTAACTATATAAAAAGATGTAAATTCTTTTGAAATATTACATGGTTTATAAGTAAGCAAAAGACTAAATCAAGAATTTACCCTGATTATTTTTTATGTTTTGGTTTATTGTATTTCAATTGATTTGGTAAAAGTAAAATGCAATGACAGGAGTTTTTGTAGTATGACTTGTTTAACATTTGAAGTTCTAGTTCTACAATTTTTTAAGCGAACATAAAGAGTTACTCTTTAATTGAGCTAATGAAGCGCAATTGATTAAAGTTTTATTTTCATCCTAAAATTGAATATATGATCACAATTGAACATTCTTTTGGAGCTGATCTGAATTGGATAGCATCTTATGCCGAGCAATTAGAAGGAAAAATTGAGGGAAACTCTATTCTTATTCCTGAAAAAATAGGCAGTGGCGTTAGGTATTTCCTAGATTGCGGGCATGATATTGTACTTTTATATATAGATGCAGTATATAATACAGACATAAAATTTATACAAAAAAATGCCACAACAGATTTTATTGGTTTTTACTATGATCTAACCGATGGCGAAGCTCAAAAAATGAGCAGTAATTTCTTCTATAATGTTGGACGTTTTGGTTATAATTTGTCTATCATTGACAGTATTTTGGATACTAGTTATGAAGTCAAAGCAGGAAGTAAAACAATGGCACTTTGTATATTTATAAAAAAAATAAAAATAAAATCCTTTGCCGAAAACAATCCTGTCTTTTTAGAAAACATGGATAAAATAATGGATTCCTCAAAAAATACATTTATTAAATTCGATCGAATTTCTGTTAATAGCAGTATAATTTTAAAGGATCTGCAAAAAATGGAAGTGTCTGGAAGCGTGTTTAATCTATCACTAATTTCTGCAGCTCATATGTTGGTTTCTGACTATTTAATTCAAATGGTAAATAATAATATTGTTATTGAGAAAGTTGACCAAAAAGATTTTTTAAGCATCATTGACATTCAACATTATTTGATGGATAATATTAGTGGTGTTTTTCCATCGATCAAACATATTGCAGAAAAAAGTAATATGTCTGAATCAAAATTCAAAAAATTATTTAGCAAAATGACGGGAACTCCAGCCAATAGTTTTTTTATGAACTATAAACTCCTAAAAGCGAAAGAACTTCTCGAACAAAAAATGAGCATTTCAGAAGTTACAGATGAACTGAATTTTACCGATTATGCCTATTTTATTTTTAGGTTTAAAAAACATTTCGGAGTTTCACCATTGACATTTGTAAAAGGGCTGTAAGGTATTTTCAGCTTTTAATTTTAGGACTAATTCTGAATTATGCGCTGTCAGAAGCGTCTTTTTTGACAAAATCGTCAATTGGTTTTCTATTAAAAATGGAAAAATATTTAATAGAAAATTGCTTTGTGTTATAATAATTCAAATCTTTTATTATTTCTGATAGGCTTACATAGTCGCCGCTTTGCAAGAGTTTATTTGCCTGTATCATTTTTTCTTTTATAAATAATTCCTTCGGTGTATTACGGAAATATTTTTTAAACAAAAGCTTGAATTTCGTGGTAGACATTCCTGCTATTTTTGAAAGAGTTTCAATTGACGGAAAAGCCCCAACGATGTCTTTAAACATAAAATCTTTTGATTTATGCAATCCTTGAATATCAGTTTTTGATATTTTTTTTTCATCTAAATTATTTTCTGCCAATTTTAGAAAAGTATTAGCCAACAGTTTTAATGAAACGCCTCTAAGATTAGTCTCATAGGATGTTGTCGTAATAGGCATATTTTTTAGAGAGGTCAGCAACAGAAGACTTTCACTATCAATATCTGTATTGTAAAATAAATTCCTTTTTGTAAAATCAATATTTTGATTAATCAAATCCTGTTCAGGATTATTTTCAATCAATTGCATCAGTAATCTTTTGTCGATAGACAGGCTTATTGCGAAAGTTCGAGATTCAAGAGATGGTTTAAAAACGGCAGTATTAATTCTATCAAAAATGGATAAACCTGATTTTGAAATGCTCCCAATTTTTTGAGGGATATTTTTAATAACTAAATGATTTTCAGTATCGCTGATGTCGTAATGAAATGAAATTCTATCAATATTGTCATTTGTTTTTTTTATAAGAAAGGGTTTGGCCAATAGAAAATCAAATAGCATTACAGAAATTCCAGGGATTACCTGTATAAAAAAGATATTCCCTTTCCCTAATTTTTCTGGAAGAGTTAATGTATTGTTGTTTACTAAATTGGTCTGCAGCTCCTCAGCCATATTTTTTAGCCAGTCTGGAGAGACACAATAAAAATCACCTCTTTTGTACATTCCGCGTCGCTATTAGAAAATGAAGTTTTCTTAAGGTTTTATTTTAAAATAAAAAGCTATATAAATTTATGCTATTTTTTTAAAAATTATCGTAACTCGTTTCGTTTTTATTTTATAATTTCTTAATTAATAGCTTATTATAATGTTTTAAAGTCTTACTTGTATCTTGTCTGCAGAGTTGTGATCATACATTTGCTTTTATATAATTTTTTAGATGGAGACAAATAAAACATTTGTGGTCGCAGACGACCATGCTATGATAAGACAAGGAATTTCATTTTTACTAAAAGACATTTTTCCGTCTGCTAATATCTTGCAGACAGGAAATTTTCTAGAAATCTTAAAACTCGTAAAACAGCAAAAAATAGATTTACTCTTATTAGATATTAATTTTCCCGACGGAATAAGCCTAAATATAATTCCAACCATAAAGGAATTGCAGCCAAACATCAAGATCCTAATTTTTTCTGCTTGTGATGAAGAAGTATATGCTATTCGTTATTTAAATGCCGGAGCAAATGGTTTTATGAGTAAATTAAGTGAAGAAACGGAGATTTCTTATGGAATAAACTCAGTTCTTTCATATGGAAAATTTGTAAGTCCAAATATTCAAAACAAAATTATGGACTCTTATATTTTAAAGAAGCCTATAAATCCATTAGAGCAATTATCAAACAGAGAAATCGAAATTGCGAGATTAATGGCAGAAGGCTATGGAAATTCAGCTATTGCAGAAACATTAAATATCCAAAGAACCACCGTTAGCACTTATAAAAATAGACTTTTTGAAAAACTAGATATTAATAATCTCTCTTCATTAATAAGTATTTTTAATTTGTATTATTTGAAAGAATGCGAAGTTTAAATGATTGAAAAAAGATAACATTTTAAAATTAAAAAGAAAGGTTTCAGTTTTATGAAGCCTTTTGTTTTGTTTGCTAATATTGTTTAAAGGTTTTTAAATTCGATTAAAATCAACATCTTTTAATGTGTTTTTTACTACTTCTTACTGTGAAAATATCTCAACAAAACGGCATACATTATTAAAGAGAATCTATCATTGCTTTTTTGAAGTTGATAAAATATTCGAGAGTTTTTCTGCCTTCATATTTTTTTAGTTAGCATACAAATATGGGATTGTTTGTTTATTGCCGATGCTAATTTGTAACTGTAAATGAAATGTTTCTGATAATATTTTATCCTAAAGCGTCGTACTAAATCTACATTTAAAGAGTAAAATGTTCTATAAGGTTAAAAGAGCAAGACAACTATTTTTGTTTCGATTTTTATATGAATAAATACAAATGTAAAACATGAATTGATTAGTGTTTGTAAAAAGATTATGTCCAGTTTTTAAAAGAAATTTTACAAATCGAAATAATTTATTATAAGCCTTTTTTAAGTAATCTTTTAATTTAATGATAGCCAATAACACGTTTCTAGTTGCAGATGACCATAGTGTAATAAGACAAGGAATTGTTTTTTTACTAAAAGATAAATACCCTTCTTCTACGGTTTTGCAAGCCGCAACCTTTAAAGAAGTTTTAAAATTAGTCAAAGGGAATAAGATAAATCTATTGTTTTTAGATATCAATTTTCCTGACGGAGTTAGTTTAACTGTAATTCCTACTATAAAGAAGTTTCAGCCCAATATTAAGATTTTAATGTTTTCTGCTTATGATGAAGATATCTATGCCATAAGATATTTAAATGCTGGCGCAAATGGGTATTTAAACAAGTTAAGTACAGAGGAAGAGTTTACAAATGCAGTTAATTCAGTTTTGGTTCATGGAAAATACATGAGTGAGAATATTCAAAACAAAATAACAGATGCTTACATTTTTAAAAAACCAACAAATCCGCTTGAGCAATTATCAAACAGAGAAATTGAAATCGCAAAACTTTTGATAGATGGCGTTGCTAATAATAGTATTGCAGAATTATTAAATCTAAAAAAAACAACAGTAAGCACTTATAAAAATAGAGTTTTTGAAAAATTAGGAATCGATAATGTTCCAGCTCTAATAAATCTTTTTAGTCTCTATTATTTTAAAGATGTATAAGATAATAGTCGTATTTAATTTTACAAAAGGTTTATTATGAATTCATTACTAGTTAGTAAGATGTTTAGTTTTTTTAAATTAAAATTGAGTTACAGGAAATTTATACATTATGTTTTACTTGCAACTGTAATTTTATTGCAGATAATTGTGATTGGAATTTGGTATAATGAAAAGTTAGGCCAGTCTGAAACGGTTAAAGATCTGGACTCCATTAATTCATTAAATAAACTTTCCCAGATTAACAATCAAATAAATTATTCTTTTATAAACTCTCAGAAGAGTTTCAATAATTACAAATTAAATAAAAATAAGGAATCTTTAAAAAAATATATAAATTCTTTGAAAGGAGTAAACACTTTAATTGATAGTCTTAATCTATTGACGGGTAAGGATAAGCAGTTTGCTCGTGTTTTAATTCAGAAAAAAAACGCTGAAAGAATCATTCAAAATTTACAATCAAATATTGATTCGATTATAAATGTGCAGGTTGATCCAAAAAGAAACAATATTTCAAAATTGTTTCTGCTAAATGAATTTGAATACAAGAAAATTTTAGATAGCATAAAAACAGAATCCTATGTTAAAACCGATAGTGTTTCTAAGAAAAAGCTATTCAATAGATTAGGAGATGCGCTTAAAGGAAAAAGAGAGGTTCAAAAAGAACAGATAAATACTATTATCACCATGAAATTCAACAATAAAGTGGTAACCGGTAGTGTTGAAGAGCAAATGGCTAATATATTTAATACCACTTTTAATTATTATGATTATCAATTTAAAAGCCTAAAAAAGAATTTTATAAGTTTAAGAGAACAGGATGAAAAATTGACAGAACTCAATAATAGACTTCTTATTCTTCAAGACGCATTGATGCCCGTATTTAATAAGGCTATAAATTCCCTCGAAAACGATGCTCAAAAACGCCTAAGAAACCGCTCTGATTCTAATGTTATTGTAAAGAATTATACCATTGTTATTTTAGTAATGATAATGCTAATCATTTCACTTATAATTTTGAGTTTTACTAGATTTTCGTTCTATTATGAAAAAAAACTTACTTCGGCACAAATAAAAATAATGAAGAACTTAAGTTTTAAAAATAGAATAATGGGAATGATTAGTCATGAAATACGATCTCCATTGAGTGTAATTTCTATTTATGTGAAAATTTTAAGTCGATCAGCCATGGATCCCGATATGAAGGAATCTTTTAAAGTCATTGATTTTACAACAAGTTCCTTAATGCTTTTAACGAATCAGATATTAGAATATTCCAAAAATGAAGGGCAGGATTTGAAATTAAACAATAGAAAATTCCATTTGGCAGAAGAAATTAATCAAATTGTGGGTTCGATGTTTTCTTTAGTGGAAAGCAAGGGAAATAGAATTGAAATTAATTCTAGATTGGATACAAGTTACAATGTTAATGCTGATGTTGTAAAAATTCATCAGCTGTTTTATAACTTAATCGGAAATGCTAATAAATTTACTACCGAAGGACTAATCTCTGTTTTTGTTGATCATGAAGTTATTGAAGATAAAAAGCTCAATTTGAAAGTTGAAATTATCGATAGTGGCGCAGGAATTTCCGAAGATGATTTGAAAAATGTATTCGATAAATTTTATCAAGGCGCATTTTTAAACAGAACAAATGATTTAGGAGTAGGATTGGGATTAAACCTTTGCAAAGAAATAGTTGAATTGTTTGATGGAAAAATCAGTGTGGAGAGCAAACAAAATCAAGGAACAAAAGTTTCTTTCAATCTGATATTAAGTTTGTTGTATTAAATAATTTGAAAAGTAGCTCTATTTAAATCATTCCATAAATTGACAGATTAATTTTTTAAAAACTTAAATGTTTATATTTGACTCTGACAGATGCGACAGAATGAGGCTTTGTGCGATTCTTTTTTTGACTTATCTTCGCTGTTTATACATCTGTGAGTACATTTAACTCATTTAAAAATCTAATTTGTGAAAAAAAATCATGATGCTGCAGAAGAGAATCAGCTTAAACGTGGACTAACTAATCGACACATTCAGTTAATTGCCTTAGGCGGATCTATTGGTACAGGTCTTTTCCTTGGTATTGGTCCAGCAGCCGTTTTAGCAGGGCCTTCAGTTATTTTAGGATATGCCATTGCCGGAATTATCGCTTTTTTTATAATGAGACAACTTGGCGAAATGGTTGTTGAAGAGCCTGTATCAGGAAGTTTTAGCTATTTTGCTTATAAGTATTGCGGTTCATTTGCGGGTTTTGCATCAGGTTGGAATTATTGGATTTTGTATATTCTGGTAAGTATGGCTGAACTTACAGCCATTGGCGTTTACGTACAGTTTTGGTGGCCAGAAATTCCGCTTTGGACATCCAGTTTATTTTTCTTTTTGGTTATTAATGCTTTGAATTTTGCCTCTGTAAAAGTGTACGGAGAAACCGAATTTTGGTTCTCCATTATAAAAGTGGTTGCGATTATTGCCATGATTCTTTTCGGAACTTATTTGCTAGTAAGTGGAACAGGAGGAGAGCACGCTACAATTCATAATTTGTATAACGATGGAGGTTTCTTTCCGAAAGGATTCTTTGAAAAAACGGCCAATGGAAATTTCCAAGGTTTATTGTCTGCAATGGCTTTGATTATGTTTTCTTTTGGAGGTTTAGAACTTATTGGAATTACCGCTGCTGAAGCAGAAAATCCAGAAAAAAACATTCCGAAAGCGACCAATCAGGTTATTTATAGAATTCTTATATTTTATGTGGGTGCATTGGTCATTTTATTTGCTTTGTCGCCTTGGCAGCAAATTACAACAGATAGCAGTCCGTTTGTGATGGTTTTTCAAAACTTAAACGGAATGGAATTTGAGTTATTTAGCAAGAAAATATTCTTTACAAGCCTTATCGCCAATGTGCTTAATTTAATTGTTTTAACTGCCGCTTTGTCTGTGTATAATAGTAGTGTTTACAGTAATTCAAGAATGTTATTTGGTTTAGCGGATCAAGGAAGTGCGCCTAGTTTTTTAAAGAAACTAAACAAACACTCCGTGCCAATTAATGCCATTTTAGTTTCTTCATGTTTTGCTGCAATCTGTATTTTAATAAACAAAATAATGCCAGAAGAAGCCTTTAGTATTTTAATGTCTTTAGTAGTGTCTTGCTTAGTTATTAACTGGGTTATGATTTCGTATACGCATTTAAAATTTAGACAAGCGAAAGACGAAGAAAAGACCAAAACAAAGTTTGCTTCTATATTTTATCCCGTAAGCAATTACATCTGTTTCGCCTTTTTATTGGGAATTTTAGCCATTATGTGGATGACGAACATGGAGTTGTCGGTAGAATTGATTCCAGTTTGGTTGGGTATTCTTTTTGTTTTTTATAAGGTTTTTAAAAAGAAAGGATAGACTAATTTTATTGATTTTGAAGTAACAAAATAAACTACTCTCTATGAAAATATTAGATTTATTTAAAAGCTTAAATTTTATGAAGCCTAAAAATAAGGAAGTAGTTTCTATTGAAGAAGTTGCTAAGGAATCCTCAGTAGATGATGACATAGAATGCTCACCAGAAGAAAGAGAAAGGAATCATTATTTTGAAAGGTTTGAAACTTTTGATAAAAACAGAATAATTCAAGATAATTTAGAACTTAATGGAGAAGGTACTTGCATAATGATTTCTGGAAGCGATCGTTATGGGCATGTGAAATTTAAATTTTATTCTTCTTCTAAAGATAATTCAGAAATAGTTTGGAGTATAAGTGAGAAAGATTTACCTCAAATTTATAGAGATAGTGTTGATAAGGTTGCCAATTTATTTATTGATTTTATTGAAAAGGAAAGGGCTGATTTAGAAAAATTTACTTTTGAAATTATAGATAGTAGTTATCATCCAGTTGATGCAAGACTAATTGCGTATGAAGTAGCAACCTTTCGCGCAATTCAAAATTCATTTGACGAAAAATTTCATAAACCCAATTTAAGATTAATTAGAAGAGAAATTAAAAAAGAAAAGGTAATAAAAACAAAAAGGAAAAGTAATTTTAAGTTATAACAAGTTTTTTGGATATCTATGATATTATCATCTTTATGCCCATCAACAAACTAAATTGCGCCACATGAAATATATCATTTTAATCTTATTAGTGTTTTCATTAAATGCTTGTTCACAGAATAAGACAACTACTAAAGAACCAAAAGAAAATGAAAAAGAGGAGGGTATTCCTTTTCATGAATTTAATATTTCAATAATAAAATTAATTTCAACTCCTGAAAAATATGACGGAAAACAAGTTCAAGTTATCGGATATTTGAATTTGGAGTTTGAAGGAAATGCAATTTATTTACATAAAGAAGATTATTCAAAAGGGATATCGCAGAATGGTTTTTGGGTGAATTTTTCAAAAGAAACTACTGAAAAGAAAAATTTAAAAGACTATAATAAAAAATATGTTATAATCGTGGGGACTTTTGACATGAATGTTAGAGGCCATATGGGAATGTTTGGAGGAACAATCAAAAACATTACTAGGCTGGATTCATGGAATTTTGATTATAAGTAAATATTTTGCTCTAATCGTTACTGTGATTGTCTTCAATTTTTATCTATTGATTCGAGATGCAATTAGATCTAGTGTTGCAAATGCTTCACGTTCAGCTATTTCAATAGTTTTAATTTCTTTGATAAAATTTTCAAACCGCGGCAACCAACTACCATTTGTGACAGACACTACAAAAGTTTCTCTTGATATTTCAGCTACTATGAATTCATTATTGAGACGTTGAGGAAATAAGCAATATAGTTTTGAACGGCTACTACTTTTGTCAGTTTGAATTCCGCAAAAATCAAAAATAACTGCGACTGGTCGATTAATCCAATCAGAGGGAAAAATCTCATATGAAAATCCTGTTCTAAAAATTTTTGGCTTCATGGAAGAAAAATGATATTTCCCTCTTTGAAAACGTTTAAAATCATTTTTAAGACGTGTACCGTCAATAACCCAAATTAAATTTGGATAGAACTTTTCTCGTGAAGTTTGTTCTTTTACATCAATATGCGAATGTTGAAATTCAATTATAGTATCACTATCAGTCCAAATATCAGCTATGTGAACTTCTCCTGTATTTTCATCACGTTTTATAATTTCTTGCCAATTAAGAGGAAACTCATTTTTCCAATTACGATGCCATTCAGTTTCGGGTTCCCACCAGTTGTCACAATTTTTATTGCTCTGATGAGCCCAATGATGGATTCGCTTTGAGCCACATTTTGCCACAACTGATTGAGCGCAACTTGGGCAAATTGCTTTCGCCTTTGGAGTGGCCTCAACTCTCGTATTTTTAATTAATGCAAAACGCATAATTATGACTTTTTGGTTTAGTACATTCGATGATGAACAATAGCCCTTTAACTGTAGTTTTTGCTATCTAATTAAGTTTTTTTATTTTTCTTTTCCCAGAATTATAAAGGTATTATTAATTCTCTACATATGAAATATTTCTTGCTAACGCTAGCATCTCGATTGTGCTCTTAATGAATCAATATTATTATTATCTAGTGATAATTATCGTAAACGTATTTTTGAATTCAAAACTTACGTTCACGAGCGAGGCGCTCGTGCCAGCATGGGGTAAGACTTTACTTTTTAACTAATTTAATTTCTAAATTATTTGCTAAATCCTTAATAGCTTCATTTGATTCCATTCTAGTAATTATTCCATTTTTAAAATCTGCGATATCGTTCGAAGAGGATTTTTTAATTAATTCTTTAATTTCATTTGAATGCCTAATTAATAAATTCACTAATTCGATGTCATCCAGATATTCTACTTTAAAGAAAGTTCTAAATGCATCTCCAGGCTTATCACTTAAAATCGAGAGTTCAATAAATTGACCTAGTAATAAAGTAAATGAATTTTTATTTACTAAACTGCTGTCGTTGTAGAACTTGTCTCGGATATCTTTGAATGTATTTATTAAGCTTACATCTGTTCTTTTAAAGCTTGCAAATAAATAATTCCATTCCTCAATATTATTTAAATTTTTTGTTGTTATTGAATTGGTCAAAATTTCCTTTAGGGCTTCTGAAGAGTAACTATTCCAATTCTTGAAATCAATTATTTTTATTAATTTATATTTAAAGTTTTGAAAATCAAGGTAAATAGGCAGCCATTCAGTCTTATTTAAAGAAGTAAAATATTCATTTGCTAAATTGGTAAGTTTTTTCGCGAGATTCGAATCATTTTTTACAGCTTCTTCGAATAAGAACAACGGAAAATTTTCAACAAATTTATTCTCTAAAACATTTGAGTCCCAATTGTTCAGTTTTGTGAGGAAATCTGAAGGATCAATTTCAGCATTAATGCAGATGTGATGGAAATTTTCAAGTAGCTCTTTGAGATTAGAATATATTGTAGTATAATCATTACTGATTAATTTTTTCGCAATATTTTTGTATAAAATCGAAGATGTAAAGTTTTTGGATCCAATTAAAAAATCATCATATTTTATGTAATATTCTATTCTTTGGACTACCTTATCAGCTACTATTTCATTATCTGAATCTAAAATAGTTTCAAAAATATTGTCATATGATGTATTAAAAGAATTAAGTTTTGATAATCTCATTGATAATATATCATAGTAGAATTCTTCATTCTCATCAAATTTTTTGAAGAGATTATATATGTTTGAATCTTCTAGTTCCATCATTATAGGTTTTTCGGAAACCTCTTTTAATCGTTCATATAAAATCTCTATCGATTGTGGATCATCTTGATTAGATGAAATTCTTTCTGATATTTCATCAATAAAAGGTTGCAAATTAAAATCATTTTTAAAATATTGAATATACTCCGCATTTTTTAAATTAAGTGTTGGTTGGCTTGTTAAAAAAGCATTGAGTGTTTCAGTATCAATTGAAATGTTATATTTTTTATAATGAGATTTCTTTTCTTTTGCTAACCTCATAAATGACTCTGCTTCAATTTTTTTAAGTGTCATTTTACTAATCATTTCAAAGATATCAATATCTAAAGAATTTTCTTTCAAATATAGATCTAGCTCATCAGTTAGTCTTATATATGGCAGTGTAAGGAAATTTTCACTTGTCCTTAATTTGTTTATCATTAAAGATAGCCACCTTTTAGATTGCGCTTGACTAATATATTTTGTTATAATTTTTTGATAATCAAATATATCGAAATTGTCGTGAGAAACATCTTTAATTTTTAAGTAAATAGTACTCCATACCAACTGCTTTTCAATTGCACTTATTTTTCCATCTGTATTCAAAGAGTCTATTGTTAAAATTGGATTCTCAAAATTTTCTATTTCGTTAATAGTTGATACTATGATTTTGTGGAAAATATTAGTTTTTGATATTTCATTAAACTTTTCAATGTCTTTATTTATTAAAGATTCTTTCAATTGCTTTTTATAAGCTACTTCTAAAGCACTATCGGGATTTATTTGGTAAGCTAATGCTGTGATATATTTTTGAAAATCTTCATCGTCTAAATATAAATATGATAAACCCTTAAGAAAATCACCATTAATAATTGCTTTTAGCGGATCTTCTATTATAATCTCTTTATTTAGAACGAAAAGAGCAATATATCTATCAGGAATACTATTGTCTAATAATTTTATAGAAATTATTTCGTTTATACATGAAATCATTTCTCTAGGTGTGATAGTTGACCTGTATATTTCATAAATTTGTTCTACCTTTAAATATTCGTTTTCGTCGATTTCGGTAAACGCTTCTGTCCATCTAGCCTTAAAAAAAGTTTTCCAGTCAGATAATATAGGTAATGAAACTCTATAAACTAAATCAAATGTTTTATTTATATAATCATTTGCAAAGTCAGTTTTAGCATTATTTCCATTAAGTTCACTAAAAGCATTTTTTATATGAAGTCTATCAAAAGGTATTATAACTTTTATATTTTTATATTTTTCTTCAGCAAAGAATATATGAATTGAAGACCATATACTTAAAATGTTTTTTTTAGGTAAACGATCAAAATTATCAAAAACTATTATTAATTTTTTTTCTCCAAGATCTTGATCTATTTCTTTCATCCAATTTCTAAAATCTTTGACAGAAGGTTCGTTTTCAGAAATAGTTTCTATTTTTGTTTCGTCTAATTGTTTATTATTATATACTTGAAACGTTTCCTGTAAAGCAATTTTGAATGAATTCCATTTCTTTTTTGCACAAAAAAGATGGTATAAAACTTTTGAAAAATATATTATTAAAATTATAAAAAGAGGAAAAAGAATCAGTATGAGTTTCCATAAAAAATTATTTATGCCATAGAAATCTTTACTCTCTTTTGCAAAAGTATTGATTGTTGGTACATAAATGATTAAAATAAGGGACAGTATAAAACCAATACTCAAATATGGCCTGTTTATGGTTGTAACTTCTTTTTCTTTTGAAAGTAATCTTTTTAATTTTTCACTCCATTTATCTTTGTCCGAGACTAAATTATTTTTTTTACTTGATATAAATTCAGTTAATTCAACCAAAATAGCTTTTCGTTGGTCATCCTCTTGATGCCCCCATACATCATATATAAAGAATATATGCTCACTTAATTTTTTATTTATAATACCTACAAGATTACTCTTTCCCGATCCCCACGCGCCATCAATTCCTACTATTTGAAAATTATTGTCTTTAAGAACATCTGTTAAAACAGTTGCAATTTTATCTTGTGACTTACCTTCAAATAAATCTTCTCCAATAGGACTGTTTTTTAAGAATTTAGGTGTGGTAATTTTATCCATTATTTTTATTGTTTAGTATATAGTGGTTAATTGGAGCGATTCAGTTTTAGTAGATTTGATTACATTCTAGCTTAGCTATTAAAATTGCAACAGGAATAATTAAATACTGCTTTTGTAGCAAACATCGATTTTCTTTTTAACAATACAACAAGTAAAAATACCTAATTTAAAGTTTATTAATTAAAAGTAAAAAGAGAGACTTAAAAAAGTCTCTCCTCAATATCACTATCTCTTTAAATAAATTACTTCCCAATCAACTTCTCAAGCCTAACCATCATTTCCTCTTTCTCCTTCAACATCCTTTCATACAAAGCAATCTTTTCTTCATGAAGTTTAATGAATTGATCAATTTGATTAATTGTTGAATTGTAAAATACAGATGCAGGTTGTTGGCAATTATCAAAAGTATTAGAAATAATATTTATCGCTTGTTGCTCATCAAAATTCTGAAAAGCTTCAACAGGAATTTTCAATACAGCTGAGATTTGTTTTAGCAAACTGTCTTCAATTACATCTTTCTGTTCCAGCATAGAAATTTTCTTTTGGTTCCAGTCTTCGCCCAAATCATAAGCCAATGCTTCTTGCTTAATGTTAAGCATTTCTCTAAAGCGTTTTACGTTTCTTCCTTGATGTATTTTCTGTTCCATAATGAATATCAATTTTCTAAAGATTCAAGATAAATCTGTTTAGATTAAAAATCCTGAGTTTCAAAGATAGAAAATTATACTCTAAAAACGCGTCTTGTTTTGTAGGATAATATATCTATTTTTAGAATAGATTATCTTTTCGAAAGAATAGAATTTCGCTGAAAATTTTAAACTAACTACAATGAAAAAGAATAAAATATCCTTTGAAACAAGCTTTTGGGCGGGATATGCGGGAGGAAATCCGTTTAAAGCAATGAATGCCTTTTTTGACTTTGCACATCTTGATTATTATAAACAGAATTTAAGCCAAGCGGTACTATACTGTTATAAAAAAGAAATCTACAAACAAGGCAATCCTTCAGATGCTTTTGTTTTGTATAGTACTGTAAGCTCTTTTCTCAAAATTTGTTATTGCTTGAAAGAGAAAAGTAAAAAATGGAAAGTCGGAACATCTTCGCGTTCTGAAACGGTTTTTTGTCTTTCTTCTCTAACGAAAGAAGAATACGAAAATCCTTTTATGGTATTTCAAAAAGCATTCGAAGAAAAAACACTTGAAGAATTTGAATTGTTTCTACGTCAAATTCTAGAGTTTTCATTGTCGCCTCATGCCACAGATCCCGATCCTGACTTGACGACGCCTTACATTCATTTAATAAAAATGCTCGACGCAGTGGAATTGATGAGAGAAAGGGGAGTTGAGAAAATTTAGTTTTCATTAAAGATTTCGCAATAAAAAAAGCCGTCTCAAAATTGAGACAGCTTTTTCAAAAGTGAGTATAAATAGCGTGGTTATTTCTTCATTGACCTTTTCTTTTCATCGCTTTTTGCAGAAGGATATTTCGCAAAAGAGATCGCAAAACTAAAATCACCAAATTTATTATTGTTTACACTATCTCTAGGATACGGCGCAATTGTGCTAAAAACATGGCAATCGTAGCAGGTTTTTGTCGATTGTACATAGGTTTCCATTGTTGAATTTGCCACAATATTTGCCCCGCTCGTCATTGCTGAATTGTTTATTATTCTTGGAGAAGGAATTGCCGTAGTTGGATCTGCCTGAAAACTTTGTGACCAAATTACATCAACTAATTGGTAATATTGCCAAACCGAATTAGGATAAAATTTTCGGATATTTTGCTGCATTAGCGCATTAATAGGCGCTGCATCAATTGGATCGATTTTGTTTATCCTCGTAGTTTGCGTCGGCACAGGACCAGCCTGATTCAGATAATAAGGAGGCGACGTATTTGGCACACACGTGACGACTTTTGTAGAATCTCCGGTAGGGGTTCTAATAACTACATTTTGATTCTTACAATTCGGATTGTAAAAACTATAACCATATTGAGATGGAGGCGTACCGCTTAAGTTGCTCTGATCGGGAGCATTGTCGATCTGCTCAAAAGTAGCCCAAACCCACGTAGGCTGATTTTGTGTTTTATGCAAGATATGAAGTCCTACAAGTGCCACTACTGTATTTCTAAGTTTTTTTGTAATGGGATCCAAAACTGTGGCATTTGACAATTTATATCTTTGCCATTTAGGTGATTTTACATCTTTAACTTCCATCCATGCGGCTTTTAATTCAATTGCACCGACAAATCCGTTGTAGCTGCCTTGAGGAAAATTAATAGGCTGGTTTAGTTTTACGGTATCATGCTGTACTTGTGCATTATAGAATCCTTTTTTTACGATATAATCGTAATAGTCTTTATTGAGCATAATTTCGTACCATAAATTAGTGCTGTTTTGCGCACCCATCCAACTTGGTTTTCCAAATGGCGCCGCCTGATCAGGACTAAAACTTACTTCGGCATCGTTTTCTTCAATTTTACTGACAAACGTAAGCAGTTTGGTTTGTGTTTTCTTTAGCAGCATTTTTTGCGATTTGAAAAGTCTGCTGTATTCATCTGATACCAAAGTCCCCCATTCTGGCGGTTTTGAACCATCATCAGGAAATAAAACTTCTCTTGGCATATAGGTTTCCCATTCTACAAAGCCAAAATCGTTTGGAGTTCCAAAACTTGCGTTTGGATTCGTAGGCCAATTTAGTGCAATAAATTCTTTCCAAGCAAAACAATTTGCCAACGGCTGATTAAATGATAATAAGTCACCCGGAACGATATTGTTAAATGTAATGGGAAGAATAGCGCTAGGTAAACTTGTAGAATAACAATCGCAAGTATTGGTTTGTGATGTCGGAATCAATTGGTATTGAGAGGCTTCATTTCCAAGTTCTGCTTTAGAAGCAATAACAGCCAATGGAATTATGACAAGACCTAACCAAAATATTTTTTTAGATAATGTAGTTTTTAAATTCATTGCTTTATTATTTAAATGAAATAAAAAGAGGGAAATATAAGGTTTGAAGCATATCCTTATAACCTATATTTCCCCCGAATTAGTAGATTCGGTAATGATTATCCAACAGTAATTTTTACCGTAATATTTCCAATATTATCTGCAAAGCCAACTCCGTAGATAGCATTTAGATCATCATTAATGCACAACTGCAATTCGCCCTGAAGATTAGCAGGTACAGTAGCGCCCATACCAATAAAAAATACCGTGCTGCCTACTTTTCCTATAAGCGAGCCTTCATTTTTGCCTGGCATTGTGTAGCCAGCTTGAGCAGGAATAAAATATGGATTTCCATCAGCATTATACAATCGTCCGCCATTGTCATTTGGGTTTGCTGTCCAAAGACCACTTTGATAAGTAACATTTACAGGAGTTCCAGATTGTACAATTACGCCCGTATTTTGCCATTTAACATTAGCTTGCACTGTTGTAGGAGATACGATAAGCATTCCAGGCATTGCAGGACTTTGCTGTTGTCCAGGATTGGTAATGAATATTCCATGAGCACCCGCAGAAGCATTAACACCTACACTAACGCTAATAAACAAAGCGGTATAAGTGCTTGGCATACTGTTTCCTGGCACTGCATAAGTAATGTTATTTTGAACAGAATTTACAACTGCTTTAATATTAGAATCGTCAAAAGTTACAGATGGATAAGTGCTAGGATTACCCGGAACGGCATTGCAAGTATCGCAAATCAATACCATATTGACTCCGCTTGCCGAATTAAAAATGGTTGGTGGAATAAAAGTACTATTACTCAAAAGAGAAATTGGATGATTAACAGGATTAGGCACATTAGTTTTGTACATAGCATTAAAATAATCCTGATAGAAAAGCTGTAAAGGCTGAGCAAAAGTAACGTTAGGAGTACCCACAGCATCATAACCTTTAGGAATTGTTGGGCTATTGTAACTGCTGGCAACAATTTGCATTTTAAAAGTTGATGCAACTTGAGATCCCCAATCAATTTTTTCACCTCTTATTGTTATATCGCTGATTGTGTAATTTTTATCTGCTGGAACTTCAAATACAGCGTGCAATATAAAATTACCTGGCATTGGATTGCCGTATTGATCATTCAAGGTTTCAGATCCGCGTGCAATTTTCCAAAATGTAGCAGCATTTGTTCCATCTGGAGTTTGATAATGAGTAAAATCAGGCATTTGAATATAAAGTCCCGGTGGATCTGCAAGAGTAACTACCTGTGGCCCTAAATTAGGGATTATTACATTACCAGTTACAAGATTGTTTACCGTGCCTCCAATATTAGGATCGCTATTTCGGTTTTTTTGTCCGTATTGCGCATCACACAATAATTCATTGTAAAGTCTTGAAGGCCAAATCGTATTTCCTGTTGTGCCTGATGGATTATTACGCTGTACAGTTGCTGCAGTAGCCAATCCAATTTCTGTTTGCAAAGTATTAGGTGTACTAGTTAAATGTATAGCGCCTCCCAAATTAGCATTTGATACAGGTCCAGAATTCCATTTATTCAACGGATTGTAAATTGGTCCTCCTGTAGCAGGATTTACAGCGCCTGGTAAACTTAAATCTTCTAATGTGATTTGCGGCTTATTCAATATAGATTGATAAAGCGATAGAACTTTATTAGGATCAATAATCCAAAGGCTGTTCCAGTATTCTGGATTTTCGCAGGTAAAATCAATACGTGTAATTTTATTTTGAGCATTTCGAGTTACTGCCCATTCGCAATATTCATCCTGCCAACCTCTTGGCCCATAAGGAAAATAAGGAATAGTTTGAGTAGGTGTACCGCATGGATTATTATTAATTAGCGATATCATATTACCAGTATCTGCCATTTGATTCAATTGATCTTGCGAAGCAGCGGGGAAATTAAAAGCTAATCTTCCCGGAAAAGCAGACCATGTAACATTGTTTACAACACTTTTAGGATTGTTTTGTATCGGATTGTAGTAGTTTGTCACCGCAGGAGTATTAGTGGTATTCCACGGATTGCTTAGCATACCTTGCTGCGTAAATTCATCCAGATTTGCACTCCACAGCTGATTCATTGCGGTTTGCTTCGAAGGATCTGTTTGAAAATCCTGAATCCCAGCTGGTGTTCTAAATTGAAAATTGCTGTTTACATCATTGATTACAGCAACGTCCTCTTGTTCGTTTGTGTTTTTTAGTTCCATAATATTAGCATTTTAAGTGTTAGTCCTACTCGTATGGCTTTTCAGAAGTCGCCCCCGTTTTTTAAAGTGAATTACAGGTCTCCACTTTTTTATGGCTTGAATTGGGAGGTTTTTTGGTGTACAGAAGAGTTGTACAAATAAAGGGGCTTGTAGAGCTTTTTTTTCTGAAGTAAAATTAAAAACAAGAAATGTAAGAATTTAGCGTAAAAACACCTGTTTTATATTATTGGAAGTTAAATAATTGTAAATAAAGGACTATAATTTTTGCTTAAAGCTAAAATACAAGAAACTATTCCGTTTTGATTCAACTTCTTTTAAGAGATTGAAACAGAGTAATATTCGTTAAATTCTAACCATTTTTATTTTTCCTATTTATGGAATTATGATGGATCATTTCTAAAATATTTCAAATCGGCTAAGTATTTATAAGTATTAATACTTATATTTGTACGTATAAGTATCTATTTTTTTTGTTTAAATCTAAAAATGAATTTCTAATTTAAATTTTTAAAATTATGATGGACTACATCACACCTAAGGAGGTTGCCGAAAATATGATGACAACTGCAGTTAATAAATCAAAGTTGAGCATCAAGGATTTATTGATTAGAGGCGCTTTATCGGGAGCTTTGCTGGCAATTTCTGTGGCCCTTGCATTGATGGCGACTACACAAACTTCATTGAGTCTTATCGGAGCATTTGTATTTCCGGTGGGATTTGTAATTATCGTTATTCTTGGACTTGAATTGGTAACAGGAAGTTTTGCATTAGTCCCATTAGCTTGGCTTGAGGGCAAAATATCAGCTTCTAAAATGCTTAAAAATTTATCTTGGGTATTTATAGGGAATTTGCTTGGGAGTTTACTTTTTGCCGTTTTATTTTGGGCAGCTAGCACAGAGACTGGACAAATAAAAGAATTGGGATTAATCGAACAGGCGATAATCAAAATTAGTGAGAAAAAAACCATTGGATATGCAGAACATGGAATGTTGGGACTTTTCTCAGCATTTGTTAAAGCTATTCTATGCAATTGGATGGTTTGCATGGGAGTAATTATGTCCATGACTTCAAAGTCTACGTTAGGAAAAATATTAGCAGCAGGTATTCCTATTTTTATCTTTTTTGCATTGGGGTATGAGCATGCCGTAGTTAATATGTTTGTGATTCCCGCAGGAATGATGTTTGGAGCGAAAGTAAGTATAAGCGATTGGTGGCTGTATAACCAGTTAATAGTTACTGCAGGAAATATAGTTGGAGGATTACTTTTTACAGGTATGGCTATATATTACACATACACAGCAAAGATAAAATCTACTGTAAATGAGTAAAAAAGTTTTATCTGTAGAGTAGTTTTTACATTCTGAAAGAGAATGCTTATTTTTACAGTTATAATACTTATTTTGTTTGTTATGGAGAAGAGAAATAAATCAGTTCAGTATGAAATCAAAAGCAGATTTTTAATATGTCTGGCATTGTTTTCAGTATTGTCTTTTGGAACTCTTCGCGCTCAGCAGAAATTTACGATTGTGGCTGCAGCTAATCTTAAAATAGCTTTAGATTCTATAAATACTGTTTTTAAAATTCAAAATAAAGGTATAAATCCGCAAATTACTTATGGCGCTTCAGGAAAATTTTATGAACAGATTTCCAGCGGAGCTCCATTTGATTTATTCTTTTCAGCAGATATGGATTATCCTAATAAACTGGAAAGTAATAAAATGACAGCTTCAAAAATAAAAATGTATGCAACAGGAAAGTTGGTTATTTGGAGCAAAAAAACAGATCCGAATAAAGCAAAGATTAATAGTCTTTTAGATGCATCCATTCGAAAAATAGCGATTGGAAATCCTTCAACTGCGCCGTACGGCGAAAAAGCGGTTGAGAGTTTAAAATTCTATAAAATATATGATAAGGTAAAAAGCAAATTGGTTTTTGGAGATAATATTACGCAAGCTACACAATTTGTAACAACAGGAAATGCTGATATCGGAATTACAGCTTTATCTCTTGTCCTGACTCCAAATATGCAGAAAGAGGGAGGAAAGTATTATATCATTCCTGAAAAAAGCCATTCACCTTTAGAACAAGGATGCGTAATTTTGAAACATGGAAAAGACAATGCAAATGCTCTAAAATTTTATAATTTTATATCTTCAAAAAAAGCAATTGCAATTCTAAAATATTACGGATACGATACAAAGACAAAATGAATGTACTAAAAGGAATTATTTCTGAAATTCAATCTTACGAAGGCATTTCTTTAGTTAAAGTAAAATCGAATAAAAATAGCTTTTCTTCGATTGTTTTAGACACGCCAGATACAGCAGACTATTTAAGAGAAAATAGGTCAGTAAAAATTATTTTTAAGGAAACGGAGGTAATTATAGCTAAAGATTTAAATCCATCTATTAGCATTCAAAATCAGATTTTGTGCCGTATAGAATCTATAAAAAAAGGAGTAATTCTTAGTCAGATTGCTTTATCGATTGGAGAAGAAAGTATTCAATCTATTATTACGACTAATGCTTGTGAACAATTAGATCTAAAAGAGAACGAAAATGTAATGGCTTTAATAAAAACAAACGAAGTAAGCTTATCTGCCGATGATTAACCTAGATCCATTATGGCTTACTGCAAAACTGGCTTTAATTACCACATTGATTCTTTTTGTGGTTTCAATTCCGCTATGTTATTGGTTGTGTTACAGCCGATTTCGATTAAAAGCCATTATTGAAGCTTTAATAAGTTTGCCTTTAGTTTTACCGCCATCTGTTTTAGGTTTTTATCTTTTAATAGCTTTTAGTCCAGAAAATACTTTCGGTAAATTTCTATCAGACTATTTTGATGTGAGATTGGTTTTTACTTTTGAAGGATTAATTCTCGCTTCCGTTTTGTACAGTTTGCCTTTCATGGTAAATCCGATTTTATCAGGATTAAAAAATCTTTCACCAGCTTTGCAGGAAGCTTCTTTTACTTTAGGTAAATCAAGATTTACGACAGTTACAAAAATTTTACTTCCTAATATTCGCGCTTCATTATTTACCGGAATCATTATGACATTCGCCCATACTCTTGGAGAATTTGGTGTTGTTTTAATGGTTGGAGGAAGTATTCCAGAGGAGACAAAAGTAGTTTCGATTGCGATTTATGAAGAAGTAGAATCTATGAACTATCAAAATGCCAATATATATGCTGGAATATTGTTTGTTTTTTCTTTTTCAATTCTGTTGGCAGTTCATTTAATTAATAATAAATCCAGAAAAACAACTCTTTATTAATGATACAGTTAGATGCTTATAAAATGCTCCAGACAGCAGATGGCGAATTGCCATTGGATATCTCTCTGACTATTAAAAAAGGAGAATTTGTTGCTATTTACGGAAATTCGGGAGCGGGCAAAACAACCATTCTAAGAATTTTAGCAGGACTTACTGAGGCAGAAAAAACATTAGTAAAAGTAGGAGAATCAATTTGGGATGACTCGAAGAAAAAGTTTCATCTTCCTGTTCAGAAACGTTCTATTGGTTTTGTGTTTCAGGATTTTGCTTTGTTTCCTAATTTAACTGTAAAGGAAAATTTAGAGTTTGCTTTATCAAAAAATGATTCTAAAGAGATTGTTTCTGAGCTGATTGAATTAATGGAATTACAGTCATTGCAACATAGCAAACCGCAAAATTTATCTGGCGGACAAAAACAACGCGCGGCATTGGCTAGATCAATTGTTCGAAAGCCTGAAATACTTTTGTTGGATGAGCCTCTGTCAGCATTGGACGATGAAATGAGGTTCAAACTTCAGGATTATATTCTAAAAATTCATCAAAAATATAAATTGACTACTTTAATGGTGAGTCATTCTATTTCGGAAATTTTTAAACTTTCTGATAAGGTTATTGTTGTCGACAAAGGTAAAATTATAAAAGAGGGAATTCCAGAAAGCGTTTTTTCGGAACAGAAAATTAGCAGTAAATTTCAGTTAACAGGAGAGATTATCAGTATTGCTAAAAGTGATATTATTTATGTTGTTCGGGTTTCTTCTGGAAATACGATTGTAAAGGTGATTGCCACAGAAGAAGAGGCAAGAGAATATAAAATCGGACAGAAAGTGCTGGTTGCTTCTAAAGCATTCAATCCTATAATTCAGATTCTGAAATAAGCTATAAAAATCGAAAAACAATTGTGCTTTTTAAAAATCGGTATTCATTTAAAAGCATAATGAAGGTATTAAGGAGTTTTAAATTATTTCTTTTTATAAAAAGATGATGCATATTAAATCACAGTATAAAAAAATGACATTATTGTCTGTGTTAGCAGCGGCTGCATTGTTTATGGCTGTTACTGACTTAGAACCTTTATATACCGATCCTTACAAGTTAGAATATCCCGATTATTTTGGAAATAGAATCAGTATTCCTGAAGATAATGTGACTACAAAACAAGGTGTTTATCTGGGCAGAATGTTATTTTATGAAACCAAACTTTCTTCAAACAAAACGATTTCTTGTGCAAGTTGCCATCAGCAAAAACTTGCTTTTACAGATGGAAAAGCATTTAGTTCAGGAATAAATAATGTACCTACCAAACGCAGTTCGATGTCTTTGGCGAATTTGCTTTGGGTTCGAAATTTTTTCTGGGATGGCAGGGCAAAAGGTTTAGAAGAACAGGCAAAATTTCCGCTTAACGATCCGCACGAAATGGGAGCGTATTTGAATGAAGCCGTTAAGGAACTTCAGAAAACAAAAGAATATCCGCCTCTTTTCAAACAAGCATTTGGAACGGCTGAAATAACGCCAGACAAGATTACAAAAGCAATTGCACAATTTGAGCGCACTTTAATATCGGCAAATTCAAATTATGACAAATATCTTAAAGGTGAATATAAACCTTCAAAAGAAGAATTAAATGGTATGGAATTGTTTATGAATTCGCCACAGCCTGAAAGAAATATTCGCGGTGCCAATTGCGCGCAATGCCACGGAACACCTAAAATGTACATGGAATTATTTCACAACAATGGCCTTGACACAGAGCCAAAAGACATAGGCCGTGAAGAATTGACAGGAATGGCAAATGATCGAGGAAGATTTAGGGTTGCAACGCTTCGCAATATTGCGCTTACTGCACCGTATATGCATGATGGTAGATTTAAAAACCTGGAAGAAGTGTTAGATCATTATAATGAACACATTAATGCGAGCAACTCTTTAAGCATATCTTTGAAAGACCGTTCGAACAATCTAAATGGAAAAAATCTCGGGCTTACAGCAAATGAAAAATCGGATATTATAAGTTTTCTTAAAATGCTCACGGATTCCACTTTCATTAATGATCCAAAATTTTCAAATCCACATTTGACAAGAAGCAATTAACTTTAAAACCAACAAACATGAAAAAGCATTTTTTAGCCATTACCTTTCTAATAAATTTATTTATTGCTACTATTTCTAATAATTTATATGCGCAAAATTCTCCCAAAGAAGCTGTTGTAAAAGTTGAAGGAGAGGTTTCAAAAACACTTTCTTTAAGCATTTCAGATTTTGAAAAATTACCGCATGTTGATGCTGTTATGAAAGATCGTGATGGTAAAAATCAACAATATTCTGGAGTACCTGTCATTGAACTATTGAAACAGGCAGGAGTAACACTTGGAAAAGAACTTAAAGGAGAAAATTTGACAAAATACATGCTGGTACGTGCAAGCGATGGTTATGAAGTTATTTTTTCATTAGCAGAATTAGATCCAGCTTTTACAAACAGAGTCATTATTTTAGCCGATAAAAAAGACGGAAAACCATTAGAAAATGGAGTAGGCCCCTTCCGATTAGTTGTTCCTGACGAAAACAGACCAGCACGCTCTGTTCATGAAGTTTCGCATTTAATCATTCGATTTGCAAAAGATTAAAAATAAGCTTTAAATATAATGCCTTTTTCAGCAGTTTTTTGCTAAGTGTTCCAATCTGCGAACACTTTAGAGTATATAGATTTGGTTGTATAAGCCTGAAAATTTATTTTCAGGCTTTTTTTATTTTAAGCATTTAAGAATTGTCAAGTTTGTTCTAATAAAAGAAAATTAGTTTACTTTTTGGTGAATTTGTAAAATAATCTTTCAAATACCATACTGAATTTCAAATTTCCAAGATTTTAGTGTCTGGACTACCTGTTTGTGTTAAAACTGCACCATATAGGTGTTCCAAAGGCGCAATATTTTTGCCACGCAATGATGCACTAATAAAATAAATTTAATATGGAAACGAACGAAAAAAAATTCTCATCTAAAGACTTTCACCAAACTTTTGCACGACCAACTTTTGTGATGCCTGACAAATTAATCCACCGAAATGTTGAAAATGCAGGAGAGCATAACCAATTCTCTACTGAAAGAAAACACCCTGTATTTTTTGTAGATCTTCCAAGCAAAAACGTTAGTATGACAATCGGCGGACTGCTTCCAGGACAGTTGACCAACAGACACCGTCATACTTACGAAACGCTTTTATATGTTATTGAAGGAGCAGGATTTACCGAAATTGAAGATCAAAAAGTAGAATGGAAGGCAGGGGATGCAGTGTATATTCCAGCTTGGACTTGGCATAGACACCAAAACTTAAGCGATACTGAAAGTGCAAAATATATTGCTACAGAAAATGCTCCTCAGCTTCAGAACCTTGGTGTAGCTTTAAGAGAAGAAGAAGGAAGAGATTTATAATTAAAAATTAAAGTAAAAATGAAAAACACGCAGTTCAAAGGTATTATCGCATATCCAATCACTCCATTTGATCATAATGAAAAAGTAGATATTCCATTATACAAAAAGCTACTAGAACGGTTAATTGCTGCCGGCTCTCACGCAGTTGCTCCTTTGGGAAGCACTGGAGTAATGCCTTATCTTAACGATGAAGAAAAATTAGCAATCACCAAGGCTACAGTTGAACAGGTTAATGGCAGAGTTCCAATTTTAGTAGGAGTATCAAACTTGACAACTGAAAGAACAATTTATCATGCAAAGGAAGCTGAGAAGGCTGGTGCTGATGCCGTGATGATTATTCCTATGAGTTATTGGAAACTTAGTGATGATGAAATTGTAAAACATTATGATGCAGTAGCAAAAGAAATTTCTATTCCGATAATGGCTTACAATAACCCTGCAACAGCGGGTATTGATATGTCTCCAACTTTACTGAAAAGGATTCTTGAAATTCCTAATGTCACTATGATTAAGGAAAGTACAGGAGATGTACAGCGAATGCATTATCTTAAAAAGGAATTGGGAGACAGCGTTGCTTTTTATAACGGGTCAAATCCACTTGCGCTTTCTGCCTTTGCCGCAGGTGCGACAGGATGGTGTACTGCAGCTCCAAACTTGATTCCCGAATTGAATATTGCGTTGTATGACGCGGTCCAGAAAAATGATTTTAACGAAGCCCAGAAATTATTCTACAAACAGATCAATCTTTTAAGGTTTATTGTAGAAAAAGGTTTGCCTCGAGCTATTAAGGCAGGTTTAAATCTTCAGGGAATTGACGGAGGACAATTAAGAAAACCACTTCAGCCTTTAAATGATCAAGAGGTTGCACAGCTAAAAGATATACTTGATTCACTTCAATAGATTTTATTAGCCAAAAGGAACAGCAGCTATTTAGAGTGCTGTTCCTTTTTTTTTATCTAGAAATTTTGTGATAGAAAAACCAATTATTTATTGTTTTTCAACTTTTTAAAATCCTGTATATATAAACCTTTTGCAGTATTTGTAGGGTTGAATGCCGCAAGATTGTCAATTTTTAATGAAAAAGAAGGACTGGCGTTTTTTGCTGTAGCTTGAATAGTTTGGCCTGTAATTAATTCGAGAGCTTTATTCAAATAAGGATCTTTTACGTTTCCAAATTCAACCAGATTTAAGAAGGTGCTATATGGATTAATTTCGTGATCAGGTATAATTTTCGCTGGATTTGGGTCTTTGTCTTTGTTATAATATGAAAATGTAATGGGCTGTAATTGCCATTTGTGTTTAGTGCTTCGATTGGCATAGGAGGTATAATCAGAAGCGGGAGAATCGTATAGTGTGTTGGATCCTACAAATTTGCCAACCGTTTCTTCGCCTATTGTGATTACGTTAATGTATTTTTTTAGACATTGTATGGTGAGTTCGCTGGCAGAAGCGGTTTGAAAACTTACCAGCACATATATATTTGTCAAAGCAAGGCTGTTTATAGTTTCTTCTCTCTGAAAAGTTGGTTCGTTATCAACCAGATTAAAAATGTTTACTTTATTGGAAAGATTTTCAAAGCCGTCTTCACTATTGTGTTTGTTATTGAAGTCTAAGTAAATATATGGTTTGTTGGTAAAACCTCCATTAATCATTTGCGCCAGAGCAACTGCAGTTTCTAAAGAACCGCCTCCATTGTATCTTAAATCTAAAACCAATTCGTTAATTCCATCTAATCCCATTTTATAGAAAGCCGCATTAAGCTCGTCATTATAATCTGACTTGAAAGCATTAAACACTAGATAGCCAATGTTCTTTGTTCCGTATACTTTCTTTTCGTAATAAGCAATCGGATTTTCATCAATATCAGATTTTGTTACAGTTACAGTTCCTGCTTTGTCTGTGGTTAGCATACTGTTGCTTGTAAACTGCACGCTTGCAGCCAGAGTAATGGTGAGTTGTGTGTTTTCTAGTTGGTCATAATTACTTGTAGTAAGCTGGCTTCCATTTACTTTTGTAATAACGTCACCTCTTTTCAATCCTGCCAAAGCTGCTGGTGAGCCAGGTACAATGTAGTTAATTAACGCTACCATATTTATATTAGATGCATCTTTAGGATAAATTGCATAACTAAAACCGCCTTTTTTTTCAACTTCTGCAATTTTTGAAACTTGCACTATCTCATTACTGTTTTCAATCCAGGAGAATCTATCAACACTTCCTCTTTGATATAGAAGTGAATAAAAAAGCGCATCGGGAGTTTTTCCGTTGATAAAATTGTTATATGCAGTAGTAGAAGTGATTTTGCTGTCAGACAAATCGGCAACGTTGGATTGCCAATAATACCAGGAATTCATAGCTTTCCAAACAAAGTTGTTAATCTCGTCAGGCTGTGTAGTTGTGGCTTCTTTAGCATCAGAATCAGAATCCTTGCTGCAAGCTGTAAAAACCAATCCTACAAGTAATGTTTTAATAATATATTTTAATTTCATTATTTTTTCAATCGTTTAATTTAAGTTAAATTTGTTGGGTGTAAAAACGCTAAAAATATGAAAAATAGTATTCCTAAAGCCGTCTTTTTCTTGTTTTCTTTTGGACTTTTTTTCCTTTTTTCCTGTTCCAAAAAGCTTTTAGATGTTAAAAATCAAACGTATAAAAGTTATAACAGTAATAGTGAAAGAGGATATAAAGTTAGTTTTGTATTAAATGACACTGCTATTGTTCCTAAATCGGTTGTTATTAATGGTATTATTCAGGATATATCTATGGCAAATAAAAGTGGGGATACTTACCAAGTAAATGTTATTGCACAAACTGCCTTAATTCGTAACTACAAAGTAAAATTAGATAAAAAAGAAAATGGAATTTATTTTGAGAAAAATTCAAATATATTTTTTCAACCTGTAAAATTCAAATTAATTACAGACTAAGTTCGTAAGGGGTAAATTTAAAAGCAGACAAGAAGTAACACCTTTTTTCTAATTCATTTTATTTAAGCTTTTAAACTCTACAGGCGCCATTCCTACTTTCTGTTTAAACAGTCTTGTAAAGTGCTGTTGATATTTAAAACCAAGTTCGTCAGACACTTCTGTGATGGTTTTATTCTGCTCTAATATTTTTTCTTTAGCAAGTTCAATTAATTTTGACTGTATATAATCTAATGCAGTGCTGCCTGTTTCTTTCTTAATCAAATCACCGAAGTAATTAGCAGACAAGTTTAGCTGATCGGCAAAGTACCCTACAGACGGCAGACCGATCAAAGCAGGTTTGTCTGATAAGAAATATTCACTCAGCTGATTTTCAAATCGGGTTAAAATATCGTTGTTAACATGTGTTCGGGTAATAAACTGGCGGTCGTAAAAACGCATGCAGTATTTAAGAAAAAGTTCAATATTCGATACTATTAAGCTTTTACTGTGTTTATCGATGTTCAATTCAATTTCAGTTGCAATTTTATTAAAACAGTCATTAATAACGGCACTTTCTTTTTTAGAAAGATGCAGCGCTTCATTAACTTCATAAGAAAAGAAGGAATACTCTTTAATTGTTTTTCCAAGATTAGTTCCCGCAATTAGATCTGGATGGAAAACCAGTGCTTTGCCTTTTGGAGTAATCTTTTCTCCCTTAGTATCTATGCCATAAACCTGTCCAGGCGCAATAAAAACTAATGTTCCGTCATCATAATCATAAGGCTGGCAGCCGTATCTTATATCACCACACTTTACTTCTTTTAAAAATACAGCATAAACCCCCATGTAACGGCGGAAATAGCTAAATGGCGGAATGTTCTCGAAATCTACCACAGTTACAAGCGGATGCAGCGTATCAGCACCCACCGAATCATTATACTGTTTTACTGTATCAAATCTTTCTACAGAACTCATAATAGTAATTTTTACACAAAGGTATTGAATCTAATGCCCTTTTGTATGCCTTAAATAGCGAATCAGTAAAAGTGGTAAGTACAACCGTAGAATGTATAAGCGCTGTCTTTCAGCTTATAGTGAACTTTGTAAAAGTTAAATGAACATTGAATTGCCAAGGTTTTCTTTGGAAATTAAGGAAAGATATAAGTAACAGAAATAAAAGAAATTAAAAAATGATATGGAAAAATCAAGAAGAAAGTTTTTGCAGCAGGCAGTATTGGCTGGAACTGGTTTAGCACTTGCGGATGTTTCAGGTCTGCTTGCCAGCGAAAGAAATAATAAAAATAACGAAATTAAAAATAGTACTATGGACAAATTGATAAAATCAAAAGGGTATGCAGGAACAGATAAAGAATCACCTCTTAAATCTTGGGAATTCGAACGCAGAGCAGTAGGCGATTATGATATTCTTATAGATATTAAATTCTCAGGGATATGCCATTCGGATATTCATACTATCAGAGACCACTGGGGACCACAAAAATACCCACAGGTGCCTGGGCATGAAATTGCGGGAATTGTTGCTGCAGTGGGTAAAAAAGTAACCAAATTTAAAGTAGGAGATAAGGCGGGTGTTGGTTGTATGGTAAATAGCTGTATGGAATGTACAAGCTGTAAAAATGGAGAAGAACATCATTGCGAAACTACAGGTATGGTAGGGACTTACGGTGCTTCAGACGCTACATCTCCAAGCGGTATTACGCAAGGAGGATATTCAAACAATATTGTGGTTACAGAACATTTTGCTATAAAGATTCCTCAAAATATAGATCTTCAATATGCTGCACCATTATTGTGTGCGGGTATCACCACGTATTCTCCGATGATGAAAACAGGAATAAAAAAAGGGGATAAAGTCGGTGTTATTGGTATTGGAGGACTTGGACACCTTGCCGTGAAAATAGCAGCAGCAAAAGGTGCTGATGTATATGCTTTTACAACTTCTGCTGATAAAGTAAACGATATCAAATCATTCGGAGCTAAAGAAGTAATTATTGTTGATGAAAAACAGGAACAGCTTAAACCGCTTTTGGGAAAATTGGATTATATGATTTCTACTGTGCCTTACGCTTATGAGATGTCAAATTACATTTCGTGCGTTAAACCAAACGGATTTTTCACTCAGGTTGGCCAACCTATAAATGGCGAACTGACAATCAATAATTTCAATATGATATTTAACCGCGTTAATTTCAACGGTTCGCTTATTGGAGGTATGCCAGAAACTCAAGAAGTAATAGATTACTGTGCACTTAATAAAATCTATCCCCAAATCGAGATTATCAAGGCAAATGAAATTAATGACGCTTGGGACAAAGTAGTAAATAAAAAAGCACGTTACCGCTATGTAATTGATGCTTCAACTTTTTAAAAAATAGAAAAATGAAAGAAGAATTTAAAGATAAAGTGGCAGTTATCACTGGAGCTTCTATGGGTATGGGACTTGCTGCAACTAAAGCATTTGCGGAAGCAGGAGCATACGTGGCTTTGGTAGATATATTAGATTCAAGCGTACAGGCAGAAGAACTGAAAGCCGCAGGACATAAAGCTGAAGCATTCATCTGTGATGTTGCAGACGAAGAACAGGTTAAAAGCACAATTGAAAAAATAGTTAAACAGTTCGGAAGCATTGATTTTGCCTTTAACAACGCAGGAATACAGGCACCGCCTCAAGAACTTGCTGATGTGAGTAATGAAATATATGACCGTACACTGAATGTAAATCTAAAAGGAGTGTGGAATTTTATGAAATACGAATTGCAGCAGATGCGCAAGCAGGGAAGCGGAGCCATTGTAAACAATTCTTCATTAGGAGGATTGGTTGGAGTTCCGGGACGTGCAGCTTATCATGCCTCTAAACATGGTATTTTAGGGATGACAAAAAGTGCTGCTTTGGAGTATGCGCCTCAGAATATCCGAATTAACGCAGTCTGTCCAGGAATTATCATTACGCCAATGGTAGACGATATGCTGGTTAATCAAGCAGATGAAATGGAAATATTAGTACAGCAGCTTCCTATTAAACGTTTAGGCAAGGCTGAGGAAATTGCCGATGTAGTGCTTTGGCTTTGCAGCAGCGCATCTACCTATGTAATCGGACAGGCTATTTCTGTTGATGGAGGTTATACAGTACAGTAATCTGAAACTATTGATTGTTCATTTTATTGGATGTCAAATATTTAGTAAATTTAATCAATTAAGTAATGAAATTAAGAATACAGATAGGAGATAAACTGGCAGAAGCAGTTTTGCATGACAATCCCACAAGTCTAGACTTTGCTGCGTTATTGCCTTTAACATTGACTTTGAGAGATTACAATAATACAGAAAAAGTAAGTGATTTAAGTAAAAGGCTTACCACTCAGAGTGCGCCAAACGGCTATGCTGCATCTGTTGGGGATCTTACTTACTATGCTCCTTGGGGCAATCTTGCATTGTTCTATAAAAATTTCACTTATGCAACGGGTTTGGTTTCTTTAGGTAAGATTACAAGTGGCATGGAAGCCTTTAATACGAAAGAAGCTGTAATAGTAAAAATAGAATTGGAATAGAATCAACTATGAAAAAAACAATTTTAGCATCCCTGATTATAAGCGGAGCTTTACTATCATCGGGATGTTGTATCAATAAAAATATAAAAGAGATGACAGAGCAAAACAACAATTCGATTTTTCCAAAAGGAGATAAATTATCAAATGACTGGTTTACAGGAAATGCTTTTCTGACACCGTTATTGGCAAAAGATAAAAACAACGAGTTTGCAATGGGAAGCGTAACATTTGAGGAAGGAGCAAGAACCAACTGGCACACGCATCCGAAAGGACAGGTATTAATTGTGACGGAAGGTGAAGGTTTTTATCAGGAAAAAGGAAAACCAGCTAGAAATATTAAAAAAGGTGATGTGGTAAACATTCCAGAAAATGTAGAACACTGGCATGGTGCATCAGCAAAAAGCAAATTGGTTCATATAGCCATTACGAATTATTCGGGCGACACCAATGTAATCTGGCTTGAAGCAGTTTCGGAAGAGGATTTAAAAATGTAAATAAATAACGGTAAATCATGAGAAACAAAAGAAAATTTCTGCTGATACTATTTTTTGTTTTCATGTTAATTACAAATACAATGGGTGCACAAAATTCTATAAATAAATCCTTAAATACTCAGGAACAAAGTATCGTAACAATTTCAGCACTAACTGCAGTTGGTGATATTGAGCATTTAAAAGTTGAATTAAACAACGGACTTAATGCTGGCCTTACCATAAATGAAATCAAAGAGATATTGGTTCAGCTTTATGCATATTGTGGTTTTCCGCGAAGCTTAAACGGAATCAATACTTTTATGGCTGTTTTGGAAGAAAGAAAAGCAAAAGGGATTCAGGATAAAGAAGGTAAAGAAGTCTCTAAAATTGATAATACAGTAGACAAGTATCAATCGGGAAAACAAAATCTACAGAAACTTACAGGTATCGAAGAAAAGGAATTGAGGGGCGCAAATGCATTTGCACCAGCAATTGATACTTTTTTAAAGGAACACTTGTTTGCCGATATCTTTAATCGCGATGTACTGACTTTTGAGCAGAGAGAATTGACAACTATAGCGGCTCTCGCTTCAATGTCTGGTGTAGCTCCTCAATTACAAGCTCATATTGGAATCGGTATGAACACAGGAATTACAGAAACGCAATTATTGCAAGCTTTCGATTTAATCGAAAAATATATTGGAAAACAGCAGGCCGATACAGCTAGGGAAGTTTTGGCAAAAGTGATAGAAATAGAACAAAACAAATAATCAGTTTATGAAAAAGTCATTGATAACTCCATCTGGATTATTTCTTCTAATATTCTTTTCATTGTTAAACTGCAATATTGTTTCTGCACAAAAAAAAGATCAAATGGTTCGAATGTCTGAAATTGAAATAGTGCCAGAATATCTGGAAGAATACAAAGCAATTCTTAAAGAAGAATCGGAAGCATCTGTTCGTTTAGAACCTGGAGTAATTGCAATTTTCCCGATGTTTCAAAAGGAAAATCCAAATCAGGTTAGAATTTTAGAGATTTATGCTGATAAAGAATCGTATCAATCACATTTGAAAACACCACATTTCTTAGTCTACAAAACTTCTACACTTAAAATGGTTAAGTCATTAAAACTTGTAGATATGAATGTTTTGGATGAGAACACAATGCTAGAGATCTTTAAAAAATATAATTAAGAGTATGAAAGGATTTTAGTATTTGCTTATGGTTTAGTAATAATGATGTATTTAAATATAAGTAATCCCTAAAGCTATATAGCTTTGGGGATTTTTTTATTATAGATATTTAGGAATAAAAAAGAGACAACTATTATTTAGTTGTCTCTTTTAGTGACCCGTAAAGGACAGATTACAAACCATTTTATGGAGGATTTGAGGAGATTGTCTTACTGGAAGTAGAGGCTGTCTATCATTGGCGTTGTGAATTTGGTTTGGATGTCCTGTTGGGGATTTATGCAAAAAAAATATAAAAACTCAAATGGTTTACGGCAGTAAATTAATATACAATTCTACAAATATTATGGAGGGTTTGAAAAGAAAGTTTTAAGTTAAGATAGGATTGTCTTTCTTTGGCGCTGTGAACTACTGTCTGGGATTTAATTGTTGAATGTTTTTATAGAACTTCCTCGAAAAGGCGTGCGTTTAGCCGCTGCAGGAAAAATTATAAGCGCCCAGCGTGCCTTAGAACTTCTCGACGAAGGCTGTGATTTTGCATTGATTCCGAGAGCTGCTATTCTTCAGAGAGATTTTCCGCTTCAAGTAAAAGCAAACTCAATGTGTGATAGCCCACAGTTAGCTTTAATGGCTGATTATCTGCGACAAGGCGGATTAAGCAAACACTTTATAGAAACCATGCGCGGACGGAAGACTTTTGTTAAAGCAGGTTCTTTATAAAAAAACAATATTTAAGTTGTCTTTTGACGGCTTATTTTTTAGCGTTCAGAAAGAATCGGGAAGATTTAATTATTATAAAAAGTTTATGGTTTTTAAATTACATTTACAGCAAGAAAACTTATTTCTATGTATGATGAATTAAAATATTGGTATTTGCGAGATCATAAATTGTTTAGGACTTTGAGCTATTCTCAGATTAAACAATTGTGCATTATTACCGGTTTTAAAAAAGCTTCAAAAGGCGAAGTTATTTATTTTTCTTCTTCAGATGTACCTCGAATTTTTTTACTAAAAAAAGGAAACATAAAAATTGTTGCCATTGATGATGAGGGTAATGAAACCATAAAAGACATTATTCAAAAAGGAGATTTATTTGGTGAACTGACTTTAGAAACCGACAATAAAGTAGAAGAATATGCCAAAGTACTTTCTGATGATGTTGTAATCTGCAGTTTTTTAATGTCTGATTTCGAAGACTTATTGCTTCGAAATCCAACATTGGCCATTTCCTACACTAAATTTGTGGGTTTGAAAATGAAGCGCGTCAAAAATAGTTATGCCAATTTAATTTCTAAAGATGCCAAAACCAGACTGTTTCAGTTTCTTAAAGACTGGGCAGAAAAAGAAGGCGTTAAAAACGGAAATTCCGTTGCAATTGAAAATTATTTAACCCAAAATGACATTGCTCAAATCATTTGTACTTCCAGACAAACCGCTGTACAATTATTGAATGAAATGGAAGCCAATCAACTTTTGAGTTACAACAGAAAAGAAATTATCATTCAGGATATTACCAAGTTATAATTATTTTAGGCGAAGTGTAAATTAGCCGACATTTTGCTTTTTCATAGTGCAATACTTTTACATCATCAAAAAGATGTAAATCGATACACTATGAAAAAAATACTTTTAATTTTTGTTGCAGCCATCACTTCGGCCGTACATGCGCAGAACGAGATTGCGAAATCTGCGATTGATATTGCTCCGTTATTAATAGGAGAGAAAATTCCAGCCCTTACTTTAAAAACTGCTGAAAATAAAGCTGTCGATCTTTCCGAATTACTTAGAAAGAAAAAAACAGTCCTCATTTTTTATCGCGGTAACTGGTGTCCGTATTGCAACGCACATTTGCAGGCATTGGCTGAAGCCGAACAGCAGATTATCGATTTGGGCTATCAAATTATTGCTGTAAGTTCTGATTCTCCGGAGAATTTAAAAATCACCGAAGAAAAAGACAAAGTAAAATATACCTTACTTTCTGACTCAAAAGGAGAATTAATAAAAGCTGTAGGAATTGCCTATCAGGTTCCAGAAAACTACAAAACAGTAATTAACGTACATTCTAATGGAGACAATACCGGTTTGCTGCCTGTTCCTTCCATTTTTATTGTCAATACTGAAGCCGATATACTGTTTGAATACATTTCACCAAATATCAAACAGCGAATCACTACAGAATTATTGGTATCGGTATTAAAAAACTTAAAATAATAAAAGATGAAAAAGCTGGCAGTATTGTTATTGATTTTAATTACCGGAAGTTCATTTGCTCAAAATGATGCCAAAAGAAGCAGCCAGTATAATTTAGAAAATAAAGTTGCCATTCAGGGTTATGATCCTGTTGGTTATTTTAATCAGGGAAAAGCAATTAAAGGGAAAAAGGAATTTTCGGTTTCGTATCAGGCTGTGACTTATAATTTTTCATCGGCAGAAAATAAAAATGCTTTTCTGAAAAATCCATCCAAATATGAACCTCAATACGGCGGCTGGTGTGCCTATGCAATGGGAAGTTCCGGAGAAAAAGTAGAAATAAATCCGGAAACTTTTAAAATTACCGATGGCAAACTCTATTTGTTTTACAATGCTTTTTTTTATAACACCTTGAAAAGCTGGAACAAAGACGAGAATAATTTAAAAATGAAAGCCGATACCAACTGGAAAAAAATATACAAATAACCTGAAGCCATGAAAGAAGGAATTTTAATCTGGATTTTGAAAATAACAGCTTCGGTAATTTTATTGCAAACCTTGTTTTTTAAATTCAGCGGGGCAGAAGAAAGTGTTTATATTTTCTCGGCTTTAGGCGCAGAACCTTACGGAAGAATCGGTTCCGGAATTGCCGAATTGACTGCGGTTATTTTAATTCTAATTCCCAAAACAACCTGGATTGGTGCTCTTGCTTCCAGCGGAATTATGACTGTAGCGATTCTGTCTCACTTATTTGTTTTAGGAATAGTGGTTCAAAACGACAACGGTTTACTTTTTACTTTGGCTCTCATTACCTTATTGTGCAGTCTTGGGCTGCTTTATTTTAATAAAAACAAATGGTCTAATCTTCTAAAATAAAAGTTATGTTACTAAAATCAATACGCCGCAGTTTAGATGAGTTAATCGATTTATTGAATCAATTATCGGATGAAGAATACACAAAACCCTGCGGAGCTTTAAGCAATTCGACTATTGGCGAACATGTGAGGCATATTCTTGAAATGTTCCAATGTCTTCAAAACGGATACGATGCTGGAGTTTTAAATTATGATAAAAGAAAAAGAGACAACAGAATTCAAACCGAAACCGAATTTGCAAGACAATGCATTTTTGAAATTGAAAGAGGACTGAAAAGCGAAAATAAATTACTGTTTATTGAACAGCTTATGGACGGTCTTACCATGCGAATTCAAAGTAATTATTACAGAGAACTGCTTTATAATCTGGAACACTGCGTGCATCATCAGGCATTAATAAAAGTGGCTGTACTGCAGCTTGTGAATGTTGTAATAGCAGATAATTTTGGCGTAGCGCGCTCGACTATCGAATACAGAAAACAATGTGTACAGTAAGTTTTGTAAATAATAATGGAGTTGCAATACTTACTTCAAACCGGGATGAAAAAGTAATTCGTCCCAGTGCCATTGCGCCAAGAAATTACAGTCACAACAGAAAAAAAGTAATGTATCCAAAAGATGCAAAAGCAGGAGGAACCTGGTTTGCAATGGATGAAAACGGAACTGTTTTGGTTTTATTAAATGGCGGCATTACAAAACACAATCCAAAACTTCCGTATCGAAAAAGCCGCGGCTTAATTGTGCTGGATATTATAGCAAACGATTCACCAAAGGATTTTTGGACACAAATTGATCTCGATACTATTGAGCCTTTTACATTGGTTTTGTATCAGGAAAAAGTTTTATATGAATTGATTTGGGATGGTTCCAGCAAAAGAAAGACAAAGCTCGATGAAACCCAGAACTATATTTGGTCATCGGTTACTTTATATCCGGAAGAAATTAGAAAAAAACGATCGAATTGGTTTTTTGATTTTTTGAAAGACAAAAATGAAATCTCGCCTTTAGATATGCTCGATTTTCATAAAAACACGCAAAGCGATGATTCTCAGAACGGTTTAATTATCAATAGAGAAAATCTAATGAAAACCTTAAGCGTTACCCAAGTGGTGATTGAGCAAAACAAAGGCGCAATGAAATATTATGATTTAGTAAAAACAGAAGATTTTTCAACCTCGTTTATCCGAATTTAAAACCCAAACAAATGAAGCTATTTTTTCATAAAGTAACCAATTGGGAATACTGGCCTTTTCAAATTCTGTATATTCCGATTTATTTTCTTTGGGTATATTATGCCATCAAAGCAAGATCTTTTTTTTTCTTTAATGCCTCCAATCCCAAAATAAAAAATGGTGGTTTTATCATGGAAAGCAAAAAACAGATTTACGATTTACTGCCAAAAGAATACTATCCAAATACCGTTTTGATTCGGGAGAATTCAGATTTAAAAAACATAGTCGATTTACTGGCCGAAAAAGAAATTCATTTTCCGTTAATTGCAAAACCGGATATTGGTCTGCGCGGCTCAGGTGTAAAAAAAATAAAGACGGTTACGGAACTTCAGCAATATACAGATAAAGCGAACTTTGATTTTTTACTTCAGGATCTTATTCCATTTAAAAAAGAAGTAGGCATTTTTTATGTCCGCAGTCCGCTTCAAAAAAACGGAAAAATTACTGGAATTGTTTCAAAAGAATTTCTGATTGTAATCGGAGACGGAAAAGCAACAATTGAAGACTTGATCAAAAAAACGCCAAGATTTGAACTTCAGCTGCAGGTTTTAAAAGAAGAATATGCAGAACAGCTGCACCGAATTTTGCAAAAAGACGAAACCTTAAATTTAGTTCCGTTTGGCAATCATGCACGAGGCGCAAAATTTCTTGACGCAAGCCATTGGATTACTCCGGAATTAACGAAAACCATTAATGAAATGGCCGTACAAATTCCGGGATTCTATTTCGGACGTTTTGATATTATGTACAATACATTTGAAGAACTGGAACGTGGAGAAAATTTTCAGATTGTTGAACTGAACGGCGCAGCGAGCGAACCCACACATATATACGACCCTAAACATTCGGTATGGTTTGCATGGAAAGAACTGGCGCGGCATATTACGTATATGTACGAAATAAGCGTTGAAAACCATAAAATGGGCGTTCCATATTTAGATTACAAAGTTGGAATGCGCGAATACAAACTGCATCTGGTGCAAAACAATAAAATCATGAATTTTTAAAATGAAAAGCTTAAAAAATATCTTAGTCGGATTTCTGATAAGTTTTCTGGGATCAATTCCATTAGGATATCTCAATCTTGTCGGGTTAGAAATTTATACCAAATCGGGACTTCATGATTTAGTTTTCTTTTTATCTGGAGTTACAGTTATAGAAAGTCTGGTCATTTATTTTACGCTGCTTTTTGCCAAACAACTCCTAAACAATAAAAAAATAATGAAGATGATTGATTTTTTTGCCGTAGGATTTTTGTTTGTTCTGGCTTTTGTTTTTTATTTCAATTTCAATTCAACCACACAATCAGCAGATACTTTTCAAAACTATTTAATCTATTCGCCCTTTGTAATTGGTATTGTTTTAAACTGTTTTAATTTTTTGCAATTGCCATTTTGGGCAAGCTGGAATCTGTATTTGCTCAACGGAAAATATATCGAAGCAGATAGAAATTTAAAATACTATTATGTTGCAGGAACTTTGGCTGGTGTTTTTTTAGGAATGTTGAGCCTGATTGTAGTTTTGCATACTTTTTTTCAAAAAACAAATCAGTTTTCAAGCTTGATAATTCCAGTTTTTATTCCCTGTTTTTTTATTTTATTAGCAGGTATTCAAATATATAAAGTGTATAAAAAATACTTTAGAGCCTAATTTGATTTATGAATATACACTTCTAAAACACCTTGAAATTTATCCATTCAAAAAGGTAATAAACCAATTTTTTTCCACAGTTGGGCAGCTATTAATAATCGAAAATTGGAGAGTGCATTATTGGATTATACATACGAATTCCTAAATTATATTTTACAATTAATCATTGAAAATTATTTTAGTAAAACACGGGAGAGTTTTAATGTTAAAATTAACTCATTGTAGGTGTTAGAATACTGTTAAGTTATCGGGTGATCCACTTAAAAATATCTTGTATTTTTTAGAAATACATTTATTAAGTGTAAATAAAAGAAATAATGATCTTAAGGCAGCCTATTAAAAAAGGAAAAAAAATGGCATCAATTGTCTTCAATTGACGCCATTTGGCTTTGTGCCCTTTACTTCACAGTTTACAAACCATTTCATGAATGATTTAAAGAAATTGGCTTATTTTCAATTGAATTTATAAGATAATTATCTTAATTTTTGATTCTCGGGCGGTTTGTATGTATTGTAGAGGGTAAATGTTAAAAAATAATAAGATAGATGTATATTTAAGTTTTTTGAAGTGTAACAGTATTTTTAAAAGAACTTGAAATAAAATTTATTTGGTGTTAAAGGAAACGAACTAGTTTTTAGTAAAATTATAAAATAAATTAGATATTATTCAAATCAAAATTTGGTCAGCATATTAGAGTTTCCATAGGTTTTTATCTAATCAAAAAGTAATTTTTTTAGACATTTGATTAGCTGATTTTCTGGAGAAATAAAAAAAATAATTTAACTCATTAATTGTCGTTCTATTGAGGTTAAAATTTGACTTATTTCTGTACTTTTGCGCTCATAAAACAAAACAATAAACTTGAAAAAGTATCTTATCATATTGCTTAGCTGCATTATTTTAGTCCCATCGTTTGGTCGTGTTTTTGTTTATGTATTTTTTAAACTTGAGCAGCAGGAAATCGTAAAAACCATCTGCGTGCAGCGAAAAATGATTTTTAATACCTGTAATGGGCGTTGTGAACTTCAAAAGAGCCTAAAGAAATTCGACGATAATGAGAAGAAAATGCAGCACAGCCTGAAAGAAAAAACAGAGCTGGTTTACATTTTAGATGCTTTGCATAACACTTTCAAATTAATAGAGCCTATCGAAATCAAAGCTGGATTTATGGCTGGATCCGATAATAAGCCTGTTTCTGTTTCAGCAGAAAATTTTCGTCCCCCTTCTTTTTTTATATAAATTCTAATTTCCATTTCAATAAGAATTGAAATGATTTTCATTGCTGCATAAGCAGTGAAGGAGTGCCTGCATTCCAATAAAATTACAGTTATATAAAAATTACAAAATGAATAAAGGAATATTTTTTGCGGCAGCTTTGGCGGCTTCCCTGCAGATCTATGCACAAAAAAAAGACAGCATAAATAGCAAATACACCTTAATGGATGAGGTCATTATTGAAGGAGTGAAAAAATCCAAAGATGTTGCAAGTGAACTGGCTTCCAAATTGCCGATCAAGAACCTGGAAAATCCTCAGGTGACCGCTTCGGTTTCACCACAGCTTATTAAAAATAGAAATTTCTTCACCCAAGATCAAATGCTGCAAAATGCCACGGGCGCTGCACCGAGCTGGGCAGGAATTTCACCTTACTATTCCATCAGGGGATTTCGTACCCGTTCCAGTTTCAGAAATGGCGTAAACGGTTATGTCGCCTCTGATATGGATCCGGTTAACATTGCCCAGCTGGAGGTAATCAAAGGACCAAGCGGGGTAATTTTTGGAGGCGGAGGTTCAACTATGATTACTTTTGGAGGACTCATTAACCGCGTTACAGTTAAACCTCAGAATGCCGCTTTTGCCGACATTAGTGCAGTAGGCGGCTCTTATGATCTGCAGCGAGCAACCATTGATATCAACAGGCCTCTTGATAAAGAGGGAAAAGTTCTTGCCCGATTAACCGGCGCCTATACCTACAAAGGCTCTTTTCAGGACCAGGGCTTTTCAAAAACTTTTTTTTTGGCACCCAGTATTTCTTATAAGCTCAGCGATGATGTAACTATTCAGCTTGATGCCGAAATTTTAAATAAAACTGCCACAAATAATGCGCTCTACCAAGTGGCTTTAGGCACTGCTGAATCGGCAGATGAACTTAATTTGGATTATTATCGTTCTTTTAATGATAACTCGGTTACGATCAATAACAAGGCGGTAAATATTTACGGAAAAATTATTTACAGACTTTCAGAAAATTGGAAGTCGGAAACCAATTTAGTATTAGTCAATAATAAAACTCCCGGCGATTACATCCGTTTAAGATTGGATGATAACAGCCAGAATGTAACACGAAGAGTGTACAGAATGTATCCTGAAAATATTACAAGCCAGCAAGTCCAGCAGGACTTTGTCGGGAATTTCAAAATTGGCGGTATCAAAAACAGGCTGATTGCAGGAGTTGAATACTATCACTATCTCTACGGCATTGCAAGCAAATCTGTGAATTTTACTAAAGTGCCGGCTGCGGCGGCAGATCCCCAGAATGCTTATTTCAATAATGAATATATTACTGAACAATTGGCCTTAAAGCCTTATGCAGAGAATTATAAGGCCATCCAGGATCATTATTCGCTTTATGTTTCAGATGTTTTGAGTCCATTAGAGAATTTGAGTGTAATGCTCAGCGCGCGGATTAATTACATCAATAACAAAGGGACAGAGGATTTATTAACAGAAACTACTTCGGGTGATTATTCGCAGACGGCAGTATCTCCGAAACTCGGAATCAGTTACCAGATTATTGCTCAGAGAATAGCCTTGTTTGCCAATTATATGAACGGCTTTCAGGCGCAGGCACCCCAGTCGGTAAACGGGCAGATGACAAATTTTGAGCCCGTTTATGGAAACCAGTGGGAATCCGGGATTAAAGTTTCTTTGAAAAAGAACCTATTGGATGCCGTTTTGAGCTATTATAATATTGATGTGACCAATGTGGTAAGACAGGACCCCAGTGATACAGCTTCCTTTCTGCAGGACGGCGAGCAGCGAAGCAAGGGGTTTGAAGCAGATTTAGAATCAAGTCCTATCAAAGGACTGTTTCTGCATGCAGGTTTTGCATATAATGACAGCAAGCTTATTGTTTCTGATGCACTTACCCAGGGTTTAAGACCTGTAGATTCAGGTCCTAAACTTTCAGGAACCTGGTATGTTAATTATACCCCTCAGTCAAAAGCTTTAAACAGTTTTTCGTTAGGGGTAGGCGGCAGCCATTATGGTAAAGATTTGATGATTAATAACACTAATGGATCTTTTTACACCAATCCTTATACATTGATCAACTCGGTTGTAAGCTTTGAGAAAACAGGTTATGTATTTTCGCTTTCTGCCAATAATCTGCTAAATGAGCGCTACTGGTACGGAGGCCGCGGCATGATTACTCCGGGCATCCTTCGTCAGGTGGTTTTATCTCTGAAATTGAAATTGTAAGTCTGTAATTCAAAATTTGAAATGAAAAAAATTACAAAGGTCTCAGGGAATTAATTATTTTTTGCCCCAAGAGAGCGGCAGGATAATGTTCGAAGATTGGTGCTTCATAAAATTTTCTGTTATTGAAATGCAATTTAGATCAGCAGGGCGTGCCTGCTATTTTTTTTGGAGCTTTTCCCGCTATCCATTGCAATCTTCTGCGCCGAACCATGGCGCAGAAGGATTTCCACTGCTGTCGGGGCTGAAAAGTCGAATAGGCGGGTTTAAAATTATAGCAAGAACGAGGTTTAAAAATATCCGCTCAATCTCTGTGTAAATGATGCAGATGTGTGCAGTGTAAAGTATGAAAATCTGCCAATACGAGACAGAATCTGTAAAGCTTATTTTTTATTGGTAAAACCGTTTTAAGCAGCGAGCTTAAAGTTTTGTACCTTTGCCGCTCTGCATTTAAATTAAACCGATGAAGCGTCTGCTGCTTTTTTATACATTTCTGGCCTTTCTGAATTCATTTTCAGCTGATGCCTCCCAAAGCATCTTTGCCAAAAGAGCAGTTTTCGGTTACCTCGCCGCTTTAGATTCTGCAGCTGATGCGCCTAAATTGCAAATTGGCATCAAGAAAGGTGTTTGTTTTGCAAGCAAAGATTCTGAGCAGGGATTTTCTTCGGATTTTCAGATTAAAAGAAAAGCCACAGAATTAGAATATGCACAGTTTACTGTTTTTTATCCTTTTAGAAATGGGCAGTTTGATCATAATCGAGGCAGAGACTTCTTCGGGCTTACGAGTTTATATTCCATACGGCTTCACAGCCATCTGCACCGCTATCAGCTTTTTTAGAATTTAAGGATGGGCAGCTGCACTGCGCAGCGGGCGCCAGTTTATGTTTTACTCCATGCAGATTATGCATCGGGTTTATCTCTGCATTAAATCAGTCGGGCTTTTGTGCCATTTTTAAATCACTTAAATTCTAAATGTTCAAAAAAAAACTTCTTCAGATCGAAGCGCTGCTGATTGTGGGCAGGAAAAAACTTTCCCCAAAGCAGTTTATATTTATTTCCAGCGTTATTGTTGGAATCATGTCGGCTTTTGCCGTAATTTTCCTTAAGTCTTTTGCACACTGGGTCTATTCTCTGGCCTCATATGGCAACAGTATTTTAAAACTCAGTTTTATAAACAGTGTGCTTCCCGTTGCAGGAATCCTGCTTACGGTACTGGTTGTACAGAAGGTATTGGGAGGCCGTATCGAGAAAGGAACCTCTCAGATCCTGCATACTGTGGCACGCAAAGCAAGCATAATCCCGCCAAAACAGATGTATGCCCAGATTATTACAAGTTCGCTTACAGTTGGGCTGGGAGGATCTGCAGGACTCGAAAGCCCCATAGTGGTCACAGGGGCAGCATTCGGCTCCAATTATGCGCAGAAGTTCAGGCTCAGCTACAAGGAGAGGACCCTTCTTCTTGGATGCGGTGTGGCGGCCGGTATAGCAGCGGCTTTTAATGCGCCAATTGCAGGAGTGCTTTTTGCTGTGGAGGTGCTGCTGGTTGATGTGGCCATTTCAGCTTTTACCCCTATTATGATAGCCGCTGCGACCGGTACGCTGGTTTCGGCTATTGTGCTGAATGAAGAGGTGCTGCTGCGCTTCAGGCACGAGGAAACTTTCGACTATCACAATATACCGTTTTATATACTCCTTGGATTTTTTACAGCATTTATCTCCGTATTTTATTCCAGAAATTTTTTAAAGACAGAGCATTTTTTCGCGGGATTAAAAATGGGAGTCTACAGGAGGGCTTTAGCAGGATCTCTGCTGCTGGGCCTGTTGGTATTTGTGTTCCCGACACTCTTTGGTGAAGGCTATGAAAGCATTAAAACACTTGCCGATGCGAATCCCGGTGAGCTTTTGGAAAATACGCTTTTCAAGGATTTCAGCAGTAATGAATGGATCCTTCTGCTTTTTGTAGGCTTCTCTATGATGCTCAAAGCTTTTGCTTCGGGAATTACACTGGGCAGCGGAGGGAATGGAGGAAACTTTGCCCCATCGCTTTTTCTGGGATCTTATGCGGGATATTTTTTCTCTAAGTTTTTAAATCTCACAGGGCTCACCGATCTGCCTGTAAGCAATTTCGCCATGGTCGGGATGGCCGGGATACTGAGCGGACTTTTTCATGCGCCGCTGACGGCTATTTTTCTTATTGCCGAAATAACCGGCGGATATGGGCTGATTATTCCCCTTATGATCGCCGCATCTATAAGTTATGCCATTTCAAAACGATTTGAACAGCATTCGCTGGATGTAAAAGGGCTGGTTAAAAAAGGAAATGTATTTACAAGCAACAAGGATACCAATATACTATGGACACTTAATGCAGACAGTATTATTCATGCTGACCACAAAACCTTGTCGGCAGACGACGGTATGGAAAAACTAAGAGCCTTGATCACCCAGACCGATCAGGGTATGTTCGCCGTTACAGAGAATCAGAAACTGGCAGGAGTCATTTATTTTTCTGATGTGCGTGAAATCATCTTTCAGCAGCAAAATATTCTGATCAGAGATATCATGAAATCTGCATGCGAAACCCTGGATTATTCAGACAGTATGGAAACAATGATGAAAAGACTCGAGAAGAGCAGAAAGTTTTATCTCCCTGTGATAAGGGACGGCCTTTATTACGGGTACATTGACAAGGGAAGTGCCCTGGAGGCCTATCGTAATCAGCTAAAGGCTATGATGTTTGATTAACAGGCAGCCTGCGGGTGTTTTTTAAACAAAAAAGTTTTAAATCGATTTTGAATATAAAAGTTTTAATTTTTGCTTTCCAGCAGCAGAATGCTTAGATTAGTGTATAAAAAAGGCCACATGAATAAACTAACCGATCTTTTGAACCTGCGCGAAGGGGAAGACAATAAGGAAAAAACGCTGGAAAGCGTAATTAAAAACATCAGCTTTAAAGGTGCCAATCTATGGATACTGGCATGCGCAATACTGATAGCCTCAGTGGGGCTTAATGTAAATTCCACGGCAGTGATTATCGGTGCGATGCTGATCTCGCCGCTGATGGGCCCCATTGTGGGTGCTGGTTTTGCCCTTGGCATATACGATTTTGATCTTCTCAAGAAATCCCTGCGCAGCCTGCTTACCGCTACACTTGTGAGTCTGACGGTTTCAACAGTTTATTTTGCCGTAAGTCCCTTTAAGGAGGTGCAGTCCGAGCTTCTGGCACGGACTTCGCCTAACATATATGATATTCTGATCGCTTTTTTCGGGGGCATTGTCGGGGTGATTGCAGTAACCAGAACAGAAAAGGGCAATCCCATACCGGGCGTAGCGATAGCTACAGCGCTTATGCCGCCGCTGTGTACAGCAGGTTACGGGCTTGCAACCGGGCAGTGGACCTTTTTCCTGGGTGCATTTTACCTGTACTGCATCAATTGCGTTTTTATAGGAATCGCTACCTTCCTGATTGTTAAATACCTCAAATATCCCGCAAAAAGGCAGGTAGATGAGCGCCAGCAGAAGCAGGTCCGTCTTACCATTACACTGCTTACCGCAGTTATGCTTATTCCAAGCGCTTACTTAGCCTTTTCGCTTTACCGTGAACAGCAGTTTTTAAAAAATGCGGATTTATTCATTGAAAACGAATTTGTTTCCAAGGGATATACGGTAATATTTAAAAAGAGCTCCTTTACTCCTGCAAAAAAGAGCCTTGAACTTGCTTTTCTGACCAAAAGGTTTTCTAAGAAAGAAATCACACGTTTAGATTCCCTGATGGATAAAAACAGGTTTCTGAAAGGGACTAATCTGGTAATCCGCCAGGATACCACCGATAGGTTCAGTGCACTGAAAGGAGATATTTTAAACCAGATAAAGGGAACTGAAAACCAGATCAATGCCAAGGATGTAAAAATCGCCCAATTGGAAAAACAGCTGGCAGAAAACAGCTTTGATAATGTAAAGATTTTAAAGGAATCCAGAATCCTTTATCCCTCCCTTGATGCGCTTTCGATATCCAGCCACAAGCTGGTTAATGAAAAAGACAGTATCATTGATATAACTGCCGTTCTTTACGAAGCGGATAAGGATCTGAAAGCCGAAGAAAAGGAAAAATTCAGAAGCTGGCTGGGGCAGAGGCTTTCCTTAAAAAATGTTGAGCTTTACAGGAAACAGTAATATTTTTAATAAATAAGATTTTAATCAGCGGTCCGCCTTTCTTTTATTGCAGCTGCTCAGGAGCATAAAACCGCAGATACCGGATAATATGGACCCGGCCAGCACCGCAAATTTTGCTTCTGTCTGAAATTCGGGATTCTTAAAAGAAAGCAGGGCTATAAATATGGACATCGTAAATCCGATACCGCCTAAAAGCCCAAGACCAAGTACGTGAGGCCAGTTTGTATTTTCCGGCAGCTGTGAAATTTTCAGTTTTACTGAAAGCCAGGACATGAAAAATATCCCCGCCGGTTTGCCCAGAAACAGTCCCAGTACAATACCCAGTCCGAGATTTCCAAGAAGTCCTTCGGCCATACCGTTTTGAAAGGTTATGTTGGTGTTGGCAAGGGCAAAGATCGGCATTATTATAAAATTTACCGGATGGGTAAGCATATGTTCGAGCTTTTCAAGCGGCGACTCGCTGTCATCTTCATTTGTAGGAAGGGTCAGTGCGGTAAGCACCCCTGAAATGGTGGCATGGATTCCGGAATGATGTATAAAATACCACATGAAAATTCCCGGAATAATATAAAAGAAGAGATTTTTCAGCCCCATTCTATTGAAGATTATCTGAAGAAGAAAAACGGCCGCGGCATAACCGAGATAACTGAAATGGATGTCGCTGGAATAAAATAAGGCAATTACCAAAATGGCAATCAGGTCATCCACTATGGCAAGTGCGGCAAGGAAAATTTTGAGCCCCGCAGGGACTTTATCGCCCAGCAGTGAAAGTATTCCTAAGGCAAAGGCAATATCTGTGGCCATAGGGATACCCCATCCCGAACTGGTGCGGGGGTCTGATGAGTTGAATAGTGCATAGATCAGCGCCGGCACAGCCACGCCACCAAGCGCAGCAAGCACGGGAAGCGAAGCCTGTTTGAAGGAGGAGAGTTCCCCTTCAATAATTTCTCTTTTGATTTCCAAGCCGACCAGAAGAAAGAAAACCGCCATCAGGCCGTCATTGATCCATATCAAAACAGGATATTTTAAGCTTATGGATTGGAATTCTGCGCCCAGATTGTAGTTTAAAACATTGGAAAACGGCTCTGAAAGCGGTGAATTGGCAATAATTAAAGACACCAGAACACATAGAAGCAATATAATCCCGCCGGCGGAAGATGATGTAAAGAAATTTTTAAAGCTTTTTAGATTGATCAGTTTTCCCATATCTGCAAATTTAGGGATTTTATTTTTATTGATCTCCCTTTGCTGATCTGCCGGCCCGCAGGATATACTTGAATTAATCATTTTTTCCGCCTCAGGAGAACAGCAAATAATAATAGGAGATTAAGACAATATGCAGCAGATGTTATTTTGGGAGCTTTTCGCTATCCATTACAATGTTCTGCGCCGAACACCGCCACAAAAGGAATTGCACTGCATAGGAGCGAAGCGGACTGGCAAAGCAATCGGGGCCGAAAAACTCAAATAGACATTGCGCTTTGGCAATATGGTGTTCTAAGTTTTGCAGTACTTGCCTGAAACCTGCAGGCAGGTATTGCAAATGAAAATAATTCCAATAGAAATTTTATCCATTATTGTTTAATGCTTCAGGGTAAGGATTTAATAAATTACATTGATTTGCCTTTAGTTATAATATTGCTGCTGAATTTCGTGTTTTCAAACTAGCTGCGCACCTCATCACGCAGGGAATCCGGGGCAGCTTCAGCTGTAAATTGGTTTATTTCCAGATCTTCCCTGGAGCAGATCGGCAAAAAGAGATTAGACGATAAATTCGCCTAATCTCTTCTTATGATAGATTAGTATAGTTCGAAAGCCTTAAATTGTATTTTTTGATACTGAGATTGAAACTATTTTTCAAATAATCCGTCCTTTTCCCATTGCTTAACGATATCTATTGTCTGCTGAGGCAGTCTTGGCCCTCCTTTAGGCATCAGTACATTATTGCCGTTTTCCAAAGAAATCCGTATAATAAGACTTCTTTTCAAAACGGCCTCTTTGACCTGATTGTATGTAACCAGAGATATGGGCGCTCCGTTTTGAGGAACAGCCCCATGGCATACAATGCAGTTATTATCAATAATTGATTTCACATCCTTATTATAGGTGACAGAACCTGCAGGCGCCGGGGTATCGCTTGCAGATGAGGAATCATCATTAGAGCAGCCAGTAAGAATTAAAGCGGATGATAAAACGGTAAATAGTTTTTTTGGGTTCATAATAACTGTTTTTTTAGTTTATAAAGCGCACATGCTTTTCAGTTTAAGCAGTTCTTCTGGATTATATACGTTTAAAGTCATTCTATAGATTTTGAATACTCCTTTTTAATTGGTCAATGCAGAGGATGTTTTTTTTACTGAAGATAATCGGAAAGAGCATAGGGCTTGGATAAAAAATTTTATGGGAGGCTGTGTCTGTGAGGAATCGTTTAGCGCAAGGCCGTATGATCTATCCGGCTGTGCTTGAGTGCTCTAATCTACAGCCGGCAGTGTTTTAATTATTTAAAATAATTCTAAACTGATGTTTTCTTTTTACTTGTTAAAACCATCCTAAAAAAGTATCCGTATATGATTTTAAATCTAACCGTTTTAAAAATCACACATGAAAATTAACAAGCACATCAAAAAAGCACTTTGGATTGCAATGGGAATTACGGTCTTATTTTCGGCAATTCTTCTTTTTCACATCATTACTGCCAAGCCTGCGGTCTATGATACTCCGAATCTGCAGGTAAGCCGCATTGATTTCAAATCAGATATCGATCCTGCCCAGGCCAGACAGATCTGCGCTGATCTGAGATCCATTAAAGGACTGACCTCAGATTCAATCATTATTAAGAGAAACGTGGTGGTTTACTTCCATAATAACAAAATCACCAATTCCAAAAAGGTCTATGCCCAGCTGATGGCCAAAAGGCATTATGAGGCGCAGCCTTATGTACTGCCTGAAAATCTGGCATCCAAAGAAGTCTGTCCCATGGACCAAAATAGTATGAGCTATAAACTGTCTCAGAAAATAAACCATTTTTTTAATTAACCCTTTAATATTATTGTTATGAAAAATTATTCTAAAATTGCCTTAAGCGTGTTATTTCTTTCAGCAGCTGCTTTTACATCCTGCAGTAATGATGATGAGACTCCGGCTCCAGTAAAAGCATCGATATATGAGCGGTTGGGAGGCACCAAAATGGTGGCCGATCCTGATAATTCAGGGCAGATGATCGAGCAGGGGCGTCTAAGCTTCCGTAAAGTGGTAAATTCAACCATCGGACTGATCGTTGCCGATATCCAGTCCAATGCATCAGGAAACCTTCAGGCGCATTTTGCACCCCTTCTGGCCGAAACTGGATCGACCCAGGCTACAAATATTGCAAAATTATCAGATAACCTGACTGATTTCTTTTCATTTAATACCGGAGGGACAAGTGCAGTAAATACCTATTCGGGCCTAAGCATGGCAGCGGCCCATAACCCTGCGACTAATCCAAGAATGGGTACAAAATCAAGCAGTGCCGACTATACAAAATTCGAAGGTTATGTAGGAGCGGCAGCCAATGCAAATGGTGTTGCCTCAAACACGGAACTCTATACGGATATTGTAGCGGTTTTGGAATCATTAAGAACGCCTATCGTTCAAAAATAATAATCTTCCAAAAAAACGCTGCCCGCAGAAAAGGCAGCGTTTTTATTTAAAAACGTTGTTTCATTCCAATACAATCATGCGTGCTTAAGGGCCGCCGTTTGTAATTCTAAAATTTAGCTTTATGGTATTGTGCCGTATTATGATTTAAGGTTTGCAGCGATGATCCCTGGCATTGGCTTTGATCCGGTTGCCGGCATGCCTGCGGAATGCAATTCCGAATTTATTTTATAAAACGGATCTCCCTGTTTGTTGAATCTTTAAGTAAAGTTATCATATGGAAAATTTTAACCTGTCTGGAAATACTGCTTTTTATGCTTTAGGATTAAGTTATAAAAAAGCAGATGCTCTCATTAGAGGGAAATTCAGTTTAGACCCTAAAGCGCAGTCTGAGCTGCTGATGCAGGCTAAAGCCGAGGGTATAGATTCGTTAATTATAATTTCCACCTGCAACAGGACTGAAATCTATGGATCGGCACGCCATCCTTATGAACTTATAAAACTGCTTTGCGGCAATACCAAAGGCAGCGTCGAGGAATTTCAGAAGGCAGGCTACATTTATAAAAATAAAGATGCGGTCAATCATTTTTTTCGAGTGGGGGCAGGCTTGGACAGCCAGATTCTGGGTGATTTTGAAATCATCAGCCAGATTAAAACTTCCATTAATAACAGTAAATCACATGGGCTGGTCAATACGTTTTTGGACCGCCTGGGCAATGCAGTGATCCAGGCCAGTAAAAAAATCAAAACGGACACAGGAATCTCCTCAGGGGCTGCATCTGTCTCCTTCTCAGCGGTACGGTACATCATTGAAAATGTCCAGCAGATCGGCAGCAAAAAAATTCTGCTGCTTGGAACAGGCGATATAGGAAAAAATACCTGCGAGAATTTAGTGAAGCATACCAAGAACGGCCATATTACCGTTATAAACAGAACAAAAAGCAAGGCCCAGGCACTGGCAGGAAAACTCAACGTTGTTGTTAAGGATTATAATGACCTGCAGCACGAACTGCAGCAGTCCGATGTAGTAGTGGTTGCAACAGGGTCAGATCATCCCACCGTCTGCAGAGAATTACTGAATCCCAATAAGCCTTTATTGATATTGGATCTATCCATTCCAAGAAATGTAAACCCAGATGTGGAGAAGCTCCCGGGTGTAAGGCTCATTCATATGGATTACTTATCTCAGATGAAAGATGAGACCCTGGAAAAGAGAAAACAGCATATTCCCGCAGCCGAAGCTATAATTGAAGACATGAAGCTGGAATTTAATACCTGGGTGCAGACAAGAAAATATGCCCCGGCAATACATGCATTAAAAGCAAAACTCAATGATATTGCGGCAGGGGAACTGGCTTTTCAGAAAAAGAAATCCATTAATTTTGATCAGGCTCAGGCCGATGAGATAAGTTCGAGAATCATCAATAAAATAACCAGTCATTTTGCAGGCCATTTAAAAAATGAGGACTGCTCAATTGATGAGAGTATTAAGTTTATTGAAAAAGTATTTCAGCTGGGAGATTGTGAACCGCTAAAAAAGCATTCACCTATAGAGGAGAAATACAAAATTAATCTCTCCTGATAAAATAAATAAGTTTTAAGTAATTTCAATTAAATGCACTTTTTTTTAATCAGCCTTATTATATTTATTGAAATAATCTTATATTTCAAAACGTTTTAAACTGCTCAAAAAGCAAATCGAAATAAAATAATATGCCAGCAAAAGAAATACTCCTGATAGATGATGACGATGATGATCTTAAAAATTTTACTGATGCAATTGAATCTCTCAAAAAAGATATTAACTGCCATACCGCGCGAAGTCCTTTAAATGCTCTTGAAGAACTTGCTGATTCTAAAAAACTTCCTGATTTAATACTTCTGGATTATAATATGCCTTATATAAACGGAATGGAATTTCTCCGGAAATTAAGGAGTTATAATAGTCTTGCCGATATTGATGTGGTTATGTTTTCAACTCCTGATGAAAATGTTATGGTGCCATGGCTTATAAAAAATGGCATCTCAGTGAAATATATTTCAAAGCCCGATACATTTGATGAACTTAAAACTTTGTTCGATTCTATATTGTAGATTATTAAGCTTTAATTGTCCCTGTCAGGCAGTTTAGAATTTTACATTTAATATATTTAAGATCCTGCTCGACATTGTTTTTTTGCTTTACCGGCACCTGCTGTATTAATATTGCCGCAATAGCGAAATCTCAATTAACCAGTTTATTGAGCATGCCATTGAAAATGAAGCCGTGAAAGGGCAGAACAGCATACCAGTACAATCTGCCTAAAAGCCCTTTTGGCTTGAAAGTTGCGGCCTGATACAAGGTATTATTAATGATCTTAAACTCAAGCCAGGCTTCTCCGGGGAGTTTCATCTCGGCATATAAAACCAGTTTGCCCTGTTTTTTATCGGCATAGACCACGCGCCAGAAATCTAAAGCATCCCCTGGAAAGAGTGCATTTTTGTGCGTCCTTCCCCGTCTGGTGCCCACACCGCCGAAAACCTTATCAAGAAATCCGCGCAGATCCCACAGCCAGTCTGCGTAATACCATCCGGTCTGCCCGCCTATTGACCAGATTTTTTCAATGGTATAGCCGCGGTCTATAATTTCTTTTTTCCTTCTGTCAATATAGCACCCCTTTTTGGGCACTTTAAGATACTGGCTGATGCTACCGGTAAAGCTGCTGCTGGCGAGCGAATCTTTCCAGCTCGATATTATATCGTCCTTCTGTATTTTCTCCAGTGCCCTTTCCAGTGCTTCACGATATGTCATGGGGCTTATATGAAGCAGAGCATTTATACGATTATCTTGGCAGACCACTTCTGTTTTCATGCTGCCCACCAGAGCTGAGGCGAGTCTGTAGGATGTGGAGGTGACAAAATAAAGCCAGTAGGAAGAGAGCTTGGGTGTCATGACCGGAACAGTAAAGATATACCGGGTGAGTTTTTTTGCCCTGGCAAACTCCAGCAACATTTCTTTATAGCTCAGGATATCCGGCCCGCCTATATCAAAGCTCTGGTTATAAGTCTGCGGATTTAAAAGAGAGCGGAGTAAAAATTCCAAAACATCCCAAACCGCTATAGGCTGGCATCTGGTATTGAGCCACTTTGGTGTGATCATGACAGGGAGCTTGTCTACCAGATCCCGTATGATCTCAAAAGAAGCGCTGCCCGAGCCAACGATAATTCCTGCTCTTAATGCTGTGCAGGGGACCTTAGAGCTTCTTAAAATATCTTCTACGGCTTTTCGGGAAGATAAATGTCTGGATAAGGATCTGTCATTTACAATCCCGCTGAGATAGATAATCTGTCTGGCTTTTGTAAGGCTGAGCCTGTTTATGAAGTTATAAGCAGAGGCACTTTCCATTTTATCATAACTGCCTGATGTGTCAGACATCGAGTGGATTAAATAATAAGCCGCGTCTATATCCCCGGGAATATTTACAAGACTTGCAACATCAAGAAAATCCGCTTCAATCAGCTGAACATTCCCCTGGTCTGTCTGGGGATAATTGAACCTGCTTTTATCCCTCACACAGCAGATAACCTGATGTCCGTTTTTTAGAAGAAGCGGCAGCAGGCGTTTTCCAATATATCCTGTAGCGCCGGTCAAAAGAATTTTCATGGCTGTTGATTATATTTTAAACCTTACAAGTCCGTAATCCATCACAAAAACCTGTCCTGAAACAGCAGATGCGCTGTCTGAAATCAGATAGTCTGCCCAGAAAGGGGGGCTGGGTAATGGTCTGCGCTACGGCATTAATTCGAACCTGGCCGGCTAGCTCTGCCCCAAGGGACTTAACGAGTCCTTCCAAGGCTGCTTTAGATGCTGCAATGCCGGCATGGAAAGGCATCCCCAGTTTTACGGTCACAGTGCTGAATAGCACTATCGAAGGGTCTGCCGCTTTTTTTAGTATTGGAAGATATTTCTGGATTACTCTCACGGCCCCGACTGCATTTATTTCAAAATCATTCCTGAAATCATCAGCATGCAGACTCTGGAAAGGCTTAAGATTGATTGACCCCGGACAGTATGTAAGAGAATCGATCTGCTGTATATCAGGCAGCGGATCTTTGAGAATATCGGCGCAATGATGGATAAGATTGCTGTGCGAAGCATCAGGGGGTATGCGGCTTATGTTAAAAACGAAGCTGTTTTTTAGTTTTTCCTCCAAAAGGGCCCTGCCAATCCCCGTGCTTGCTCCTATGATCAGAATTTTTTTCATATCGGATGGTTTAATTCTTTTATCTAAATGATATAAGCTTAAATAATATACTCCCTGCGCTTTATCGGCCTTTTGGCCAAATCGGTGAAATTGGAAATTGCAATAGTAAATATACTAATTTGTTTAATGATAACGGATATTTGTTAAACAGATTTTTTTTGTTTCTGACTTCATCTCCGCCTTGAGCTGCCTTATTGCGGAATGCTGGTATATTCTGGCCCGTGCCGTTTTGGAAAATCAGGTTTTACTTATAAAAGATTGCAGTGGAGAGTATTATTTTATAAATAAGCTTTTTTTATGTTTTTTTTAAGAAGTGTTTAGTTTTAAAAATCGTTTCTTTAGTTTATTAGAAGAAATAATAAAGCCCTGCTGTTTGAACAATTCTGTTCATTGACTGCCAGGATCTGTGATGTATGGATTTGGAGAAACAGGCGGCGGCATTTAGATTTATCAGTTCGATTTTAACTTAATACATCCTAATGGAATGCCTGGAGAAATAAATGAAAATATAAAAAGCATAAGAGAGCTCAAAAACTACACTCAGGAATATATGGCCTTCAGGCTGGGAATTACCCAGGCAGGCTACAGTAAGATGGAGAGAAATGGAAGCAGGATCAGCTTTGAGAAATTAGAGGAAATAGCAGTTATATTTGAAATGGATCTTAAAGGCATCATCAATTTTGGCAGCACCCTTAGTTTTAAAAGTAACCTGCAGAATCCGCTCTCTGCTTTAACCGCTTCAGGGCTTTTAAATGCGGAATACCTCTACAGGGATAAAATCAGATTGTTGGAAAAACTGCTGGATATGACAGACAGGGAGCTTAAAACCTACAAGGATAAATTTGGCTGTCTTTAAGTTTTTTTGGAAGAGCTGATTTAGAGGTAAAATATCTGTGGGCAGATGCGCTTTTTCAGCAGTGTCCGTTTTCCCATAAAAGCGGGCAGGGGCGGGCCTGTTTTGCAATGCTTATTTTTTATACGCCGATCCTAGCAGTCACTGGCTAATAATGAATGTCTTATTTAGTCGGTTTTAAAGCAATGAGGCAGAGATTTTGAAAAAATAGCAGATAAAGAAGTTAATTCAGCTGGCACAGATATATAAAGGTATTATGATTATATAGAAACATTTATTTGGAAGATTATGTTTTTATGGACAGCCGTCTTATTTTAAAATAAGGCGGTTTTTTTCTTCAAAATTCAGATTCCTGCATCTTCAGTTAATGGACACCGGTTTAGCGGTAATGAAGAGCAGGAAAGTTCTTAAAGAGGGATTTTTTTGCCAAAAAAATAATGCCGTCCCACTTTGAGACGGCATTATCTGCTTAATGTTTACCATGGCCTTTTGCTTTATCAGGGCCTTTTTCATGATCATGGTGCGGGCCGTGTTTTGCTCTGCCGGGCTTCTGCCCGATGGTTTTTTGCGGTTTTCCTTTATAACCTTTTGCGTATTTAACTTTGTGGGTTTTAAAATCGGCATAAGGGCGGTTACCTCTGTAATCCACAAGTACAACTTTGTACTCATCATAGAGATCATAATTTCTATAAGCCGCAGGTAAAGACCGGGTTCTTATCCACTTTCCATTACTTAGATAAATATAATTTGAGCCAGCCACATCGTAATAAGTCTCAAGATCCGGCAGATAATAATACCTCGCATCTGTATAACCGGCCGGTCCCCAGGCCGGCGGGTTTCCAATGTTGACGTTTACCGAAACCTGAGCTTTCGGCCTGCTGAAAGAAAGCAGTAAAACCCCGATCAGAAAATATTTTAAAGTTTTCATAATTTTAAATTTAAAGGGTGTACATCTGGATAAAAACAACAAGCGTGCCTGAAATTTATTTTACACGCAGTTATTTATATTTTATGTTAATACTGATGATGTCCGAGGTCATATTGGTGGTGCGCGTATAATGTCCGTAGCGGATCTCCAGCGTATTCCAGTGTCTGAGCCCGAATATTCCATTAGGTGGCGTGAATTTCAAGCCCATTCCAAAAAAACTGCTGTCAAACTTGGACAGGTCATAATTGCTGGTATAAAATTCATCCGCGGCAGTATGCTCCCCATAAGGTTTGAAATACTTAGTGCCAGTCTGGGTGTAATATCTGTAGAAAGGGCTCAGTGAGAATGCCTGGGTCAGTTTCACGGGAATTTCAAGATCGGCGGTATGCGCCCTAAGGCCCCAGTCATCGGTGTAATAACGGTAATAGGCCCTTATGATGATGTTGTCCCCGGCAAAATAGCTGGCCCTGATCCCAATGGGGATTTTAATTCTCGTATCGGGCATTTTTTCCTGATGCACCGATCCGTCCTGGAAATATACCCTGTGAAAGGGAAGGCTTAAATAGCCGTTCTGGCTGATAAGGTCGCCCACCAGCATAATCTGAAGATTTTTATTTACGATCTGGCTGTAGCTCAAAGTCCCTGCAAAAGTATTTCGGTTCGCGCTGCCATAGCCTTCACCTGCGGTTCGCAGCTCAACAGGCTCGATTAGTTTGAGCTGGTCGATAAAGGTCTGGAAACGGGCCGTAAATTCCCCGTTTCTGTCTTTGGTTTTTTGAGAAAAGCTGATATTTCCCCCGAAGGACTGGTAGTCAAACTCGGTAGAGGAAGATACCCCGATGCCCAGTGTTCTTCCTTTCTGCTCATTTTCTCTCAGATAGGTCAGCGATGGGTAGAACCGGTTGTCGGAAGAGGATGCGGAAGAATTCGCGCTCAGGTCGATCATATCCGAGGAGGCCGAAGTGTAATGGTCAATGCCCGCTTCAATATCAAAGGTGTGCTTGATGCCTGTCTGGCCGTATTTTACCAGCTTTACGTCTATGGTATTGGCAATATCGGTCAGATGCTCCGAACCGCGTCCGCCCATAACGGCTGAATTGTCCCCGTTCTGCTTGTAATAGCTTGACACAAGGTTGACTTCTTCCAGTTTTAGTTTTCTGCTTTTATAACTGCTTGAATCAGCAGGCACATCCTGCGCTTTCGCCTGAAACAAGGCCAAAAGGGCAAATCCTGTGATGAATATTCTTTTCATTGCTGTCTGGTATCAAATTAATTGCAGCCGCAGCCACCGCCGCTTTTTCCTGAATTGGCACCGGAAGCTCCCTCGCGGTAGGATTGGAAACTGAGTTCTGTCTTTTCTATTTTCCTGTTGGAGAGCACCATTTCAGAATCGTTGATTTTTCCTTTCTGGTATTCTTTTACCGGTGAGCAGGAGCTAAGCAGCAGGCCTGCACAGGCGATGCTGCAGATGAGCTTGAGATTTTTCTGTTTTGGCTTTTTCATTTCAGATTGATGTTTTTAGAAGTGTAGATTTTATTGCTGTCGTCAATGATAATACAATATAGATCAGGTATCTGGTCTATTAAAAAAAGGCCTGCCTTGATGCCCATAACCGCTATGGGGGTAGCCATTGCGTCTGCAAATTCTGCATTGGGCGCAATGATGGTCACGCTTTTTATGCCCGATATGGGAAGGCCTGTTTTTGGGTCGATGGTATGGGAGTATTTTTTCCCGTCAATGATCACAAACTTTTCATAGTTTCCTGAAGTGGCCACCGCTTTATTGGATATCTCCATGTAGGAGAATGCCGCATTTGGGGCATCGGGCGATGCAACCCCGATGGTCCATTTGCCGCCGCCCGGCTGCAGTCCCCAGGCAGAAAGGTCCCCGCTGGCATTAATGATGCCGCTCTGTACGCCATTTTTAATCAGGATCTGCTTGGCCATTTCCGCGGCATATCCCTTGCCGATGCCGCCAAAACCAATCCGCATCCCTTTTTCTTTTAAAAACACGGTTGTGTTTTCCCTGTCCAGGATTATGTTGCGGTAATCAATCAGATGCACCATTTTAAGCGCCGTCCAGGCATCAGGAAGCCTTGTCATGGTCTTGTCGAAATTCCAGAGGCTTTTATCGATGCCGCCGTAGGTGATGTCAAATGCCCCCTGGGTTATTCTGGAAATTCCCACGGATCTTTCTATGAGGTTAAAAACCTCCAGATCTACCCTTACAGGCTTAATTCCTGCATTGTCATTGATCAGGCTGGTCTGGCTGTCCTGCCTAAAGGTGCTCAGCAGGTTTTCGATGCGCCTGATTTCCCCTACGGCAAGATCGATATGCGCATCTGCCTGCCCCTTATCGGGGCATACCACCGTTATGGTAAAGCTGTTGCCCATTAGCTTCAGGGTCTGGGAATATTTCTGGTCTGCGGAGGGCTTATTTTCGGCTTTCACAGATTGCTTTTATTTCTTCATTCCACTGCTCAGGGGTCATCTCAGGCTTTCCATGCCAGGTCTTGATCACCTTTCCCTGGGCATCCAAAAGAAGGGTCAGGGGAAAACTGCCTTCCTTGTTGTATATTTCAGCCAGACCTTCGTTTCGTTTTATCTGCTCATCTGACCCCATGTTTTTCTTTTTTCTGGGAAAATCGGCATTGACAAGCACTAAATTCTGGTCCGCCATCTGGGTGAATGCGGCATTTTCAAGATAGTCCCTTCTAAGCACAATGCAGGGGCCGCACCAGTCTGAGCCCGAGAAGTTCAGAAGGATAAGTTTATGCTCCTGCGCCGCGGTTTTTTTCGCAGTATTGAAATCTGGTTCCCAGTTGATGGGAAGCATTGTAAAGACGATAAATAAAGAGAGGAGTTTCATTGTGCAGTTTTGTTTTTAGGTATATACGAAATAACGAAATAGAAGGTTTGTTATTTTTTCTGATTCCTTAAGATTGGATTAATTTTTCAGGCAGTACAGCCCATACTTTTATTAAGGTGCCTGCACACCGAAGAGCCAGCCTACAAGGGCAGATGCCGCCATGGCAAAAGTGCCCCAGAGGCAGATGCGCAGTACAGATCTTCCTTTATGTGAGCCTCCTGCCTTGGCGGCCAGCATCCCTGAAAGGGCAAGGAAAATGATAGAAAAACCGTACTGGCAGGCTACCATCTGGTGAATAGGCGCAAAAACTGCCGTCAAAAGCGGCAGAATCCCCCCGATGATAAAGGAAACGGCTGAAGCAAAAGCGGCCATAAAAGGATTGGCCTGTGTCATTTCATTTATTCCCAGCTCGTCCCTGGCATGCGCTTCCAGGGCATTGTGGGCTGTCAGCTGCAGGGCGACCTCTCTGGCAAGTTCTGAACTCAAGCCCCTCTGGATATAGATCTGGGCGAGTTCCTCAAGTTCGGATTCGGGCATATTTTCGAGTTCGGCCTTCTCGCGCTGAAGGTCGGCATGCTCAACATCGACCTGGGAGCTTACTGATACGTATTCCCCCGCAGCCATTGAAAGGGCGCCGGCTGTCAGTCCTGCCGCGGCCGCCAGCAGCACAGGCTCTCTGGTTACGCTTGCCGCAGCAACTCCTATGGCAATGCTTGCCGTGGATAATATGCCGTCATTGGCTCCAAGGACAGCGGCCCTGAGCCAGCCGCTTCTGCTGGTATAGTGATTTTCATCTTCCATAGCTGTTTTTATTTAATTAATTTGGTCCAGTCGCGGTTTTCCGGTTTTTTGGCCACCCCGCCAAAATTGGTTTTGAGCATCTCGCGGATCTGAAACTGCGTTTTATTGCGGGTCATGTTCTCCCACACTTTAAAATCATAGATATGGATATGCGCTGCATTTGTATTGACAGCGAATGCGATGCCGGATATGGAAGCTTTAAATTTTTTTAGATCATTTAAAACAGTGCGGCTGGGAACCACAATAAGAATGATTTCCCACTGCAGATAATCCTTTGGAAAATCCTCTCTTTCATGCAGGCCGAGCGATTCGAGAAATGCTGTTATTTTCTGATCGTTCAGCCGGCCGATCCTCTGGTCGATTTCTCTGAGTCTCTGCCTGAAATTGTTTTCATCTGCAATTATATTCATTTGATCTGGTCTTTTAAGAAGTAAAGTTACTTTGAAAAGCGATGTATTGAACGAAAAAGACTATTAGAATCGTTCTAAATTTCCTGTGGAATTATTTTTGACCGCAGAATTAGAGTATGTTAGCGGTGCAGAAAAGGCACCTGAGTCTTTTGGACCGCAGAAATGGATGAGAAAATAGCGGTAAAACAATTTTTTGGCTCATAATGCAGTTCCCAGATAATCCCTAAGGAGTCTGCGGGGCATAAAAGCGGGGTTTTGATCATCAATTATTAAGTTATCATGTACAGCATCAATACGCAGCTGGATTATTTTAAATTCGGTCCGGATCCCAAAAGGATGCTGGCCAATATCACATGGTTTAAATGCGCTGCCGCCGGTGATCTGAAAATACAGGCAGTTCCGTTGGAAGATTTTGAAATTGAGGAGTTTAAAAACTATATTGAAGCGAATCCATGCAATTTCCCGGGACAGTATTTCATTGAGAAGCATCGGGCAGGGGATCAAAATGCAGCGCCCCTGAATTCACCAAGCACGTCGGGTTTTCCTTCCTGGCTGCTTTTATCTGATGATCGGCAGCTGCAGAGCGGCAGTGATATTATTTATAAGGTTATGCCGGCGGTTCTCACCGATGAAAGCTGCCGGAACCAGAAAGCCTATGGACTGGGCTTTGCTGTTTTAGGAAAAATTCAGGTTTATAAAATAAATAAATAAATGAGATATAACCCCGTACAGGGGGTTATGCGCCATGTTTATAAGCTTTGCTTTCATCGGTTTTTTCATCAGAGGCTTCACATCTGCCCCCAGCAGGCCCAATTGGAATGGTACGGCATCCAAAAAGGTGCGGTCTTCCCTTGCCATTTAGATGATGCGGTCTATTTGGGCCAGGTTCAGGCTATTTTATCAATTTTTCTATAATCTGTTTCATTTAATAAGCCACAAGGCAGCCGGTATCCATAAAATTAAAATTTAGGGTAAAATTCTTATGCTTATTTTACATAATTCCCATTTTTAAAGTGGAAATTACGTAAATGTTAAAATCCTGCTAGGTTTCCATAAACAGAAAAGGTATTTTTAAGCTATTATTAACCGGATAACGGATATGATTCGATTTTTTACTGATTTACACTGGACTATTGCAATATAACCCGATGCGGATTCTTAGATTATGGTTTTAGCTCTGCCGCATAAAACTTTAAATCATGCCTGAAAATGAAAATTCAAAAAAGATCATCTGCCTGACCGACAGCGATGAGGATGACCGCATGCTGCTCCATGAAGCGATCTTAGAACTTGAGATGCCCTTTGAGATTCTGGAGCTCTGCAGCGCCGAGCAGCTCATGGAGCGTTTATCCCGGCCCGGGACAAGACTGCCGGATTTTGTTTTTCTGGATCTGGCCATGCGCGGCATCTCGGGTTTTGACTGCATTGGGCAGATCAGAGAACAGGACAGCGGAAGGTGCATCAAGATCATTGTCTACACCATGGACCATTCTGCTTCAACCATGGAAAGGGCCTTTCTGCTCGGAGCGGATTTTTATGCCGTAAAACCCAATGCCTACAGGAATCTGAAAGATATGGTTGAAAAAGTATTCCAGACCCACTGGGATACCGCAGGGACCAGGGACAGGATCTTCCATGCGCTATGATTCCAAAAGCACAGATGCGGTCTGCCGGCGGCTGCTTTTTTTTTACCGCATTGCCGCAGGCTATGCCCTTTACCTGATATTGCGGCGCAGCAAGACCATGCAGCGGCTTGGATGGACACTTCAAGGAGTTGGAATCCTGCAAAAAATAGACCAATTAATATAAACACAGCTGCCAGCGGCGGCAGTAAATTGCGATTTAAAAATGCCTGTTATGGAAAGAACTTTACAGCTTTTAAAAGATATTGTAGATAACGCTCCCCAGCCCATTGGGGTCTATACCGGAAAAGAGCTCAGGATCGAGCTTGCCAATCAGGCCATGATCCGGACCTGGGGAAAGGGCACAGATGTAATCGGCAGGACTTATTTTGAGGTGGTGCCCGAAATTGAAAGCCAGCAGATTTTTCACGAGGCCTTGTGGGCTTATGATACAGGGACGCCTTTCCATGCAAGGGACAAAAGGGTGGACCTTATAATGGATGGAGAGATGAAGACCTTTTATTTCAATTACAGTTTCATACCGCTTTTTGATCCCAATGGACAGGTATACGGAATCATGAACACGGGTATGGACCTCACTGACCTTCATCTGGCACGGGAAGCCGCGCAGAGCGCCTCGGAGCAGCTTCAGATGGCTGTTGAGGCATCAGGTCTGGGAACCTATGAAATCGATCTTTTAAACGGCAGTATCACAACCTCGGGCAATTTTAAATCGATATGGAATATGGACGGGCCTATCACCAATCAGGCCATCATCGCAAAACTCCACCCCGAGGACATTCCGGTGAGGGAGCAGGCGCACAAGAGGGCGGAACTTACAGGTCTTATATCCTATCAGGCCAGGATCCTGGAGGAAGGCCGGCCGGCGAAGTGGACCAGGATAAACGGAAAGGTCATCAAGGATGAAAACGGCCAGGCTGTGAAGATCACAGGCATTATTGAGGACATCGGGCGCCAGAAGGCCCTTGAGGAGCGCTTAAGGGAGGAGGCGCAGCAGAGCAGCCAGGAGCTTCGCCGCTCCAATGAGGAGCTGCTGCATTTTGCCAACCTGGTCAGCCATGACCTCAAAGAGCCCGTTCGGAAGATCAAGACCTTTATGAGCCGCATCAAAAGCGGCGGTGCCGGGGGCTTCTCTGACAAGCAGGCAGGGTATCTGGAGAAGATAGAGCATACTGCACAGCGGATGCAGAATGTCATTGAGGGAATCCTTGCCTATTCGGGGGCCGACAGGAAAGGGCAGTATGTGGAAAACGTTGATCTGAACCAGGTGATGCAGAACATAAAGAGTGATCTGGAACTGGTGATGCAGGAAAAGGATGCCGTGCTTATCAGCGCGGAGCTGCCCGAAATAGAAGGCTCGCGGGTGCTCATCGGCCAGCTTTTCTACAATCTGGTGCACAATGCCCTTAAGTTCTCCAAGACCGGGGTGCCGCCAAAAATTGTGATCACCTCCCATGTCATAGGCCTTGGCAGTGAAAAGTCGGTGCGCATTGATATCCAGGACAACGGAATAGGGATTGAAGAGGCCTTCACAGAGAGGATCTTCACCGCCTTTGAACGCCTGCATTCCAAGGACCAGTACGAGGGAAGCGGACTGGGACTCTCGCTCTGCCGCAAGATCGCCAAAAGGCACGGGGGGAGCATATCGGCTTCGGGGGCAGGCGGGGAAGGCTCGGTCTTTACCGTTGTGCTGCCCCTAAAACAGAAAAACGATGCGATTTAACGTTCGGCTGGAGGGGTGTTTTACCGTTAAATGCAAAGGGAATCGATGCCCAGTGGCCTTTAGGCCAATTTAGATGGCACCACGCTGTTTTTTAACAGTGCGGGGGCTTGGCGGGAAGCATTAAAAGCTTATATTTGATAAAATAGCAAACGATCTGAGCCTGCGCATGGAAAAGACAATAACAATGAGGGTGAGAAAGGATCCGAACCCGAAAGAGCAGAGGAGCCTTGTGAAACTGAAAGGCAGCCTGATCTCCAAAGGCTGGACCCAGATGATACACATAGAGGACCTGGACGAGGCGTTCCATCTCAATACTTTTGAAATACAGCAGAGAGACACAAACGAAGTGCAGCAGTATATTGCCGCTTTTATAGCTTCGGAGAACCTCTCTGAGACCATAACCGCCATAACCAACTAAACTAGATTTGTGAGGGCGAAAGCCCAGAGATGTCCGGCGAAAGCCGGGCATTTTTTTGACTGCTGCATTAACGGTTTTGGATAGTATGCCGGTAATAAGAAGGCGGCCAATATTATCTTAGTTTAATATTATTTTTAGGTTTATATTTTTTTGGAGCTTTTTCCCGCTATCCGCCCTAATCTTCTGTGCCCATCCTCGGCGCAGAAGGATTTCCGCTGCACACGAGCGAAGCGAACTGGCGAAGCAATCCGGGCTGGAAAGTGACTTCAGCAAGGAGAAGACTTTCGTTTTGCAGTTCTGTTTTGGATATCAGCTGGGGATTATGCAGATCTTTCTGCCTTAAAAAAAAGCATCTGTTAAAACAGATGCTTTCCAAACTTTTTCTATAGTGTATTATGCTATGACTACGTTTACTGCGTTTGGACCTTTTCGGCCTTCCTGTATGTCATATCGAACGGCATCATCCTGACGAACGCTCTCTGACAAGCCTGAAACATGAACAAAAATTTCGTTCCCGCCATCATTTGGTGTTATAAATCCGAACCCTTTTTCTTCATTGAAAAATTTTACTGTACCTTCTTGCATCTTAAATATTTAATTTGCTCAAAAGTAGCCTTTTAATTATGGGAAAGGGCAAATTGAAGATTTAATTATGATTTTCTTAACTTATAATAATTATGGATGAAACTTTTTATTTTAAACACGCTAAAGATTCCTTAAAAATAGAATCTCTAAAATCAATGTAATATATAGTATTAAAAATCAGTTCAACAGGGGTAAAATCTGAAATTCCAAATTAGCGATTAAAGAATCATCTTAAGCTGGGAGATTTTAATTCCTCAAGCAGTCTTTCCATCTCCACGTTATCTTCAGTCATGCAGCCTGAGCATTACATTTAAAACTATTGTTTAAAATTCACAGGCAATTATGAATTTGATTTGAGATTTTCGTAAGCGTTTTTTATAAATCCTTCCTTATCAGCATTCATCTGTGACAGCAATTCCTTTCTTTTTTCAGGAATGGCGGTATACTTTTCCGCCCAAAGATTAATTTCAACAAGTATCGGAATTAAATCCATTCCTTTCTGTGTCAATTGATATAATACTTTGGCTTTACTGTCCGGATGTTCCAGCTTCTGAATAATTCCGTTTTCTTCCAATGAAAGCAGCCTTGCAGCCAGAATGTTAGTAGCTATCTTCTCATCAGACTTTGCCAATTCGCCATAGGTGCATTTTTTTTTAAGCATTAAATCCCTCACTATCAATAGTGACCACTTGTCACCAAAGGCTTCAAGTGAAAAACTTATCGGGCAGTCTGATCTCTTTTTCTGCGTTTTCATAAAATAAATTTAAAATCACTTGCATTTTACAAGTGAATGTTTTTATATTTGCACTTGCATTTCGCAAGCAAATATAAAGATAATAAACTAAATAGAAAAATTATGGAATTAAAAGGTAAGACGGTTTTGATCACGGGAGGTTCTGCCGGAATAGGATTAGAGGCTGCAAAACAGTTCATTACAGAAGGCGCAAAGGTAATTATAACAGGAAGGGACCAGAAAAAACTTGACCTGGCTAAAAAAATGTATCCATCTCTTACAGCAATCAAAAGTGACGCATCAAGTAAGGAAGCGGCCGAAGCATTATACAGAGAAATTGACCAATTGGGAGGGATTGATATTTTGTACAACAACGCAGGAATTATGAACGGCCTGGATAATCTGGGTATAAGCAGCACGAAACATTTCGAAAAAGCTGCGTTAGAAATCAATACCAATTATTTAGGGGTTGTGCTTTTGAATAATCTATTTCTAGACATGCTGAAATCCAGAAAAGAATCAGCCATTATCAATACCTCATCCATCTTAAGCTATACGCCTTCGATTCTTGTGCCGACTTATTCTGCTTCCAAAGCTGCAGTGCGTTTTTATACAGAAGCATTAAGGGAACATTTAAGTGCTGTCAGAAGCAATGTAAAGGTATTCGAACTGCTGCCGCCTCTTGTAAAAACAGATATGTCAGAAGGTATGGATGGCAAATCGATAACACCTGATGTTCTGATAAGGAGTTTAATTAAAGGATTGAAAAATGATAACTATACGATTCGTGTTGGAGATACAAAAGCGATTTATCTGCTGAATCGCTTTTTTCCCAAAGTGGCTTATAAATTAATAAATCCAAAGGGGGTAAGTATTAAACTGCAATCTTAATCTGTCTTAATTTGGTGGCGAATAAATAAAATGAACACTGTTCATTTTATTTTATATATTTGTGTTTAATAAGTCTGGAATAGAATAAGTATGAGTATAATTGATAGAAAAGTAAGAGAGAAAGAAGCTTTAAAAGCACTTATATTAAAAGGTGCCAAAAAGCTTTTTGTTGAAAAAGGAATCGAACAGACCACCATTAGAAACATTGCTGAGGAAATCAACTACAGTGTAGGGACTGTGTATGTTTATTTTAAAGATAAAAACGATATTCTCCATGATCTTCATACAATAGGTTTTCAGGAATTATATAGTTATTTTATGGAGCTGTATACTATAGAAGATCCAAAGGAAAGATTAAAGAAAATGGGGTTTACCTATATCAAATTTGCTCTTGAAAATTCTGAGATGTACAATTTGATGTTTATTCTAAAAGCTCCAATAGAATTCCTGGAAGGCTCTGAGAATGCAGATTGGGACGAAGGCTGTACTGCATTTGGATTAGTTAAAAAAACTATTGAGGAATGTATTAATAAAGGGCATTTTAAAGGTCATAGTGTAGAACCTCTGGCATTCATGGTTTGGAGTTTGGTACATGGTATGTGCTGTCTCGAAATTCACCAGAGAATAAAAAACGTAAATTTTACCAATCCGGATACCATTTTGTATGACGGGTACAATGAATATTTAAAAATGATAGAAAAGCTCTAAAAATTTTTTTGCTCGAAAAAATGAACAATGTTCAAATAATAAACAATGTACAATAAATGAAAATTAAACTAACTTTTGCAATACTCTGTCTAGGATATTTAGGGTATGCACAGAATAAGCTTGAAAGTTATATACAGACTGGCTTAAAAAATAATGAAGTGATAAAGCAGCACAATTTTGATATCAGCAAAAGTATGTATGCCTTAAAAGAGGCTAAATCACTTTTTTATCCGACGGTTTCCCTAAACGGAAGTTATACCAAAGCAGAAGGCGGAAGAACAATTGATATCCCGATTGGAGATATGCTCAATCCGGTTTACAGTACTTTAAACCAGATTACCAACTCAAGCGCTTTTCCAATGTTGGAAAATCAGTCGGTTTTGATTAATCCGGATAATTTTTATGATGCCAAAATCCATACCACAATGCCGCTTCTGAATTTTGAAATCATTTATAATAAAAGAATCAAAACCCAGCAGACTTCGCTTCAAAAAATAGAACTCGAAATCTACCAAAGGGAGCTGGTAAAGGAAATCAAAATTGCTTATTACAAGTATCTGCAGTCGGTCCAGGGAGTTAAGATTTATGAAGATGCTCTGGCTTTGGTTAAAGAAAATCAAAGAGTGAACCAGGCTTTATTTAGAAATGAAAAAATAAACCGGACTGCAGTTCTGCGAAGCGATAATGAGGTTATCCGCATTCAGGCCAATTTAGAGTCTGCCAGACAAACCAGCAGTAATGCCCGATCGTATTTTAATTTTTTACTGAATCAAAAATTGGACACCGCTATAGAAGCAGAGGAAAATGAAGTTCCTCCAGTTGGAGCTGTGGCAGAAAATACCCAAAATAGGGAAGAGCTGCAAAAGCTTACGCAGGCAAAAGAAATAAACGAAAATGTAAGCAGATTGACGAGCTCCTACTGGCTGCCAAAAGTAAATGGTTTTGCCGATTTCGGAATTCAGGATTTTGATTTTCAGGCAGATAAAAACTCACGCTATTATTTTGCGGGAGTGGGTTTGGAATGGAATATTTTTTCGGGCAACAAAAACAAATGGAAACTGAAACAAGTTGAACAGGACAATAAAAAGATCATTTCACAAACCGATAATGTCAAACAGCAGCTGCTGCTTCAGTTTCAGGTTTCACAGAACAATCTAAAATCGGCCTTGGAGCAATTCTATGCTGATAAAAATCAAAAACAGTCGTCCAAAAAGTACAATGACGACATTACTAAATTGTACAAAGAAGGCCAGGCGATTTATATAGAACTGCTTGATGCACAGAACCAATGGGTAAATTCCCAGCTTAATACCAATATTTCGCTTTATAACTCTTGGATTGCTTTTGCAGAATTAGAAAGAGCCAACGCCACGTTTACTTTTAACTAAAAACAAAAATCATGAAATTAATAATTCAAAAATCTCTAAAAAAACATATTGCAGGTTCTAAAAAAGTCTTGGTCATATTGTTTGTTTTACCGCTTTTTTATGCCTGCAAAAAGGAAAGAAAGGAAAATTCGCCCTTTGAAAGCGCAGATGTTATCCCGATTAAAACAGCTCCGGTCGAATCTTTTGCTCTTAATAATGCGATTAGCGCATCAGGGCTGGTAGCAACAGAAAACCAGGCCAATTACGGATTTAAAATAGGAGGCATCATCAATCGCATTTATGTGGAAGAAGGCCAGTTTTTTAAGAAAGGCCAGCTTCTGGCATCATTAGACGAAACAGAGATCAATGCCGGATTGAACCAGACCGACTTGAATTTAAAAAAATACGAGCGTGATTATAAACGTGCGAGTAATTTATACAAAGACAGTGTATATACATTGGAACAGCTTCAAAATACCAAAACCGGTCTTGACATTGCCAAAAAGCAGAAAGATGCCGTGGCTTTTAATGCACGTTATTCTAAAATTTATGCTGCTGCGGATGGTTTTGTTTCGAAAAAAATAGCCAGCGAAGGCGAAGTTGTAGGTGCGGGATCTCCAATTTTGGCGATAAATGAAACCATTCAGAACAATAATTATCTGCTGAAAGTTGGTTTGACTGATAAAGAATGGGCCGCGGTAAAAGTAGGGCAGAAAGCTGCTGTAACACTTGACGGTTATCCTGATGAAAAATTCGATGCCTTTATTTTTAGAAAATCGCAGGCGGCAGATGTTGCTTTAGGTTCTTTTCAGGTCGAATTAAAACTAAGCCTTAAGAAAAGCAGACCAGCGGTCGGAATGTTTGGAAAAGCCGAAATAAATGCAGAACACTCAGAAGATTTTATCATCATTCCCTACAATTCGCTTATTGAGGCCGACGGAAACAAAGCGTTTGTTTTTATTGTGGAAAACAACAAAGTAAAACGCCAGCCTGTCACGATCAGCAAATTTGAGAATAATAAAGTATTCATAAAAGACGGGCTTCAGAAAACAGATCAGATTGTGGTTTCCAACAGTGCTTATCTCAACGAAGAATCAACCATCAAGATCATTAAATAATCAGTATCATGAAAATAACAAACTTTGCTGTCAAGAATTATCAGTTTACGCTGATTATATTTCTGCTTGTTGCTGTAGTGGGGTATCTTACGCTGTTTACCATGCCAAGGGCGGAAGATCCTGCAACGCATCCGCCGCAATATTTAATTACGGTAATATATCCCGGCACAAGTCCGAAGGATATGGAAGAACAGGTCGTAAAACCGATCGAAAATAAAATTTACGGACTCGAAAACATCGAAAAAATATTAACCACAGTAGAAGACGGTGTTGCTGCGTTTCAGGTAAAATTTAAATATGGAGTAGATGTTGACAATAAATATCAGGAGATTTCCACAGAAATGAATGCGCTTAAAAACAGTGAACTTCCTAAAGATATTTATCAGATAAAAACCGAAAAAATTGCTTCTTCTGATGTGAAAATCCTTCAGGTGGCATTGGTTTCAGAAAATGCATCCGACAAAAAACTGCGCGATGAAGCAGATAAACTTAAATCCAAAATTGAGAAAATCACCAATCTGAAAGATGTAAAATATGCTGGAATTCCGGAGCAGGAAATCCGCATTGATCTGCAGCTTGAAAAACTGGCCCAATTAAAAATTCCGTTAAACGTAGTCATGGGAAGCCTGCAGAGTGAAGCAGCCGATATTCCTGGCGGAAGCATTGATTTGGGAAGCAAAGTATTTAATGTAAAAACCAGCGGTAAATTCAAAAATGCGGATGATGTAGCCAATACCGTAATTTATAATGCCAACGGGAAAATAATCTACATGAAAGATGTAGCCGAAGTAGGCTATAAATCTCAAGTTGTCGATCATATTACGCGCATCAACGGACACCGATGCGTACTGGTTACAGCCGGTATGAAAGACAATGTAAACATTACCGATGTACAGAAAGAATTCCTGCCGATTGTGGACGAATTTTCTAAAGAACTGCCGTCAAACATCAAACTTGTAAAAAACTTCGACCAGGCCAATATGGTATCGCAGCGTCTGGGACATTTAGGGTTTGATTTTGCCCTTGCGATTGTTTTGGTGATTGTGACATTGCTTCCACTGGGTTTAAGAGCTTCCGGAATTGTGATGATTTCCATTCCGTTATCTCTCGCACTGGGATTAATTGCCATGAATGCCTTTGGCTTTTCTTTAAATCAGTTAAGCATAGTGGGACTCGTGGTAGCGTTGGGATTGCTGGTGGATGACAGTATTGTGGTAGTCGAAAATATAGAGCGCTGGCTGCGGGAAGGACATTCCAAAATGGATGCAGTGCTTAAAGGGACCAGACAGATCGGAATTGCCGTAGTAGGCTGTACTGCAACACTTGTCATTGCATTTTTGCCGCTGGCTTTCCTGCCGGATGTTTCGGGGGAATTTATAAGAAGCCTGCCAATGGCTGTTATTACCAGTGTACTGGCATCGATGATTGTAGCTTTGACATTGGTGCCGTTTTTAGCAAGCCGATTTTTAAAAACGCACGATCATGCTGCAGGAAATATATTTCTTCAGTATCTGCAAAGATTCCTTACCAGAGCCTACCGTGATATTATGCCGAAGGCCTTAAAATATCCTAGAACAACTATTGCGATTTCCATAGTTTTGAGCATCACAGCTTTTGGACTCTTTAAAGTAACAGGTTTTAAATTATTCCCGACTTCTGAAAAGCCGATGTTTCTTATCAATATAAAACTGCCGCTTCAGGCCAATATTTCAGAAAGTGACCGTGTTGCCAAAATTGTAGAAGCAGAGCTTAAAAATCATAAAGAAATTGTGTATTATACTTCGAACGTTGGAAAAGGAAATCCGCAGATTTACTACAATGTGCATCCGCAGGACAGAAAACCGGATTTCGCACAGATTTTTGTCCAGCTTGAAGATGAAGCCAAACCATCAGAGAAAACAGCTTTGATTGAAGAGCTTCGAAATAAATTTAAAAGGATGCCTTATGCCAAAGTCGAGGTGAAGGATTTTGAACAGGGAACACCATTAGAAGCCAATATTGTGGTTCGTCTTTTTGGCGAAGATCAGCAGGTGCTGCGAAAGCTTTCTTCGCAGGTGGAAACTATTCTGAGAAATCAGGAAGGGACAGTGTATATCAACAATGAGCTGAATACCTATAAAACGGATGTCAAGGTTAAAATCAATAAAGAAAAGGCCAGAACACTGGGAGTATTGACAAGCGATGTAGATAAGGTCATCCGACTTTCGGTAGCAGGGTTGACAGTAGGCGATTATATAGATGACAGGGGAGATGCCAGAAATGTAACACTGACATTGCCTAGAGATAAATTTTCGAACCTCGATGCTTTGAAAAATCTGTACGTAAATAATCTGCAGGGAACCCCGATTGCGCTGAACCAGATTGCTGAGATTTCGTTTGAAACTTCTCCAACAGCAATTAACCACTTTAATAAATCACGCTTTTCAAAAGTGACCGCTTTATCAGCAAAAGGGTATTATGCCAATGATTTACTGGCGCATATCGTTCCAAAACTGGATCAGTTGAAAATGCCAAAAGGATATTATTACAAATTATCGGGAGAGAAAGAATCCGAAGGCGATGCGCTGGGCGGTAACTTTTTGGCAGTGATTATTTTAAGTACCTTTTTGTTTGTGGCGGTGTTGCTTTTGCAATTTAAAACGTTCAAAGGAATTATTATCGTTTTATCCATCATACCGCTGGGAATTTTGGGAGGCGTGCTGTTATTGCTTCTCAATGGAAGTCCCATGTCTCTGGTTGCCATTATCGGTTTTATCGGCCTTTCGGGAATTCAGGTAAAGAACTCTCTGCTGCTGGTGGATTTTACCAATCAGTTAAGGCAGGAAGGGCATTCGATAGACGAAGCGATAGCCATTGCAGGAGAAACCCGTTTTCTGCCGGTGGTGCTCACTTCCATTACGGCCATTTGTGGTTTGATTCCCATTGCGCTGAACTCAAATCCATTGATCGCGCCGTTGGCCATTGTACTGATCGGCGGGCTGATCAGCTCCACGATATTATCCCGGATTGTAACTCCGGTAATGTATAAACTGATACCGCCGCAGATACAGGGTGATGAAGTTGAATAACGAAATCATCGTTCATGAAAATATTTAAGATATTTTTTATGAGACAGCTACTCTGGGAATTTGATACAACTAAATTAGCAAGATTCACTCTAGAAAAATAAAAATACAGAGAAAAGACGGTACTTAAGCAGCTGCTCCAAATTATTTGGAGCAGTTTTGTTTTTCAAGGCTGCATGCGTTTTGGAAAGCCCAAATAAATTTGATTTATGAGATAGTCTGTGCGGGCGCATTGCAAGTCAGGGCTGTATCCTTTTTTCGCTATGGACCTGCGGCGTATTATGGCTCAGGAGTCACAGCATGTTCCTGCGTCTGCAGATCATCGCTCTTGGCCTGCCCGTTTTTCTTTACCAGCAGGTAGAAATCCTTCAGGTGCCACCACGCGGGGCATCTCTCCAGAGGTCCGTTGAAGTTCCTGATGGTGGAATAGCAGCTTTTAAGGAAGGCCTGAGAATCGGTGATCTTCGCCCAGGGCTTCCAGTCCACCCTTTGGGGCGGGGGAAAGGCTTCAAAGTATTTTTTTATCTCTTCCGGGGTCATGGGGCAAATTTAAGCTAAAATCCCTTTTCTGTCAAGCCCTGCAGGGAGCGGCATTAGATTCTGGAGGTATTTTCCGGATCTTTTTTTAAGTGTCCTTATAATCAGAGAAATACCTGTTTATTTTTTTTTTTGGGGAGCTTTTTCCCGCTATGCGCTGCACACGAGCAAAGCGAACTGGCGAAGCAATCGGGGCTGGGGAGATGGGTTAGATGATTTTGCGGAAGACAGGGGAGAGAGTCGCTATGGAATGTCCTTTGGAAATAGTGATTGGTCTGCTGTCTCGCAATATTAAATAGGGTTTTTCCGTAAAAGGTAAGCCCGAAACAAATCGGGCCCATTATCATAATTCTAATTTTGTGCGTGCAGCTTGATTCAGCCGGCTCTTTTTGCAGTGTTTATGCAAGGCTCTCTCCAATAGGCAGGCGGGTGCTCAGCACGACCCTGTTCCAAAGGTTTATCGCAATTACGGCAGCTATGATATCTGCAATCTCAGATTCGCTGAAAAACTCAAGGGCATCTGCATAGGCCTTATCCGAGAGCCCATTCTGATGGATCATTGTTATTTCTTCGGTTATCCCCAGCACTGCTTTTTCCTCCTGGGTAAAAATTTCCCCGGCTTCCCTCCAGGCACCAACAAGAAAAATGCGCTGGCTGGCCTCGCCGTTTTTAACCGCGTCCTGGGTATGAATGTTGATGCAGTAGGCGCAGCCGTTGAGCTGCGAGGCGCGGATTTTTATCAGTTCTTTTACCGTCCTGGATAGCGGCGAGGATGCAAGGTAGGTTTCCAGGCCTATCATTGCTTTTAGCGCTTTTGGAGCGGCGGCTTTGAAATTAAGTCTTTTTTGCATGGCAATTATCGTTTTAAAATTGTTCCCTGCAAAATTGGGCAATAGGAAAACCAAAAAACTTAAACTGGTTTAAGAAAGAAGCTTTTTTCTGATCTCGCTCAGATACTCGGGGGTGAAGCCCAGATAGGAGGCGATCAGGTACTGCGGGACGCGCTGTATGAATTCTGGGTGGTTGCGCGCCGCCTGGAAATAGAATTCTTCTTTGGAGAACGAGAAAAGGAACTGGATGCGCTTCTGGGCCGCCGCGTAGGCCCGCTGGTACACAAAACGGAAATAGCGCTCCATCACCGGGAACTCCTCCAATAGCTTCCGCTGGTTCTCTGATGTGATGTACAGGATAGTGGATTTTTCCACTGCCTGGATATAGAATTCGGTAGTAAGCCGGTTTTCGTAGGCATAGTTGTCGGTAAGCCACCAGGTTTCAATCGCAAATTCGGTGGTCTGCTCGGTGCCTTTCTCGTTGATGAAGAATTTTCGAAGCAGGCCCTGAAGCACAAAATAATGGTGATGGCAGATTTCTCCCTCTTCCAATAGGTTTTCTTTTTTGCCAACCTGTTTGGTGTCGAAGAATTTTATGATCTGCTCAAACTCGTTGTCAGCAATCTGTGCGAACTTGGCGATATGGTTTTTGAATATATCTGACATTGGTTTTTGCGATATTATTTACAGATTCAAAATTTTTTCAGCCGTTTATCTTTTCCTTATGGTAGCGCGAGAGCCATTTTTCCATCCTCTGGAGCAGCTGGATCTGCTCAGGGCTGCCTGTGGGGTCAGAAAGCCCTGTCAGGGTTTTTGAGTAATGGAATTTTTTGTCCTCAAAGAGGCAGGTGAACCTCGGCTGTTCGTTATGGGAGACCAGCCAGCTTTTGGGTTCTATTTTTTTTATTTCAAACTTTTTCATATCTCATACGCCGTGGATGCCGTATTGGGCATTGGCTCTAATGTGAAAGGCAAAATTAGGGGTTTTATTTTTAATGGTGCCCGTTTTTATTTTAAGTTAGACTGGTTGGAGTGGGCAGTACCGTCAATTGTATTCAGTTGTTTTAGTTTTGATTTTTATTTCTTATTTTTTATCTTTTTTGGAGCTGTTCCCGCTATGCGCTTTTATCTTTTGCGCCTAACCCCGGTTTGATTGCATAATTTTTTTAGGAGCTTTTTTCCCGCTATCCGCTCCAATCTTTTGCGCCGAACCCCTGCGCAAAAGGATTTTCGCTTCTATCGGGGCTAGTGCTGCCGATGTGGCGCCAATTTTGTGTTTGGAGAACTGCACTTTCCAATTCCGTTGGTGAATTGAAAATCAAAATAATTTAAAAAAGTGCCTTTTTGCTGCGGTAAATTTTGCAGGAAAGGCTGAAGCTGCATATTTTGGTGCGGATCAAGGCAAATTGCTTGTTCCTGCCAACTTTAAGATTATATTTTTATGTAAAGTATTACACCTAAAAATTTTCTCCCAAATAAAAAAAGCTTTTCTGTTGAGATACAACTAGGTTTTGCTACCATGGATTTTTGGATAAAAGAGTTTCTGTTGTAAAGGCATTAAATAAATCACGTATAATTACTTGTCGCCACGTTAGAAATTTATCATAATTTGTGCAGGGTTTATACCATAATAGCAAAGAGCTTCAAGGAATGATTTATTCAAAAAAACAGAAATATGGCAGATTTGATAGATAAAGATTTTATTGTAAATGTTGGTCCGGGAGCGACCTTTACTGCTTCAGGAAATTATCATACTACAGCTCAGGATATTGATGATCTTTTTAAAAAATTTAAAGAAAATGAAGTTAGAAAAATTGCACTTTTTTTTCACGGTGGATTAGTCGGAGAAGAGGAAGGTTTAAAGCGTGCCCGTGAAATTTCGCCTTCTTTGATAGCCGCAGGAGTATCTCCGGTGTGCTTTGTATGGGAAACAGCCGTGATGGAGGTGATTTCAGGCAAGATATACACCATTTCTCAAACAAAAATTTTTAATAAAACATTAAAAAATCTGCTAAAATCAATATCACGTAGATTACCCAGCGACCAGATCACTGGACGTGCCTACACGGGGCAGGGTTTTTCAAGTGTTGAGATCGAAGAGGAACTCAGCAAGCCTTACCCTTTTCAGACTTATGGAAATATACCTGTGGTTGAAGGTGGACGATCTGCGAATAATTTGCCGTCAAATATTGTTCTAGAGAAGCAGCTTCTTGTAGAGTTTACCGCAGCGGTTACTTCGGATTATCAGTTTCAGCAGGCAATTGCTACTACACCATTATCAACTATGGATCCTACTACTAATGAGATAGCTGGCAGAGGTTTTCTGGACAGCGGTTTTTTTATTTCCCATCTGGTAAAAATTGCTATAAGAGTCATCGATAGGTATCTGGAAAGAAGAGATCATGATTTTTACCCGACAGTGGTTGAGGAAATCCTGCGTGAGTTTTATATTGCAGATGTAGGAGCGGGAATTTGGAAATTAATGAAGGATAAGGCAGAAGATATGTGGAAAAGTAATGAAGGCCGAAATGGAGACGATCGTTTTGTTGGCAGATACTTTTTAGAGCGGCTTACTTCGTATGTAAACGACAATAAGGGAACCACCGTGGATTTAATTGGTCATAGTGCCGGTTCGATTGCTATTTGTCACCTTCTGCATTATACGCAAGTAGTTGAAAATCCTTTTAAATATCGAAATATTATTTTTCTGGCCCCTGCCTGTCGTACTGAATTATTTAAAAAAGAGGTAGTGGATCATCAAAATCGTTTTGAGAAAATAAGGATCTTTACCATGAGTGATGTTACTGAATGTGACGATGTAATGCTTGAATATGTTTACACACATTCTCTGCTGTATTTAATCTCTGGTATTTTGGAGGATAGGGGGGATTCCTATGATGCTTATATTTTAGGATTGGAAAGGCACATTGCTTTTAAAGCTCCCTATAACATAGCAGATTTGGAGCCAATCAATTCTTATTTGTATGGAGCTGGTCATAACAGGGTCTCTTTTTCAAAAACAATTGACTCGACCGCAGAGGGTATGCAAACTCTCGCCATTAAACATGGTGGATTTGCTATGGAAGGAAAAACACTCGCGAGTATTCAATTTATTTTAAGGCAATAAATTATGGCTAGATATGCAATAGTAATCGGTATAAATGATTATACACCAGTAAGTAAGAGAGGATTAAAGCCTCTGCATGGCGCTATAAGTGATGCAATTGCAGTCCACAAATGGATTGTTGAACATGGAGGAGTACTTGAAGAGGATGCTTTTTTGATTACCTCTACTGCAAATCCACTCAATCCAATCAAGCAAGCCATTGACGATGCTATTGTTGCAATAACAGAAAAGATCGTGGAAGAGCAAGGGGGAGAAGCAGAACGGCTGTATTTTTATTTTGCAGGTCATGGAATCGGTGTGGATCTTGACAGGGAAAATAACGGATTGTGTATGGCAAATTGGACAGAATATAGCATGGATTCAGGATCTTTATCCTCAAGATATTACCTTCAAAGTTTTATAAACCAGGGTCTTTTTAAAGAAGTAGTATTATGGATGGATTGCTGCCGCACCTCTAAATTCTTTTATTCGCCAGCTGGTGCACCAACTCTTCAACACTTTGGAATTGTGACTGACCCGCTTTATATGGTAGCTTTTGGTGCGCAGTATCAAAATCAGGCTTATGAGAATAGTATATCAAGTAATGAACAGACAGATAAGAGAGGTGTTTTTACCTCTGTTTTACTGGAAGGACTCCATGGAGGCCAGGGATCATTGGAAGTGGTAAACGCCAGGACATTGGGTGACTATTTGCAATTATTTGTTCCGAAAAGGGCGCAGGAACATAATTTTTCTCAAAAACCTGAAGTCATCGCAAATGTTGATGCAGTCAATACAATAATTTTCTAATGGAAATGGAAACGCAAACACAAACTATACAGCAAAGCCAGCATATTTCACCAAGTCAAAATTGGCAAGTCCGAGGTTCTGAACAATTGGATGAACCGGGAAAATTCGAGCTCATCATAAAATTATCCGAGCATTATCGTTACATAACCGATATTTGGATATTTGATAGCAGCTCAGCTTTAATAGTGGCGCCAAATGAAGAACAGCGGTATGATTCTGTACGGGGATATAAACTATCTCCAGGTGAATTTATTGTCAGGGTTGAAAATAACGGGCAAATATGCGACAATATAATAAAGCTGGACCAGGACCTCACTGTCACTGTGGGAGAGAAAAATCTGCCCTTTAGAAAACTGCGGCTGCCACAGTTGTATTCTTCTGCCCCAATTTCCGGCCCAATTGCTTATGCCTCCTCGGATCATGAGTATATAGTTGCTGCCGAAAGAATCAGCAATGAATGTATAGGGCTTGATGATGCAGACAGCGGGAATAGTGGGATATTTTTCTTTTTTCGATACCCTTCGGTATCGCTGTATCAGGAGAATTATGCTAAAAGCACCTATTGGAAACGTTTTGAATTGCTTGATGAGAGTGGAAAGCTTCTGCTTAGTTTTCCTGAACATTGCGACGTGTCGGATGAGAAGGGCTATCTGGGCGTTTGCCTGTCCCTTAAAAAAGGGAACTACTATCTGCAATACAAAAAAAGGAATCATTCCAGAATGGTGCCTATTTTTGTGTATGAGAATTGGTATACTCAATTTTTCATGACTCTGGTGAACGAGCCTCTCTTTGGCTCGATCCGTTATTTCATAAATGCAGCCAGTAATTTCGATTCAGCAGATATTAGGAATTCTTATGTTGATATCTGTCTTGATAAGTTACAGAATAATGATTTTACTATCGACCCCAATCTCCTTAGGAATATTTCTTACGGAAAATTTGAATCTCCCATGTTAGGGCTAGTAGGAGCGTTTCTTTATTTCAGCAGCAAGGAGACTAAAGAAGACTACCTTTTTAGATTAATCCTTGAAAATCTTCAAACCAGAATTCTGCATAACCAAGGTGAGTCGCCCGATATTATGGCTTTGAAGATTTTGGCTATGGAGCATTTCGGGGAGTCCGTAAAGATTGAGAAATACCCAAACTACTCCAGCACCCCTATGCTTAGAATTGCCTTTGATATAATCCGTAGAAACGGCAATAAATTTCCATGGCTTATAAGGGAAGGCAGCATAGATGATTTTATAATTGAAAAGCAGGTTTTTGATTCTCCTATCAATACATTCAGGCCCTTGCGTGCTGCTACTCTAAAAAGAGCTTCAATTGAAGAGGAACGATTCCATGACCCATTTGACCGAAATGAAAAAAGATATATTGAGTACTTTGAAATTCCGCGTCTTAAGCCTATTGATCAAGAATTAGAAATGCTTGAGGAAGGTAAGGCATACGATCAAAGCAAAGGGCAAAAAGCTAAACGGGAACCCGAACCAATGACACAATTTTCGGCATTCAAAAAACATGGCCAGGCAGGATCAGCTATTTTTGGGCTTCTTTCCGAGAATCCCGAAAAAAGTACATCCGAAATTGCGTACGGTCTGAATCTGCCGGAGGTGACAGTTGAAAGAATAAGGCGAGGTCTTAAATTATAAGACATTTTCTGATCCTTTTTCCGATCATTTCTGCTGCAGCCCGTATCTGTAAAGGTAAATTTTTTCATTTGTATTGTATTGTTAAGGGCCCTTGGGGCATGCCTGCTTTTTTTCTTGGTAGCGTGCAATGAATTAATGCTAAATTTTGTCTTTGATTTATTGATGAAGGGCGGATTATTCCCGCGTATTATGCTGCTGCCTTGCCATATATTCCACTTGTTCACCTCTTTAGTGAAAGTTTAAATATTACTTATGAACGTTCAAATATCGCATCAATATCATCTTCGCCGGATCTGCCTCCATAATAACCGCCGTGACTGTCACGATCATAATCCGGTTCATAATTTTCCATATATCTTGTAATCCTATAATCTATATCTATGTTTGAAATTATGCTAGATGTATTAAAAGAAATTCTATCTAACACATTTACATTGAAACCATCCAAATAAGAATCAAGACTTTCGCTAATTTCGTTTTCAATGGCATTTATGTCAACGTCATAATCTGAATAGCCATCAGGATGATAATAGTAATTGAGATGTTTAGAATAATCAATATCAAAATCATTGCTATCGACTATGCTTTTCAAATATTGTTCAAGTAATGCATCAATCTGCATCAAAATATTATCATCTTCAATATTGTATTGATCTACAAAATCCAAAAGTTTTTTTAATGTGTCTTCATCATAGGCAACATCTATGAAATTGTACAGGAATTTAAAATTTTGAAATTTAATTTCCGGTTCAAAGTCGGATAAAATCATCAATAATTCCCATAATCTGTTTCCTCCTGGATTATCAGCATTTATTAATGTGTTCAAAAAGTGCTCTATGCTTTTGTTTAGCTTTTCATTAAAAAAGTCAAGATAGCATAAGGCAATTAAAAAATCCCAATCTTCGTCTTTTAATTTGCGTTCAAAAAAATAATCAAATAAATTTTCTAAAATTCTGCTGCTATGCGAATTACTGATTTTATCGGACCTTAATAAAGCGTGCATATAATCTATTGAAACTTCGTTATCCAGTGACTTGAGAATATTGCAGATCAAATCAATTTCATTGGAATAGGTGCTTAGAACGAAATCAGCAATAGATGGGTTGAATAAGACATATTCATATTTATTTTCTTCAGTTTGATTTCTGTTTAATAATGATTTGGTCGCTAATTTCCTGACTGCTTCAAAACTTTTATCGGAGTAATCGCCTAGATTTATTGTGTGAATGCTTAAAAATAAGTTGTAGGAATTTCTTAGATCATCTTCACTAATTTTTCCTTTGTTGAAAACTGTCAAGTAGGTAAGGGCTCTTACACAGTCATCTGTCTGGTTTTGGAAATAATCTGCCCAAATAATCTCAGGTTTATTCAGGCTTTTGCCGATATATGGCCAATAGCTTTCAGGCTTCAAATTTCCGATAAGGGAAGAATCCGTAATAAACTCTATTATTCGAGGATTAAAATTGCGATGTTTTATTATTTCCTTATATCTTTTATCTCGGTAGATAACGTCGATGAATTTCTCCGGTAGACTTGAATGATAGATATGGTTGTATAAAATTCTAGCCTTATCTATACTCGATAGATTTTCAATTGTCAGTAAAAATTCATTATCGCGAATTTTCAGGTTTTGAAAAATGTGGCTCAGGCTGTATGCCTTATTTAGAATATTTGTCCTTGATGTAAGGATAAATTTCTTGCTATTGTCTTTTTTGATCCTATTGATGAATTTGATGATGTGAGAATCTTTTTTATTGTTGATCGCATCATACATATTGCTTCCCAAAAAATCGTCGCAGTAGAATAGGATTTTCTTTTTTTCATTTTCGCGAAATAAGCTTTCCGCCTCGCTGATATTTTCCTCTATATCGCAAAATTCATAACCTTTCGCCATGAAATGGATAGCCAGGTTATCTGCAAGAGTTGTTTTGCCGATTCCCGGTTCGCCAGTCAAAATGACCACATTGTTTTCGTCAAGTATTCTCAAGCCCTTATTGTGATTTGCTGTCACTACGTATTTATAGGCTTTGTCCTTTATTTCCTGGATTGTGGATTGGCTTCTCCCTTTTATAGCATTATTGTAAAGGAAGTCCAGTACACTGGTACTGGTGACCCATAGTTTATAGTTCCTTTCAACAATATCCTGATTTTCTTTTTTAGACAAAAAAGTATTTAAATCTTCTATTCCCCAAATATCTTCCTCTGTATGGATATATGGCTGAAAAATTTCCTTGATTTCCTGTTTATTTATTCTGGAAAGCTTTTTTGAAGTGACAAAAATATACCTGCCGGGATTCAGCTTTTTTACTTTATCAAGTTCTTCTGCTTTTAATTTTGAAAACAGCTGGGCGTATGGTGTTTCTAAATAATGCTTGCATTGTATAATTCCTTCCTTTGCTTCACCAATTCAAAACCTGCCGTCCACACCGCCATCTTTTCCGGCTTTGAAAATTTCCACCTTTTTTTGCAATTCTTTTTCAATGACAGAAGCAACTAAAGCTTCAAATTCTCGGTCATTTAATTTTGAAAAATCATATTCCATGCTGTGTGTTTATTATATTGGAATTTAAGTATAAATAATTTCCAGTGTTGTGTTTTTAATTAAATTGCTGCTTGAAGTAGCAGCTAACCGAAGTCCCAGTCAAAACGAGCTGGATTCTATAGATCGAAATAGACTACGTTTGGGAAAAACAATTTCCTGCTTATATCACCCGCGATTTGGGTTGGTTATGGCAATTACTGTATGCTGAATGCTGGATTTGGCTTGACGAGCATCCTGATTAATAACATGGTTAATCCAAATATAAACTCTACTTCATGCTCGTTTGCTACGCTATCGTCATGTTTTACGTGCCCGTTTTGATAATCATTATAATATTCCAAAGTTTTTTGAAATGTGTTTCTGATTTCTTTACTAATGCCGAGATCTTTTTGATATTTTCCAATTTCCGATATTTGATTTTCTAAACTTTTGGCATTTTTTAAAAGATCTTTTAAAAGCAACTCTAAAGCTAGTCTTAAGTTATCGATAATATCCCTATAATTTTCCTTACTCTGATAATATTTTATAGCTATTTCAAATCTAGTTTTAGCTTTTGGGAAATGCTCAATCCAATAAAATGTCTCCGTAACTAAGTCTTGCTGATCGTAGTTTTTAATCGCAAATTCATTTATTGAACGAAAATTAGAAAATTGATCTAAATCATCGAAAGTAAAAGGTGATCGAATGTATTTTTGTACCAGTTCAATTTCTCGTAATTGTTTTGATCTCCATTGTTGAAATATTTCTTTTTTCAATTTAGGAAGCGAATTTCCTTTTACCTCTTCATATTCAAAAACTTTAGCATCTATTTTTTGAATTAATAATTCAGTAAAAATTTTCTTGCGAAAGAAAATTATCTCCGAAGACAATCTGGCAGAAATTCCTTCCAGGTCTACTTCAAGCTGCTGAAATTTAGCGGCAACAACAAAGTTTTCGATTTTCAAATCATATTTTTTGCAAAAATTATCAACGTCTTCTATGTTTTGAAATAACACTCCGTTTTCTTTTAATAAGTGTTCTTTAACTGCTTCATCTGTAAGACTAATCGATAAGCAGTTTTCTTTTTCCTCTACCAGTAAATTCCAAATATTTGTGAGCCAAGCATCAGTTAGAAAGTTGGCTGCAAAGGTTATCTCTCCTAGGGTATAATCAATAATATTTGTGTAATAAATCCCAGCAAACAATTGTGTCTCGGCATCGAGATTATTTTCTGATTTGCAAACTAAATTATTTTTAATTTTTAGAGGTTCAATAGTTGCGTGAACTGGGATTATTGATATGCCTTTAACTTTGTGAAGAAGTCTATTATTATGTGAAATTTCGATTTCATTATAAAGTGCTTTTACACTTAATTGTTGGTTATCTAATCGAAAATTCTCCATAATTTGCTGATTTTGTTTATAGTTGCCGTCAACGTTCCAGGGCTTTGTGTTACAAGCATCGAAACCGACTGTTTTTCTGTTAAAGGTAATATCTTACAATACTTAAAACATGAATTTGTCGCAAAATTCGCAGCTTTATTAAACGTCTTTTAGCTGTAAGTGTTCTATTTATTTTGTTAGGTTAGATATTAAAGCAACAATATCTTTTATGTTTGTAAGTATTGCTCCGCTAACAAAAGCTATAATAGAATAAAGAATATATCTTTTCATTTGTTTATTTTGTAGATATAAATTTTCAATAGTCAATTTGTCAATTTCTATTTGTCTGTCTTGCTTAGAATTTTGAATTTTTAAACTTTCATTTTGCAGTTCTAAATTCTCCAAATTTAAATTTTCAGCTTTCGCTATTCTATATTTTTGATAATCAATTTGGTCAAAATTAACAAACTCATTGCCAAGCATTGTTAATTTAATAAAAGCTCCATTTCCCTTTTCAATAAATCCAAGATCTCTTAATTTGTCTAATAATTTTTCAACTGTGTAAAATTCATCTCTCCCTTTAATAATTAATCTTTTAATAAGTCTAGAATATTCTATGCTTCCATCAGATTCTTGTATTATCCAGATTATTTGTTGCAGAGATTGTTTAAGTCTGTCGTCCATAATATATGTTTTAATTAAGCAGGATTGGATACCTAATGCTGGCAAATTGATAACAGCTGCAAAATTGCACCAATTCAAATTTTTGAAGTTGGTTTTGTACTTTTTGGAATCTTTATTAAAGCGAATATAGCAATAAATATCAAATATTTTCAAATAGCTATTTCTAGCTAGTTTTAGCCCAAAGCTTAAGGAATATTTCGCAAGTTCTGTGGGTGGATTCTTGAATTCACCATCAAGCAGCTTCCTTTCTTCCTGACTGCTCATTATCCAAAGCATCCCGATTGCTTCCCTGTTTGCTTTTTGATCCAAGACCCACTATGCTTTTGTCTTATTCCATGAGCAAAGGTAACTCCGTGCCCTTTGCCAAAAGCAAGGCCGGGCCCCTTGGGTCTGGCTTGAAAATCTCCATCCCTTCGGGTAGTATTTTCAAGCAGAGCCGTGCTTTTGGCGGACACTAACCTTTTTATGCTCATGAAACAAAACATAGCATACTGCGGCTCTTTAGACGAATAAAAAAAAATGTCAGAAATAAGGATTGAAATATTGATAAAAGAAGTGGTGAAACAAAACAGCGCCTGCTCTCATTGCCGAATAAATTTCTGAAAAAAAATAAAAATAAAAATGAAAAGAGGAGAGTGAAGAGTGGATAATCAAAAGTGAAAAGCCAAAATGCGGGGAGATTAAAAGAATGCAAAATTCGTGTGCGGGCAAAGTAAATAAAGCGGAGGCGGGGATGCATGGAGCAAATCAATACGGGGCGGGGATGCATGGGGGAGCAAAAGCCGAAAAGGAAATGCGGGGACGGTAAAAGAAAGCAAAATGCAGAGCGGGGTAAAGCAGATAAAATGCGGGACAGGGAAAAAGTTAAAAAGTGAAGCGGGGAAAGCAGGGGCGTGCGGGAAGATGAAAAGGCGGTTAGTGGCGGGATTTTGCGTTGCGGTTTGCGGAGTGCTGTTTTTTTCTAAAGGTCATTTCAGGCGTGGAAATTTTGAGCGGGCTTTGGCGGGGTGCAGGGCTTGGATAGGAAGACTAAAAGGCTCAGCAGAAGATTATAGCATTATAAAAGTATAAAAATGAATAAATAAATAAATAAATAAATAAATAAATAAATAAATAAATAAATAAATAAATAAATAAATAAATAAATAAATAAAACTATTAAGTAATAGAATAATTAAGTGGGTATAAATATTTAAAAATCAGAATCATGAACATTACAGGAAGATTGACAAGAGATGCGCAGGTGCGCACATTGTCGGACAGCAGGCAAGTGGTAAATTTTTCAGTAGCCATCAATGAGAGCTACAAAAACAAAAAAGGCGACAGGGTGGAGCAGACCACATTTTTCGACTGCGCCTACTGGATAAGCCCAAGGGTTGCCGACTGGCTTACAAAAGGTACAGTGGTGGAGCTCACAGGAATGGTCAGCGCAAGGGCGTGGAAAGGGAACGACGGAGAACCGCGCGCGGGGCTGAACTTCAATGCATCGAATATCAAACTGCACGCAGGAGGCAGAAAAGCGGAAAGCCCGCAGGAAGCGCAGAGCGGGAAGGATTCGGCACAGGGAGACAACAGCAAGCCCAATTTGAAAGAGCCTGAAGAAGACCTGCCGTTTTAAGAAACGGCAGTAAAGAAAGAACATAGTTATAAATCTTAAAATAGATGCATCATGGCACACAATATCAACTACAACAGCAAAACGGGAAAGTATTCGTTTTTCACCGTGAAGGAAAAGGCGTGGCACGGCCTTGGTCAGACAGTAGAGCAGTACCCGACAAGCGCAGAAGCCATCAAATACGCAGGGCTTGACTATCAGGTGGCTAAAAGCCCGCTTTACACCAAAGGCTCTGAAATCTTAGTCACCCGTGAGGGCATTGAAGTGGGAAGCTCTGAACTGGCAGTGCCTGACTGCTTTGCCACCATACGCACCGACAGCAATGCCGTTTTGGGCGTGGTGGGCAAAGACTACCATATCGTGCAGAACCGCGAGGCGTTCAGCTTCTTTGATGCCATTGTGGGCGGGGGAGATGGGATACTGTACGAAACGGCAGGAGCGCTCGGGCAGGGGGAACGAATTTTTATTACGGCAAAACTCCCTGATTATATCCGTGTGGGAAAAGGGGATGACGTGTGCGAAAAATACATTTTCCTTACCACCTCCCACGACGGAAGCGGAAGCATCACAGCGGCATTCACGCCCATCCGCATCGTATGCCAGAACACCCTTAACGCTTCGCTCCGCTCAATGAGCAACGTGGTGCGCATACGCCACACCTCAGGGGCTAAACAGCGCCTTGACGATGCCCATAAAGTGATGGGCCTTGCCGACAGGCTAAGTGCACAGCTTGAAGGCATCTTCAATAACTGGTCTAAAGTAAAGATTACGGACAGGGAAGTCAAAAAGCTTATACAGCTGGCTTTATGCCCAAATAAAGAAACCTTGGAACTAATCAGAAAAGGTGCGCAGGACGAGGCTTCCGCCATCTTCAAAAATACTGTTGAAGATGCTTTTGCCTACGCCATGGCAAGCGAGGCACAGCAGATGCAGACTACCAAAGGCACGCTTTTCGGTGCTTACAATGGCGTGACGGGCTACTATCAGAATGTGCGCAAATACAGGGACGGAGAGGCAAAACTGCAGTCGATTGTGATGGGAGGCACAGCGCAGGAAAAAGCGCAGAAGGCGTTTGATTTATGCATGGCTTTCAAGACGGACGGAGCGGAAATCCTCAACCTTAACTAGGCAGTCGGTAACCAAAGGCTGTCGCTAAATGCATAGCCTTTAAAAATACATTTTTATCGGGATTTAAAAGCTGAAAACCCAAAAACAGCAGAAAGAAACAATTAAAATTTAAAATCAATGAACGCTAATTTTTTCAATCAGATAGCGCAGATGGACATTATAGGGGATCTGCACATTACTGTAGCCAAAGCTACAGAGGACAGGCTTGTAGTGCTTGTCATGCTACAGAACGAGGCATGCGGGGACAGCGCAAAGCACAGCATCCCGCCACTAAGCCTGCGTGGAACGGCAGAGGAGCTTGACCAAGGCTTTTTTGAGAATATCACCACGCCCATGCAGAGCGCTTCGGGACTGATGGTGGAGATGGAAGGCTATATGAAACAGCTTGAAAATACCAAAACTCAGTCTGCCATGGAGAAGCAGAAAGCCGAAAGCCAAAAGAAGGAAGCCGAAGCCAAGGATAAAAAGTTCAATGATGCCATGGCAAAGGCGGACGAGCTTGAAAAGGAAGGGAAATTCCGCGAGGCATGGATGAAAGTGCCCGAAATCCATGAGTTCCCTTTAAAAGCCGAGCAGTTGCGCAGAAGAAAAGCCGAACTGTCTGCAAAATTTGCGCCCGACCTTTTCGGCAGTGCACCTGAGAAGACAGCGCCTGAACCGCCACAAGAAGCACTTTTTCCCGTGCATGGCTACACTGGGGAAGATGAGCAGGCAGACGAAGAGGAAACAGAAACCGAAGAAGCCGAATATTGGGAAGAAGACCCCGAAGAGCAGGAATATTAACTAAAATACAGCAGTCATGATACTATCGACACAATTGCAGAGGGTTTTTATACTCAAAGACAAAGGGCAGGAAATCAGGCTTTCCGACCCCGAACCGAGATGGAGCACCGAGGCGGTGCTGAATTTCTATGCACCGACCTATCCGATACTGACCACAGCCAAGATATCCGCCCCTGCCATCAGGGACGATGCGGTCGAGTACCGATTTGAAACGGTAATGGGAACAAAAGGATAACCGAAAATATAAAGCCATGACTTATGCAAAAGACAATCATATCGGGGAGAGTGAAACTTCCCGAGGGAAAAAGGCAAAAACAGCTTCACGCACAGCTCGCAGGGTTCATGCATTGGATGGGCAGACCAAAAGACGCAGACGAGGTGCAGAAAGACAAACCACGGTCGGTTCCTGCGGGGATGCTACTGATGGTTTTCTAAAGGTTTCTTTCCTTCCTGTACTGCAACAAACTAAAGCGGTACAGGCTGGCGAGAAATCCGAAAAAATGCAGAACGATTTTTATATATCCCTTGACTGGCTTGCAGAGCATTACGGCATTACGCCGATGCCGACCCGCCATTTAGGGTTTCCATACAATACGGCGGTCGCTTTATGGGATTTGCATGAAAAGCTCAAAAAAAGCGCAGGGAATTTTTCCGAACTGCGGGTGTTGCGGGACGCAGAGAAAACATATCTGGAAAGCGAGGAAAAATACCATACAGGCACAACCCTGTATTATATCCCGATACAGCCGATTTACCACATGCTCAAAGACCCCAATCATAAAAGAAATGCGCACTTGCTTTTATCGGTCTGCTCTTATCTCTACCGTAGTGCGGGGATTCCGCACTACAGGGAAGAGGGAAGCTACCTGTACTGGCTCTATGAAATGCACAGGGAATGGACGGAGCAGGATGAGGACAGGGAGGAAAACGAAAGGTACATCGGTGAGTTTGACAAGACGGAATTAATTGGAGACTGCATACAGCAGAAGATTTTCAGTGTGATGAACCTGACTTTTTTTGAAAAACGGCTCAGTGCTTTTAAATGCCGTGATGTTTTTGATAAGGAATGTTTGGATATAGCCCAAAAAGGTTTTGCCTTATTTGCTGACTACCCCAACGAGAGCATTTTTCGAAATGCACCTATGAATTGCGGACATGAAGACGAAGAAACGCAAGATGAGAGCATAGGCATGGAAAAGTATATTTCCTTTATCTCCGATACGAAGGGTTGGCTGTATGAAAGCATTGAGGAGAGCATCAACAATGAATTCAACGAGTACGGGGCAATGGATGAGCCGACAATTATAAAACGTTTTGGCGGAAATGAGCTGACAGGGGACAGCCTAGATTTTGAAAGCCGGCTGTTTGCCCTTTTGGATGATATGTGCGCTTTGCTGTATAACTATAAAAACAATGAAAATGAATAATACAACTGATATAACCCAAGACTTTGGAACGCTCTACCACCCGAAATCAGCCCTTGTCTTCTATGAAAGCAACACTTTAGATAAAGAGGTATATGTCGAGCATTTTGATATGGATAAAAACGGTTCGCCCATCAATGCCCATCCGCTTACAGAGCGGGAAGCAGAAGCGCTTGCAAAGGCGCTTACAGCTGAAAAGCAGAAGCAGACCGCCTTTTTAAAATCGGGCGGGATTCTGCCGACAAACATTCTGCATATCAATCCAAACAATGAAAAAAGTGCTGTGATATGGCATACCAAACCCCAAAAAAGACTGCTTTATTTTACCGAGGGCTTAGGTATTCCTTGCGGTCAGGGGTTTGTGCCTGCCATGGTCTGGAAGGCGGACAAAAACAGCCTTAGGGTGTTTGCCCTTATGGGCAGGCGCAGACCCACGGAAAAAGCAACATTGTATCATGCGCCTTTTTTCAACATTTATGAAGACGGCAGAGTGTGCATGGGCTCGGTAAATATCGAGATAAAGCAGTCTGCCTCAATTGAAGAGTTTACAAAGGCGTGGGAGGATTATTTCTTCCAAAGCTATTTCAGCCACCTTATGGGGGAGAACAGCCCTGTAAAAGGCAATTGCGTGAGCTTTTGGAAAGACCTTGTCGCATCGGGCAGAGCTTTTCCGACAGCAATTCTGAAAAGCAGCAACAAAACACTTAAAAACCTAATGCCATGAAAACAGAGAAAGCCAAAATGCATTTTACAGACCCATACCTGATTAGCCCGACCAATCCCATTACCGTAAACCTGATAGGGGCGGGCGGTACAGGGTCAAAGGTGCTCACTGCCCTTATGGAAATGAACCACAGCCTCATGGCTCTGGGTCATGCAGGGCTCTCAGTCCGCCTATGGGATGATGATATTATCACAAGTGCCAACCTCGGCAGACAGCGTTTTGCGCCCAGTGAGATAGGATTGCATAAATCCGTGGCGCTTATCAACAGGGCGAATCGTTTTACGGGTACGAACTGGAAAGCCGAAATGGTCAAATTTGAAAAGGACAGTTTTGGAAAACTGCCAGCAAATGCGAAAGCAACCATTTATATCACCTGCACGGACAGCGTGCATTCCCGTTTTGAAATTGCCGAAATTTTAAAATACAGCAACCGCACGCACCACAGGGACGACCCGAAATACTGGATGGATTTCGGCAACAGCACCTGCACTGGACAGGTTGTACTGTCCACTGTTGGGAAGATACAACAGCCCAAATCAGAAAAGTTTGAAACCGTGGCGTGCCTGCCTTTTGTGACCGAGGAATTTGGCGAACTTTTAAATCAGTCCGAACAGCAGGACAACATGCCGAGCTGTTCGCTAGCCGAGGCGCTCGAAAAACAGGATCTGTTTATTAATTCCGCTTTGGCGCAGATGGGATGCTCGCTTTTGTGGAACCTGTTCCGTGAGGGCATGACCGCAAACAGGGGATTTTTCCTGAATCTGAAAGAGTTCCGCTCTCAGCCCATTCCAGTGGGATAAGCCCGAAATTGGGCGGCAAAAAGACACTCCTTCCTTCCAGTCGGAGCGTCTTTTTGCGTTTAAAAAGGTGGAGCGCCTTTGCCAAAATGCAGTGCCCGCTATTTTACCAAATACGCTGCGTTTTTTTTAAGGGATGCTGTATCCCTTTTGCTGTTTTTGACGCGGCTTCTTTTCTTTCCGCGGCGGCCAAAGAAAAGATTCTGTGTTATATTCCAACTCTTTTTATCACTTTTTAATTGAATTTTAAGTCCTTATTTTTTGAATTTCTTGAATAGAAAATAGAAATCCTTTTATTTGTGAATTTAATATCGTAATATTGCGATGTAAATTTATATCGAAATGGGAGTTACAAAAACAGAAATATATAAGGACGAACAAAATAAGCTTGCATCTCTTCTTAAAGTTTTAGGGCATCCTGCCAGAATAGCAATTCTTCAATATATAATCAATCAAAAAGCATGCATTTGTAATGATCTTGTTGAGGAATTGGGATTAGCGCAGGCAACTATTTCCCAGCATCTGAAAGAATTGAAAAACATTGGAATTATTCAAGGTTCAATAGAAGGAAAATCAGTTTGTTATTGTATTGAAGAGAAAGTGTGGAAGGAATTTCAAGATGAATTTAATACCTTTTTCAATCAGGATGTAAAAGTAAATCAATGCTGCTGAAAGCATTTTTTTATAATCTAATATCGTTATATTGCTATATAACGTTTATGTGTTTAATTATCTATTTTATCAATTTAAAAGTTAGTATTATGAAATTATCAGAAATCAGAGAAATTCTGCCGGCATTAGAAAATGTTGAATTTCAGTTAGAGAACGGAACATTTGTACCGGAACATTTCCACGTTACAGAAATAGGTGTTGTTACTAAACACTTCATTGATTGCGGCGGAACTATCCGAAATGAAAAAGCTGTCAGTTTCCAATTATGGAATGCCAACGACTTTGACCACCGATTAAAACCAGCCAAACTATTAAACATAATAAAACTATCTGAAGAAAAATTGGGTATTGAAGATTCCGAAATTGAAGTAGAATATCAAAGCGGTACTATTGGTAAATACGATTTGAATTTCAATGGAAATACATTTGTACTGAAAAACAAAGCGACTTCCTGCTTGGCTCAGGATGCTTGTGGAATTCCTTCTGAAAAACAAAACAAAAGGCTTTCCGAATTATCAGCAAATCAGTCAAATTCATGCACTCCAAATTCAGGATGCTGCTAAACTCTAAATCGAATATCCATGTACCCAACATTATCAGAGACAATTCAACAGTTAGAATGGGAGAAAATTATTAATAAAGAGCGTAAAAGTACCTTACAGCCGTTGATTGATTTTATTCAATTAAAAATAAATAGCAAGCAGCAAATAAATATAAATTTCATTTGTACACATAATTCGCGCAGGAGCCATTTATCACAGGTTTGGGCACAAGTAGCAGCCTCTTATTTCGGTATTGAGAATGTGATTTGCTATTCAGGAGGTACTGAAGAAACAGCATTATTTCCAAAAGTAGCAGAAACTTTATTCAATCAGGGATTTAATATTTTCAAAATAAATGATGGCACTAATCCTGTTTATGCCATAAAATATAGTGATAGTTCACAACCGATAATTGGATTTTCTAAAAAGTATGACAGTCCTTTTAATCCAGTATCTGCTTTTGCGGCTATAATGACTTGCTCGCAGGCCGACGGAGGATGTCCTTTTATCGCTGGTGCTGAAAAAAGGATTCCCATCACATTTGAAGATCCTAAAATTTCAGATAACACTTCTGACCAGACAAAGGTATATTCAGAAAGGAGCTTACAGATAGCATTGGAAATGTTTTATGTTTTTTCAAAAATCACTAAGTAGCCGATGCAAACAAAACTCAAATTCTTAGACAGATACCTAACTTTATGGATATTCCTTGCAATGTCACTTGGCCTGGGCTTAGGATATTTCTTTCCGGGTATTTCAAAAATTACAAGTACGCTATCTGTTGGCACTACAAATATTCCGCTGGCAATTGGTTTGATATTGATGATGTACCCGCCGCTGGCAAAGGTGGATTATTCATTATTGCCTATAGTATTGAAGGATAAAAAAGTTATTGGTATTTCTTTACTATTAAACTGGATTATCGGACCTGTTTTAATGTTCGGATTAGCCATTCTTTTTCTAAGAAATGAGCCGGATTATATGACAGGCTTGATATTGATAGGTTTGGCAAGATGTATTGCAATGGTCATAGTATGGAATGACCTTGCAAAAGGTAACAGAGAGTACGCAGCCTTATTAGTTGCATTAAACAGCATCTTTCAGGTATTTGCTTACAGTTTCTTAGTTTGGCTGTTTATCAATGTACTGCCAAACAAATTAGGCTTGGCAAGTTTCAATGTAAGGGTATCAATGAAAGACGTAACAGAAAGCGTATTAATCTATTTAGGCACTCCTTTTTTGGCAGGTTATTTAAGCCGTTACGCATTGGTAAAATCAAAAGGCATAGAATGGTATAACAGAACATTGGTACCCAAAATATCGCCTATTACATTGTATGCATTACTGTTTACCATAATATTGATGTTCAGCCTGAAAGGTGATAAAGTTGTAGCGTTGCCAATGGATGTAGTGAAAGTCGCCATACCATTAGTTATCTATTTTGTATTGATGTTTTTCGTGAGTTTCTTCATTAATAAATCCCTTAAAGTTCCCTATGAAAAAAATGCGTCTATCGCATTTACGGCCACGGGAAATAATTTCGAACTGGCTATTGCCGTGGCGATAGCTGTTTTCGGCATTCATTCGCCACAAGCTTTTGTAGGCGTAATTGGCCCCCTTGTGGAAGTACCTGTATTGATACTTTTAGTAAAAGCAAGTTTGTGGTTGAAGAAGCTATATTATAGCTAATTTTGGAACAATATTAATTTTATAGTAATGAAATTAAAAAAATCATTGAGACAGACCATTCTAAAACCTACATTTTAATTCGACTGATGGTAGGTGCGGTTTTTCTTTTAGAAGGAATCCAGAAGTTTTTATTTGCCGACAAACTCGGAGCGGGACGATTTGAAAAAATTGGTTTGCCTTCTCCTGAATTTCTGGGCAGTTTTGTAGGCAGTTTTGAAATTGTCTGCGGACTTCTTATTCTTGCTGGGCTTCTGACAAGACTGGCAAGCATTCCGCTGATCATTATTATGCTGTCTGCCATTGGAGCAACAAAGTGGGGTATCTTAGCCGAAAAAGGTTTTTGGGAAATGGTGCACGAAAGCAGGACCGACTGGGCAATGCTTTTGGGAAGCATATTTATGCTCATTAAAGGCGGGGGCTGTTGGTCAGTGGATAAAATTTTGACAAACAATAATGCATAAAGCAGATTTAAAAGATATCGCAAAACTTTTTCTAAAACTGGGTATCATCGGTTTTGGAGGACCCGCAGCACATATAGCAATGATGCAGAGGGAAGTGGTTGCCAAAAGAAAATGGCTGGACGAGCAGCATTTTCTTGATTTAGTTGGGGCAACAAATTTAATTCCCGGTCCAAACAGCACCGAAATGGCTATCCACATCGGGCTTGAGAAAGCGGGCTGGAAAGGCTTGATAACGGCGGGTCTCTGTTTTATCCTGCCAGCTGTTTTCATTACAGGCATTTTTGCTTTTCTCTACAGCAAGTACGGAGAGCTGCCGGAAGTGCAGCCATTTGTCTATGGAATTAAGCCAGCGATTATCGCCATCATCTTGGGGGCGGTTTTTCCTTTGGCAAAAAAATCGCTGAAATCAGCCGCCCTTGCAGTTATTGCAGCCGTGGTCTTTTCAGGTGCTTTATATGGACTGAATGAAATTTATTTGATGTTTGGAGCAGGAATTTTGGCTTTGTCTCTGGCCTATTTTAAAGACCGCAGACAGCACTATTCCAATAGTTTCCTGCCATTGGCATTGCTGCAGGGCGCCGGTACAGCTCTGCCTTCTGCGGCAAACGCAAACCTGTTTTGGATTTTTCTTAAAATCGGGGCGATACTTTATGGAAGCGGTTATGTTTTGTTTGCTTTTCTGGACACAGAATTGGTTGCAACGGGGCTTTTGACAAGACAGCAGCTCATTGATGCCATTGCCGTTGGGCAATTCACGCCGGGCCCTGTTTTTTCTTCCGTTACATTTATCGGCTATCAAATTAATGGCTGGTCAGGTGCCGCAGTTTCGACAGCGGCGATATTTCTGCCTTCATTTGTTTTTGTGGCTTTGCTCAGCCAAATGGTAAAGAAAATGAGAAACTCAAAACTGTTTTCTGCATTTTTGGATGCTGTAAACGCTGCATCAGTTGCAATAATTGCAGCAGTGTGTTTTGAGATGGGCAGGGACACGATAACTGACTGGCACACTATTTTGATTGCAGTTTTAAGTATTGCGGCCGCATTTGGATTCAGGAAATTAAACAGCGCTTTTGTTGTTTTAGGAGGCTCTATATTGGGGTATCTGCTGTTTCAAATCTAAAAAAAGCTGTAAGCGGCTTCAGCCGCCGCATAGAGGTCTGCTGAGGCGCAAGTCTGTTCTGGGCGCTATTGGCATGGTTTATTTGCAGGAGGTAAAGACGGGAACTTTACTGTGGGGGCATTCATTTCAGTTCTTCAATCGGCTCTTTTTTCCAGAGCGAGAAGCCCTTGAATAAATAAGCGATGTCTTCAAACTCAATAAAGGCGGCGAGCTCCTGCTTGCATTTCATTTTAAATCCCCTAAAATGCTGATAATCTTTCAGCGGTATATCGGCAAGCTCCCCGATGGTTTTGATCTCTAAGTCTTGCAGTACGCTCTGCAGTCTTCTGCTGATAGGGAAACGGCTTTCCGAGAGAAGCCTCTGGCGGTCCCTTGCTGCTTTCTCTTTCCTGATCTGCGCTGGACTGGGATTTGGATTTAATTCATGCCTTAACTCTTGAAGCTTTTTCTGGTAAATGCTGATTTCTGAAAACAGTTCGGTAATCTCTTCTACTTTGCTGCAGGTTCTCAGGTAAAGCTCATCTATGTATTGGGCTGTGACTCCGTATTGTTCTGCTGCCTGGGCAGTGGTTGCCTTGTCAATAAGGAGTTTGTAAAGCAGAGTATATTCTTTTTTAGAGAGTATCTTTCTGGACATTTGGAGATAGAATTTATTGGCGCGTTCCACGGGGTCTCTCATAGCAGTGCATTTAAAGTTTTACAGCTCAACAAAGCAGTAAAGTTATTAATATTTAAAGGGTTGTCCAATTTTTTTTCTTACTCTTAGAAGGCCTTTATGTTAAATAAAAAGGCCCGAAGCATTACTTCGGGCCGTCAATTGAATGTTGATTTACTAACTTGCCTTTGAGGTCTTTTCGGCTTCTAGTCACTGCTGTTAAACTGAAAACTCAGTTGCTTTTCGTTCCCGAAATTATCCGATATCCACACATCAAAAGATTGTGAAACATTGGACTGGGAAGTGTAATAGAGTCTAAAATCATGGGCTTTAATCGGGTATAAATCGTTGGGCAGGTAGGAAGGATTATCCTGAAACTGCAGTGTTCCATCACCATCAAACTGGAACCAGCGTATAAAATACTCGGTACCTGTATAGCTTTGATCAAGTTTTATGCTGATTCTGATCTCTATTGTGCTGCCTTTGGCGATCTCTTTTGGCACAGGCATAAGCTTTAGTTCAAAAGGAAAATTATGCTGTATTTCAAGCTCATCCTCAGTACAGGACAGCAGTATGAGACAAGAAAGCAGAAGCAGGGATAGCGCTTTGTTGAATCTGTTAAAAATTGTTTTCATAATGCTGTGTTTAAAGGTTATATCTAAAGCCTAGAGCGGCAGAGGGGCGCAGCTGGTCCAGATCGGTTCCCCACAAGGCTTTTATACGCCCCTGAAGCAGAAGCACAAATTGGTCGGAGAGATACGCTTCAAAAGACAGCCGCCCGCCGGCGCCGTACAGAAAGCCTTCACTGCTGATTATTTTTGCTCCGTCTTCCAGCAGGGCCTCTCCACGGTTGATGCTTTCATACCCGATTACCCCTGTGATAACCGCATTCAGCAATACGTTCCTGCGGGCATCGCCCAGTAGCAAAAAGCTGTAACCTCCCGCTACGGTATAGGTTTCCAAAGGCAGGCGCAGTTCTTTGTATTTAAAATATCTGTGGCTGTATTCCAGTCCCCATAGCTGGTAACTGCCGTTTTTGCCGTTTATGTTCATGCCCAGGCTCAGGGTGTAATTTCGCCATGGGCTGTTTCCCTGGAGAGATCCTGCACTTATCTCGAATCCTTTCTGCCCTGGAATCATGCGCTGCGGGTGCGCCGCTGTCAAGCTGGACAATGCAAGCATCACTGCATAGATGTACTTTTTCATTTCTGTGTTTTTTAGGGTTTTCAAAATTTTAGGTGCATGGAACTTATAAGTTTCGCCTTTACAAGCTCTGAATTATCAAGCTCCAAAGTCTGGTGCCTGCCTCCGTTTTTCTCGAAAACTTCAATCAGCAGGAGCTTGTCATCGGCAATGGTGAACTGGTCCAGCAGAAAGACATTCTGGTCAGCGTCTTTTCCAGGGACCTCATCAAAAGGCTTGTAGATGCGTAGAGGTACGATGGGCAGCTGCTGGGAGGCGGTACGCCTTGCCGTTTTTTTATCTGCCACCTTGAAGCTAATAAAATCAATGCTGAAAGGCACATTGGTGCTGTTTTTAAGCTGGGTATGAAAATAATACCTGCCATTATGGATATAGATTCCCTTGAGGCTGAATTGTACGCCGAAACTCTCAGACCCGATATGTTTTACGATTCTTGTATTGTTTTTATAGATAGTTTCCATGATTAGTTCAGCGAGCGAGGGTGGTGTTTTGCCGAGCTCTTCAAATAAAATATCGCAGGTACTGGCTTTGTCCGCAGCTTTCTGCATCATCTGAAGGTCATAGTTCAGCGACTTGGGGAAGGGGCTGTACTGCACATTGAAGCTGTAAAAACGTCCCTCATCGGTGATTACAGAAAAATTGGTTTCATCTTCAAAATTCCTGATGGCCGCTTTGATGCGAAGCACGTTTTGCGCATCTTCGGCCTTGGAAGCAAGAAGATAGTCGCTTCCAAGATCCACATATCGTATTGCGGAAGGGAAAATAAGATGCGAAGTTTTGTCATAGGCAACCTGCATGCAGTACGGTGATATTGTTCCCAAATCCAGATCTGCCGCTTTCTGTTGCTGTGCCGAAGTGTTTAGGGAAAATGATAAAGAAAAGGCTGCTGCCCATAATGTTTTTAAATAATTTTTCATAAATATTTTTTTTAGTATTGCTGTTATTTTTTGGAAACCAGAAACACTTTGTGTCCCGCTTTCAGGGTTACCTTGGGAGTTCTGACTTTTTTGGAGAAATAGCCGGAGATGCCCTGAACTAAGCCCCGGCCCAGATCAGCAGCCATCTGCTGTCCTGCCGACTGTGTCATCATAAGGCTTGTTCCGGACTGCTGGCTCATGTTGCCTGCCATTTCATTCAGGGCAATGCTTTCGGCAGAATAGGGAACGGGGATTCCCTGCTGGCCGTCCAGGTCATAAATGATAATCTCCACTGGAATAATCAAGCCTTCCTGCTCGATGGAAGAAACTTTCAGCTGCAGCCTGCCTGCCTGGATACTGGCAATTGCCGTTACCATTGCACCTGCCATTATGGTGCGGTCTGAAATTTGGGCAGGCTCCAAAAGACGCAGGGAAACATACGCCTCGCCGATAATGGTCTGGGACTGGTGCACACAGGCCATCACGCTGTTTTTCTGCTGGAATATCTGAGGTGCTGAACCGATGGAATTAAACCTGTTGTCTGAGTTCCATGTCACAGGAAAAGTGCTGTCGGAAACAGGGCGGTATAATGAGGAAACTCTGCTTTTTTTGGCAGGAAGAAGAGGCAAAAAATTCTTCTTTTCAGTTTCTTCCTTTACTTCTGGAGTATTTTTTTCTGGCTTGACGGCACTGGATCCTGAGGGAAGGTATTTCGCGGCCATCTGATAGGATTTTTCCATCAGTTCCAGCTGGTCATCCACAGTGGCAGCTGGAGGTATATCTTTCTGGGCGAGTTCCTGTTTCAGTTCTTCGAGCTGTCTGCGCAGCTCCTTTGTTTCTCCGTTGTCCTGCTGATAAAAAGAACTCAGTGTGTTTTGGGCACTGCGATAGCTGTTCAGCGCTGGACTGCTTGGTTCTTCGGCTTCATCGGGCTCCACCTGTTTCGAAGAGGAAGCGTCCTCGTTCCAGTAATCGGATAATGCGGTCAAGGCATCATGCTTCTGCTGCTGCTTCTGTTCTAGGAGTTCCTGCTCATAGGCTTTCTGTTTGTCCGCCTGAAGTGCCGATGCGCTTGCCTGCGGAACGCTGTCGTTCAGCCCAATGATTTCAATTTTCTTTTTATCGCCTGATGGTTTAAAGATCAAATACATGCAGCCGATGCAGACAATCCCCATCAGGGAGAATATCAGCGTTTTTTTTAGCTGCTCCAAAGCGCCTTTTTTTTCATCGGTTAGAAATGAGGAGCCGTTATGGCCAGCCTCTTCTGTGAGAAGGCTGGCACTTTTTTTATTTTCTTTCATAGTTTATTGTTTTAGAATTGGCTTAAGGCTGTCCTGCAGCTGGTCAGGACTCTTGTTTGCTGACGTATCCAGGTTCTTCATATGTTCGGAAGAATAGCTATTTTCTGTCTCTGCCGTATCACGGTATACATTGAAAATGAGAATTGCGGTAAGCAGGAAGTATGCTGTAAAAAAGTACAGTATCATCTCACGCTGCCTTTTTATAGACATTGTTTCCCAGTTCTTGTCAAGCTGGTCCATCCAGCGGTCGATTTTTGCTCTTAATTGTTTCATGCTTTAATGATTATGGGTTATCACATTCTAAGCCCTCTTTTACGGGTTGCAATTTCTTGATTATCTTTTTCTGATACTTTGGCAATAGCCTGCATTGCTGTGGGAATGGAATCTGCTGTGAGGTTTGTCAGTTTGGACTGTTTCAATAACTGCCCATACCGGTCAGTTCTTATGATATTCATATGGGTCTGCCCCATGTCGAATTTTCCGTTCTCATACCTTACCCGTATATTGCACTGTACCTTTGGTTTTTCCTGACCATTCCATTCCAGGTAGGTGGATAAATGCAGATAATCTGCGTCTAGCGGCGCATCAATGCCATTTTTCCAGTTTTCTAAAAATCCGCTGATGCTCTCCCTTAGTTCCCCCGCACAGCAGCTCTCTGTATGAAAATAACCGTCATATCCCTTCTCTTTCAGGGTTTTTACAAATGTGTCCAAATCAAGTAAAAGTTTCATAGTGCTTGATTTTTAACGTTCAATGACCTCTATGTCCTTATTTTCCAGAACGGAAAACTTTTCGATGTTAAAGCCTTGGGGATTATTGTCAGAGCGCACTGAGTTTACCAAAAGACAGGAGGTAACCAGACTGCGTCGGGTCACATTGCTCGAGCGTATGATAATCTGCCTGGCATAGCTTCTCACCGCATAGGGATAGGTATCGAAACTGCAGACCACGCTGTCCATCTCAATTCGCTGCTGGACATTTCCCGATATAATCCGATTGTAGTAGCCTTTCTCCAAAAGGTCCTTGTAATAATCAAAGGCACTTTTATCGGCAAGGTTGAATGCCCTTTTCATGTTGCTCTCGATGGCATTTTTATCGGGCGCCAGGGTAAAGAACAGCTCGTGAAAACGCCTTACATGCTCACGGGCTTCCACAGGGCGGTTGATTGAGGCATCCTGGGCGAGCGCAAGCATGAGCGATTTGCCATTGTCCAGCACGTAAATTTTCTGTCTCTGCAGCTCTGCAAATGCGTAGGATTTCCAAAGTGCATATGAGGTAACTGCAGCGCAGAGTACGGCAAATATCATCACATAAAGCCTGATCTGCTGGAAACTGTTTTCTATATTTCTTAAGGTTTTAAATTCCATTTTACTTTTTTTTGAGTTATTTGCTTATGAGTCTTCCACTGATGTTCCCAACTGCTGCTCCGGCTCCGGCGCCTGCTATATTTCCCGATTTCATGGCAGTCTGTTGGATGTTGCGGGAAAAGTTTCCTGCGCCTCCTGCCTGTATGATCCATCCGGTCACCGTGGGGATGGTAAAATAGCCCACGATGCCTATGATCATAAAAATGATGTACACAGTGTTTGAGGTGTCGGGAATAAACGTGGGATCGGCAAGCATGTCGATGTCCCTTTGGATTATCAGCGACTGGATCCTGGCCAGCATCGAGCTGAAAAGATCCGCAACGGGAAGCCAGAGATAAACGCTTACATACCTTGTAATCCACTGGGTGAGCGTTGACTGGAACCCGTCCCAGACCGATATGGCAAATGCGATGGGCCCCAGGATTGATAATACGATTAGAAAAAAAGTCCGTATGGTGTCGATAACCAGTGCGGCGGCCTGAAACAGCACCTCAAGCAGGTTGCGGAACCACTCTTTTATCATTTTTTCCATCTGATAGGCCTGCCGGTCCATATACATTGAGGCCATCGTGCCGATATCCGATGGCGACCAGCCCAGCTCATCAAGTTTTTTGTCGAACTCCTCGTCTGATACCATATAGGCGGTCTCGGGATTGCGGATCATCGCTTCATGTTCCAGCAGGTCTTTTTTTGCCTGCAGACCGTTCAGGTCCAGTACCTGATCTTCGAGAATAGTGTGCGTTCCCCGTACTATCGGGCTTAATATGGCGTTGATTGTGCCCAGTACGATGGTCGGGAAAAACATGATGCACAGCCCCAGGGCAAAAGGGCGCAGAAGGGGATAGACATCGATGGGTTCAGCACGGCTGAGCGCCTGCCATACTTTGAGCGCCATAAAAAAGAGCGCTCCAAGTCCTGCCAGCCCTTTGGCCACTGCGGCCATATCGGCGGAAAGAGGGAGCATTTCATCATAAAGTGAGCGAAGGACCTGGTGAAGATTATTGAATTCCATCATTACCAGTATTTTTGGTCTGGGGTGCCATAAAGTTCCATAACCCTCTTGGTGCTGTTCTGTTTTTTGGCCCTGAGAATGCTGACCGAAATATTCTTATTGGTATAGTAGCGCACTAAGCTGTGGTATTCTCTCACCTCCTTGTATACGCGTTCAATGATATCCATTCGTTCCTTATCGCTGAGTGAGAGGCTCGAGGAGGTGACAATCTGTTTTAGTTCTTTCAATAGTTCTGTGCTCTCACCCAGAAGCGCCGAATACCCTTTGGCAATAGCGGTAAGTTCACTTGGAGAAAAGTTTGGGTCACTGAGCATCCTGCCGAAATTCTGGACGTACATTTCCGATACATTACCCACCAAAAGGACGGTCTGCTGTACTTTGCGGGCGTCTTTTACCAGATTATTGATGGCTTGGAGCTTATCATAATATTCCTTTCCCTGCTTGTAGACCTTTTCGACTTCCTTGAAATTCTTGACCACATTGCTTACCGTAGAAGAGGTCTGTATGATCTCATTGGCGCTGTTGAGAATCCCCGAGGCCAAATTGGCCGGATCGGTAACTACGAACTGCGCTTTTGCTGATTGCGCCCAGGCAAGCATAATTGCCGCTGATACCATAAATAGTATTTTTTTCATTGTTTAGATTTTTAAATTATTATTGATTTTCCTCTCCCTGGCGTTTTATGGCAATCTGCTTGATTGCGAGCTCTACATCACCCCCAAGTTCTGCCGCAAGCTGCATCACTTCCATTTTTTCGGTTTCTTCGGTTGTGTAGGCCATATACTCTTCAACGCTGACCTCTGTGGCATAGACCGCCGAGTGCGTTCCTCCAAGTCCAATCCATACTTCCTTGTAGAGTCGTGAGGGGTCGTTGTTCATGTTGATGGAAAGAACCTGTGCTTTTTCCTTGTCGGTCAGCCCGAGCATAGCCTGTATTTCATCAAATTTGTTCATGTATTTGCGCTGGTCGAGAAGGATCTTGCAGTCGGAGTTATTGATAATACTTTCCTTAACAATGGGGGACTGGATGATGTCATCTACTTCCTGGGTCACCACAATAGCCTCTCCAAAGAATTTACGAACGGTCTTAAATAAATACTTGATATAATTTGCCATACCTTCCTTAGCAATTGCTTTCCAAGCCTCTTCAATCAAAATAAGTTTGCGGATACCCTTAAGCCTTCGCATCTTGTTGATGAACACTTCCATAATGATAATCGTTACGATTGGGAAAAGGATTTTATGCTCCTTTATCGCATCAATCTCAAATACGATAAAGCGTTTGGACAGCAGGTCCAGCTGCTTGTCGGAATTCAGCAGGTAATCATATTCGCCGCCTTTGTAATAAGGCTCCAGTACGTTGAGGAAATTTGCAATATCAAAGTCTTTTTCCCTTACCTGTTTTTCCATCAGAACGCTTCGATACTCTCCCTGAACGTACTGATAAAAACCGTTGAAAGAGGCAGAGGCATCATCGCGCTTGATCTTTTCAATATAACCGCTCACTGCATTGGAGAGCGCCACTTCCTCGGAGCGGGTAGGAGGTTCATCATCCCGTTTCCATAAGGTCAGGATCAGTGTTTTGATACTTTCCCTTTTTTCAATATCGAAAATCCCGTCATCAGTATAAAATGGATTAAAAGCAATGGGATTCTCTTCGGTATAAGTAAAATAAACCCCGTCTTCACCTTTTGTTTTCCCCTTGATCAGCTCGCACAGACCCTGATAGGAATTTCCGGTATCCACCAGCAGTACATGAGAGCCTTGCTCATAATACTGCCTCACCATATGGTTGGTGAAAAAAGACTTGCCGCTTCCCGATGGGCCGAGTATAAACTTGTTGCGGTTTGTGATGATCCCGCGTTTCATCGGCAGGTCCGAAATATCCAGATGGATGGGTTTTCCCGTGAGCCTGTCTGCCATTTTGATGCCCAACGGCGATGGGGAATCATGGTAATTGGTTTCCTGGGTGAAAAAACACAAAGCAGGTTCGATAAACGTGTAAAAGCTTTCCTCGCTCGGAAAATCTCCAGCATTACCGGGCATGCCTGCCCAATAGAGCGAAGCTGTATCGGTGGTGTTGTGTCTTGGCTTGCATTCCATAAGAGCCAGTGCACTGCCGCAGTCGTTCTTGAGCTGTTTGAGTTCGGATGGGTTGTCCGACCATGCCATGATATTGAAGTGCGCGCGCATTGAGGACAGTCCGAAAGAATGCGCTTCATTTAGATAGTGTTCTATCCATTCCTTATTTATCTGATTGGCCCGGCTGTAGCGTGCCAGGGATTGCATGTTCCTGGCGGACTTTTCAAACTTCTGCAGGTTCTCCTCGCTGTTGTCCAAAAACAGGTACTGGTTGTAGATATGGTTGCAGTTCAGCAAGAGTCCAACAGGTGCGGCAAATGACAGCCTGCAGTCGCTTCGGTCTGTAGAAAGTTTTTCATAACGGGTATCTGGCGAAACTGTTCCCGGGAGGTCGTCAGTATCGGACAATGTATGCAGGCACAGCCTTTTGCTGCCTATACGAACCTCTTCATCGCCCAGTACTATATCCTGCATTGGTGTAGCGGCATCTTTGGAAAGTGTTAGGTATTGTTCCAGCAATCCCTGCTTATGATCTGTACCCACAATATCTTCTTCTTGCAGGCGGTTCAGCTTGATAAGCCCGCTGTCATTGATGATACGCTCAAACTGCGCCACGGCTTCCATAAAGCGCTGGATTGTTTCTTTATCCCTTATTTCCTTTGGTATAAGTACACCTTTGCAGAGCGAGGAGAAATTGCTCTGCATCCTCATTCGTTCTTTACTGGTCTTGGTCAGAAACAGGTAACAGTAATGATTCAGGAACGGGCGCTCATTAAAGTGCCTGTGATAAGACCTGGACAGAAAGCTCTGGTCATCCTTATCCATTTCAGGATCATAGTTCTCGCTGATATACCAGTCCTGTTTATGAACTATCGCAAAATCCGGAAGGGTCTTAACGGCCTTATGCCAGGCAGAATGAATAGCTTCATATTCAGGCGAAGCGACCGTAAAGAGCTCAGGCAGACGGACTTCAAAACAGGCTGTAACATCCGCATCCTTGGAAAGGATACAGTTATTTTCCACTGCAAGCAGCGGAAATCGTCTTTCCAGTGTTGTGGTTTTGGCTGTATTTCTCATATGATGCTTGATTTAGCGGTCAACCTCAAATAGCGTCGTACAGGCTTGCGGCAAATGATGTAACGGGGATGCCTTTTCTTAGCACCCATTTTCATAAGACCGTGTTCCCCGTACTTTCTGTTAAGCGAGAAAGTCTGCCAGACAATTAGCGAGGCGCCGCCCGTTCCTAGAAAAAGACAGATGTAGGAACCAGTCCCGGCCATGTATAAAATCATAACCAGGATAAGCATTCCAAGCAGTCCGCCTGCGAAGATAAACAGGTACTGTGCCTTGAGCCCCCTGAACTCGACCGTTCTCCCGATGCCTTTGTTGATTTTGTAAGTATTCATAGTGCAGGGTTAAAGGAAGAAGGATCGGAGGATGGTGGCCGCGACAATCAGAAATATGCAGGCACCAAACCAGCTTGCCGCTGTTTTTGAGGTATCGGGATCCCCGCTGCTGAATTTGTTGTACACCTTAACCCCGCCAATCAGCCCCACTACAGCTCCGATAGCGTAGATGAGCTGGGTGGCAGGGTCAAAGTAGGAAGTAACCATTTGGGTGGCTTCTGTAATACCTGCTGTTCCATTTCCCTGAGCGGAGATCTTTAAGGATAAAAGCAGTAAAGTTGCTGCCGGCAGGATTTTTTTTCTTTGTTTTTCCATGATTAAACACTTTAAATTATTGCTTTATCCCGCAGTATGCGGGCTTTCGCGACAAAGGTGTTTTAGAAATCAGGATGAGCCGGCAATAAGGTTTGTAAAGGAAGTATTTGGCAGTGAGTGGTTATGATAATAAAAAACAAAGGCTGTATCGTTCGATACAGCCTTTGTTAGGTGAAATTGAAAAAAAAATTAAATCCAGCCCTCTATGATTGATTTTGAGCCAAGTTCTGCCAGAGAACTGCATTTAGATTTTGATAAAATATTTTTGCGATGTGAGTTTATTGTGTGTATGGAAAGATTTAAAATTTCGGCAATCTCAACGGTGCTTTTTCCATCTAAGACCAGACGCAGTATATCTTTTTCCCTTTTTGAGAATAGATCTTTTATCGGCAGTAAAAGACTGGAATGGGTATTTACATTGTAGAAAGATGGTTCGCCTTCAAGACCTATAAACGATAATCCCGATCCTATGCTGCCGGTCTTCAAGTGGGAGATGTCTGTCTGTATGCCCAGCACCCTTATTACAGCTCCGTCATCGGTGCTTTGAATTGTAACGGTCTGCATAAGCACCCAGATATAGGATCCATCGGTTTTCCGGAGTCGATAGTCATAAATTACTTTGTATCTGGTAACCTGCTCAGGCTTAAGATTATTAAAAAACTCAGTTACTTTCTGCTCATAGAGGATAAATCTTTCCTTGTCATCAGGATGCAAATTGTCAAAGATATATTTAACAGTGAATTCGGAAACATCACTTAATTTCAGAATAGGAATTATTTTTTCACTGATAAATTCCATTTCGGCGTTTGCAGTGTTGAAAATGTAATAATAGAAGTCTCCTGCATGGAAAATGTCAAGAAGCTTTTTATGCACTTCAAGCTCAAACTTGGGATCGATTTTTCCATCGTGGTTTTTCGCAATCTGAAACCACGTTTTTTTCATCTCGTCAAATTTCACGATTTCCATAAGCATTGTCAGATTAGCCGGTTAATTATTTCAAAAATACAAAATTTCATAAAAAATTCACTACCATTAGCGATTGTTTGGTTTTTAATGCTGCCATAATTTTACGGTTATAAAAAATGAATTATGAAAACATTGGCTAAAAATCAAAATAGATCTTTTAACTAAAGCAACAGCAAAACCGAAGGAGTATGAAAACAAAATTAAAGCACGCAATCCTTGTCTGTTTCATTATGTTGGCAGGAAATGGATTTGCCCAAACAGCAAATACAAACGATACGGTTGTACAAGACTTTTTAAAGTCAGGCTTAACTGTTGTTAGTGTAGAAAATTTTAACGGAACATTGACCAATCTGGCTTATGAAACAGATTTTGTGTACGATAAAAACATCTATTTCATTTATTCTACACAGCCTTATCCTGGAAAATATAGAGCACTGTATATTATAAGACCTAAACAATTTAAGATTTTGGGATTGGACAATCAATTTGAAGGGACTTCTTCCCCTTTTTTAATTGTTGGCATTCAATTAAAGAATCCGGGTTATAAAATTGTAAAAATGTCATTTGTAACTTTTGTAGAACCATAAAGAAAATAAAATGAAAGCAAATCAAAACATCGGAAACTGGAGTGCTGCTGTAGATAACACTGGCAAAACTCCACAAATTGTAATTAACGGAACATTCCCAACATTTGGGCAAAAACCTTTGTATCACTTAGAAAAAAAAGATCCTCCAGGGATAGTTGATACAGAACTTGTGCTTACGCTAATCTTCGGGACCCTTGCAAATACAGAAGGGTCAGTATTCTTTTCAGTAGAAAGATCTTATCCCATTGAACATACTGATAAATATAAAACTGTACTGGTGGTTGACCAAAATGAAAGAACTATTGCCAACATTACGGTGACGGCTGTTAATGATAAAATTGTAGGTGAAAGCGTTGACTTACAGCCTTATCTTGAAGTTATCAAAGGAATAGAAATTTTCCGTAACTCTTTGAAAATAAGAGTGCCTTCAAATGGGCTTACCTCAAAAGAGAGTTTTAAGATAAACATCATTAAAGGTTTTACAGGACAGCCTCCATTTCTGTTAGAAATAATTCGCACACAACCCGATTATGGAAAAGCGTTTTTACCAGAAGGTATTGTTATAGAATACTCTCCAGAAGAATTGGATGAGGAGTTTTTCTCAACTTATAAATTAGCAAACCAAATAGGATAGTTTATGAAATTCATATTTTCAATAATACTTCTCTGTTTCTCTGCTAAAAATTCCGCTCAGGTAAAAATTCCAAATTATGAGTGCGAACGCACATCTGAAACCTATAATGGATACGGGAAATTATGCAGTGCATTGGAACATTGGAGTGAAGTAGAAGATGAAGAATCTCCTTATTTTTATGAATATGAAGAGGAAATGGCGAGATTGGCAAAGGTCGATTATGCAAAAGATGGAGACCAACTATTTGTTGCAAAAATACAAGCCTATTTCGCCAAATGCTACAAATGTATTCTGTGCAGTACAATAAGAACGCACAAGGTAAATATTCAGCTGTTAAAAGTAGCTGTAGCGATCGGGAACATAGATTTCTTGCGACGTGCCGTTACGGTTTTTAAATTTCCTCTTGATGTGATAGATGAAATTGACGGTATGAATATTATGGATTATGTATATGAAGAAAAGGATTATTGGGATAAGAAATTTCCGGGTTCAAAAGAGCAAGAATTAGTAGCAAAGATGTTTGATATCGTAAAACAAGGCGGCGGAAAATATCATAAATATCAGCATCTAAACAATACTTTTAAAAAATGAAAAATGCTATCGCCCTTTTTTTGCTTCTTCAATCTTTTTTTGCATTATCCCAAACTTCTGAAATCGTAAAAATTTTGAATTTACAGTTGAAAAAAGAAACAAAAGCTCAAAAAGAAGACCGTGGGAATTATAATGCAGAAAAATTTGAAGTGCAGAAAAATTTCAGCATTAAGGACAGCATATTGACAATTACTGCCATAAATTCTGAGGGAAAAGAAGTGGGAGAAATGCAGACTACAATGAAAATCCTGAGCATAGAAGTGAAAAAGAAAAGTGATTATGGGGAAGATTTCTACACCGAAAGACAGGAAGTAGATTTACAAAAAATAAAAGCCGTGGCAAAAGATATTAACGTAATTTTTGAAACCGAACCCGATGCAGTAAAAATTACCCAAACCAAAGAAAATGGAGAAAAAAGCATAAGAACAAGCGACATGTTTTTCCTTCAGCTGTCTTATGAAAAGCAAAACGAATATTTAGCAGAATATTTGGTAGAAGCTTTCAAAAAGGCGAAATATGCAATACAAAAGGGATTTTGGCACGATTAAAGTTTTGGGTCATAAATCAGTTCAAAAAAACAAGGTTTCACTTCGTTTAATATTCAATTTCCGCAGGAATATAAATAATTATTAAACAAAAAAGTTATGGAAAGTTCAATTAAAATCCTATTTCTTATGAGTTTCTTTATTTCATCGGGAACTATTTTCGCACAAGGTCCAGAATCTTTAGAAGAAAAGAACCCTTCGGAACGGAAATTTGATATTGATTCTGATGAAGATTTTCAGGAAGGATTTATTATGACGCTAATGTATGGCGAACAAAACAAGAAAGTTCATGACAAAAGACAAATAATAAAATCTGACCCAAAAACTTACAAAGAATATAAGGAATACTACAGCGACGGAAGGTTGAAAATAGTAGCCTATCAAAATTTTATAACAGGAAAACGGGACGGAGATTACATAGAATATTATGATAACGGGAAACCGAAATTAGAAGGCTTTGCAATAGATGGGAACTGGGCTGGAAAAGTAAAAGGTTACTATGATAATGGACAAATCTATTACAGCGGTCATTACGATAGCGGAAAAAAATTCGGCCGTTGGGAATATTTTTACGAAAACGGAAAAGCAGAAGAATTGCAAATGTATGCCCCAAATGGAAATTTGATAGCATCCGTTAAATTAAATGCTGACGAATTATACGAAGGCGAAAAGAAAGTTTATGAAAATGGACGTTTGGAAACCATAGAGCATTACAAAAACGGAAAAAAAATAGATTGATAAATAGTGAAATTCATGAATTATGAAGCATTTAATTAAAACCGCAGTATTATTTGTATTCCTGATTTTTTCAGGGAATACCGTCGGACAGACTACTGTAGCTCTCGGACAAGAGCTTTTGGGAAAAGAGTATGACTATGTCATAAAAAAAATAGATTCAGACAAAAGAGAATACAAAGTCGAAAAATTTGACAATGAGCGCAGGATTGTTGAAGAATATGTTGAAAATAAAGACAGAGGCAGTGTAAGTAGAAATTTTTATTTCGTGAAAAGAGGAAAGCAAATGATTTGCAACGAAATAGAGGTCTACAGCCCAGAAGAATTCTACGGTTCATTATGGAAGAGCGCAAGCGTAGCTGATGCTCTAAAAAATGGATATGAAAAAACTAATTATGTGCAGTCCTCATTTGATGTACCTGTTTACAAGGCAAATGATAAATATTTCAAAAATAATCCTCATTATGTAATGTTGGTTCCTAGTTTAATTTTAAGTTTTTACCTTGATACGTCAAGTTTTAAAATCAAATAATTTATTATGAAAAAATTAATTAAAACCGCAGTATTATCTGCATTCCTTGTTTTTTCGGGGAATGTTTGTGCACAAACTTATTTAGGAATGGAGTATGATGCAGCTGTAGAATACTTTAAGCGCTATACAAACAAGGCTTATGAAAACCTGCAAGAAGACGATGGAAATTATTGGATTATAGAAAGAGATATGGATATGTATGGTAATTTAACAGGAAATGTTAAATACTATTGGTTTAAGCCAGACGACGATGGGAAGTGGATAGTGGTAATGGAAGAAGCCGAAAGTTTTGGCGATAGTTCATATAAAATTAAAGACGATTGGTTTATGAGAAAATATGAGAAAACTAATTATTCCTATATGGAAGAAGTGGCTGAAAAAGTTTTTGAAAAAATACCTGTCTACTATCAGAGAGGGACTCATGAATACATAAAAGCACACTATATGGCGTGCATTAAAATTAAAGCGAATGACGGTTCGTTGACAACAAAATTCAGGTATTATCTTAATGATAAATTTTTTAAATAAAGATAATTTATGAGGACGTTATTTCTATTATTTTTTCTGATTTCATTTCAGGCAAATTCCCAAACCTCTAAAGTTGTTGACAGTTTGTTCTTGGTGAAAAGTTATTTGCTGGAAATCAGAACGACTGTCAATTCCAAAGAAAAGCCACAACAATTAGAGAAATTAGACCGTTTAATTAAATCGGCAACCACTCAAAAAGACTTTTTCAATAGAAATATCATAAAAATTCTAGATAACAAACAAGAAATGGCGAAACTGAAATCTTCGCTCAATTTCATTCTGCAATCATTAGTTTTGTACAAATCAGACATTTCAAATGACAATGATGGTTTTTCGGAAAAGAAATATCTCAATCAAAATATTCCGCCATTGGTAGACAAAATCATTTATCATTGCAAAAGATATGAAGACAAAATAAAATTTGAGACCACTAAGAGTAAAATATGAAACAAGACCGTTTCCAAGATGAAAACAAAAAAATCTCCGAATTTTGGACGGATGTTCTTGTGGTTTGCCCAAAATGCGGGAAGAAAGCTTTTGCAAGAGTAGATTACGAAAATAACTCGGCTCGTTTGTTTTGTGAAAATTGCGGTTACAATAAACAGAAAACGACCGAAGTGGCTGTTTTTGGGCATTCAGGAAATTGGCAGTTGCCTGCAGGTTCTTATTTCGGTGCAGAGCTTTGGCTGAAAGCGTCTTTCAAGAATAATGTCTTTTGGGCTTATAATCTTTCCCATTTGGAATATCTGGAAAAATACATTTCTGCAAATCTAAGAGAGCACAAAGACAGGTCGCATTTTACATTGCTTGAAAAATTGCCAAAGTTTTATCACGAAGCAAAAAACCGTGAAGCTCTTTTGAAGATTATCTTGAAGTTGAAAACTCTTCTTTAAAACCAATCTCACACAAACTCCCCAATGTCAAAATCATTCAGATCACTTTTCCGCATATAGGAAAAACCGGATTCTTTTTCAGAAGAAAGACTCCCGTCCAACAGCTCTGCTATTTTACGGGAGGCGCTTTCCATGGAATTTTCCAGCAGACTGAATAATTCGGTCCCCTGTATTTTCTGAACTAAAGCTATCGCTGTTTCCCTTTGAGAGAGCTCCAATCTGTCTTTTTGAAGCATCATCCCCACGGAGCTTAGTTCCTCGAAGGTAACCCCTTGGGCAAAACCGTTATCTGCGCCGGATATTCCATACCCATTCCATTCTTCTTCTTCCTGTTCAAAATCAGGCATATCACTGAAAACTTCATCCAGTTCTTCCTGCGGAATTTGAATACCTTCTTTTTCATTTTCGTCGTATTCTATGTCTAAATTACCATGATTTATACCTTCCTCGTCGACCTGGCATTCATTGGCAGGGTTTGGAATTAAAAGGCTCCTTTGCAGTTTGGGCTGTCCCATAATATCGGGTAAATTCGGATTTGCTTTATGATGCTCCGTCTCTTTTTCCGATTTGGTCATAATAATAATCTTGTCTTGCAAAAGCAGGGCAATGACTATTAGCAGGCATATTACAATTACTGTTTCCATAGCTTATAAAATGGGTTTAAAATGCTCGTTGAAATAATCAGTTATATCATTCCCAAACTCCTTGAAGTGATGTTCCAGTATGTTGTCAATGTAGGAGTAGAGAGTTGTCTTTTCTTCCCTTGTCAGCTGCACAATTCGGATTAGCCTTTCGTGATATTCCGGACGTATGTAAACGACCTTGCCGTTTCGGCCCGATGGAAAGCGGTTTACCAGAAATATCTCTTCATAATCCATCTTTTTTGACGAACTGCTGCGGGCTTTTAGTTTTGTTTCTTTCTGCATTTCCTGCTGCTGATCAGCTTGAGGTAAAGCAGAAGACTGATTGCCACTCATGATATTCATGATTAATTCTTCATCAACAGCAGACTTATCGAAATCTTTTCTTCTCTTATCTAAGGACATGCTTAACAATTTTAGAGATTAACAATTTTTAAAAACTCCTCAACAAACAAATCCAATCTGGTTGCTTTCATCAGCTGTGGTTCGGCAGGCAGCAGGCTTGAGCGAAATACACTGTTTGGGGTATCATCGGTTTCTTTCCTGAAACGTTTACTGTCCATAATTTTTGATGCCATTACCGATAAATCAAGCTCGTTAATGATATTTTGATACGCCTGGTATATTCCTGTTTTTTCGCGGCCATCTACCTGATTCCAAAACATCAACATTTTTTGATGCTTATTGCTCTCTGCCGTTGCTGGCAAACCGACGAATGCTTTAGTAAAGCTCAACGTACTTTCCATAACCAGACGGTCAGCGCTGATTGGAGAAAAAATAAAGTCCATTGTTCTTAAGGTTGTCAGTACGCCTTTGGTGTTGGCGGTGCCAGGCAGGTCAAAAAAAATGATGTCCGGCTCTAATGCGGATTGATCTACATATTGCTGAGTCTTCAGCAAGGCATCCTCGGGTTTACAGCTTATAATTGGATATGCCTTCTTATTGATGCTTTGATAGAGCCTCATTGCAGCTTTTTTATGGTAATCATTCTGCATAATGGTTTTCAGATCCCTTTCTCTCATATTGGCTAAACTGTGCTGCGGAAAATCACAATCCATTACAAGTACATTAAATCCTAAACGATAATGCAGCACACTTGCAAGCAGCGCGGTCATAGTAGATTTTCCAACACCTCCTTTAGGTGTTGAAAAACTGATTTTTAAATTTTTCTTTTTTGTTTCCATTATTTAAGTTTTTATTGTTGTATATCTTATCTGTTTGGAAGGCTTGAATATTTCTATTTTTAAGCAGTACCTGTCTGCCCTTTGCCAGTATTGTAATTTTGTAAATTCCCATGGTTGTTATTTGCCAGCATTACCTCTTGACGGGGAGTATTTTTTAGCTTACTGCAAACTTTTTGACCGGTAAATTGTTTTACCAGTTTTATGCTTTTACATTTTTAAAGTTTCATGCTTTTAAAACCTTATGTTTTTATTCCAAATTACGTGCATTCAAATATGCCTTTCTTTTTTATAGGAATACTTTTTTTAAAACCTGCACTAAAACTGTATGGCAAATAAACTGTTTGAATCTGCGCCTGATTGATTTATGCGAGCCTTTGGCTGTTATTAACATCGTTTGTCCTAGTGCCGTATAGTGGCACTGTTATCCGCAGTACTTTACTTTGCAGAATGATTTTTTATTAATGGATTTATGCAAAAGCATCGTGACAGAATGGAGGGAGTCAGAACGCCAGCATGCCGTTTCTCCCTGTTACATATAATCCGTCCCGAAGGGCGGATTTTTGTGTTCACCAGAACACGGCAAGTTGTGTTTTGAGGCACTCGAAACTGAGTTCGTGCCTCAAAACAACTTGCCCTGCCGGGAGCTGGAAAAACCTTCCGAAGTCAGGTTTTTTGCAGAATAAATAGATTTAAGATGAAAGATAAAAACAACACTAAAGCGGGCAGGGGAGGCAGAAACCTTAAAATTGACCCCAGCATATACAGACATGTTTTCCGTCTGACCGAAAAGGAAAACGCCAGACTTTTATCACTCTATGAGGCATCGGGCATGCACAATAAAGCAAAATTTATTATATCGCTTTTGTTTAACAGGGAAGTAAAGACTGTTTCAATCGACAAGGGAACTGTAGATTTCTATATGAGATTGACTTCGTTTTATAGTCAGTTTCGGTCGGCAGGTGTGAATTATAATCAGGTTGTAAAGCTCTTGTACCGCCATTTTTCAGAGAAAAAGGCTGCTGCATTTCTATATAAACTAGAAAAACAGACTGCTGAAATGGCGATGCTGTGCCAAAAAATTATTCAGATTGCCGAAGAATTTGAAGAAAAACATCTGAAAAAAAAGCCTTAAAGATGATAGCAAAAATTTCAAAAAGCGCAAATTTATACGGAGCATTGGCATACAATCAGCTAAAGGTGGAGAATGAACTTGGAAAAATTTTATTTGGAAATAAGATTATTGAAAATGCAAACGGCCATTATTCCGCTTCAGAATTAGCCCAGTCTTTTGCCCCCTACCTGATTGCCAACCGTAATACAGAGAAGCATACACTGCATATTTCGCTCAATCCAGACCCGAATGACAAGGTAAGTGATGATAAATTTCGGGAAATTGCAGAGGAATATATGCGGGAAATGGGTTATGGGCAGCAGCCTTTTATCGTATTCAAACATACCGATATTGACCGCAGCCATATCCATATCGTATCGGTCTGTATAGATGAGCACGGGAAAAAGATCTCGGATAAGTTCGAGAAAATGAGGTCTATGGATGTTTGCCGTAAACTGGAAAACAAACACGAATTAATACCCGCAACCGATAAGAAACACAAGCAGAATGACAAGGTTTTCCATCCGGTCAATTATAAAGCGGGTGATGTGAAAAGCCAGATTGCAGCTGTTATCCGTCATCTGCCAAACTATTATCAATATCAAACTTTGGGCGAATACAATGCCTTGTTATCCCTGTTCAATATCACCGCCGAGAAAGTGCAGGGTGAACTTCACGGAAAATTTCAGCAGGGTTTGCTTTACATTACTTTGAACGAAAAAGGAGAAAGAGCAGGGCATCCGTTCAAGGCTTCACTTTTTGGAAAGAACGCGGGACTTCCTGCTTTGGATCTGCATATTGCCAAAAGCATTGAAAAATTAAAAGACCAGCCGGCAAAACCAACCATTAAATCTGCCGTTACTATCGCCCTTGAATTAACAGATAACGAGCTGGCTTTCAAAAAGCAGTTAGGCGGACAGGGCATCAATGTCGTGGTTCGTAGAAATGAAACAGGTCGCGTTTATGGTATCACTTTTATAGACCACAATTCCAAAATCGTCTGGAACGGTTCACGTTTAAGCAGGGATTTTTCTGCAAATATCTTTAACGATCACTGGAACAATAACATTAAGCCCAACTTCAAAGAAAATGTGGAATTAGAATTGAAAATATCCAAATTAAATGATGCAGATTTTCCTGAGAAGGAACTTCATTACTTATTTAATTTTCTAAATGATGATGAAAAGAACCAAGAGATTTTGATTGAAGTTTTGGGCAGTTTACTGCCTGAAGCCCACTCTGAAGATTACGAGGAACAGTATTTTGCCAATAGAGTCAAGAAGAAAAGAAAAAAGAGGACAGGCAGATAAGAATAAAAACAAAAGCTATCCGAAAAGCCGCTGCTTTTATCGGATAGCTTAGTTAGAAAAAGAAAGCTAGACTAAATTCCAGTTTTGAGCCACAAAATTATTGAGCTGGTCTCTCATTACAATGCTGCTTGCCTGCGGGAGTCTTATTATTTTCTCTACCTTTTGAAAGCTTGCTTTGGTTTTAGGAACCTGATAGTTCTTTACAAAAGCATCGCAAAAATAGACTACCTCGTAGCGCTCTTTTTTATTTACGCGTTCCCTGTCACGAATAGCCGTGTAATTGGGATTGTCGCCGTTTGTGGTCGTGTTTACATAATCACGATTGACTAAGTCATTTTCATCAAATTGTACCATATCTATAAATTTAAATTTCCCTAAAATTAAGAGCTTTTAAAGAGCGCTAATTACGGTTTTCCATAAGCGCAGCTCAAATTTTGAAAAATCAGTCAGTCACTGCCATTTTAAGCCATTCTCGGCTACTTTCAGGCAAGTAGCTCTTCTCGCATTTAAATTCATAGACAACCTTAAATGTTTTGATATGCAGGGAGAAGATGATTTAAGAGGACTTGCCAAAATTATGGCTTTTATGCGGGCAGTAAGTATACTTTTGGTACTGATGCATCTTTATTGGTTCTGCTATGCTTTCTTTTTAGAAAAGACATGGACACTGGAAGTGATCAATATAATACTGGTTAATTTCGATAGAACTGCCGGTCTGTTTTCCCATAAACTTTATACCAAGGTATTTGCTCTGGTTTTACTGGCCTTAAGCTGTTTGGGAACAAAAGGCGTAAAGAATGAAAAGATAACCTGGAGTAAAATTTATGTGGCTTTAGGGATCGGTTTTGTGCTGTTCTTTCTCAATGAACCTCTGTTAAAGCTTTCTCTTGCAATTGGAACATTTCTTTATATTCTCACTATCTCATCGGGATATATTGCCTTATTGATGGGTGGTGTCTGGATGAGCCGATTGCTTCACACTAACCTCATGGAAGATGTTTTCAATAACGAAAACGAGAGTTTCCAGCAGCAAACCAAACTGATGGAAAACGAGTATTCCATAAACCTGCCTACTAAATTTTACTATAAAGGCAGATGGAACAACGGCTGGATAAACATAGTAAATCCTTTCAGGGCAACAATTGTGCTGGGTACACCGGGCTCGGGAAAGTCGTATGCTGTAGTAAACAATTATATCAAGCAGCAGATAGAGAAGGGTTTTAGTATGTACATCTACGATTTCAAATTTGATGATCTTTCCACCATTGCATACAATCATTTATTGAAACATCATAATAAATACAGAGTCAAACCTAAATTCTACATCATCAATTTTGATGACCCAAGAAAAAGCCATCGGTGCAATCCCCTTAATCCTGATTTCATGACCGATATTTCCGATGCGTACGAGGCGGCATATACCATTATGCTGAACCTTAACAGGTCGTGGATACAAAAGCAGGGGGATTTCTTTGTGGAAAGTCCGATAATTTTACTGGCAGCGATCATCTGGTTTCTCAAAATCTATGATAACGGTAAACACTGCACATTTCCGCATGCTATTGAGCTTCTCAACAAAAAATATTCAGATGTATTTACTATTTTAACCTCTTATCCAGATTTGGAAAACTATCTTTCGCCGTTTATGGATGCATGGCAGGGCGGTGCACAGGACCAATTGCAGGGACAGATCGCATCTGCAAAAATTCCACTGTCAAGAATGATTTCCCCGCAGCTCTACTGGGTTATGACAGGTGATGATTTTTCGTTGGATATCAATAATCCTAAGGAACCTAAGATATTATGCGTAGGCAATAATCCCGACCGCCAGAATATCTATTCAGCGGCACTGGGATTATACAATTCACGTATTGTAAAACTCATCAATAAGAAAGGCCAATTGAAAAGCTCGGTTATTATAGACGAGCTTCCCACGATATACTTCAGAGGATTGGATAACCTAATTGCAACTGCAAGAAGCAACAAAGTGGCGGTTTGTCTGGGTTTTCAGGATTATTCCCAGCTGACAAGAGATTACGGTGACAAAGAGAGTAAGGTAATCCAGAACACAGTGGGTAATATTTTTAGCGGACAAGTGGTTGGAGAAACAGCTAAAAGCCTTTCGGAACGTTTTGGGAAAGTGTTGCAGAAACGTCAGAGTATGAGCATCAACCGTAACGACACATCAACCTCAATATCTACACAATTGGACAGTTTGATACCGGCATCAAAAATATCTACCCTGACCCAAGGTTTTTTTGTTGGTTCTGTATCGGACAATTTTGACCAGCGAATTGATCAGAAAATCTTTCATGCTGAAATTGTTGTGGATAATGAAAAGGTTGCTTCCGAAACTAAAGAATATCAAAAAATACCCGATATATTATCTTTTATTGACCAAGATGGGCAGGACAATATGAAGAGAACAATCGAGTCGAATTACAGACAGATAAAAACAGATATTGTACTGGTGATTGAAAACGAGCTGGAGCGTATAAAAAACGATCCTGAATTACAGCATTTAGTGCAAAAGGATGAGCAGAAAGGAGATAAGTAAAGCTGTTTTATTCAAAATTAATAAACTGAGTTTGATTCTACTTGTTTGACTTTTTGTGAGTTATAGAAAAATTATCTTTGCCTTTCTAATAAGGAAGGCACTTTTTAGGCTGATCAGCGGCATAAAACAGAAGCAGTCTGAGGAAGAGATTTTTTTTAAATATTTAATAAGATATAGTTAAGTGGTATGAAAACAATTCTATTTTTTATAATTTTTAGTTTAGCTTCAATCCCTGTACTTTCTCAGAGTACAGCTGGTGCACCTGTGCAAAATATATCTGCAGATAATGATCTAGTCTATCGTCTTTTTGCAACCCGAAATATGTATACATTTATTAAATTGGATACTAGAAGCGGTCAAATGTGGCAGGTTCAATGGAGCACTGAAAGCAAATCTAGGTTTGTAAGTACATTATCGGATATTTCTAGAGCAAGTAAAGATCAGGAAAAGAATGGCAGATTCTTTCTTTATCCGACAACAAATATCTATACTTTTATTCTGCTTGACCAATTTGACGGAAGAGCATGGCAGGTTCAATGGGGGAATCAGGAAGAAAGAGCAGTTATTCCAATATATTAATAGATTCAATTTAAGACGGTTCTTATTAAACCTTTACTTTGGGTGAAAAGCTTTGCTGTATTTGAATATCATTGTTTTCATTTTTTTCTTCCTGATTATTGTTTTCGGTTGCAGGTGTAATTGATAATTGAATCTTTCTCTCAACAGCGGCAATTTCAGTTTTTAACTCACTTAGACGGTTCTCCTTAGGCCAGTTAGCGTTTATCAGTTCCTGGAGAACTGGAAGGTCTCTTTGTATTTCTGTAATCTTCTTTTTTTCCTGCTCAATATAACCGGGCAATTTCTCCAGTGCGTTAAGGAAGTTCATAACCGACAGCTTTTCATCTTTAGCAATTAAGCCATTTTTGTAGCTATATTTGATATTGCCTTCGCCTTGTATAAAAAATCTGTTTAGCCGCATATCCAGACCCTCTTTTTCCGAAATTTCGGTTTTAACCAAAAGGTCAAAGCCGTAAAGAGTACCGATTTGTTCATACTGCCCTCCGGTACGTGCTTTCTGGGCAAGCTCAGTGAGTTTTAAGCCGATTTGTTTGATATCGGCATCGGGCGGTAACTCCTCCAGTATAACAGGATTGGCAAGAGTGCCGTCAGAACCCTTTTGTATGCGCAGCTGCAAATTCTCCCAGTCGAGGCTCATGCGATCAAAGCGGGATTTGGCTTTGTCAAGTTCTGCTGAATAGTCATCAAACTTATACTTGGCACTGAATTTAGAACGGTTGAAAGACTGTTTTTCGCTTTCGAGTCCGGCAATCTGCTTTTCCAGTTTGGCTTTATCCAATAGGTCTGTATTTCCTGAAAGGATAGCCACATATTCAGAGAAGTTCATCCCTGATTTTTCGTCCATACTGCCCTCATCAATAGTCCGTTTGCCAAGCTTGTTGTTTTTTAACTGGTCTATGAACAGCTGTTTATTGTATAGCAGGTTAAACTTATAGCTGTCCAATGATTTTTCTACGGCATAGATAATCACATCTACTTTGTTACCGGCAAAAAACTTGGCAATCTCATTGCCTTTGCGAACAGCTCTGCCGTCTCTTTGGGCAAGGTCGCTTGGACGCCAAGGCGTATCGAGATGATGAACGGCAACGGCTCTTTTTTGTGCATTTACACCGGTCCCAAGCATACTGGTTGAACCAAATAGCACACGGATTCTACCCTCGTTCATCTCTTTGATGAGTTCCTTGCGCTGCCTGTCATTTTTGGCTTCTTGAATAAAACGGATTTCGTGTCCGGGTATGTGGTGGTCATCCACGAGTTTACGCTTGATTTCAGAGTACACATTCCATTGGCCCGGCTTATAGGTTCCCAAATCAGAAAAAACAAACTGGGTTCCTTTCTGTGCATTATATTGGTTGTAATATTTAGCAATGTTGGCTGCACAATGTGAAGCTTTGTTATCGGGATGGTCTTCGTAGCTGCCGTTTATCATTCGCATATCTAAAGACATCTTGCGGGCATAGTCCGTAGCGATGAGCATTTTTGCCTTTTCTTCTGATGGAGACAATGGTTCTCTTCCCAATAAAGAGGCATTTCCCGATTTGGCAAAGTCCATCAATCTTTGGATAAACACTTCCTGCTCCGGAGTAGGAGGTATATTATAAAGTACTTCGTTCTTATTCGGCCGGTCGATGCCGATATCCTTTGCGGTGCGATAATCCGTGATTTCAGAGTAGAATTGTGCCAGCTCCGGCACTTTGATAAAATAGCGGAAACGTTCTTTAGCTACTATATTATTAGCTACTGAAAATTCATAATCGGTCGTTTTTCTTGCGTAGATGGCAGCCCAGGCATCAAAGGAATGGATGCCCTGTTTTTCCATTGCTCGTGGTCTGAGGTATTTGAATAGTAAATACAGTTCGGTCAAAGAATTGCTGATAGTGGTTCCTGAAAGAAAAGTTGCTCCCATATCCGCATTGGTACGTTCCTGAATGGTACGGATTGCAAAGAGTAGATTGATTGCCTTTTGACTTCCGTCTACATTGCCTAATCCTGCAACTCTTGAATGCCTTGTATTGAACATCAGGTTTTTGAATTGATGGCTTTCATCCACAAAAAGATGGTCTATCCCCATCATCTTAAAATCTACCACATCATCTTTACGATTTTCAATATCGTGCTTTAAGGTCTTGAGTTTGACTTCGAGGTTTTCTTTTCGCTTGATTACCCCGGCAAGCATTCCCCTGGTCACTTCCTTTCCTTGCGCTTGCAGGGCATCGAGGTTGCGCTCTACGCTGTCTAGTTCAATTTCTAAGATTTCTTTCTGTATTTCTGGCGATTGAGGTATCATGCCAAATTGGTCGTGCGTGAGGATAATACAATCCCAATCGTTGTTTTTAATATCGCCAAAAATGCGCTGTCGTTTTTGGGGTGTAAAATCTTCTTTGCCGGGGAATAGTATTTTGGCATGTGGATAAGCAGTGCGGTAGGCTTGGGCAATTTCGTGCACATTACTTTTCAGCCCGATCATCATAGGTTTATGAGCTAATCCCAAACGTTTCATCTCTTGCGCTGCCGTACACATTACGAGTGTTTTCCCTGCACCAACTTCGTGGTCGCAGATAGCTCCATTGTTCATTTTTATCATCCAGACCGTATCCTTTTGGCTGGAATACAAATCTTCAATTCCTAATGCCTTACGGTCAAGGGCTGGAAAATCCTGATGTGTTCCATCATAATTTGGGCGAACAAAACAGTTAAACGTATCATTGTATTTGTCGGTAAGCCTTGTTTTAAAATCATCATTTTGAGAGTGAAGCCAGTCTGTAAAAGCGTTACGGATTTCATCAATCTTAGTATTTGCCATTTGTATTGCTTCCATATCTCTTACCTTGATCTCTTGGTCGCCGACCATCACTTTTTTGGTAATATCAGGCGTAGTATTTACAAGGGCGTGTTTAAGAAGGATGATCCCGTCAAAAATGCGGCTTTGAGCCTTCACTGCATATTTATCCCAGATATGGACATTCTTTTGTTTGCAGCTTACAGAAAAATCATCAGAACTCTCCGAGTAATGAATGTTTACATCCGTATCAAAAAGATGTGTAGCAAACCGGTCATAAATACCTGTTGGCATCCAGCGTTCGCCGAGGTTAAAATCCAATTCTTCAAATTCGATACGTCTTGGACGGGCTTCTTCTAATATGGCAAAGCTTGATTTAGCCTGGGCATCATCGGCATTATTTTCCAAATATGCTTTTACTTCCTGGGCTTTTTCCACTACGTTTCCTGCAATCCAGCGTTCGGCTATTTCGTATTTTTTTTGCAGAGGGTTGAAGTAGATGCGGCCGTTTAAAGCTTCTCTCAATGTATCTTCCGTCATAGCGCTGATTTGAGACATATAGTCAAAATTTACAGCTCCGTATTTGTTGAGCGAAGCCGATAGTGCTTCTTCGGGATTATCTGTTGTTATGGTTGAGGTAGAAAAACTTACAGGGCGACTGAATATATCGGCTTTGTGTACCACGCCGCCAATGACGCGCTCCAGATAAGGGATTTCCCTTCCAGAACTGTCAGTTTTGATGAGTTTGATATTATCGGCACTGTTGAGGTTTCCATACCTTTTTACAAAGGCATCATATAAGTGATTAAGATTTTCTCTCTCTTCTTTGTGTTCGGTCTGAAGTTTCGCCTCCTTGATGTAAAGATCTTGATAAATATCCCGTAGCGCTATATAGTCTTCGGCTCTTGTTTTTTGTGATGCAGGCAATTGTAATGCGGTAAATAGTGCTGTACCATTTGATGTATCTATATCTTGCAGATGACCGACCCAGCCATTATCCACCACAAGACAATCATTTCGGTGGAATGATCGCAGTTCGCCACTGTACGGAGCAGGTTCAGGAATGGTATTGATTGGCGTGATGGGAACAGCGGGATTATCCACTTGTTGATTCCCATTAACTTCCGAAAACAAGTCGTCCACAGCTGACTGCTTTTTATTGTCTATTTGTGTTGTACCATCTCCACTTATATTGTTTTTTGGCTTTGTATAAGGCTGTTGCATCATACTGCTAAACAAGCTTGTTTGGCGGTCCGTTTCACGATTTTTTTTGTTAGCGTTCTGCTTTTTGGTTTGTGTAGGCTTTTTCGATTGAGATACCGCCATTGCAGGTTCACCCGCATTTTCAAATAGATCAAAAATGCTCAATTGTTTTAATTCCTTTGGATTTTTTTGCTGTATTACCGGTTTTGGTACCGGCTGTGTTTTTTCATTCGTATTTAAAGCTTCGAGTATCGGAGGTGTTGTCTTTGGAACAATCGGAATTTGGATAATTGATTCAATGTTAAGCCTGCCTTTGTACAAATCTAAATTCAGGTGTCTGTCAAAATTATCCCTAAGAATCTGTTCGAGGTCTTTGGCAATTCCGGAAACTCCGTCTTTATGCAAATAAATTAGAGCAGGTTTTCCGTATGGGTCGGTATCTAATTTCTGTTCGGTATGTACAATTCTTGTTTTGTCCTGAAAGATTGCATTGCCAGGCGTATTGTACTCCGTTTGTTTGCTTTGGCAAAAGAGTTCTTCGATTTTGGTCAGGCTTTTTTTTGCTGTGTTTTTTTGCAGAATAATAAGATCACTGCCAACCTCTGTACCTGCATAATCTGTAAACAAGTTGTTAGGCAGGCGTACAGCCGAAATCAAATTATTTTCCTGCATCAATGCCCTGCGTATCGTTTCATTCTTTGGGCTGTTGAGAATGCCCTGCGAAGTTATGTACACTAAAAGGCCGCCTTCACGCAGCATGTCAGTACCTTTCAGAAAGAAGTAATTATGTATGCTTCGTGCTGCCTGTACTTTGGATATGTCTTTGCTTCTGGAGTAGGAAAGGTCAAATACGGATGTGTCTCCGAACGGAATGTTACTGGCAACGACATCATAACTGTTTTGGTCCTTTTCTGGGATTTCCTCAAAACCGCTCACACGGATATTACTTTGGGGATAAAGCTGTTTTAAAATCTTGCCTGTCAGCAAATCTTTTTCATAAGCGGTTACACTTTGCCCACTTTCTGAAAAGGATTGAATAAACGGGCCGATTCCTGCGGATGGTTCAAGGAATTTATTAATGTTCAGACTGTTTTCACGCATCACAGAGGAAACGGCATTTATGATTTCAGGCGGTGTGTAGAAAGCCGTAAGTACGGAACTTTTCATACTGTCTACATACCTTTGGTACTGCTTTTTGTCTTCTGCATTTTCTTTGAGCAGTTGATGGAGTTGCTGTGTGATTGGGAAAAGGTCGTGTTCTGTCTTTTTCCAATTATTGATATCTATATCACTTGCTATGGGGTTCAATATGAATTTAAGACCGCCAAATCCGCTGTATTGCATCATTAACAGTCTTTCGCCCGCGGTGGCTTGCCGCTTCTCATTTTCCAGCTTAAAAGCAATTCGAAGAGCATCAATATTCAGCTGGAGATGCTGCTTTTTAATGAAGCCCATTTTCCTGTATCCATATTGAGATGGTTCCTGTTATTTCGGTATAAAGCAGGTCAAACTCATGAGTGTATGCAAAGTTATCTGTCAGCTCATAAAGGGAGAAAACAGGTGTGCAGACTGGAAACATTTTCAGAGCAAATACTCGAAGTTCCTCTTCTGTCATTAAGGTATCAAACTCCTGGCATACGACCTGAAAAACAGTGTCAAATCTGGAGAAATGCAGATTTTCAAAAAGGATGAAATTTGCTGTTTCGCTGCATTGCTCAATGGAATTTCCTGAATTAAAGGCACTCTGATAAGCGTTCGCGGCAAATAAGGAACGCTCTTCGATAAACTTTTGGTCACTAGCTTTTTCGGGGAAGCTGAAGTTTAATAATTCTTGAAGTCTTAAACTGAAATAGGATAGGTCATTTTGCTTTGCATCCATAATCTAATTTTGTTTATAATTTTACTTGAATTGTAAAAGTATAGCTGTAGATAAATGCTTTTGGAGAAGTGGCAGGATTTGGTTTTGAAAGATGGAATTTGGCGCAATACTAGATAGCCGGGAGGAATTAATTTGTATTTTTGCTGTTGAATGATGATTAATGTCTTAACATTGAGTTTGAACGGAATTTGTAGAATAACGAACAATGGAAAAAGTACGGCAATATTTAGAGAGGATTGTTAAACTTACAGATACAGACTGGCAGTACTTTTCATCAAAGCTCATAGAGCAGGAATTCCCTAAGAAACATCATGTATTGAAAGCTGGAGAGACAGAAAATTATCTTTCCTTTATTGAAACAGGTATGGTTCGTTTTTATATACCTGAAAAGGAAAATGAGTTAACTTTCTCTTTTGTATTTGAAAACAGCTTTGTAAGCGGCTACAATTCGTTTCTGACCCAATTGCCTTCCGAGTACAATATAGAAACGCTTGCAAAAACAACGCTTTGGAGATTGACTTATAATGATCTGCAAAGTATTTATCAAGAGACAGAAATTGGAAATACCATAGGAAGGAAGGCGAGTGAAGATTTGTTTCTCAAAAAGTCATTGCGTGAACTTTCTCTGCTAAAGGAATCTGCAGAGCAGCGTTACCTGAATTTGTTTACCCAGCAGCCCAAATTGATAAAAGAAATTCCTCTCAAATATATTGCTTCCTATATCGGCATTACCCCTCAGGCCTTAAGTAGGATCAGGAAACGAATTTCTTAACTTGGGTTCATTGTTTCATTTTTTCCATATGCTGATCTTTGCTAAAAAATAGTAAAGATGAAACCATTAATAGTGTTGCTCTCAGCGTTTTTAATTTCGCTTTTGGGCTTCAGAATTTTTCGCGGCAGTTATGACTTTTATTTCCCAGCAAGAATAGCAATGTCTGCAATGCTGCTTTTTACCGCTTTGGGACATTTTATGTATACACAAGGCATGACCATGATGATGCCGGACTTTATACCATTTAAAGTACAGACTGTTTATGTGACGGGAATTATTGAAATTGCAGCTGCTATTGGTCTGTTTATTCCTAATTTTAGAATAATTACCGCCTGGCTGCTGATAGCATTTCTTATATTGATACTCCCCGTAAATATTTATGCATCTATAAAGCATATTGACTACCAGAAAGGTACTTTCGACGGAAACGGCTTGAGTTATTTGTGGTTTAGAATACCATTGCAAATTCTTTTTATAGTTTGGATATATCTTTCATCTGTGAAACATTAAAAAGGCTTAGGACTAAAATTTTTTGTTGCTCCATAGATCAGAAACTTATTAGATGAGATAAAAAATAGGGTATTATTCTAATTGAAAACTTACTCATTTTTTAAAATTTGAAGCATTCTGCCCACTTCAATATCCATTCTTGAAAAGGCAAACCAATTTTTGCCCAAATCCTTGAGCGAGGCACCGAGGTGATACAGTTCTGTATCGTCAATTATTAAAAAACGGTCGTGAGCATTAGAAAAAAATTCAATCTCAATGTGAGGATATTGGCTATTGTATCGATGTAAATCGAGCCGTAACTGATTGCTTATTGTTTTGGTGTGGATTGTTGCCTTTACATTATCATTGCGTTTTCCTAATAAAGTTAGCACCGTGTCGTCTACATAATTATCCAGCAGGATTATAGAGCTCTTGGCTCTTCTAATAATATCGCAGACAAAAGCATATGCATCGAATACCTGACCGTTGTAAAAGATGCCTTTGTCACTATGGAGCCTGTCGTTTTCTAAAGCCTTGAAGATTTTCTCAAATTTTTCGCCGGCTTCAAGCTGCTTTAGTTCAATCTTATCCAATCTGCTAAACAAAGCAGCGTTGCTGATAAGTAGTTTTCGCATTTCTACAAAAGCTTCCATAATTTCAACACTAACCTTAACAGCAGTATCTGAACGGAGTATGGCAGAAGCCATTGCTATGCCTTGTTCGGTAAAAACATAAGGCAGGTATCGTCTTCCGCCGTAGCTTACACCTGAGGTTCCATTTTGGAACCTCAGGTTTTGAACTTCTTCCTGGCTCAGCTGAAAACAGAAGGAAGAAGGGAATCTTTCAATGTTCCTTTTGACGGCTTTGTTGAGGTTCTTTGTTTCCACCTGATATAAGCAGGCAAGATCGCTGTCCAGCATCACATGCCTGCCGCGTATTGAATAAATAAGGCTTTTAATTTCCTTTGAGTCAATTATGGTTTTATTTTCCATTGTTTTTATATTTTATGTTTTTTGAAAATTCAAAGGAACTTTCAGCATTTTCATTAAGTATTATATAGGCATCGAATTTCTTTCCTGATCTGCTTTTCATTCCTTTGATAAGTGATGTTTTTCTTTGCTTGATAAGACTTTCAATATCTTTGATGCTGATTTGTACTCCGCAGACATTGAGAAACTGTAACCAGCTGCAAGCCTGATCAGGGCACTTTACTATTTTGTCACTAATGATGAGCTTCTGGCTTCTGCATTTAGGACATATAAGATCCGGCAGGCTGTTTTGAGCAGTAGCAGTATTTAATAGTTCATTTGTTATAACTGAAGCATAAGTTTCTATTTCCTTTTGAAATGCATCAGCATCAGCTTCGTTATTTTCAATTTTCTGTAAAGAAAGCTCCCACTGGGCAGTCATTGCCACGTCTGCTATCTTTTGGTTTTTGACCAATTCGTATATCTGAAGGCCTTTTTCAGTAGGGATTAAGGATTTGTTCTCCCGTTGTATATAATTGCGGGTAAAAAGAGTTTCGATCACTGCGGCTCTTGTCGCAGGAGTGCCAATACCAATCGTTTTTAAAGCTTTGCGCTCGTCCTCATTTTCGATATCATTTCCCGCACTTTCCATAGCTGACAAGAGCCCTGCTTCGGTGTAAAGCGTAGGCGGTTTGGTTTTCTTTTCTAAAACGCAGACTTCTTTTATTTTAAGATCATCGCCTTTTTTCAGTTCAGGCAGATCAGCTATGGTTTCTGTATCATCAGAGAAGCTGCCCTTCACGGAACGCCAGCCGGGTTCTATAATCTTACAGCCTTTTGTGATGAAATCATAATGAAGCACCTGAAAGATGACATCAGTTGACTCTTTGATGCAGGGTTCGGAAATGGCTTCCAGCAGTCTAAAGGCAATCATATTATAAACTGAATTTTCCTTTGCATTAAGTGCAGATGGGATCTTATCAGTAGTTAATAATCCATGATGGTCCGTTACACGCATATCATCCACGATACGCTTATTAAACCGGCCCCATTTCATTTGGGGAGAGGAATGTTTAAAGACCTCACTTTTCAGTAAAGCTCTTACAAGGCTGGGAATTTCTGCCCACAGATCCTCAGGAATGTACCTGCTTCCGGTACGCGGGTAGGTGATAAATTTCTTTTCATAAAGGCTCTGAGCAATGTTGAGAGTCTCCTCGGCAGAAAGGTTCAGTTTTTTATTGGCTTCTTTCTGCAGACCGGTAAGGTCGAACAATAAAGGCGGGGGCTCTGTGACGATTTTGGATTCTGTACTTGTCACAATTGCCGTTTGGATTCTTTGAATCGTTTTGAGTGTATTATCAGCAAGTTTTTTATCCTCCCATTTAATTTTTGATATGCTTTTGAAATTTACGTGTTCCCTGTTATGTGACAGCTGGATCTGCCAGTAATTTTTTACGGGGAAATTACTGTTCTCAAGATATCGTCTGCAGATTAAGGCCAGTGTTGGTGTCTGCACCCTTCCAAGGGAATAAACCCCATTGGACGCTGCTACAGAGAGCGCTTGTGTCGCATTGATGCCCACCAGCCAGTCGGCACGACTTCTTGCTTGGGCGGCCAAATATAGTGGGGCAAATTCTTTTCCTTCTCTCAAATTTTCAAAACCTTGTTTTATGGCTTTTTCAGTAAGGGAGCTTATCCAGAGCCGTTTGAATGGTTTGGTGCATTTTAGGTACTGATAAATGTACCTGAAAATGAGCTCGCCCTCTCGTCCAGCGTCTGTGGCCGCTATAATACTATTACTGTTTTTAAAGAGTTTTTCGATGATTTTCAGCTGTTTTGCTGCGCCTATATCGGCAGTGCAGCCCTTATCTTTTTTGACCTTTCTGACAGTCAGTAAAAAAGGGTTTGGAATTATCGGCAGTGATGCCTTGTCAAATCCCGTAATCCCGTAATCTTCTGGCATGCCCAATCCTACAAGATGTCCTAGTGCCCATGTAACAAAATAGCCGTTACCTGTCAGATAGCCCTCCTTTTTTTCTGTGGCTCTGATTATAACGGCTATTTCCCTTGCTACACTGGGTTTTTCTGTAATAATTGTTATCATATTTTATTACATTTTACGCCCTTTTGATTTAGCAGGCGTGTTGGATTCTTCTTGTTGCAGCTGCTGTTTCTTGTTATCGGGATTTGTCTGTCCTGATTTTAAGGGCTCTTTTATGTTCTTTGTCGCTTCATTAGTTTTTCCCTCGGAATTGACGGCTGTCTGAGTTTTATGAGCCTCAGAAGGTTTGATCTGTTCTTTGATCTTATCGGGATTTTGAAAGGAGAAATCTGTTTTGTTGGTCTCTTTGTTGTAGGTGATATATCCATTGTATTCTTTTCCTTTTTTATCCACTAAGCCGCTGATATAAACCGTCTGGCCGTCTTTTAGTTTTTGATACTGATCAACATCAAGTTCTTTGTCTCTGAAGGCTTTTGGCACTCCTTGGGCCTGGTTCTGCTGATTGTCTTGTGTATGTTTGTTGGTTTCATTTCTATCAAAGAGAAATTCTACAAAACGTTTGTCTGCGTTGAATTGAACGGTCGCGTCAAAGGCAGTTCCCTTTTTAGAAACCATGCCTTCCAATGCAAGGGGTTTACCTTCTGTCAGAGTCTGTTTTTGCTCTTCACTCAATTTTACTCCTTTAATTTCATCAGGTATTTTAATGAAATCGGTTCGCAGTGCCACCACCTCGTTGGTAAGTCTGTCTATGCTGATAATGGAGGGCATGATTTCATTGCTTTTTGGATTGGTGAGATTGACTACTCGTCCCATATTACCTGTCTGCAGCAGATTCTCTTTATCTTCCTTGCTGAATTCGTGGCCGAAAAAGGAAAAATTAAGATTGGGAGTTTTGCGTATGCCGTGAATGGCAAGAACCACCTGGCCTTCATCATTTTGTTTGAGTGATAAACGGGCATCCATTTTGGTAACTGCAGTTCCAAGATTGAGGCTTACAGAGACAAGCTCGTTTGTTTTATACCCTTTGAGAAGCGGGTCAAGGAGGCTCATTTTTTCTAGTTTTTCTTTGCTTAAGCCTAAGTGGTTTAGCGTTTCCCAATCGATCTGTTCAGGTTTGTATTTGTACTCGCTTGTTTCTGGATTTGTCTGTGCTGTTTCCATATTAATTTCATTTTTTTGTTGATTTTCTTTTACTTCATGCTCTTTCATTAATTGCTCCCCTTCAACTGTCGGATGATCTATCTGTTTCTGCATATCTTTTGATGTATCGACTGCCAGCAGAGCTGGTACTTTGAAGAATGAAAAATTAGTCGGGTTCTTTAGCTGGCTGAAAAAATTGGTAAAGAAATTCGAAAACAAATCTCCCTGCTTGTCTACGCGCATAAATTGATTCTGATTTTTGCGGTTGGGCTCAACGGTTTCCAGATTGCCATCTTGATCAATGCCTTTTACAGCCATGATTTTCTTTTTTTCTTTATCCAATACCAGCAGTATGTCCGATAACTCTTCGGAAGTGTTAATCGTATCTTTATTCTTTTCGTCCATAATCTTTAGTTTTTAGATTTATATGCGAAATTAGAAAGGGAAGAAATACTGGTTTAAAGCTGGAATATTAGGGCATCCTTTGTCACTCTCTGGCACAGGTCTTGGGTGTTCGGGCATTAAAACTCTCCCTGATGAACTGATGCACGTCAGACAGCTTATAATATATTTTTCCGCTTATGGTATAGTAGGGCAGCCTGCCTAAGGATCTGTAACGCTGCAGTGATCTTCCGCTTATCTTAAGCATCTGTAGTATATCCTGGTTGTCCAATAGCTCTTCTCCATCAACACTTCCTCGTTTTTTCTCAAGCTCGCATATATGGGCGCTCAAAAGATCAAAGCGTTCTATTATCCGTTCCATCCAGGAGATGAATTCCATTCTATCTATATTCATGGCTGTATGTTTTGCATTAATGATGCAAAGTTGCCAATGAAATAAGTTTTACATTGCCAATGCATGCCAATGTAAAATATAGTTTTAAGAAAATTTTAACAATTTTAAAAAGTATCTAAAATGTTGATCTAGAATAGGTAGAAGTGAATAAGTTCAATTTTAAACAATAGCTAGCTTTCTTGCCAATTGGCATTCATTGGCATAAGAACGAACTTACGGATTTGAAAAAGCTAGAGCTCTTTTTCCATGTGCTGTTTAAGTGATAATTTAAGCTGATCCAAAAAAATGCTTTTACTGTCAGTCCTGTCTTTCATCCTATGGAAGGCATGATGTACATCGCCCAGCTGTATCCTGAAAAGCAGCTGGAAGACCATACTTATTTTTCGTATGCCGGCCTTCCCATTGGAGATGCTCCCTGATGCATGAAGAGCATAAATCAATTCGATCAGGGCATTCTTCGAATCTGTCCAGAAAAAATCCCTGTTAACAGTATTTTCGTCTGAAAAAATACTGTTCTGCTGCGGTTCAGGTTCAATTTTGGATGTAAGGTAGACGTAAAGCAGTTCGTTGGCGATTATACGTGCTACTTTATAATCATAATAGGTGGAAAACTGAGGGTCAATTTCAAAAACGAAGCTATTGACGCCTTCATGAAGGTCTATTTTTCCGAGGCAGAAAAAATGGTGGTCCCATTCGGTTCTTCCTGTGCGGTAGTAACGGTAAAAGTCAGTGTTGTAAAAGTGCTCTTTATATTCCTGCTTGAGCAGATTAAGCTCATTTGAAAAATATTTATGATGCATTTTTCCGCTTACAACCGGACATGATGCCTCAATTCGGAAAACTTTATTGTAGAAAATCAGTTTTCCAAGTATTTGGGGTTTGATGCTTTTGAAAAAATTGATCTCCTCATTTTCATCAGAGAATCCCTTTTCTAAAACATTTTTTTTAATCGTACCAAGAAGGTTTCGAATCACGGTAGTCATATGGTAGGATTTCTCAATTATATCTTCGGGATCCAGGCTGAATTGCTGTTCTGCTTTTCTAATAACCTGAAATGCATTTTCACATGTAGATCTTATCATGACAACAGAATTTAGATTTATTTAAGCAAGCAGGGGCTGGGGCATAGCTGCCCGGATAAGTTGATGCTTCACTTTTCTCTTGAATCGCTGTAGAGATGAATCAGCGCGGGTTGCTGGTTTCATTCTGCAGTGTCTGCATGAGCTCCATAGCAAAATTATCCCTTGCTTGTACATAAGCCACTTTGGGTATTATAGACGCGCCGAGTTTTCTCTTCTCAAAACTTGCTGATATACCGAAGTTTATCCGTTCAATTTGAAGCTCCCTTGCCCTTTTTATTGTTTGGTATAAAAGCTGTCTGTACAGATTGTAACCGTCACCTGCCGTGTAGTCCATTCCTATCAGTTCGGGAACATAAGCGATTGAGGAATTTTTGTAGCAGAACATTACACCTATGAAATCTTCTGCATTCCGATTCTTGAGTCTTAAGATAATGAACTCCCAGTTTGCACAGCTGTTCATGTTTTCAAATACCTGCTTGGTATAATTAAAGGTGTTTATGGCCAGATTGCGATGCTTTACACTGCAGTAAAGCTGGTAAGCCCTTTTTAATTCCTCTTGGTTCAGGCTGTCTTGTATTTTCACATCATAGAACTTTTCGTACTTGAGCACATCCCGATTGAAGTGCTGGCGGGATCGGGAGGAAAGCATCAAACCATAATTGTCATATTCACCAAGGTGCTTATGCTCAATTGTACATGATTCCGGCATGTCTATCCTGAAATAACCTTGGTTTCTGATCATTTCATCCCAAGGGAATCCATGCTCAAAATCACGCAGAACAAGCATATCTGCTTCAAGCATATTGTATTTGTCTTCGAGTTTATCCAAAAGCATTTGCAATGATTTCTCCGCCAAAGGATGATCCTTGTCAATGTAGCAGTGCTGTCCCTCGGTAAACAGTGAGCCTGTACTTAGTACTTTGGAAGTCAGATGCATTGGGTCTGATTTTCGAACCTCTTCCAGTTGTCTTGATATGGATTCTGATGCCAGCATATCATCTTTCCAGATTCCAAGTGTAGAGAAGGTCATTAAAACCACCTGCATGTTCTGGTCACGTATTATAAAGTAAAAGAAGTCCCATTTGTTGCCAGGATCTTGACTATATGAGAAAGTATTTTCTAGATACAGCATTCCTTCATGGTCAAGGATATTATGAGTGCCCAGATGCTTGTTCCATTCCTGCTTATTGATATTGGCGATTGTTGCTGTCTCTTCAAGATGTAGTTCACTCTGCTGTTTTTCAGCAGGCAGCGCGGTTTTGATATTATCCATTCTAAAAGCCTGCCGTATCTTCTGTTCACTGCTTGCCGTTTCTACAACTGCTTTTTGGAAGTGGTGGTCCATTGCCTGTACGAGACCGGTTATGTCCTTGATCTGGTTGTGCGCTGATATGGTGATACGGATTCCGGTATTTTTTATAGGTACTGCCGGATATATGCCAAGATTGAGGTAAAAGCCTTCTGAGAATAGGCGCTTGGTAAAATTATAGGCAGTTGCGGGAGTTCCCATTCCAATAAAGAAAACGGGGGAATCGTTTTCAGATACCAGCGGGAGACTGCTTTTTGAAAGTAGCTTGTTGAAATGACGAGTTTTTTTTGAAAGTTCTGCTTGATGCTCATAGATTTCCTCCGAAAGATGTATTCTAGATGATGCGATTGCAGCGGCAACGGAGGCTGGTTCAAGCTGAGCGGAGAAGGTGAGGGGACCGCCAAATGTTTTAATTTTTTCACGCAGTTTAGCATTACTGCAGAAAAATGTAGCGCCGCTGGCGCCAAATGTCTTGCTCAGTGTGCTGACAACAACTATATTTTCTTCAAGTCTTTCAATAGCATCAAATATAAAACCGGTTCCGTTTTTTCCTTTCCAGCTCATTCCATGCACATCATCAAAATAGAGGTGGAGCTGCGGATATTTTCTTGAGAGGTTTAAAAGCTCCTTTACAGGCGCGTAATCCCCGTACATGGAATAAACTCCATCGGCCATGTACCAGATTTTGCCCGATTTACCTCTCAGCATACGAATTTTGTCTTCAAGCATCTGCAGGCTGTTGTGGCGAATCATCTCCACTGGTATTCCTCTGAGCTTAAGAACCTGGCAGGCATTCTGCACACTCCAGTGCACTTGATGATCGAGAATAACTGCATCTTCATCCCTTACAAGGGTCGGGATGATTGCCATATGACCAAGGGTGCTGTTCTTTGTGATTATCGGCGGTATACCGTACATCTGCTCAATGTTGCTTTCCAGTTCACCATATAGGGGATGCGAGAGATAAGTTTTTGAAAGCGGAAATTGAGTGCCGTAATTATTTACAGCTTTTACAGCGGCTTTTTTGAGCCTTCGATCCTGCTCCAGTCCTAGATATCCTGTAGTTCCGAAATGAAGCATTTCATTTCCGTTAATTTTTATGGTTCGCCCATTTAGATGTTCACCTTCTGCGTAAAGGTGCAATATGCCTTTTTGTTTTGCACTGCTGAAAACAGTGTCTACTGTATCGATAAAATTGTTGTGCTTTATTTTTGCCATTTTTATAAGATTTTTTGATTTTTGGAATTGTTTGATTTAAGTGCTTGAAAAACAGAAATCTAAAATTCCTTATAAAAATTGGAAGTACTTTTATTTGCAGATATTTTACTCCCAATTAGGCAAGTGTAATTCCCGATTTAATAACAAATAGGTCTTTTTGCGCAACTAATAATCCATATTTGACAATAAGGATGTTTCTTAATCTTTATATTTTTGTTAAATTACAACCCTTTATTTAAAAACTGACAGGACATGATTGTGGCAAATGAATCTTATGAGAATCAAAATGCACGGTTTTGGATTGAAAAGGGAATCCTCTTTTTTGAATATAAACCCAATACTGCAGTTGATTTAGAAGTAGCTATGCGTGTTGTAGCAGACAGGATTGCATTTCAAAATGAAAGACCGCTTCCTGTATTCTGCGATACCAGAGGAATAGTATCTATTGACAAAGCAGCACGAGATTATCTGGCCAAATCCGGATCTCTCCTAGCAAAAGCAGTGGCTTTGATCGGCAGTGAAAATGTCTCCATGACAATGAGCACTTTTTATCTGCAGATCAGCAAACCCTCAGTGCCGACAATGGTTTTTAGCATAGAGCAGGAGGCACTTGATTACCTAAAGCACTTTATTTAAAACAGATCTGGCCAGTCTAGACAGGTCAATGTTTATAAAATCAGGACACATGAAAAGACCCCACAACCGCCAGAGGCTTATATCCATGCAGACCATGTTATTTGAAATGGCACGGGGCAACTTCAATGGGCATATTCCACTCAGTGCCTATGATGATGAAATTGAAACTCTCGTGGTTCTGGTAAACATGGTCGCCGAAGAACTCAAGGAATCTGCCTTTCATTCCGGTTTTGTGAATCCCTACATTACACACAGGATGGTAACGCCTGCAACTTTTATCTTAGATGAAAACCATCACATAAAAAATGTAAATCAGGGCGCGTTGGACATTTTGGGCTATGATGCACAAGAAATGCTCACACGGCCTGTGCAGGATTTCTTAAAGGATGATTTCAGCGGCATGTCTGAGGATGAGAGAAAAGAACTGGAAGAGCTGCTTTTGTCAGGTGAAATCATTACCCTTAATTTTATAACCTTTAAAAAGCTGATTGTAACTGCCGAATGTTCCGTATCGAAATTATCGGATGGCAGGTTTACCGTGCTAAGTTTTGTGGCTCCATTTCTCCGCATTAATGAAAATTTTTCGGAATCATTGGAAGTTAAAACAGACAAACATTCCAGTTTCAAACAAACAGATGTTCGTCTGATGCAGCAGGTCTATGATTATATATTGGCGAATCTTACCGAGCCGCTGCCAACCATTAAGGAGCTGGCAAGGCAGTTCGGCACAAATGACTTTAAACTTAAGGACGGCTTCAGGCATTTGTTTCATACAAGCGTGTATAGGCTTTATACCCAGGAACGCCTAAAAAGGGCATACATAATGATACAGCAGACCGATATTCCTCTTAAGAATATCTCCTTTATGAATGGTTTTAACAGCTATCCCAATTTTTCCAAATCATTTAAAAAGGAATTTGGATTCCCGCCTAAAGAGCTCGGGAGAGGTAAAAACGGCGGTTTTTTGCCTTTTGATGGCCTTAATCCTTGATAATCAATTCTTGCTCCCGATAATATAAGTCTTATAGGTTTGAAAATCAGAATTTTACATTGTTGAATTTTAAACCAATATGCTATGGCAGTCATAATCAGTTCCAGATTTAAAAAGATTATTTTTGAAATAGTCTGCTTATTTTATATACTGTTGTTTGTTTATGCAGCTGTAAGTAAAATATTGGATTTTGAGAAATTTCAAGTACAGCTTGGCCAGTCGCCTTTGTTCAGTGCTTTTGCAGGCTGGATTTCGTGGAGTGTACTGCTGGCAGAATTCATTATTGTATTTTTTCTACTCATTCCCAAAACTCAGATGAGAGCCCTATATGCAGGTTTTTGCCTTATGAGTATGTTTAGCGCCTATATTTTTATTATGCTGTATTTCAGTTCTTTTATTCCGTGTTCCTGCGGTGGAATTTTAGAGAAAATGAGCTGGACACAACATCTTATATTTAATTTATTGTTTGTCTTGTTGGCTGGGTTTGCATTATGGATTAATTATGATGATTTAAAGGAGATTAGAAGAAAATCTTCTAGTCTCTCGATTAAATTTTATCTGTTTACTGGTTTTTTTGGAGGAACAATGGCTGTTATCTTATTATATCTATCCTCAGAAGAAATTATGCAGCACCAAAACCCATTCATCAGACGTTATCCGCATCACACTGTAACGTTGAAGAGTACCGTGGACCTTAAGTACAATTCTTATTATTTTGCCGGATCAGCAGGTGACAGAATTTATCTTGGAAATTCAACAGTACCGCTTTATTTATTATCTATAGACGCAAAATTAAAGGAGCAGAAAATAAGAGTTAAATTGGATCGTGATACGTTCTTGTTTAAATCAATCAAATTGGCTGTGCAACCCCCTCATTTTTACATTATAGACGGAAGGACTCCAGCAGTTTTTATTGGAGATACAAAAGACTGGCAAGCCTTTTTACAGGAACCCAAACCGCCGTATTTTAATATTGCCATACCAGTAGACAGTTTAACTATAGCTTTTAGAGCAATCAGTAAGAATGCAAACATTTTAGGATTTTATAAAGCTTGGAATAAACGCCGAGTAGTTATGGCACCAAATCTTTTAGAAAAACAGGTCGATGGTATATTTGATACAGACGGAATGCTTAATTACAGTGAAGAATTGAAGCGTATAGTTTATGTCTACAGTTACAGGAACCAATATATTGTAGCTGATCGGAGTGGTAAATTAGTCTACCGAGCCAATACAATCGACACTATTTCTCATGCCAAAATTAAAGTTGCCTATCTTAAAGATAAAACAGAACAGACAGTGGCGACTCCTATTTTGAGCGTTAATGCTTCAAGTTGCGTTTCAGGACATTTATTATTTGTCAATTCGAATGTGCCGGGTCATTTTGAAAAAAAAAGTGTTTGGAACCAGGCTTCGGTAATTGATGTTTATGATCTTAACGCAAAAGCCTATTTATTGAGCTTTCATATTTATAATATAGATGGAAAAAAAATTCGAAGTTTTCTAGTTGCTGAGAATTTGTTGTATGCACTCATAGATGAAAAAATGGTGATATATGAACTTGGGGAACTGCTTAAAAAAGAGATGAAAATAGTATCTAACAACCGATGATACATTTAAAATATACTAGCGCAAGTATCAGGAACGAGATCGAACACCTGTAGAAAAAAGTAGATCGCTATTAACTTTAAATTATATTGTTATGAAATTAATAAATTTTAAAAAAGTTTTGCCCATTGCAATTTTTGCACTGGGAATTTTAGGAGCATTTGCTACAACCTCTATGCAGTCCGCAAAAGCAGAAATGGCTCCTGTGATAGGATACGTAGCTACTCCCAATGATCCATGTGGAATTCAGGTAGAATGTAGTGATCAGGTTGGGCAGTTATGCCGACTTTTCTACCCAGACGGGCCACAGGCTAAAGCGTTGGATGATGACAGCGAAACATCTTGCTCTCAAGAGATCTATCGTCCATAAAGTGATTTTTTAATTTTAATTTAATGCAATGCAGTTCATTTTGAACTGCATTGCTGTTTTTGTATAGTTTTACTTACTGAAGACCTGTTTCTATCCAATCTGCTGGCGAAACATCTTTGAGATGATAATCAAACCACTCTTGAAACTTTTCAGATAAATCTTTTTGATTTTCTTTTTTTGCAAGTGTGTGGCCTTCGCCAGGATACAGCAGTAATATATGTTTTTTTTTGAGCCGTCTTAAAGCAAGATACAACTCAATGCTCTGATTCCAGTTCACCTGTTTGTCATCTCCCCCTGTCCAGAAAAGAAGAGATGCTGTAATATTTTTAGCGTATAAAATAGGTGTATTTCTGTCGTAGGCTTCTTTATCTTCGAATAGTGATCTGCCCATACGCCACTGCTGGTTTTCAAAACGCCAGATGTCAGGCCGGCCTGAATTTCCAATGTTCAGATATAAACTTGTAAGATCTGAAGCTCCACTTCCTGATAGTGCCGCGGCAAAGAGACTGGATTGTGTAATTATGAAATTTGTTTCATAGCCTCCAAACGAATGGCCCGTAATTCCGATCTTATCTGGATATACCAGCCCAGCGGAGATAATTTTCTTTGTAGCTGCTTCAACACAGTCAACGGCTGATAATCCAGGGTTTCCGAGTTCATAAGATATGTCAGGCGCCAGTACAAAATATCCCTGAGTGGTAAAATTGGAAATATTAAAAGAACCGTCACCATAGTATTGGGAAGGGTTTAAGTATTTATGATTAAGATCTTTTACAAGTTTCTCATATATATAGACAATCATAGGATATTTTTTCTCTACGCTGTATTGTGCTGGATAAAATAAAATTCCTTTAAGAGATTCTCCTTTAGAATTTTTATAATTTATCATTTCTGATTTACCCCAATAAAAAAACTCTTGGTGCGGGTTGCTTTGAAAAATACACTTTGATTTTTTTTCACGCAGGTTTCTTATCATAAGCCGTGGCGGAAGATCATAACGCTCCTCGGTGTAAGCGATAACATCCCTTCCCGCGGATTCTATCAGCTGATCCAGGCGCGCATTGCTTGAAGATAAAATTTGTTTCAGAGTATTAGGATCCCATTTATAAAACGCATAATTACCATTATTATCTATAGTTTCCAACAGTAAACCTTGCTCCATGTCTATAGGTAAACTAATTATTCCGCTGTAATCTGATTTAGCGCCGCTCTTTTGTAAATTGCTACAAAGACGGAATTGCGTATGGGTTTCCCTGCCTTTTGTAAGTCTCCGTGCAGAAGCTCCGTCAGGAGTTAAAGCCCAGAGATCATAAGCATCACATAACAGTATTTCCTTATCATTTTGAGTCCATCCTATTACAGGGTAGGCATCTTTATTTGGGTGCTGTTTTTCAATGCTGGCAAAAGTGCTGCCTAAGTTTTGTGTAATATTATTATGTTTTCCGTTTTTGATGTCATAAATCCACCAGTTTTCATCTTTAAAGTAGGCAATATATTTCCCGCAGGGAGAAGGAATTGTGTGATCATAATGGGCAGAGTGACTTTTTAATAATAATCTGCTTTCTCCACTAGAAAGATTTTTTATATAAAAGTCCCTTTTTGATTCATAATCAAACTGGGGTTCGTATCTCTGGGGATTGGAAAGGACAGCGTAACGCTGATCTCCTGTCAGCATATAACTTGGCAAGGTATCATTCGAAATAAGCTCATACTTATTTTCCATAGGAATCCAGAGAGCTAGATATGTTTTTCTGGATTTTTTGCGTTTTTCATCGATGGGATAGATCCATTTTGAGTTTGTATTCCAAAACTGCAAATCCGAACTGCTACTTTTTTTTGCGCTGTATTTCAGTTCTGCTAAGAAAAAAAAATTATGGAAATCATCTGAAATTTTCAGTTTGTTTTTCCCTGCTACAGCAAGTGAATCTCCCAAAACATTCCTTGTAAGATCTTCCTTGCTGGATTTATACATTTTATCAGTTGACAAGCTGTAATATATAAGAGTCGTGGCTGACGTGTTTGCGGCTTCTTGAGTTTGAGTGAATGCCAATGCATTTCCCTTAGGATGCCAGATCAGATTTGAAAATGAAGTCCGGCAGTTCAAAAGATCTTTATCTTGTTTTGCTCCAGTCAGATCTGATATAGAAATGGTTTGTGTACCATTTTTTGATGTAGTATAAAGGAGCATTTTTTTATCATTGCTGGCTATAAACTGGTCCACTTTGGAAATCTTCTTTTGGATCTTTCCATCCAAGGCAGAGATCAGCAGTGTTTTTTCCCTTTCACTGGAGTTTGTCAGAACGATAATTTTTTTTGCGGCAGGAGAATAAATATATTGCAGGACATTTGCAATGATGGTGTTTCTTCCTGTCTTTAGATTAAAAATATTAAGGCCTTGAGCATTACGGTAGAAAAACCAATCTGAGTCCGCAAATGTCTCCGTATTTGCCTGCGGAAAAGCAAAAGTCTGCATAGATTTTATGTTTTTTATAAACAAGGTATCATGTGCATTTTCGTATGAAACACTATAAGCAGCCCAGCTTCCGTCAGGACTCAAGTTATTAATTCGCAATGTTCCCCATTTCGAATAATCTACGCTTGTAACCCATTTTTTTTGCTTAACCTGCCCCAATAAAGGGCAGGCCACTAATTGCAAATATAAAACTAAAATAAAGGATGCCTTACGACGGCATATGCTAACGTTTGGTTTAAAATATATTTTCATATCTATATCTTTTATCCAATTAATGAGGATTTTGCGATCCCAAGTTAGGGTTAACGATAAATTCGCTTTCAGGAATTGGCAGAAGCCTGTCAGAGGTGTTCCATCCAGGTTTCACATTCAATACAATATCTAGTCTGTCTGTTCTCTTCAGATCAAAAAAGCGATGCCCGTATTCAGTGAAAAACTCTTTTCTTCTTTCTTGAATTATAACATCCATTATCTCTTCCTCCGTACTTATTTCAACAGCAGGCAGACCTGCTCTTTTTCTAATCTTATTGAGATCTTCAACAGCGCCTGCTGTATTTTTCAATTTCAGTTGGGCTTCAGCCCGTATCATATACTGTTCAGTCAAACGCAGCACCATAGAATATTCTTTTGAAGTGCCTGAAACTTTAGACTCTTTATATTTAGAAGCATAATGCCAAGTGCCGGATGCATTGCTGACCGCTGTGGTCCAGCGCTGTTTGCGCCTGTCATTAACTTCAAAAGAATTTAGCAAAGACTGGCTCAGAGAGATTAAAGAGGGAGGTCCCGAAATAAAAGTAAATAAAACGCCTTCGTCTGTATTTTTGCCGGTAATGCTTGGCATAAACTGCCAGATTGCTTCGGTAGAACCTTTAAGAAACACGTTGTCGAGATTTTCCTCAAATGCATACAATTGAGTCTGTTCGATAACTTCTGTTGAGAATTGAGAAGCCTGCTGCCAGTCTTTTCTGTAAAGGCATACCCTTGCCAAAAGCGCCTTGGCGGCGAAACGGTTGGGCCTTACCCTCTCCGTTGACAAGTAAGCAGGAAGAAGGAGGACTGAAGCAGTTTTCAAATCGTCGATAATGTTGTCATAGACTAGGTTTTCCGGCATTCTGCTTACCGTGCTGTTTGTTTTGTAGTCAGTGGATTTGATATATGGAACATCGCCAAAAAGCTGCAGCAGGTAAAAATGCAGCAGTCCGCGTACAAATAGAGCTTCACCTTCTAATTGGCTTTTTTCTCTGGAACTTAATGCAGAGTAGAGAACACCTTCAAGTACTGAATTTGAAGCATAAATCTGGTTATACGAATTATTCCAGAATAATGCCAAGGTGCTGTTTGATGGAAGCACCGTGTTGGTATAAAAAGCAGAGGTTGCATTTGTGGCAGAACCATAAAATGTAAGTTCATCGGTGTAATTTCCTAGATAGTTGTTCAGCCCAAACTGAGTGCCGGTTAGTACGCCTCTGTCCCTTACTTTTGAAAATACATCGGCCATTGCAGCATTAGCTGTCAGATAATCGTCAAAGACATTGTCGCGGTTAAGCTGGGATTTCGGCATATCGGTCTCCACAAATGAATCGCATGAGCAGAAAAATATGGACAGCAGATAAAAGATTTTTATTCCGGCTGCAGGGAAAAATGAATGGTATTTTTGGACTGTTGGTTTCATAATTGAATATTAAAAAGTGAATTGGATGCCTCCAGTAATGATTTTAAGAGGAGGAAGATAACCGCTGCTTGTAAATTCAGGATCTCCGTCCTTGTATGGGGTAAAAGTCAGCAGATTCTGTCCCTGCAGGATAAAATTGCATTGCATGTCTTTTAAACGCAGCGGGATCTGGTAGGTCAGCGCTATGTTTTTCAGCCTTAAGTAAGATGCATCCACGATACCTGCATCACTGCTGCTGTAGCGTGATTGTGCATTCATGGCAGCGGCACTATATCCCGCAGTATATATTTGATATGTTGCATTGTCGCCTGGATTGAGCCAGCTGTTGCCTGCAATACGCTGGGGCTGGTTGTACATCATTCCCGGAATGCTTCCATAGCTAAAGTTGCGCTGCTTGACAAACTGAAGTAGGAAGTCCAATTTCCAGTTTTTAAATGTGATCTGATTCTGCAGGCCGCCAAAAAAATCTGGGTTTAAATTTACCGCAGTCTGCTTGTCATTGGGCGAGGATAGAAGACCATCTCCGTTTTCATCTGCAAATCGATAAATTCCAGTATCGGGATCAACTCCTAAATATCTGTATGACAGCTGAATGTTAAGCGGCTGTCCAATTCTGTACTTATCCTTATAGGTTGAGCTTTCCAGATTAGGAAAACTGAGCAGTTTATTTCTGGAAAGACTAATATTAAAGCTGCTTATCCAGTTAAAAGTTTTACGGTTAAAATTGACGGTACGCAGTGTAAATTCATATCCTGTGTTTTGAACATCCGCATCTAGATTTGCCTGCAGCTGGGGGAAACCTGTCGTTCCAGGCAGTGGAATTCCAACCAGCTGATTAGAGGAACGGTTTTGATACCATGCAGCCGTCATAAACAGACGGTCGGCAAAAAATCCAAGTTCTAGAGCGGCTTCCAGCTTTTTATTGATCTCCCATCCAAAATCTGGGTTGAATAGTCTAGAGGGCTGAAGCCCGATAATATTCTGATAATTCACTCCCGAGGATGTATAGGTGTCTAGAAATTGATAATCTCCAATCTGATCACTTCCAGTGGTTCCGTAACTGCCTCGAAGTTTGGCAAAACTAATAACAGAACTGTTTTTTAAAAAGCTTTCCTCAGAAAGTAGCCAGGCTGCTCCAATTGCGCCAAAGCTGGCAAATTGATTTCCGGGGCCAAATCTGCTTGAACCGTCACGTCTTGCTGTAAGATTAATTATATACCGATTTTTCCAGTTGTAGTTAATTCTTCCAAAGAAGGCTTGATATTTATAAATAGTTTCATCGCTGAACTGCACCTGTTTAGTAACTGCCGAGGCAAGATCATAGATAAGACTGTTGGAGCTGAAACCGCTTCCAGATTGTATCAGCCGAAGAGAGTTTTGTCTCTGAAATGTACCGCCAGCAATTATTCCAAGCTTTCCGCCGGCGAATTGTTTATCCCAATTGATCTGAGGTTCAATGATCCATGAACTTCTTGCCGTATTGTTGTGGTATAGTACGGAGTTGGCACTTGTATAGCCCAATGAAGGATTGTACATGGTAGAAGGAGCGGTTCTTAATTCGTTGTGCTGAAGGTCAGTATAGCCGAAACTGCTTTTCAGTATGAGATCAGGCGCAATTTCATAAGAGAGAAGCGTATTGGTTAGAATATCTTTTGTTTTGGAAAGGTATTCTGCTTTTAAGCCTCTTAGCGGATTATTCCATGTTCCATTCTCCCAGTTAAGACTGCCGTCGTCACTATAAAGGGCAGGCGCATTGGGAACAATCAATTTAGATTCGTTTGTGAAATCTGAAGCAGGCTGGTCATTGTTCTGCACAGTATAGCCGGCAGAAAAATTCATGCGGAACCTGCCGTCTGAGGACTGGTGGTTAAGATTAAGATTTGAACTGCCTTTTTTATAGATATAACTGCCTGGAAATACGCTGGTCGAGGTGTGATAGTTGCCGCTGAAAAGAAACTGGGTGTGTTGTGTCCCGCCATTGACACTTCCACGCAGTTCTGATAGGACCGATGTGCCTCCTATAAGTTCTTTCTGCCAGTCGGTATAGCGGTTCTGGTCCCATGTTCCGTTGATGTCATAAGCACTGGTCGGGTAGGTGCTTACTTTATCATTAGCAAATGCCTGACGTCGCATATCAAGATATTGCTCCGTGTTCATCATAGTCATTAAACGTGTCACGGTTCCGGCTCCCGTTGAAGCATTGAAGGAAAATTTTGTTTTTCCTTCTTTCCCTTTTTTTGTGGTTATAAGAACTACACCATTTGCTCCGCGTGAACCGTAAATTGCGGTGGCGTCAGCATCTTTAAGCACTTCGATGCTTTCTATGGCATCTGGATTTATACTGTTAAGCGGACTTGTTGTGGATGGAAAAATCGTAGAGGTCTGGCTGTAGCCGATTGTTTCAGAAGCGTAGGGAACTCCGTCAATAATATAGAGAGGTGAATTGGCATCTGCCCGTATGCTGTTCTGGCCTCGAATCTGAATATTGAAACCTCCGCCGGGAACACCTGTATTCTGTGTAATATTAACTCCCGCCATACGTCCCTGCATTGCGGCCAGAACATTGGTGACTGGCTGTGTGGCTATATCTTTGGAAGTAATACGGGCAATATTCCCTGTGCGTTCGCTTTCTTTTACGGAGTAATAACCTGCATTAACTTTGACCTCCTGCAGGGTAGTAGTGTCATACTCAAGCGCAATGTCAATTTTAGAACGGTTCTTTATGGGAACAAAAACTGTTTTAAAACCCAGATAAGAAACCATCAGAGTGTCTTGGGCAGATGCAGAAATGTTGTACTCTCCATTGTAGTCTGAAATTACAGCCGTTTTTGAATTGCCTTTTACAGTTATGGAAACACCCGGAAGGGGAGCGTTTCCATCAGTGACAGTTCCCTGTATCTGATGCTGTTGGATGAATGTTTTTGAATTCCGTATGCTTGTTTTGGCAAAAGAAGGAGGGAAAGAGAGCAGCAAGCTTGTAAAAATAAGGCAATAAAGCGCTTTCCCATCCTTGTAAAATGAAAAATAATTCATAATATTGGGATTGGTTAGTTAAATGGATGTTTGATTAGCTAAGGTCCTCTAAGAAAGTTTGGTCGCTGAACTAGAGGGCCATTTTTTATTTTATAGACGATTAGTATTCATCTCCTCAGTTTATCTAATTAATAATTTATAAAAATTTAAAATTATCATGCGAACTATAAAATGAAGAAGTATCGTTTGAATTAAAAGTAAGTATAAAAAATGGGCTGGTACTCACTTTTAGACGTTACCGAGGTACTGGCGGTACCTTACCACGAATAAGTGAGCCCACGCCCAAATTAAGAGGCGTGAGCATTAGCACTTATCATCTCGTGGTTATTTAAACGCCAGTTTTCGATAACGAGATTCAAAGCGAATGCTTCAAATATTTTATGAAGAATCGCAAATTTACATTTTTACTGTAAAATGTTGTGACAAATATAACAAAAAAATGTATTCGATACAATTTTGTATCGAATAATATAATCTTTTTTCTCAAATTTTACTTAATGAGAAAATTTAGTGAAATAGAAATTTATATTATAGGTATTCAGATTGGATGTCTTCTTCGATTAGCTAGATTGCAACAGAAGTTATCACAACATGATCTCGGTTTACTAGTAGGATTTACATCAACTATGATTGGTAGAATTGAGCGTTTTGAAAACGTAAGTAGTTGGGATAAAATACTTTTAATAAGTACACAGTTAAATATTAACCATTGTGATTTATTTATTCTGAAGAACAGACAGGATTTAATATCTATTGTTGACCAATCAGTAAATTTGGATGATAAACTGTCCCAAGAGAAATTAGATTATTATAATTTTCTAAAAAGAAACATTTTAAATAAGTTTGAATTGCTAGAAAGACAAAAAAAAGATAGTAAGAAATAAAAAAAGATGCCTAGGCATCTTTTTTTATGATTAATAAATTCGTAGAATAGGTGTTTTTACGCTAGTTTTTTTATTTATAAAAGAATTATTTTGTAGCTAATAACTATTTGATTTTAAAAACCGATAAATAAAAACGAATAATCTTGTATATTTAATTTAAAAGAGAGAACAACATTTTTAAAGATTGTAAAAACACGGTTTGATAAGTCCATTTTAAGTAATGCTTGCTACATGATCGCTGATAGAAATATGAAATTAAAAGTAATAGATAAAATAAAAATTCTCTTTTGGAATTTGGGTGAAACATTAACGGATGAGAAAGAACAATTAGTTAAAGAAGCAATTGATAAAATTTCTCCAGATATATTTTGTATATCTGAAGGCACATCATCAAAGAAGAATTGTATAACAATTACTAATATTTTTGACAACAAAGGATATAATAGTTACTACACACCTTTGCATCCTGATAAGCCATATAGTTATAATGATCTTGGTTTAAAAATTTTCATCAAAAAAGAAGTTGTCTTAAAAACAAAATTTGAATTTGAACTTCAAAGAGAAGAAGGGAGAATTGTAATATTAAAAACATATATCAATTTTCGTCCAACTACAATTATTTTTCTTCATTGCAAATCCCTTGCTGGAAGTGACCATTCAACAAAAGAACAACACATATATTTTGTGCGATTAAAAGACATGTTAGACTTAGGAGGGGTAATAAGAAATCAAGCAAGTGAGGAAATTATGGGAGAAAATGAGCGTCTAATCATTATTGGAGACTTTAATATTCAACCTTATGAAAGCGTTTTAAATAGTAAAGACTATTTACAAACTACTTTTTTATCGAAACATAATGAGATTAGAAATAGGAAGAAAAACGCTGATGTATTTTTTAATCCTTCGGTGGAATATGTAATTAATAAAAATATTCCAAATCTTGGAGGAACGTTTTATTCAAATAAGCATGGATGGGCGATTTTAGATTATTTATTATATAAAACAAGCGACGGAAGTACAGGTTACGATATAATTACAAAATTTAACGATGGTAGTAATTTACTTAATGAAGAATTGGATCGAGAAAAAGACTTTTTGAATTATAAAATTGATCACTTACCGATTTTAGTAACAATAGAATAATTGAATAAAAATGGACGAAAAGGCAATAAATGACTGCATAACTATTTTGAAAGAAGCTGGTAATACTGTTTGTAAAGGAAAGGAAAACTACATTATTAGTTTTATAACAAAAGTAAGTCAAGATCATAAAATCACGACATTCGCATTATATATAATTGCATCTGAGATTTCTTACGAATATCGTGCAATAAGTGTTGATGTCTTAAATAACAGAGAATTACAGGTTAACTTCCATACGTTAAAAACTCAGCAAATTGAACCATATGTTGTAGATGTTTCCAAAGGTCTAGATACGTATAGTGTGGTGATATATGAAATTATTTCAAATTCTCTATTTAAATTTTCAATCGATTTTATAATAAACCAAATTGAAGTTAAAAGAGAATATAAATATCCGCCTATTAAAGATCAGATTATACCTGGTCAATTAAGACTAGCAGAAATAAAAGGTGTAGGTAAAATACCTGTAGGTTTCATAAGACTAGAAGAAAATCTGGTTTATTACTATACAAATGATGGGCTTCGAGAAATGTGGAAGCCCAATATGTCTGAAAGTGAGAAAAAAATTGCAGACGAATTAAAGGGTAAGGATGAAAGTGAATTAATGGAACTTGGATATATAGAATGTAGGGATATAGATGATTTCATTGGAATAAGCTAGTGCATATCATAGCCATATCAAATATGTTTTTTTATTAAATAAAAAAATGAATGCATAAAAGACAAATTGAAATCGTAGAATTCTCAGAAAAAATTTATCATTCTGGATTACGCCATAAAGGTATTAACGGATCTTTGTATGAGGATTTTTTTATTCAAGTCTTACGTGAAGAATTACCACAGTTTGATTTTTACAAAGGACAAATAAAAAAAGAACTAAACAGCTCTCCACAATATGATATTATAATTTGTAAAAAAGGGACACCACAGCCAGAATTTTTGAAAAGAGTTAATCCTTTAGTAAACATAATTGAAGTTGAGAATTGTTATGGAGTTATAGAACTTAAAAAATGGGCATTCCCTAAAATGATAATGCAAAATGGAGACATTGAAAAAGCATATTATAGTTTTAAGTTGGAGTATCCAAAGCTAAAATATTTTTTTGTTGCCCTTAGATTTAAGGACAGGAAAAAGGGTGAAGCTAATTGGAGTAACTTAAAGTCCCAATTAAAAGTGGATGCAAAGTTTTGCTTCTTTGGACGAACAGAGCATGCAAATCAAGAGTGGTTAGCTTGGTCAGAGGATTTGATAAAAAAAAATGAAGTTTATAAGGGAGAATTTGAAAAATTGATTTTAGAAATAAGTAACATCATTTAAATATCAATATTTAAAATTGATGATTTTTTTAAACAGATAGATTATTAGAGTCAAAAAAGATTAAAGTAAATAACAATGGCTAGTAGTACACATTCCTTAGATAATTTAAAACATTACCATAAAGAAGCATTACAGTTCTTCGCTTCAGAAATACTGCTTTTAAAAGAGGTCATTCCTAAGATTGTTGACGAGAGATTAGCGAAGTGTGCAACTCTATTGATGAGTTGCGGACAAACTGGTGCAGCACTTTTACAATTAGCTAGTCAAACTGAAAATTTTACTAGTGAATCAACAATGCTCGCTCGTGCATTTATGGAAAAAATCACAAATTTTTGTTATGCAAGTATATGTGATGAAAAAGAGTATCGAGCGTTTCAGTTACATCCAATCTATAGGCATTATCATAATTTAGAAAATCCAAGATTAGAAGATGATTTAGGATCTTTCGATGTAATTTTTGCTGCCAGAAAAGAGAAACAGGAAAAACTAAAAAAAAATGATATTGTTCAAGAAGCTTTAACCATTTTTTCAGAGACGAAACCACATTTAAATTGGACAAAAAAAACGTTGAGTCAACGAATTCAAACTCTTGAAGAGTGGGGAAAGTTTATGGATTTTATTTTTGTTATTAATAAAACTCAGTATTATTCTGATGCGTCTGAAACATTGCATGGTTCATTGTATGGATGTACTTATAGTTTGGGATTATTCGATCCCGATTTTGATCGTGAAAAACCAGAAGAGTTAGAAAAAAAACTTTTTAAAGATAGCGCTTGCATGTTATTGCATCTAGGAATGCTTATCCATGAATCATTTACACTTATAAATTACACGGATAAAATTGAAGAAATTTGGAATCATTCGTACAAGAACAGAAGTCATGCTTTAGGTCTTCTGATGCATATAATAGAAAGAAAACAAAAGCAAAACTAAAAAGAGCCTTTCAAAATTTTTTACAATCGGACCCATTTTCAAGAATTGGAATACTGGGCAGTGCTGCAAGTGTGTGTAAGGTTTCAGGTGGTTCACATGATCTATTCGCATAAAAAAAATGAAAAAGAATTTCTGCCGTCTTATTTTCATAAGGAAGTCATGAAGCACTGGATAAGCTCCCATGAGGAGGTACGCATCTAAGCACTCAGCACCAACTTGTTTTCCAATGTCTATAATGCATTTTAATATTACTCCTCTCTTGAAATTCAAGCCAAAGAGTTTTGAAGATTCTCCAAAATACCGCCTTAATACCTATTTAGTGCATCCAAGTCGAAAATTGCTTTCAGTTTGAAAAGAAACGGTTTTTAGAGAAGTTTATACGGCATTGCACCGCAACAACTTTTGTATTCTAATTTTTTGATAGATTATCTGCTTTCATTTTGAATGAATTCTCATGTGTATAAAGGTGGTTATGTATTCATCTGGACTGATAGAATGCATAAATGAGGCTATGCTGGATGTGCTGACAAAAGGGTATAAAAAAGTAAAAGAGTAGTTTTTTTGCGCCTTAATTAATTTAAAACAACTGAATAGATTTAAAAATTAGCCAGTTCGTGCATAAGGTAAAATAACAAAAAGAATCTAAATAGCGAACACTTAATCTGAATTCCGGCCAAAGCATTAATAATGAGGTATAGTTGAAATGGGTTATAAGTTTTCATCTTTATCAGATAATTCAAAATAATGAACTTTCCTGCAATCGTTTTCATTGTTGTAATAACCGATCATAAATGGAATTTCTTCAGAGAAAGGTCTTTTATCATTTTTATATTCAACATAAAGAGTTGGGTATCCATTTACGGGATCAGGATTCATATCAAGCTTGATAATATTATCAAATGGAATCCTCTGTAGGATTGTAGCCCTTAGATAATTTTTTCCCAATGGAAGTTTATTTTTATTTCTTTTATTTAAAAAGTTCCACTTCCCTGATTCATTCACAACTAAATCGAATGCACTCAAAATCATCATTTCGATTCCATATTCATATATGTCATGAATTTGAGCTTTATACCATGTTGAAATGGGGTGGTTTTCATTCTCATCAATGTTTGGATAAGAAACATCATCAATAGACCTTATAATCAAAGAATCGTATATAAATGAACGATATGGAATGTAATAAAGTATTTCATGATCTTTGATTGATATATCCCTTTTATAGAGTTTATTACAAATTTCATTTTTTATAGCGAAGTTTTTTTTGAATCGATTGACAGGATTTTCCTTTTTGATGCCAGGCAATCTATCATTTTTTAAAAGATTTCTAATTTTCTCAATTTTAGCAGTAGGTAAAGTGGGAAATTTTAAAACAATATCGGTAAAATCCAGAATATGTTCTTTTGAATTAAAATAGAACCCTTCATTAATTCGTAAATTATTGTATGTTTTTTGTTTTTTTCCTAAAATGAAAATAAATAGAATCTCAAATTTGTCATTTAAATTATTGAAGAAAAATTTATCCAAAGTCTCCTGAACTTTGATCTTCTTGTTTGTTGAAGTAACTTGAACTGCAATTTTGTTATCTACATCCTCCAAATCGATAGAAACAGCATTCCTAGTAATTGAATTTGAACTTATTAGATTTAGATTTAAAATAATATTTAAAATCTCCTGAATATGATATTCAGAAATAACATTTATGTCGTGTAGATTTCCGACTGATAAAAAATCTAATTTATTTTTTAGAATGCTTAACTCTTCAATTATTTCTTTAATAAGTAGTTCTCTCTTCATGTATTAGTTTTGAAATGCTTATAATTTTATGAATTAATATACAATTTATTTAAGATTTCATCCCTGCTTTTTAAATAAAACATTGACATATTTAGATAAATGTTGAAGCTTTGATATAAAATTTCAAAATCTTCAACAACCTCGTTGTCATGTAAAAGTTTAATTGCATTGCCAGGGTATGACCAGAGAATAGGAAAATGGTCAATTGATCTCAATCTAGAGGTCATAGCATTATACATAATAGCCTTAATGTTTGTCTTAATATCTTCTTTATTAAAAAACTTAAAATTATCTGGATTTGCAAGTGCAGCATAATTTCCATCAGTATATGAAGCCACGTCATATGATTTTAATTTCAACTTTTTAATCATGCCAATATTTTCGTTGTCTAAGATTCCTTGATCTAATCGTGAAATTCCCGTGGATTTTGAACTCTTATAATCTGTATCTTTATAAGTCTGGTATGGAATTTTTAAAGCTTTTAATTTTTTAATTTCTTTACTTTTTTCTTTAATCCAAATTTTATATCTATGAAACACTAAATCGCTTTTAAATTGTTCAAGCCTTTTTGAATCTAAAAGATTCTCTATCTCATCATAGCTAATATTTTTGCTGGAGCGGTTATATTTTAAAATGCTTGTTTTTTCAAGGTTATAAACTAAATCAGGTAACACGTTTATGTATTCCGAAGGTAAGAGGAACCAAGAAATAGCCAGGTTGCTGGGATGGAAGTGGTTAAGAATTGTTTTGATAATAGTAGGAGGATGTTGTAAGATATAATCTGCTAAAAGACCACGGTATCCTTTCTCTGAAATATCTTGGACTTTTGAAATTAGACTAATAGAATCATTAGGTTCAATATAGCCTAATTTTTCGAATACAGGTAAAGCAGTATCCAAACTATATAACGAGTAATCTTTCCTTTGATAGTACTTTGTCCAGAAATGCGAAATAGAATTTATGTCTATTTTTCTACCTTGATGTAACGCTAGTCTTAGATAATTCAAAACAAGTACCCATGTATCAAAACTTCCCAAAGCATGATGGTTTAAAATGTTTTCTTTTAAAGAAAGTTTTATGTAATCATTATCTTTCTTATGATATCCAAGTGCTAATATACTTTTTCGGGCATCTTTTAATATCCAAGCCGCTTTATAGTCTTCAATTTCAAAATCAGAAATTATGTCCATTAAAATGGATTTGGCTTTCCAATCTTCACCATTCATGTAATGCTTAATAGACAGGTATAATTCTTTATTAGCCTTTCGGGCAACATTATGTATATATAAATTCTCGAGAATATGAGTTATGATATCCTTATATTCCCAGCGGTTTTTATTTTCTAAAAGTGATTTGATTTTTGTAACTGACAGTGCTTCTTTATGTTTTTCAAAATAGTTAATTTCATCAAGCGCATCATTTTGGAGTTCAGCGTAAAATCTACTCGTATCGTAATGATTATCACTTGTTGTGTTAAGAATTAATGAGCCATCATTTGTCTCTATATAGTACAGCATTCCAAACAGGTATCGAGAACTGGTGAAATCATCATAAGTAAAGTCATTATGCAAAAGAGATTTGCAATATGTATAATGAAAACCATTTAGTGCCGATATATGGTCTCTGCTTATAATATTTATTATTAAAGATAGGTCGTAGTATTCGCTTACTTCAAAATCCTCTGCTGACAATTCAGTGATTGCTTCACGAATTTGGCTATAAAAATCTTGTATTGCTTCAAAATCGATTACTCCATTCATTAACCTTTTAAAATTTGCTAATGAGGAATATTTTTTGATAATATCTTTCTTTTCATCAACTGAAAGGTCAAAATATATGAATCGGGATAAAAATCTTTTTTCTTCTTTCAATATTGATGAATATACAATTCTGTTTACGCTCGCAGAAATGATTTTGTAATTCGTGTTTATTTTTCGTAAATAAGTTATAAAACTATCATGGAAAAGCGAAATCCTGTTAAGTTTTAATTCAAAAAGATAGGGGTGTTCTTTTACAAATTCAATTACAAATGATGAGCTAATTGGATCTAAAAAGAGTTCAATTTCAGATTTCATTACGTATGATCTAACGCAAAGAAAAAGTGATAGAGCAAGTTTTCCTTTTTCACCATTTACAAGGTTTTCATAATATTTGTCAATTGAGTCAAAACTTTCAAAATCTGGAACTTTTCCTTTCAATTTATATTGCTCAGCAATATATCTGACTAAAATTGGATACCCATTGCTAATTTTGTATATTTTTTCAACGTCAGTGTAGTTCTCAATGTGATATAGCTCATTAAGCACCTTTTTCGTTTGTTTTTGATTCCAATTGCCAAGCAGCTGTTTTTTCCAAATTAATTGTTTTTGTAATGGGCGGCTTAATACAATAACTTTACAGCTTTCTTTTAATTTATCAATAAATGAAATATAAGCTTCAAGATCCTTTGAATTATAGTTCTCAACATGATCTAATCCGTCAATTATTATAGTTTTTTTCAGTTCTTTTAACTTTGCTATAATTTCTAGTTCAGTGTATGGCTTTAAGTTGCCAAATAGTTTCTTCGAGAAGTCTCGAGTGAAATTATGATATTGTAAACGTTCATTATACTCGTTATCCTGATTTGAGATCCAAAAGCGATAAACAATGTTATTTTTAAACTGTTTCTCTAAATTTACTACCAGATGGCTTTTGCCAACTCCCGGTTTGCCTTCAATAACTAAAATCTTTTCCCCATCAAGCATCTTTTGAGTTAAATTAACCGTTGGTTCTACTAAATAAGTTTTAAAAACATTTAATACTGGTAATTCAACTTTTTTGATTAGTAAATTCCTCTGATCAAGCCGTTCACTAAAAAATTGGTCAATGATGTATTTGCGTAAATGATCAACTTTATACAAAGTATTTATCTTATCATCTATTGCAACACGGCTTAATGAAATTATATAAATATTACTCATTTTGTAAGCTTCTAAATCCAAGATCTTACAATCAGGAGTAATATCGATATTTTTAAAAAAAATTACATTGATAGATGACGAAAGCTTATGTTTTTTTCCTGCAATTGAAATTTCATCTTTTGAAATAATAAGATCTTTAAGTGAAATACTGTCGAAATCCTTTATTTGAAAATAATATTCTATATTTCCATTTATTAATTTTATATCGTCAAATTTATGATTAACCTTAGCCTCAATTTCAATTTCAGTTATATTTCTTTCAATATCCATTTTGGCAAGCATTAGTGATGTCACATGCTCTTGGTATGAATAGCCAACAAATGCATTTTTCATGTATTTTCTTTTTATACTTGAAAGATAATATTAAATTTCAACAACTGTATATTTAAACTTTATTTATGGATTTGCCACATTCTCAATATTTGCCAGTAAATAAATTGGCTTCAGTTTTTTCTAGTACTTCTGCCACCTACAAGTTTTACTGGTTTTTAGCAATTCTTGAACTGGTAGAGGAGGGAAATATTAAAATTTCTAAGAAAAAAATATTTTCAAGAATGATTAGTAACTCATGGTATACGGTTAATTATTTTCAAGTATCTTTTGGCAAGCAAGATCTTATTCAGGATGCAGTGAGAGCTATTATGAGTATTGAAAATCTTAAGGTAAATGAAAATAAAAATATCATAAACTCTGTTTTAGAAAATACCCCGAAGACCGAAACTATAAAAATATTAAATCATTTTGATAAAAATGTTCCGCATTGGTTTATTTCATCTTGGTTTTCTGGGGGACGTAATGAAATATACGCCAATTCTAAAAATTTTGAGCATGGGGCGCTGTATCGTTTGCAAAGAGATTATATAGAAATTAATCCTGTATGGATTGCTTATTTACAGTCGAATTCAAAAATATTAAAAGACTTCTGTTATTGGAATTTGTCGCTTTTTCTTCAAAAAAGAAATCCAAATGTTCCAGACATTCCAAATAAAATATGCAAGGCAATTACAAGAAATTCATTGATCAAGCAAACCAACGAATATTGGAAATTTGTCTTTAATGAATTAGGGGCAGTAGATTGTATTTTTACTAATAAAAAATTAGTTTTTGATGAGAAAAAATATGCTTTAGACCATTTTGTGCCTCATGCATTTGTTTCACATGATTTAATTTGGAATCTAATTCCAATCGATAAAAATTTTAATTCGTTTAAAAGTAATAGGCTCCCTTTGATAGATAAACATTTTGATAAATTTTATACTCTGCAGAAGACAGCTTTTGAAATAGTTAAAAGTTATAACTCCAAGAATAAATATTTGGAGGAATATCTTAATATTTTTCCTGAGTTAGATGACAGCGGATGGGATTATTTAAGATTTAAAGAAACCATCCAGCCTTTAATTACTATTGCTAGTAATAATGGTTTCTCATATATGAAAGACTAATGGAGTTAATTTTATACATAAAAAAAGCCTTTCAGGATCTGAAAGGCCAATTTAGTAAAAGCAAGAATGAATTTATTTTTTTGATTCTTCAATAGAAACTTTTCTAAACTCTTTTAGAAGCTTCTCAATTTCCAAGGTTGATTTACGAGCTCTGGCTCCAGCGGCTTTAACACCTTTTTCAATTAGTGAATCTGATTCTGTTTTAAATGTTTCGATTTCCGCATTGATTTTTGCTACTAAATCTTTCATGTTTTTATATTGTTAAATTGAATATGCAAAAATAGAAGGTTAATTCAATTTTAAAAAAATATTCTTCTTGTTTTAGCGCTAATTAAATCAATATTTCCCGCGCTGGTTAAGTTTTTTATGCACATGAGAGACCTTGCAGACATGATTTTCTAGAATCTCCTTTTGATACAAATTATGTAAAACGTTAATTAAAAACGATTTGCGTATTGTAATTATTAGATTTATTGCTATATTTGTTTATGCTTGTTGGCAAGCATGCCCGTTCGTGCAAAGATTTGATCAGCCAATAGTTTAATAATGCAAACCTGCCTGCTTATTATCCAAACAAGATTACGAACGCAAAAGTCAGGGTAATACAGCCGGTGTTAAAAAGGAATGTATTATGGAAACTATTGAGTACTTCAAACTGCAAGCAAAAAATCTTTACAAAGATTTTAAAACCCAAAAGCCTTATTTCGATCCCGATTATGGACGTGAACTTTATCAATATGCACCCAGGTATTTTGATATAGATGCTCTTGTTCTCGATTTTGATATCGAAGAAACAAATTTTACACTAATGAAAGCTCAGCATTACATTGCAAATTTGGCTGGATTTAGAAAATGGACTGAAATGCTGGATGCTTCTTCTTCAGCATTGAGACTATCTGAACTGTTGTTTAGAAATATGCATAAGATTAGTATTATTGAATGGGATATTTATATCTCGGCACAAGAGCGAGATAACGGTTTTGCCTTCGATGACGATTTTAAACTGGATATCTTTGAAACAGTTTTTGATCAAGTATATGGTCATCAATCTGATGGATATGATTATCGATTATCAAAATCTGAAAAAGTATCAGATAAAAATCAAAATGGTAAACCAAAGAAGAGGATGAATAAGGCACCTGTACAAATTGTTGCATTACCATTAGTTGGCGATGAAAGATTAGAGTTTATCAAAACAGCTAATGTGGTTTTCGAGAAAGTCTTGAGTAGAGTTGAACCGAAACATCCGGAGTTAGTTAGAAATCTATGGAATGCTGAGGATTATATTGATGACATCCTGTTAAAACCAGAAATGATGCCGATCGATCGTGACTATGCACTTTCTCTAATCGATGCTTTTCTGGTTCATCATGTTATTGAACTTGCAGTTGAAACAGATGATTAGTAGAAGTTCTTAATTCAAGATTAAAGTTTTTCTAAAAGTGGTCAGTATTAAGTTATACTGACCACTTTTTTTTAATTAGTCTGTAGTAGTAGATACCTTTTATGTGATCTATTCGAATTGCTTTATAGGCTGAATTTGTTATTGTACTTAAAGATAAGAGATTGAAGGAGGAAATATGAAATAGGAAATAGGCTTCCTCTTAGTGACAAACCATGATGTTCAATAAGGTTTAAACACTTTTAATTTAAATTGCATTTTGTGGATTTTAAAAAGTGTATTATGGAAAAAGATATCGACTATAATAATTCAAAGTTAACACCAGAAAAAGCTTTACAAATGCTTAAATCTGAGGGATTAGATGTTACTATTGAACAGGCAGAGGAAATTTTGTATTTCTTAAGAATAATCGCTAATATCGCCGTGTTGAAACATTTAAATAGAATAAAATGAGCAAGATAGCAGATTTGTATATTCGTGTAAGTACTGACGAGCAGGCAGAAAAAGGTTTCTCACAGCGCAATCAGGAGGAAATGCTGAGAAAATATTGCAGTATAAACCACATACAGATACGTAATGTAATATATGAAGATCATTCGGCTAAGACCTTCAACAGACCTCAATGGAAAAAGTTTCTTGCCAATATTAAAAAACACAAAAATAAGATCAATCTGGTTCTTTTTATGAAATGGGATAGGTTCAGCCGTAATGCCGGAGATGCTTACCAAATGATTAATTTATTAAGGAAACTTGGTGTTGAACCTCAAGCTATAGAACAGCCGCTTGATCTAAGTGTTCCTGAGAATAAGATGATGCTCGCATTTTATTTAGCCGCGCCAGAGGTTGAAAATGATCGTCGGGCTTTAAATACTTTTCAAGGACTTAGACGTGGAAAGAAGGAGGGGAGGCATATGGGTATGGCGCCCTATGGGTATGCTAATAAGGTTACTGAGGATGGAAAGAAATATATAGCCATTGTGCCTGAGAAAGCAGCTAAACTTATTTGGATATTCGAACAGGTTGCAAGAAATGTCTTCAGTACCGAATCTATTTATCAGATGGCAAAAGATAAGGGACTTATTCTGTCTAAGAGCAACTTGTGGGTAATTCTGAGAAATCCGCTTTACTGCGGAAAAATAGTTGTTCCTAAATACAAGGATGAAGAGGAAAAATGGGTTGCAGGACAGCATGATGCGATTGTAAGCGAGGGATTGTTTTACAGGGTGCAGGATGTCCTTGACAGTAAAGCGCGGACATACAGACCGAAAATTAAGACCGTTGAGAATTTTCCTTTGCGAGGTTTTTTTCTTTGTCCAAAGTGCGGTCAGAAGTTAACAGGAAGTAAATGCAAAGGGAGAAATAAATATTACTACTATTATCACTGTGATAAAGTTTGCAAATGGAGAATAAACTCAGAAGTAGTCAATAAAATATTTAAGGAACATTTGAATAAATTTAAACCTTTAGCAGAAGTAAAGAAATTATATACTGCAGTTCTGCTTGAAGGTTATAGAGAGCATACCGGAGTAATAGCTGGTGAAAAAAAGAAGTCCCTTGAGCAGATTGCGGTTTATGAAAAGAAATTATCAGTTGCCAGAAATTTATTAGTTACTGAGAAAATCGATGCTGAAGATTATAATCTGATGAAAACTGAATACAATGCAGTTATCAGTAAGCTGGAAAAAGACATTGGAAATGTAGAAGACGACAGGGCAAGTATAGAGCATCTAACGACGATAGGATTGGAAAACCTTTTAAAGTTAGGTGAGGCCTTTGATAGTGCGACTTTAGCCGATTGTAGAGAACTAATTGGTTTAATTTTTCCCGAAAATTTCACATTTGAAGAAAAGAAAATCCGCACCACCCGAATCAATGAAATGGTCAACTGTATCTATTTGGTAAACAATAGATTACGGGCAAAAAAAAACGGGACAAAAGATGATATTTTTCTTTTGTCCCGAGTAGTGACCTCGACTGGATTCAAACCAGTAACCTTCTGAGCCGTAATCAGATGCGCTATTCAGTTGCGCCACGAGGCCTTTTGTATTATCAATTAGCTATTTTTTTGTAGCTTTGTTGATTGCTTATTGCGGGTGCAAAGATAGACATAAATGTGAGATAAACAAGGAAAAAATAACAGAAAATTAAAAAAAATGATGATTGAAAATTATATACGTGATATTCAGGGGTTTCCAAAAGAAGGAATTTTGTTTAAAGATATAACTCCGTTGCTAATTAACCCTGAAGCACGAACAAATTGCCTTAGAATTTTGCTCGATTCATTAAATGGACAAAAAATAGACAAGGTCGTTGGGGCAGAAAGTCGTGGCTTTTTCTTCGGAATGTTGTTGGCTCAAGAATTAAATGCCGGATTTGTACCTGTTCGAAAACCAAAAAAGCTTCCGTTTGATACAATTTCTGCTTCTTATGAGTTAGAATATGGTTTTGATAGTTTAGAAATGCATACAGATGCCATCAAAAAAGGTGACCGTATTTTAATTCATGACGATGTGCTGGCAACGGGCGGAACTGCAAAGGCTGTGTGTGAATTGGTAGAGAAACTTGGCGGTGAAATTGTGCAGTGTAATTTCTTAATGGAACTGACTTTTCTTAACGGAAGAGAAAAAATTGCGGCATATCCCATTTTTGCGGTATTAACTTATTAGTTTAAACAAAAACAATTTTATGCTTAATGGCATAAAGCACAAGTCCGATTCGGGTTTTTATTTCAAGTTTATCAAAAAGTGATTCTCTGTAGCCATCAATGGTCTTAGGACTTAAACACATCTCTGATGCAATTTCTTTATAAGTCATTTCTGTGCAGGCGTGTTTAATGAAAACAATCTCTTTTTCTTTTAAACAGATCTTTTTGTTATCGCTGTTGACTTTATTAATCAGCATTCCAGAAACAAGTTCGGTAAAATAAAAACCCTTTTCGACGACGCATTCAATTGCTTCTTTAAAAATCTCAGGCGAAGTATCTTTTAGCAAATACCCTTTTGCGCCATTTGTAATCATTTTAATGATGATTTCTTCGTCATCGTTAACAGATAAAGCAATCACTTTAAGGTCGGGTCTGTTGTCTTTTAGCCATTTCATAGAGCTTAATCCATCTAGGACAGGCATATTAACATCAAGCAAAATAAGATCGATTTCAGTGGCGTTGTTTTCTTCGAGATAGTCTATAAATGCTTTTCCGTTTTCAAAACGTTCTATAACTTCATAATCGCCAAAACTCTTGATTAGTAGTTCAAGAGACTGAGAAAAAAGCAAATGATCGTCTACAATTATTAGTTTTCTTTTTAGGTTAGTTTTCATGGTTTTGGGTTAAAGGATATTCGATAGTTACACTGGTTCCGGTGTTGTCTGAATGTAGAGTTAATTTGGCGCCGATAAGTTTGGCGCGCAATTTCATATTATTTAATCCGATTCCTGAATTTGACTTTTTTAAATCATAACCAATTCCGAAATCTTTTAATTCTAATGTAAAAAGAGAATCGGTAGTTTCGATATGAACATCAAACAAATCGCTTCTGGAGTGTTTTAAGCTATTGTGAAGTGCTTCTTGAAAAATTCTGTAGATAATAAGTTCATGTTCTTCATTTATTACAGGCGTTGGTCCAATTTGCTTAAAATTGAATTTGATCTTTTTAAGTT